>FWPV01000344.1_pt1 | contig 152203 bp, 136 predicted proteins | sample 2228371 | NCBI WGS metagenome assembly FWPV01 (sample SAMEA103939776, study PRJEB20133) | metagenome
GGGCGGGCGGATCGGGACGGACGCGCAGTTGCGCGTCCCTACGGGTATGCCCGGGTGTGTGCCATGGCGCGTCCGTTGTGCGCGGGTTGCCGGGGGCGGATGCGCAGCTGCGCGTCCCTACGGCCCTCGTTTGCGGAACGCCTCCTGGAGCTGCGTGAACAGCCGCTCCCGCCGGGCGGCGGGCACCTGCAGCGGCTCGCTGCTGCGGCACAGCAGGATCGCCTTCTGTGTCGTGTCGAGCACCACGCGGCAGTTGTGGCACGTCGCCAGGTGTTCGCGCGCCTCCGCCGTTAATTCCTCGTCCAGCTCGCGGTCGATGTAATCCGAGAGATACCGAACCAGTTCCTGACAATCCATCCCGTCACCCTCCCTCATTCGCCAGCCGCTCGGCGAAGTAGCCCGACAGCGCCTCACGCAGCAGCAGCCGGGCGCGATGCAGCCGCACCTTCAGCGCGCCCTCGCTGATGCCCAGCGCCTCCGCCGCCTCGGCGGTCGAGAGGCCGTCCACCTCACGCAGGATGAACACCGAGCGCAGCGTCACCGGCAGCGCCTGGATCGCCGCGTTGATCTGCTGGCGGGCTTCCTCGGAGGTCAGCAGCTCCTCTGGCGCCGTCGACCAGTCGACCAGGATGGCGGGCATGATGGCCTCGCCCTCCTCCGCCGCGTCGAGGTCGTCGGCCAGCGGCTGCTGCGGGCGGCGGCGGCGCAGCCGGTCGATGCTGGCGTTGTAGGCTGCGCGATACAGCCACGTGCCCAGCCGGGCGCGCCCCTCGAAGCGGTCCAACCTCTCGATCAGGCGCAGGAAGACCTCCTGCACCACGCCCTCGGCCAGGTCATCGTCGTTCAGGATGCCCGCCGCCAGCCGGAACATGCGCCCGGAATACAGGTTGAACAACGCTGCGAAGGCGTCGGGGTCACCGGCGCGCAGGGCGTTGAGCAGCTGACCATCATCTTGCACGGCTGTGTTCGTCCTTCCACTCTATAGACGCAGCGACAGGCGTGGAGGTTACATCTCGATCAAGGTCGGGCAGCCGCAGGGGCTGCCCCTGCACACGGCTGATCTCCGGCAGGGTGCCCCTCGTGATCGCCCGGGATTGTTGTCTCAGCGATCGATCTGTGCCTGACAGAACCCTCACCCCCGCCGGACCTGCGGTCCGGCACCCCCTCTCCACGCGTGGAGAGGGGGGCAGGGCCAAGCGCAGCGAGGCCGGGGGGTGAGGTCAATTGGCGGCATGTGACTCGCTCAGGGTTCATAACAGCCTCTAGCGCCCGCTGACGTCCCGTGCCACCCAGGCCGCCGTGCTGGGCGAGAGGCCCACATCGGCCAGGCCGACGACCAGCTCCGGGTAGAAGTCGGGGCCGGGGGCCAGATACACGCCCTCGGTGCCGATGGCGGCCAGCACACGGCCATCGGGCGACCACACGGGCAGGGCCAGCGGGGCGTCACCCACCTGGCGCGGCCTGCCATCGAGCGGGCCGACCCACAGCCCGGACACGGCCACATCGCCGATGCCGGTTCCAACGGCCCAGGCCAGCAGCTCGCCGTCCGGCGAGAGGGCGATCTGCCCGAAGGGCGGGCCTTCCACTACATTGACCGTGCCATCGGGGGTGATGGTCAGCACGCCGCCGTCGCCCACCCGCGCGATGAACACACGCGCCGCCGGCTCCCACTCCACCTGATAGGCGGGCGCGTCGGAGACCTGCACGGCGGGGCCGCGCCCCAGCGTGCTGAGGTAGATGCCCGGCTGCAGGTCGGGGTCGCAGTCAGCGATGTACTGGTCGATGACGACGGCCACCACGCCCGCCTGCGGGCTGAGCGCGGCGTCGCTGAAATAGGAGGGCCAGATCGGCTGGCCGGGCTGCCCGACGACGCTCTCGGTGCGGAGCTGGCGCGCGCCGCAGAAGGCGTCCCATGAGCTGGCGACGAAGGTGCGGTCATCAGCCCAGCCGATCCAGTTCTCATCGCCGGTCTGGCTGGCCTCGTACAGGTCGAGCACGCGGCCCGTCTGCGTGTCCGCCGCCCACACCCGGTCGACGGCCAGCCCGGCGCCCGTGCCCAGCCCGAACACACCCAGGTGCAGGATGTAGCGGCCATCGGGTGACCAGGTGGGGCGCAGGCCCTCGGTGGGGCCGTCGGTGAGGCGCGTCACCGAGCGATCGGCTGTGTCATACAGATACAGGTCGGAGGACGGCCCGGCCTGCACGCTCATGAAGGCCAGCCGCGCCCCATCGGGCGACCAGGCCAGGCTGTCCACCTCGGCGACGGCGCGCAGCGGCTGCCACAGCTCATCGCCAAAATCGGTGTCAGGCCCCGGCTCAGTCTCAGCGGAGGTGAGGGAGATGACCGCCTCCTGCTCGCCGGTTGCCAGGTTGAGGATGGTGAGCGTCAGATTACCCCAGAAGGGGAGGCTCTCATCCTGGGTGATGAAGGCCACGCGCGTGCCATCCGGTGAGACGGCTTTGGCCAGCTCCATCGGCCCCACGTAATCGAGCAGGCTGAGCGTGTTCAGCTTGCCGTCGGCGCTGAGCGCCCACAGCCGGATCGGCTCGGCGCCCGCCCCCGTCAGGAAGATCAGCCACGGCCCATCGCCGTACTCCGGCGCCGGGGTTGGCTGGGGCGCGCGTGTGGCCGTCGGCAGCGGCTCGGTGGGGGCGGGGGGCGGCTCGGTGGGCGTCGGGACAAGCGTCTCGGTGGCCGTGGCAGTGGGGAGAGGCTGCTCCTCCTGCCCGCCCGGCTCCTCGAAGGGGGTTGGAGTGGCCTTGATGACCTGCTCCTGCAAGGCAATCAGGTCGCAGCCCGACATCAGCACGAAGAGCATCAGCAGGACAATCAACCAGACGCGGTGTTTGTTGTTTGGCATGGATGCAATCTCCCTCTCTCTGGAACGGCTGCCTGCCTTCATTGTGATCGATTCTGGGGAAATTGCAACGCGAACGGCCGGCGAGGTAGTACGAACCAGTGAGGCAGCTCATCATGACCTTTTCTGGGGCTGTCTCGCGCGGGGCGGAGACCTCACTCCTCCCGCGCGCCGTTCGACGCTACGGGCCGCAGGCCCGGACGGGGTGAGGTCAATTGATCGGCACGTGGTGCGCTCAAGGGTCATCACAGCCTCTATCACCGAAGACGCAAGGGCTGTTATCCTTTTTTTTCAGGCTATCTCATGCTGTCGGCCAGCGAACGGGGTGTTGATAGAGCAGCCGGCCCGCTGACAAAATGCCCTGGCCACCTGTCACTGGCGTGTGCTGAGTCCGGCTAAAAACACGTGACCTTTGCCCTATTTCGCCTTTCTCACGTTCGGGGTAGCATAGAGTATCCAGGTGGGGTGAATTGCCCGGATAGGGACTTTGAGTACAATTCGATTCAGGGGCACTGATCAGGCGCAAGTGCGAAGGGTTGTGATGCATGCCTGAAGGACAATATACCTCCTCACTCACCTGGATGATCGTCGAGGATGATCGGGTGATCCGCGATGTGCTGCTGACTATGTGCCATCTGTGGGACTTCCCGGCAGTTGCGTTCAAGGATGGCAGGCAGGCAATGGACTATCTCAGGCAGGTGCCGCTGCCCGCGCCCGTGCCCGACATCGCGCTGATCGATATCCGCATCCCCGGCCCCTGGGGGCATCAGGTGGCGGCCCGCCTGCGCGAGCACCCGCAGATCGGCAACATCCCCGTGATCCTGATGACCGCCTATGAACTGGAGGCAGGCGACATCGATCAGTACCTGGCGGAGTCGCGCGCAGACCTGATCGTATACAAGCCGCTGCCGCCCATGGAGGAACTGCTCAGGATCGCCGAGCGTTTGAGCCAGACGCGCCAGAGCAGCCAGACCTAGCTGCCCCCCCATGAGCATGCCACCCGCGGCCTCCGGTAAGCCTGCTTCCGGGAACCTTGCGCCCCCCAGATTGTCTGGCTGGCTGGGCGCGGTCACACGACAGGCATCGCTGCCTGCCACATTGAAGACCACCGCTCTGATCGCGCGGCCCTTCGCCGCACTGACAGGCCTCGGCCTGCTGCTGATCAGCGCCTTTGTGCTGCTGCATCTCAGTGCAGGTCACCCTGATGACACCTCCTGCTTACTGGCTTTTGTGGGCTTTACGCTGCTGTTTCTGGTGGGTGCTGTGGCCGTGATCGGGCATATGCTGCGTCCCGTTATCGGGGCGCTGGATGCCGAATATGCCCGCACCGCCGCGATCCTGAGCAGCATTGCCGACGGGGTGATCGTGCGTGATGCCGCCGGACAGGTGATGTTGGCCAACGCTGCCGCGCGTGACCTGCTGACGGTTGATGGCCGCTTTGACCCCGCGCTGCTGGATGGCATCGGGCCGCGCCCGGCGGGCTCGCCGGGCGAGACGGTCTGGGTTGAGGCAGGGGGGCGTGTAATCGGGGTGAGCGTGGCCCGCATCACCACCCCCCGGGGCCAGACCGGGGATGAGGTGCTGGTGCTGCGCGATATGACGGTCGATGCACTGGCCGAACGCACCCGCAGTAGCTTCCTGAACCAGATCAGCCACGAGCTGCGCACGCCACTGACCGCCATCCGGGGCTATGCCGATACCCTTTACCATGCCGGGGAGCGGCTCAACCCCGGGGCGCGCGCCCGCGCCGCACAGGCGATCTTCGAGCAGACCGCCACTCTGGCGACCATGATCGACCAGATCATCGACCTGGCGGCGCTGGAGGACGGGCGCAGAGCGCTGGCCCTCCAGCAGGTGGAGCTGAACTCCCTGGTGGTCGGGGTGCTGATGGAGTGGCACCCCCGGTTGATCGAGAACGGGCTGAAGGCCCATTTTGAGGCCAGCCCGCCGTACATCCATATTGAAGGGGATCCGCGCCGCCTGCGCTGTGCCGTTGACCACCTGCTGCGCAACGCCAGTCAGTTCAGCCCGACGGGCGGCGATCTATGGGTGGTGGTGGGCGTGGAGGGGGAGATGGCCAGCCTGCGCATCAGCGATCCGGGTGTGGGTATCTCAGAGCGCGACCTGCCGCGTGTCTTTGACCGCTTCTTCCGTGGGGATGCGCGTGATCGCGAGGGCAACCCCGTTGATGTACGCGGCATCGGGTATGGGCTGTACATGGTCAGGCAGATCGTGGAGGCGCACGGTGGGCGTGTGGAGGTCGAGAGCGAGCTGGGTGAGGGCAGTACCTTCGCGCTATATCTGCCGCTGGCCGGGTCCGTAAGCTGCCCTGATAAGACCAAACTAGATAAATTCGCTTGACAAATCTAATTTAGCCCGATACAGTCACATATGACAGGCAGGCGCTTTATGGTGATGTGCCGTCATTTGGGAACCTGAAACCCCGGAAACTATGTTCCGGGGTTTCAGGTTTTAGTACGAGTGTGCCGCCGGATGGCACCCGCTCACCAGGGCAGTTCGCGGCCATTCCACTGCAGGAAGCGGCCCGCGTCGTCCGGGGTCAGCCGGTCGATCACGCGCAGCACCTCTGCTACAGCTTCTTCAACACCCAGCGAGGCCTCGCTGCCGCCCATGTCGGTCTGCACCCAGCCGGGGTGGATCATGACAGCCGTCACGCCCACCGGCCTGACCTCGAAGGCCAGCGCCCGCGTCAGCATGTTGAGCAGCGCCTTGCTGCCGCAGTAGGAATAACTGCCGCCGCTGCTCTTGCGGCTGATGGAGCCAAGCTGAGAGGTGATGTTAATCAATTTGGGGCGGTCGCTGCGGCGCAGCAGGTCGATGAAACGCTGCGCGATCATCAGGGGCCCCACCGCGTTGGTATGCAAGGTGGCCAGCATGGCCGCCGAGTCCAGTGTCCCCAGATGCTCACCGCGCGGGAACACCCCTGCGTTGTTGATCAGCATGTCCAGCGAGCCGGTCTGCGCGCTGACGGCGTGATAAGCCGCCTCGATCTGCGCGTCGTCGGTCACATCCAGTGGCAGCGCAATGACGCGCTTGGGGTGGCGGGCGACCAGCGCCTGAAGCGCCTCTGCGGTTTGCGGGCTGCGGCAAGTCGCAAAGACACGGTCGCCGCGCGCTGCCATCTGGCGGGTCAGCTCGAGGCCGATGCCGCGGCTGGCCCCGGTGATCAGCACCTGCTGCATAACATCATGCTCCTGATTCACACCGATGGATCAATCTGGCGGGTGCAGGTTACACAGATGCCACACCCCCCGGCCTCGCTGTGCCCGGCTCTGCCCCCTCCCGGGCGTGGACAGAGAAAACGGCGCAGCCGAGGGATGAGATATTTCCATTCTACAGGTCCTCGCGCACCCAGTGAAGACCCGTCGCACCGCTGGGCGCCGGCGGGTTGCTTTCCTCGATCTGGAGCTCCCCGCTGCCATCATAGGCCCGCACAAAGATGAGCTGCCGCCCCGCCTCAAATGGCCAGTCATAGCGCCACAGCACCCAGGTGGTGTCGGAGAGCGGGGGCAGCAGCGCCGCCTCGACCCATTCCCCCTGACGGCCAACCCGCACCTCCACTTTTGAGATGCCCTTCGCGCCCGCGTAGGCGATGCCGCCGATGGGGACCATGGTACGTCCCTCGCGCTCATAGGTGCTGTTCACGGCCACCGTGTCGATCACCGAGGTGGTGCGCACCAGCGCCTCGCGGTCCCAGGCACGCGCCACCCAGTAGCCATCATGCACCCGGTCGATCGCCTCGATCTCCTCGATCCACTTGGGCTGCTTCATGCCGTAGCGGTCGGGGATGTAGAGGCGCAGCGGCGCGCCGTGCTTGATGGGCAGCGGTTGGCCGTCCATGGCGTAGGCCAGCATGACGCGCTCATCGCCGATGACCACGTCGAGGTCAACCGATTCGTGGAAACCATCCACCGAGCGGATCAGGAGCTGGCGCACGCCGGGCTTCACGCCCACATCGGCCAGCACCTGCTTCAGCGAGACGCCCGTCCAGCGCGTCGTACCGATCAGGTCGCCGCCCACCGGGTTCGAGATGCACGAAAGCGTGATGTACTGGTCAAGCGGCTCATAGCGCGAGCGCAGCTCGTCCAGCGTCCACTCAACCGGCGTCTCGACCAGGCCGTGAATGCGCAGCCGCCAGCGATCCACGTCGACCACGGGGGGCGAGAAGTTGATGTCCACGCGGTAGTGATCGGCCAGCGGCGGGTATTCCGGGCGTGTGCCGGGCGCCGGCTCCAGCTCACTGCCCCCCGACGGGGTTGTCGTCAGCGCGGCAGCAGAAGTGCTCGGCCCCGCTGCCTCTTCCGCATCACGCAGCAGGAAGCCCAACCCCGCACCCACCACAGTGATCACCGCTGTGGCCCCGCCCAGCCGGATCAGGAACTGACGGCGGCCCATCGGCTGTACTTCGTTGGTCATATCGTGCTGCTCCCCTCTCCCAGCTCATCCCGGTAACAGAGACCTCACCCCCGCCAAACCTGCGGTTTGACTCCCCCTCTCCACGTGTGGAGAGGGGGTGCCGGGCCTACGGCCCGGCGCGGCGGGGGTGAGGTCAATCCCCCAATCGGCCATCAGCGCAGGCGCTCCAGGCGCTGATAGGCCCAGGCGGTGAGGCCACCCCAGGCCATCCCCGTGCCCAGCAGAACCAGCGCGAGCAAAAACCAGGCCGGGCCGGGCGGATCGATGCTGACCGCGTTGACCATCAGCACCAGGGCCGAGGCCCCTGCTGCACCCAGCGCCAGCCCGGGTGTGATATCCGCCTCTGCAGGCGCCTGTCTCAACACGGCGAACAGCGCCGCGCCGCCGAGCGCGCCAGCGGTCAGGAAGATCACATGCGCCAGGATGCCCTGCGCCAGCTTGCCCGTTTGTGAGAGCGGCAGGCCCAGCGCGTTGAGCAGCCCAAGCAGCAGCTCCAGGCCCGATGTGACCAGCCCGCCCGGCAGATTGCGAGCTAACCAGTCGAATGCCTTGAGAGGCGCGTAGGGCAGGTTCAGCAGCCCGGCGATCAGATACAGCAGGCTCAGCGCCGCTGCCATCAGCAGCAGGCCAACCAGTGCCCCGCTGCCCACCCCCGGTTTCTCAGATGTCATGGCCCCTCCGTGTCCCTCGCCAACGTATAGTGAGCATATCGAACCGGGGCGGTGAATTGCAATGGGGCTTGACATCTTCGGGGGCGGCGCTATAATCACCTGCGCCGTAATTGAGACTTGGTATCATTTAGAGGAGATCAGGATGCACGACCAACTATCCGGCAAACACCCCGCCCGCCTGCTGATCGTCGCCGCTGCGCTGCTGCTGGCGGCCTGCACCGCGCCCGCCGATGAGCAGGGCGCCGAGATGACGATCCCGCCGCTGGAGCCCGTGACCCTGGAGTCCGGGGGGCGGCTGGCTGTGGTGGTCACCACCGGCATCATCGGTGATGTAGTGGGGCAGGTGGGCGGCGATCAGATCGACCTGACCGTGCTGATCGAGGCGGGGCGTGACCCGCACACCTATGAGGCGGTGCCCGAAGACCTCGCCGCGATCGAGCGGGCAGCGGTGATCTTCGTCAACGGCCTGGGGCTGGAGGAAACGCTGCTGGGCAGCATCGAGTCAACGGCGACCGGGCCGGTGGTGCCGATCTCGGCGGGCATCGAGCCGCGCGAGTGGGCGGCAGCGGATGACGATCACGCCGCTGAAGAAGGGGCCGGGGCGGAGGATGACGATCACGCCGCTGACCCGCACTTCTGGATGAACCCGGCCAACGTGATGGTGTGGGCACGCAACGCAGCGCAGGTGCTCGGCGCGCTGGACCCGGCCCACGCAGCCGATTACGAGGCCAACGCTGCGGCCTACATCGCGGAGCTGGAGGCGCTGGACGCCTACATCCGCGAGCAGGTGGCGCGCATCCCGGCGGAGCGGCGGAAGCTGGTCACCGATCATGAGTCGTTCGGCTACTTTGCCGACGCCTACGGGTTCGAGCTGGTGGGATCGGTGGTGCCGGGTGTGACCACCTCCGCTGCGCCATCGGCGGGCGACATCGCCCGACTGGTGGAGGTGATCCGATCTGAGGGAGTGCCCGCGATCTTTGTGGGGGAGGCCTCCGGTGATGGGCTGGAGCGCCTGGCCGAGCAGGTGGCCGCCGAGTCGGGGATGGCGATCCGCGTGCTGCCGCTGTATGAGGGCGCGCTCGACGCGCCGGGCACACCCGCCGACACGTATCTCGGCATGATGCGGGCCAACATCGACCGGATTGTGGAGGGGCTGGGGGGCTGAGGCGCTCATTCCCACCTGCCGCGATCGCCGGGAGGCTCTCATCCCGGCAACCGGAGGCTGCTCGCCCTTCGCTATCAGGGCGAAGGGCTGGAAAGCAGGCACGACGTTGGCCTTTCTTAAGCCTGCTTGCCCATGCCGATTGCGTAGGGGCATCCCTCCCCCCCCGGCTGCCGGGCTGGCCGGTGCGGCGGATGGCGGTAAAATAGGCGCTGGTGGACAGCCCGGCGGGAAGAGGGTGAGGATATGGACTCGCTGACGACATACGGACGCTCGTGTGTGACGCCCCCGATCCCGGGTGAGGCGGCGCTGGAAGTGATGGGGGTGACGTTCCGCTACCCGGGCGCGCCTCAGCCAGCGCTGGAGGACGTGTCGCTGCGCATCCTGCCGGGGGAGCGCGTCGCGCTGGTGGGGCCGAACGGAGCGGGCAAATCGACGCTGATCAAGCTGGTGGCCGGGCTGGAGCAGCCCGACAGCGGCGAAATCCGTGTGTATGGCAACCCGGCAGGGGCCTGCCAGCATCGCGTGGCGCTGGTGCCGCAGCGCAGCGAGGTCGACTGGCGCTTCCCGGTGACGGTGCGCGAGGTGGTGATGATGGGCCGTTATGTGCACCTGGGCTGGCTTAAGCGCCCGCGCCCGGTGGACCATGAGGCGGTCGATCACGCACTGGAGCGGATGCAGATCACCGACCTGGCCACACGGCAGGTCTCCGAGCTGTCGGGCGGGCAGCAGCAGCGCGTGATGCTGGCCCGCACGCTGGCACACAACGCCGACCTGCTGCTGCTGGACGAGCCGCTGAACCACGTCGATGTGCCAACGCAGGAGCTGATCTTCCACGTGCTGGAGTCGCTCTCACGCGAGGGGCGGACAGTGGTGGTCAGCACACATGACCTGGGCATTTTGCCGATCCATTTCAACCGCGCGGTGTTCATCGACCAGCACGTGATCGCCGATGGGCCGGTAGATCAGGTCTTAACCGCCGAGACGCTGGCGCGCGCCTACGGCGTGCATCTATGCACCGAGGAGGGACTGTTGAATGGTCGCCTGGCTGGTTGAGCCGCTGACCTACGCGTTCATGCAGCGCGGGCTGGCGGCGGGGGTGCTGGCGGCGATCGCCTGCGCGGTGCTGAGCGCCTATGTGGTGTGGCGCGGCATGGCCTTTGTGGGCGATGCGATGGCGCACGCCATCCTGCCGGGGATCGTGCTGGCCTTTATGCAGGGCCTCAGCCTGTTTGTGGGGGCGCTGGTGGCGGCGGTGCTGACCGCGCTGGGCATCGGGGTGCTGTCACGGCGGGGCGGGCTGAAGGAGGATACCGCCATCGGGGTGATGTTCTCCGGGTTCTTCGCGCTGGGCATCCTGCTGTTGAGCGCCGTGCGCAGCTATCAGGACCTGACCCATATCCTGTTTGGCGACATCCTGGGCGTCTCAACCACCGACCTGTGGCTGATGCTGGGCGTGGTGGCTGTGGTGCTGGTGGCGGTGATCGCCTTCTACAAGGAGCTGCTGGTCACCTCGTTTGACCCCGGGCACTCAGTGGCGATCGGGCTGTCGCCGGAGCTGGTGCGTTACGGGCTGCTGCTGCTGCTGGCGCTGACGATCGTCACGGCGATCCAGGCGGTGGGGGTGGTGCTGGTGCTGGCGCTGCTGGTCACCCCTGCGGCAGCGTCCTCGCTGCTGGCCCGGCGGCTGCCGGTCATCATGGCGCTGGGGGCGCTGTTTGCAGTGGTGGCCGCCGTCACCGGGCTGTATGCCTCCTATTATGCCAACATCGCATCCGGCGCGGCGATCGTGCTGACGCTGACGCTGATCTTTGTGCTGGCCTTCGTGTTCGCACCCGGGCGGGGGCTGATCTGGCGCATGCGGCGATCAGCCAGATAACTACTGAATTCTCCTACTTCTACCCCACTCAGAGCACCTGTATAATACACAAGCCTTAAGATCGTAGTGGCGCGGCAGGCGTTCCGATTTTGATGCAATCATCCGGGGGGACTGCCCTGGCTCACTCGCAAAATCGTGGCTCAATGAGTATCATAAGGCGCAGGCGGCGGATGACGGCCTCCGCTTGCCCTGTACAAAAATGATCATAAACTTGTTACTACCGCATCCGGTGGAGATGTGACGGACAGGCAGCGTGGAGGGGATCGCCCCATCCGACGGTGCCGGCAAAGCAACCTGACTGTGCCCGCATGATGTATATCAACCGGGGGATCACATGAGCGACGATATGGAAAAGAAAGACGCCGAGGTCAAAGAGACCGAGACGAAGGGTGCCGAGACAAAGCCCGCGGAGGCTGCTCCTGCCACACCCGCCGCCCCGCCCGCACCCGCCGCAGAAAAACCCGCGGAGGCGCCCCCGGCTGCCCCCGCTGCTCCGCCTGCTGAGGCCAAGCCTGCTGAGACTGCCCCGGCTGCCCCCGCTGCTCCGCCTGCTGAGGCCAAGCCTGCTGAGGCTGCTCCGGCTGCCCCGGCTGCTCCGCCTGCTGAGGCCAAGCCTGCTGAGACTGCCCCGGCTGCCCCGGCTGCTCCGCCTGCTGAGGCCAAGCCTGCTGAGGCTGCTCCGGCTGCCCCGGCCGCTGAGGAGGCTGAGGAGGAGCCTCTGAAAGAGGAGGGTAAGCGTTATTATTACCCCAACAAGTGGGGCCGCGGCGTGATCACCTCCACCGAGGAGATCATGGGCACCAAGGGCATCCATGCGCTGCTCAATATGGCGGGGCTGGCGAAGTACATCGAGAACACCCCGCCCGACAACATGAAGAAGGAGTTCAGCTTTGAGGACCTCTCGGCGCTGCAGCGGGCCACCTGGGAGATGTACGGCCCGCGAGGGGCGCGCGTGTTCGCTGTGCGCGCGGGGGAGGCCACCTTCCGCAACTCACTGGCGCAGTTCAAGGCAGTGGCGCACGCCGCCCAGGTGGCGATGAAGGTCGGCACGCTGGAGGCCAAGATTAAGCTGGGGCTGGAGTTCTTCGCCCGGTTTTTCAACTCGGTGAGCGACCAGGTGGTGGCGATCAGCGAGGATGAGAAGCACTGGATGTGGATCATCAAGCGCTGCCCGATGTGCTGGGGGCGCACCTCCACCGAGCCGCTGTGCTATCTGGCGGTGGGCGTGCTGCAGGGGGCGTTCGAATGGGTGGCGCCCGGTAAGAAGTTCCGCATCATGCCGGTGGAGTGCATCGCCAAGGGCGACAAATACGGCGTGATCAAGATCGAGAAGGTCCCGGTAGAATAGAGCCGGGGGGCGGGGGCTGCCCCCGTGATGGGCAATGTGCCGCTGACAACCGTATTGGCCCGCCAGTACGGTTGTTTCTTTGCTAATACAGAGGGAAGGTGCTGTGACATGGGGCATTCTGAGCATAAACAGCGCTCCGAGGAGAGACGTCGGCTGCTGGCCTGCGGCGTGATTACCGTGAGCGATACGCGCACTTTTGAGACAGACACAAGCGGCAGGCTGATCATCGACACGCTGACGGCGGCGGGGCATCTGGTCTCACGCTACGAGATCGTGCCCGACGAGCCGGAGCGTATCGTGCCGCTGGTGAAGGAGGTAGCTGCGAACTGCGGGCTGATCATCCTGAGCGGGGGCACGGGCATCGCACGGCGTGATACCACATTCGAAGCAGTAGACGCCCTGCTGGAGAAGAAGCTACCCGGCTTCGGTGAGCTGTTCCGTATGCTGAGCTACCAGGAGATCGGCGCGGCGGCGATGCTGACGCGCGCCACAGCGGGACTGTATGGCAATACGATTGTCTTCTCGACGCCCGGATCGACGGCAGCCGTGCGGCTGGCGCTGGAGAAGCTGATCATGCCGGAGCTGGATCACATGGCGTGGCTGCTGGAGTAGGGGGACGCCATAAACCTTTCTGAAGCTGCGTCGTGCCTGACGGATACCTCACCCCATTGAATCAGCGGTTCACCGGACCTGTGGTCCGTCACCCCCTCTCCACGCGTGGAGAGGGGGAAGCGCCGAGCGCAGCCAGGCGTGGGGGTGAGGTCTCTTCAGGCAGGGATTAGCCTGAAGGAAGTTCATAACACGCTCTAGGGGGAGCGTTATGCCACAGGCCTTTGACGATGCGATCACCTTTCTGTACACCCACGACCTGGAGGCGGTGCACCGCTTCTACAGCGGGCTGCTGGGCCTGGAGATGATCCTTGACCAGGGGAGTTGCCGCATCTACCGGGCCGCGGCGGGCGCGTATCTGGGGTTCTGCCAGCGTGAGGCCGCTCCGCAGCAGCCGCCGGACTTCGTGATCGTCACCTTCGTCACCCCCGATGTGGACGGCTGGTATGCGGCCCTGAGGGCGCAGGGGGTGGCCTTCGAGGGGCCGCCCGCACTCAACGAGACCTATGGCATCTACCACTGCTTTCTGCGCGACCCTGATGGCTACCGACTGGAGATACAGCGTTTTCTCGATGCGGGGTGGAACCGATCCGGCTCAGGCGCCGCCGGGCATTCATGACAATCATCATCCGCAGGGGTGACAACCGGCACTTATAAACGCCGCCAGAAACTATATTATAAGGATAACCTTATAACTCGTTGTGAGGAGTTGCTGTTACCAGCCTGTATCGAGGGGATCATGCCGCTGCATTATCGTCATCACCAGCATCACAGCAGAACGCCATGCGATCTTAACTGCGGGCGGTGCATTCCGCTGAGTAAAGTGGAATGCGACCGCTGCGCTCGTCTGGTGTGTGTTGAGGGGGGGCGAATGCTGCGTAAGCGGCTGGCCGATCTGGGCATCTCAGCAGGCAGCGAGGTGCGCGTGGTGCAGAACTACGGCGGCCCGATCATCCTGGCTGTCAAAGAGGATGCCCGCATGGCGATCGGGCGCGGTATGGCCCATCGCATCCTCGTCGAAGTGTTGGATTGAGCAAAGAGGAGACCCTTGACCTGCCCCCGATGTGACACCCCGCAGGCCGCAGTCGTTGAGGCGCGGCCTTTCTCAACCCTGACGGCTGCCCTGGCGGGCAACCCCAACGCCGGCAAAACCACCCTGTTCAATGCTCTAACGGGCGCGCGCCAGCATGTGGGTAACTGGCCGGGCAAGACTGTCGAGCGTAAGGAGGGGCGGTTCAGCATCGGCGAGCTGGACGTGACGCTGGTCGACCTGCCCGGCACATACAGCCTCTCGGCGTTCTCCGCCGAGGAGATTATCGCGATGGACTACCTGCTCGACGACCGGCCTGACCTGGTGCTGCTGGTGGTCGATGCGGGTAATCTGGAGCGCAACCTGTATCTAACGGTGCAGGTACTGGAGATGGGGCTGCCCGCGATCCTGGTGCTGAACATGATGGATGCGGTGCGGGCGCGCGGCATTGAGATCGACACGGCGGGTCTCTCGGCGGGGCTGGGCGGCGTACCCGTCATCCTCGCATCCGCCGCGCGCGGCGAGGGGCTGGACGCGCTGCGGGCGGCCATCGAGGCGGCGGCAGCGCAGATCGCGCGGGCGGCGGGTGAGGCCCTCCCGGCCCCGCCGATCGACTACGGCCCCGCCGGGGAGCACATCGCCCGGCTGGAGGCGCTGATCCGTGCCCATGAGGGCCTGCCCCTGCGCTGCCACCCGCGCTGGCTGGCGCTCAAACTGCTGGAGTCCGACCCGCACATCACCGCGCGTGTCGAGGCGCTGCCCGGCGCCGCCGGCCTGCTGCGAGCGGCTGAGGCCGGGGCTGCCGCCCTGCAACAGGCCACCGGCGACGACGTTGACACTTTCATCGCTGACCGGCGCTACGCGGCGATCAACGCGCTGGTGCGCGCAGTGACCACCCGTCCCCCCACAGCACAGCGCAGCCTCTCCGACCGTATCGACCGGGTGGTGACGCACCCGCTGCTGGGCCTGCCGGTGTTTGCGGCCGTGATGTGGCTGGTATTCCAGCTTACGGCCAATGTCTCCACCCCCTATATTGACTGGATCGACGGGGTGTTCGGCGGGCCGCTGACTGGCTGGACGCTGAGCCTGACCGGCCTGCTGGGGCTGGGCGGCTCGTGGGTCGAGTCGCTGCTGGTGGACGGGGTGATCGCTGGAGTGGGGGGCGTGATGGTGTTCGTGCCCGTCCTGATGTTCATGTATATGTTCCTCACCGCTCTGGAGGACAGTGGCTATATGGCGCGTGCGGCCTTCATGGCTGACCGCTTTCTGCATGTGATCGGGTTGCATGGCAAAAGCTTCATCCCCATGCTGCTGGGTTTTGGCTGCAACGTGCCGGGCATCTTCGCCACGCGCACGCTGGACAACCAGCGCGACCGCATCCTGACGGGGTTATTGATCCCGTTCATGAGCTGCGGGGCGCGGCTGCCGGTGTACGTGATCATCGGCGCGGCGTTCTTCGGCAGGGCTGCGGGAGCGTTGGTGTTCGCGCTGTACTTCACGGGGGTGATCGTGGCGGTTCTGGTGGGGCTGCTGCTGCGCACGACCGTGCTCCGCAGTGAGGAGGAGACGCCCTTCCTGATTGAGCTGCCGCCCTACCGCGTGCCCTCGCTGAGGAACATCTGGCTGCACGCCTGGGAGCATACCCGCTCATTCATCCAGAACGCCTGGACGATCGTACTGACCGTCTCGGTGGCAGTGTGGTTCTTACTGGCGGTGCCGGTTGGTGCGCCGGGTGAGGCCCGCTTTGCGCAGGTAGAGCCGTCCGATAGCGCCCTGGCGGCAGTCAGCGGGGCCATTGCCCCGGCGTTTGAGCCGGCGGGGTTCGGCACGTGGCAGGCAGCCAGCGCGCTGGTGACGGGTTTTGTGGCCAAAGAGCTGGTGATCGCCACGCTGAGCACTGTCTATGTCGGGCCGCAGCCGGATGATGAGGCCGTCAGCATGTCACTGCTGGACGGCCTGGGGGAGATCGCCGGGTCGTTCGTGGTGGCCACATGGGATACGCTGCGCACCCTGGCCGACCTGATCCCCGGTGTGAACCCGTTTGGCGCCGGTGAAGGGGGCGATGTCGATGCGGCGCTGGCGACAGCGCTGCGGACCAGCTTCACGCCGCTCTCAGCGGTGGCCTACTGTGTGTTTGTGCTGCTGACTGTGCCCTGCATGGTAACCGTCTCGGCGCTGCGTCAGGAGTTCGGCGCGAAGTGGACGGCGTTCAGCATCGCGCTAACACTGGTTGTCTCGTGGACGGCGGCGCTGCTGGTGTATCAGGGCGGGCTGCTGCTTGGCCTGGGGATGGGGTAGAGTGATGACACTGCTCAAGCAGGTGCTTACCACACTGGAGGAGGCACAGGGGCCGGTCAGCCTGGCGGCGCTCAGCCAGCAGCTTGAGGTGGAACCCTCCGCGCTGGAGGGCATGATCGACTTCTGGGTGCGCAAAGGCCGCCTGCGGCTGGTGGGGGCGACCATGTGCAGCAGCGCCGGATGCGGGGCCTGCCCGGCGGAAGGATCGCCGCTGCACTGCCCGGCTCTGCTGGTGGTGCCGCGCCGTTATGAGGTGATCCCTGAGGCACAGCCGACACCGCCCCCGGTGCAGTCGCATCGCAAAGAGACCCCGGTCAGCCAGTTGTAAGGCGAGTATCTCCAACCCGCCCCTGATCTCCGCGAATTGGTCTCACCCCCTCTGACCGACGCAGCGACCACAGGTTGCTCGGCATCGGCCCTCTTCCTCTTTCTGGGGGCGATTGGCAGGCGTGTGATCCAAGCCACCCGCCGGTTTGACGGCACAGCCAGGCACCTTGCCCCCACCGGGCACAGACCCCGCACCTCCTCTCTACGCATGGAGAGAGGAGAAAAGCCGGGCGCCGCGAGGCCCGGGGGTGAGGTCAATTGGCGGTGTCTGCTGCACTCCATTTGATATGATTGCCCCGCCCGATCCCCCTCGTTTCCCTTTGCAAAGTTCGCGTCGTCAGGGTTAAATAAGGCCATGTCTGCGGCGCTGCTGGCCTGTGCCGGGTAGCTCTGATACGACGGGGATGTGAGCGATGAGCAAAGAGCTGACCGATCTCTCTTTTGAGGAATGGCTTGCTTACGTGTTCGACCATCCGGTGGAGGACCCGGCCTGGTACTGGGACCCGCAGGCCGAGTGGTGGGACGCCCGCCGGGACCCCGCCACAGCCATCGCTTACATCACCCGGGCCTTTGAGCATATCGAGGACGTCGCCGCCCTCTATCCGGAAGGGCAGATCGCGCAGGGGCTGTGGTTCCTGGTGGACAGCCCCTCGGAGCATATGCTGGCGCTGCTCGATGAGGCCGTGCCGCTGGCTGACCGCCTGCGCTGCATTCGCAGCTTCTACCGGGTATACGAGGCGCTGTTCCTGCCGCGCTGCTCATCACGGCTGATCGAGCCAGGCGGCCCCCCGCCTGATAATCCACTCGACCTGATCTGCTATATGTGGTGGGATATCCTGCCGATGGTCGGGCAGCCAGACAAACCGGCTCGCCGCCCGATCGATTTCACGGCGCTGGAGGTCATGATACAGACTCTGACGCTCGACTCCCCGCTGTGCCAGCAGGCTGCGTTGCATGGGCTGGGACACTGGCAGCCGTATTATCCTGAAGAGGTACAGCGCCTGATCGATGACTTCCTGGCACGGCACTCTGACCTGGCCCCGGAGCTGGTGGAGTATGCCCATCAGGCACGCAGCGGTTGCGTGCTGTGATCTGCCCCGCCCGCCGATGAGCGATCCCATCCATCGTCCTGACAGTCACGCTACGTCCTGGCCGGGCGTGGTGGCCCGTTACCGCCCCCTGCTGCGCATCGACCGGGCGGCGCAGCCCGTTACGCTGCTGGAGGGAAACACGCCGCTGATCCCAGCCCCCCGGCTGGCCAGCGCGCTGGGCGGCGGCTTTGAGCTGTGGCTCAAGTATGAGGGGCTGAACCCCACCGGGTCATTCAAAGATCGTGGCATGGCAGCGGCGATCACCCAGGCGCGGCATGAGGGCGCGCGGGCGGTGATCTGCGCCAGCACGGGCAACACAGCGGCCTCGGCGGCGGCCTATGCTGCGCGGGCAGGGCTGCGCTGTGTGGTAGTGGTGCCGGAGGGGAAGATCGCACGGGGCAAGCTGGCGGGGGCGCTGATCTACGGCGCGCGGGTGATCGCCATCAGTGGCAGCTTCGACCAGGGGCTGGAGATGGTACGCCGGGCTGCCGATCACCTGCCACTGACGCTGGTCAACTCGGTGAACCCTTACCGACTGGAGGGCCAGAAGACCGCCGCGTTTGAGATCGTCGATGCGCTGGGTGATGCCCCTGACTGGCTGTGCCTGCCGGTGGGCAATGCGGGCAACATCACGGCCTACTGGATGGGCTTCACCGAGTACCACGCGCTGGGCCGTGCCGTGCGCACCCCGCGGCTGCTGGGCACGCAGGCAGCGGGGGCTGCGCCGATTGTGCTGGGCCGCCCGGTGGAGAAGCCGGAGACAGTGGCCACGGCGATCCGCATCGGGAAGCCAGCGCGCTGGGCCGAGGCTGTGCGGGCGCTCGACGAGTCGGGGGGTCAGATCACCGCTGCTTCGGACGAGGCGATCCTGGAGGCCTGGCGGCTGATCGCCGCGCTGGAAGGGGTGTTCGTCGAGCCGGCCTCGGCGGCGGGCATCGCCGGGCTGCGACAGCAGATCGCCGCCGGGCAGGTCGATGTCAGGGGCACGCGCGTGGTGTGCGTCGTCACCGGGCATGGATTGAAGGACCCGGAGACCGTGCTGGGTGAGGCCCCTGACCTGGTGACGCTGCCCTCGCGCTATGAGGCACTGGCCACCTACCTTGAGGGCTGATCGATCCCCCACCGCTTCCACCCCACAATCATGTACAATTAGGGGGGACGCCCGTAAGGCACCGCAAAAGGGGATGCAATGCGCACCCTGCAAGAGTATGTGTATAAGGCCCTGCAAGATATCCCGCTGCTGCTGGATGAGGAACGTCATGCCATCAGCACACTGGGGCTGCCCGTCTATGAGAGCCTGGTGATCGGCCACCTGAAGGCAGCGGGCGAGCTGCTGGCGCGTGACGACCTGTTCACTGTGGCGATGCGCCAGGGGGCCTGGGCGCGCTGGCTGATCGAGACCACGGCGGCGCTGGACGGCGCGCTGCGCTACCGCGAGAACGAGCCGCTGACGATTGCCGTGAAGCTGTGTGCAGTGCTCTACCCGGCGCTGCACCCGCGTGCCATGCTGGTCGGCTTCAAGATGCTGGATGACGCTGCTCGCTATGCTGAGCAGGGCCCGGTGAACATCCACAAGCGCGAACGCCGCCGCCGCTATATGCGCCTGCAGGATATGATCGTGCGGGTGAGCGCCTGGCAGGACGCCGCCGGTGAGCTGCATCACAGCGAAGACGATACCCCCACAGTGCGTGCCCGCTGCCTGCGCGAGGGCTGGCAGGAGATATCCGCCGTGCAGTTGACCTATCACCGGCCCGGCGAGGTGCTGCGCCTGCTGGAGGCGATCCTGCCTGTGAGGTGGATCATGAAGCCCGGTGGGGTGGTGATCGCGGCCCGGCCCGGCAGCCTGTGACCCCGTGTAAGCCACATCTTCCCCGGCTCTAGAGCGTGTTATGAACTTCCTGGCTAAGCCATGCCTGAAGAGACCTCACCCCCACGCCCCGCTGCGCCCGGCGGGGTGAGGCATCCGTCAGGCACGATGCAGCGTCAGAGTAGATCGTAACAGCCTCTATACTTCGCTGCCCTGTTTTATTCGCACCCGGCGCGGTATCATAGCGTCTACCTGATCATGAGACGAGGAGATAGTTATGCGTTCGATAGTGCGTTTTGTGGTATTAACCGGGGCTGCCGTCACGGCAGCAGTGCTGCTGGCTGCCTGCGGCGGAGGGGCTGGTTCACCCGCCGCTTACGATGGGGAGTGGATCGCCTTCCACGCTGAGGTGGACGGCAACCTGGATGTTTATAAGGTCCGCGCTGACGGCAGCGGGCTGACCCGCCTGACTGACGCGGAGGGCAACGACGGCTTCCCGGTGTGGTCCCCGGACGGGAGGCGCATCGCGTTCCTCTCAGAGCGAACGGGCAATACAGAGATATTTGTGATGGACGCCGACGGGGGGAACCTGGTGCAGATCACCAACGACGAGGCGCTGGATTACGGCCCCGTCTGGTCACCAGATGGCACACAGATCGCGTTTATCTCGGATCGCAACCGGACGCTGAGCATCTACATCACCAGCGCTGAAGGCGGTGAGGCCCGTGAGCTGACTGATAACATGGGCAACGATGAGGTGATCAGCTGGTCGCCGGATGGGACGCGTCTGGCCTTCCAGTCAACCCGCAGCGGCAACTATGACGTGTATGTGATCAACGCTGACGGCAGCGAGATGAGAAAGGTCACCAGCCACCTTAACGCCGATGTGCAGCCGGACTGGTCGCCGGATGGGACGCTGCTGGCATTCGCCATCGACCTGAGCGGCAAGGATGAGGAGACCGGCGAGGTGATCAACATCCGCGACATCTACACCATCCCGGTGGACAGCACGGAGGCCAGGGCAGAGACCAGGCTCACGCAGGGGTTGGGCACAGCGACCGCGCCGGTGTGGTCGCCGGATGGGTCGCTGATTGCCTTCCGTGCGGAGCTGGATGGGCGCTCGGCGGTGTATGTCATCCCCGCCGGGGGCGGCAGCGTGACGCGCGTCAATGCCGAGGACCTGGCGAACAAGTTCATCTCCTGGGCGCCGGACAGTCGCCGCCTGGTATTTGAGGCCACCACTGAGGACGCCGGGCAGGCCATCTTTGTGGCGGCGGCGGATGCGAGCGACCTGAAGCGGCTGCAGGTGGCGGGTGCGACGGTGATGGGAGCGCCGAACTGGCAGCCGAAGGGCTGATCGGGCCGCAGGGCGGCCGGATGAGAGAAAAGACGGTGAGCGGGGCGCCGACCGGCGCCCCGCTGCATATTACCCGGTTTTTCAGTACAATAGGTCCATTGGGCACATGGATGCCACAGCCGCCTGCCCGCATGATGGGAAGGCGAAGGGTATCAGGATACAGTAGATCACCTGCCGCTGTTCTACCTGCGAGAGGCGCAATATCAGCCATGCCTGTCGATGCCGACCTGAGCAAATACAAGGTAAGCCGTGAATATCGTCCGGGGGAATATCTCTTTCATGAAGGAGATCCCGGCGACTCAATGATGATGATCCGGCGGGGGCAGGTGGCGATCATCAAAGGGGCGCATACCGGGCTGCCGGTGGTGCTGGGCTACCGGGGCGAAGGTGAGGCCCTGGGCGAGATCAGCCTGATACGCAATACCACTCGCACTGCCTCGGTGATGGCGGTTGAGCCTACCATCGTCTATCTCATCACTGCCGAGCAGTTCTGGCTCGAATTCGACCGCAGCCCGCAGTTCCGGCGGCTGGTGCTCAACACGCTGATCGAGCACGTGCTGGCGGCAGATCAGAGCCGGATGCGGCTGGCCGAGTCGGAGCGGGCACAGTTTGTGCGGCTGTCGTCGATCGTCAACGAGCACGACCGCCTGGAGGCGCTGATGCAGCTTCGGCAGGAGACGATGCGCTTCATTGTGCACGATCTGCGCAACCCGCTGAACCTGGTGATCTTCGCTCTGTCGATGATCGAGGATTCTTGCCAGGACGATCCGACTGGAGAGCTGAGCCAGTTCATCCGGCTGGCGAACGGAGCCATACAACGTATGCTGACGATGGCCGATGCCATGCTGGAGGTGGAGCGCCTGGAGATGGGCGAGGCCCGGCTCGAGCTGGCGCCAGTCGACCTGAGCGCGCTGCTGGCCGATGTCGTCAGCCGGCTGCAGCCGATGGCCTCTTCATACATGGTGCGCCTGGGCATCGGGCATCTGGCCCCCGGCCTGCCGCCGGTACAGGCCGACCGGCAGCGCATTGAACGGGTGATCACCAACCTGATCGACAACGCGTTCAAGTTTGCGCCGCCAGAGAGCGAGGTGCTGGTCTCGCTGGAGCATAAGGGGGACTCGCTGGTGGTGAGTGTGGACGATACAGGGCCGGGCGTGCCGCCCGACATGCGCGAGCGCATCTTCGAGCGCTTCGTCCACTTCGAGCCGCCGGGGAGCAGGCCGAAGGGGTTTGGGCTGGGGCTGGCCTTCTGCCGGCTGGCGGTGCAGGCGCACAGGGGGCGCATCTGGGTTGAGGAGGGCAGCCGGGGCTGCGGGACGCGCATCCGGTTCTCGCTGCCGCTTAACCGCGAGCAGGCCGCCGGGAAATAAGTCCTGCCCTGACTGGACAGAAGAGGATGATGTGGTATAGTCTTAAGGTACGCGCTCATCGATCTCCCGCAAGGAAGGTGACAGTATGAAGGACCTGACGCGACGCGACTTCCTCAAATCGATCGGGTTCATCGGGGCGGCGGCGGGCGCGCCGTTCGGCCTGATGCAGGACCCGGTCCCGCCGGAGGCCCAGCCTGCGCCGCAGTATCCAATCACCCACTGGGACGGCTCTCCCTTTGGGCGTATCCTGCTGAACGTGATGACGATCTACAAAGAGCCGAACTGGCGTTCCGGCTCGGTGGGCAAATCCTACTACTTCGACAACGTGGTGCCGATTGAGGGAGTGGTGGGCGGCCCCGGGTTGTACCACACCAACTTCACCTGGCTTAAGACGCCGGATGGCTACATCTATTCATCGTGGGTGCAGCCTGTCACCGATTACCCGGTCAACCCGACGCTGGAGATCGGCGAGGGCGGAGCATGGGGGCAGGTGACGGTCCCCCAGACGTGGTCGCGCGGCGCGCCCAGCGATGACTCGTGGCGTCATTCACGGCTGTACTTCGGCACGGTCAACCGTGTGGTGGCCGCAGAGAACGATTACTACCAGGTGCAGGAAATCTACGGGGCGAAGTACTGGGTGAAGGCGGCGCATATGCGCATCCTGGCCCCGGAGGAGCTGGCGCCGATCAACCCGCACGTGCCGCCGGAGGAGAAGCGCATCGTGATCAGCATCCGCGATCAGCGGCTGCGCTGCTATGAGGGTGAGACGCTGGTAGCCGAGTTTATGATCTCCACCGGGATGCCCAGCACCCCCACTCCGCATGGCGAGTTCAGCGTGCTCGATAAGCGTATCGGGCAGCGCATGACGGGCGGCCTGGGGGCGGGGGCCTACAACCTGCCGGGCATCCCGTTCGTGTGCTACTTCACCCGGCGCTGGGTGGCGACTCACGGCTGCTACTGGCACAACGACTACGGCCGGCTACACAGCAACGGCTGCGTGAATCTGCTGCCGGAGAACGCCAAGTGGGTGTTCCGCTGGACGACCCCCTATGTGAACTACTGGGACTTCAAGACGCTGCCCAACGCGGAGGCGGGCCAGCCGGGCACGAAGATCACCGTCGGCTGGTAGGGCGCTCGCAGCATTGATTTTGCACCGCGCCCGGTGTACTGCCGGGCGCGGTTTTTGTTTTTGGCGGTTGACAGCCTGCACGGATGGGATATAATACGCATCGACGCGCGCCGAGGTAGCTCAGTTGGTAGAGCACATCACTGAAAATGATGGGGTCCCCAGTTCAAGTCTGGGCCTCGGCACCATGAGAAGCCACCTGGCTGCAGGTGGCTTTTTTGCTGCGGGGGCGGCCCCTGCGGGCGCCGCGATGTGGTACAATGTTGCCTTTGCAACCCTGAACACGGAGATAGCCAGCGATGACAAAGAAACGCATCCGGGTGGGTGTGATCTTCGGGGGGCGCAGCGGCGAGCACGAGGTCTCGTTGCGCTCGGCCCGGTCGATCATCGATGCGATCAACAAAGAGAAGTACGAGGTGCTCCCGATCGGGATCACCAAAGAAGGACGCTGGATCGCCGGGGATGACCCCATGGCGGCGCTGACGGCGGGTGAGATGTCGACCCCGGCGGCGCTGATTGGTGAGCCGGGCACGCCCACGATCCGCGCCATCGAGCCTGTCGGCGAGCGCGAATCCGGCCTGCGCGATATCGCCACGGTGGATGTGATCTTCCCGGTACTGCACGGCACCTATGGCGAGGATGGCACGATCCAGGGGCTGCTTGAGCTGGCCGATGTGCCCTATGTGGGGGCGGGGGTGCTCGGCTCGGCAGTGGGGATGGATAAGGCAGTGTTCAAGGCGGTGATGGAGGCGCACGGCATCCCGGTGCTGCCTTACCGGCTGGTGCTGCGCTCGCGCTGGGAGGCGGAGCCGGAGCGGGTGCTTGATGACCTGGAGGCCGCGCTGCCTTACCCGATGTTCGCCAAGCCCGCCAACCTGGGCAGCAGTGTGGGGGTTAGCCGCGCCGATGACCGGGTGGGCCTGCGCCGCGCGATCGACGGGGCCGCCCTGTATGACCGGCGCATCCTGGTGGAGCAGGGCGCGCGCGACGCCCGCGAGATCGAGGTGAGTGTGCTGGGCAACGATGACCCGATCGCCTCGGTGCCGGGGGAGGTGATCCCCGGTGATGTCTTCTATTCGTACAAAGATAAGTACATCGACGACAAGGCACAGCTCATCATCCCCGCCCCGCTGGATGCCGAAACGACCGCCCGCGTGCGCGATATCGCCGTGTGCGCCTTCAAGGCGATCGACTGTGCGGGGCTGGCCCGCTGCGATTTCTTCGTGGAGCGCCGGACGGGGGAGGTATTCATGAACGAGGTGAACACCATCCCCGGCTTCACGTCGATCAGTATGTATCCCAAGCTGTGGGAGGCCAGCGGCATCTCCTACCCGGAGCTGATTGACCGGCTGATCGAGCTGGCGCTGGAACGCCACGCTGACAAGAGCCGCAACCGGACCACCTATTCGCCGGAGGAGTGAGAGGGGCATGGCGCTCACCCCTTCTGACCGACCTCCGGGCGGCCCCGGCTGAGTGGCGCGGCCTGCGGGCTGGTCGCTATAATAGGCCGCCCGACAATGAGAGGAATGCCGGAACAGGAATGGGACGCCGAATCGCCACACCCCGCCGCAGCGGCAGCAAAGGCCCGGCCGCCGTTAGGCAGCGCACCAGGGCAGGCCTGCCTCTGCCGCTGGCCCGCCGCCGGGCGGGCTTCACCTGGCGCTACGTCAGTGGCGGGCTGGCCCTGGCGCTGCTCATCGCCGGGGTGATCCTGTTTGCCAGCCCGGCCTTCTACGTGACCCGCGCCGAGGTGGGCGGCCTGCGCTACGTGCCCCCGGAGGAGATTTACACCAACAGCGGTATTGCCGGGTATCACATCCTGTGGGTGGAGCCAGACGTGGTGGCTGAACGGCTGCTGATCTCGCCCAGCATCAGCCGGGCCGAGGTGCTGGTCAGCCTGCCCGCGCGGGTGGTGATCGTGGTGCGCGAGCGCGAACCGGCCATGATCTGGGAGCAGGACGGCACGGCCTACTGGGTGGACGTAAATGGCAACCTGATGCTCAAACGCGCCGATCTGCCCGACCTGGTGCGGGTGATCAACCGGGGCGAGTCGATCCCCTTCCGCTGCCCCGGCCCCGCCTGCGACCAGCCCGAAGGCACGGTCTCGATCGAGCCAGCGCTGGTTCAGGGCGCACAGCAGCTTAAGACGCTGCGCCCGGAGATCGCCGTGCTGTATTACGACCCGGTGCGCGGCCTGAGCCTGGATGATCCGCGCGGCTGGCGAGGGTATTTCGGCATCGGCACCAACATGACGCGCAAGTTGCAAGTCTACGAGGCGATCATCGGCAATCTGGCGGCGCGCGGCATCCTGCCGACTTTCCTGGATGTGAGCGATCCGGAGGCGCCGGTCTACGGGCTGCCGGGTGGCGGATCGTGATCGTATCATGAGCAGACCGCCGGTCGGGGCGCATCCCCGGGCCAGATTGATTGTTTAAACGGATAGTTCATCAAGTTAGTGCAGTTTATGGCACCCGTGCCATGCAGGAGCAGCAGCTATGCCGCGCATGAAGATCATCGTGAATCCGCAGTCAGGCAGGGGGCACACTCGGGACCTGCTCGACACCCTGTATGAGGTGATTGGCAGGCTGGTGGCGGAGGCCGCCGGTGAGGGCCGCACCTATGAGGTGGAATGGGTGCTGACCGAGCGCCCGGAACACGCCACTGATCTGGCGATCCAGGCGGCGAACGAGGGGTTTGACATCGTGGTAGGGGTAGGGGGCGATGGCACGATCCACGAGGTGGTAAACGGGCTGATGCAGATCGAGCCGGAACGCCGCCCGCTGCTGGGCGCGCTGCCGGTTGGGTCCGGCAACGATTTTGCGCGCAACCTGGGCATCGCCATCGACCTGGAGCAGGCGGCGCGTCTGCTGTTCCAGGGGCAAACACGCCGGGTGGATGTGTGCATGGTCTCAGACGGGGAAGGGCGGCACAAATACTGGGCTAACACGCTGGGGTTCGGTTTCTCCGGGGCGGCCACGCTGGTGGCGCGTTCCAGCCGTTCGCGGCTGCGCGGCATCATCTTCTACCTGCTGATCGTGCTGAAGACGATCTTTATGCATCATCGCTGGCACCGGGTTAATGTGCAGTTCGATGACGCCCCCCCGGTGCAGCGCGAGGTCAGCATGGTGAACCTGTGCAATGGCCCCGCCGAGGGCAGTGGATTCCCGGTGGTGCCACATGCCCGCATGGATGACGGGCTGATCTCCTTCGGGCTGATGCGGCGTGTCAGCCGGCTGCAGATGCTGTACTTTCTGCCGATCGTGATGGCGGCCCGGCACCCACGCCTGCGGCGCTTCTTCACTATGGGTGATGCGCAGCATGTGCGCATCGAGGCTGACAGCCCGCTGACCGTGCACCTGGACGGCGAGATCTTCGCGCTGCCAACTAACGGTGTGCGCCGTCTGGAGGTGATGGTCCTGCCGGCCATGCTGACGGTGTTGTGTGCTTCGTGAGGCGCAGCACGGCTTTCCGCCAGATAGTGCGGAGAAGTCTGGCACAAAGAAGATACTGGCCCCTGCGCGCATGATGCGTCAGAGGCGGCGATGCCCCATGCGGGGCGGCTCCAGAAAAAGGGTCATAACACGCTGCTGCACTTCTTCGTGCTACCTTTCTGCCACGTAGCCCGGCAAATCATCTCAATAGGTGCTATACTAATCCGCGGCTGCCGGGCGAGACCGGAGCCGCTCATTTATCATAGAGCAAGCGTGTAGGACACCGGGTGTGATCAAGTGGCAGAAGAACGCATCGTAGTTGGCCTGGATGTTGGCACCACCAAAGTATGCGCCCTGGTGGCGGATGTCGGCGGGGCGGGCCCAATCCGCATCCTGGGGATGGGCATTGAGGAATCGCGCGGCATCAGCCGCGGCACCGTGGTCGATGTAGCGCAGGCTACCAACGTGGTCAAGGCGGCCCGCCGACAGGCCGAGCGCTCGTCTGGCTATGAGATTGGGCGGGCGTTCGTCAGTATTGCCGGCAAGCACATCGCGTCGATCAACTCGCGCGGGGTGACGGGCCTCAGCCCCAGCCGCGGCGTGGTAGGCGCGGAGGATATCGAGCGCGCGCTGGACTCGGCGCGGGCGGTGGCGCTGCCCCACAACCGCGAGGTGCTGCATGTGATCCCGCGCTCGTTCATCGTGGATGGGCAGGAGGGCATCCACAACCCGCTGGGCCTGCACGCCTACCGGCTGGAGGTGGAGGCGCACATCATCACCGCCGCATCGTCGTCGCTGCGCAACCTGGAGGCCTGCGTCCGTGAGGCCGGGATGGAGGTCGAGCGATTTGTGCTGAACCCGATCGCCAGCGGCGAGGAAGTGCTGAGCGACGCCGAGCGCGAGTCGGGGGTGGTGGTGGTGGACATCGGCGGGGGCACTACCGACATCGCCGTGTTCATCGACAACACGATCTGGCACACCGCCGTGATCGAGGTGGGCGGCAACCACATCACCAGCGATATCGGGCAGGTGCTGCATCTGCCCCCGGCGGAGGCCGAGCGCATCAAGATCGAGCATGGCAACTCGGACCCGGACACCGTGAGCCAGGATCAGGTCATTACCGTACAGACGTTTGGGGAAGAGATGCCGACCAAAATCCTGGTGCATGATCTGGCGCGTATCATTGAGGCGCGGGTGGATGAGATTTTCATCATGGTGCTGCAGGAGCTGAAGCGCTCTGGCTATGACGGGCTGCTGCCTGCGGGGATTGTGCTGACGGGGGGCACGGCGCGGCTGACGAACATCCGGCACAATGCCAGCCGGGTAACCCATCTGCCGGCGCGTGTGGCCGCGCCGGAGCACATCACCGAGAAGGTGGACCGGCTGCGCGACCCGGCCTTCGCCACCAGCGTGGGGCTGCTGCGCTTCGCCCGCAACGTGGAGGCGGCGGCCATTCGCGCACCGCGGCCCCGGCGAGGGAATCGAGGGGTGCGTGGGAGCGACCGCCAGCCGCCGGAGGTGCGTCGCATGATCACGGATTTCTTGAGCCGCCTGCTGCCAGGCAGCGAGTAGAGAAGCCGGGGCTGCCCCCCCCGGGGACCTCTGGTCGCCTCTCTGCGGAGCGCACGCGCTTTCCGGCACGGGGCGAGGGGGTCAGGCCAGCACCAGCCTGTGATCGGATTGTGATGGGGGTTACACCGGACCCCGGCTTGCGCATTTGAGAAGTTCATCGATAATAGAAAAAGACGGCTGCCAGCCGTCATGCCGGAAGCTGCTTAGAAAGGCTGGATTCGCCCGTGGACGGCCCACAAAAAGACCGAGCGCATACCGATCAACCCCATGTGGACGCAGGAGAGCAAGAGATGAGCGCATATCAGGGAGACTCCTCATACGCCCGGATCAAGGTGGTGGGCGTGGGCGGCGGCGGTGGTAATGCCGTCAACCGCATGATTCAGGAGGGCATCAGCGGCGTTGAATTTGTGGTGGTAAACACCGATGCCCAGTGGCTCGACAGCGCGCTGGCCAAAGAAAAGATCCAGATCGGCAAGAAGCAGACGCGCGGGCTGGGCGCGGGCGGCGACCCCGACCTGGGGCTGAAGGCCGCCGAGGAATCGCGCGAGGAGCTGGCCCGTGTGCTTGAGGGCTGTGACATGGTCTTCATCACCGCGGGCATGGGGGGGGGCACCGGTACCGGCGCGTCGCCGATCGTGGCCGACATCGCCAAGAGTGCAGGGGCGCTGACGATCGGTGTGGTGACGCGGCCCTTCAGCTTTGAGGGTCGCCGCCGCATGCAGGTGGCCGATCAGGGCATTGAGCGCCTGAAGAACACGGTTGATACGCTGATCGTGATCCAGAACGACCGGCTGCTCAAGATCGTGGATAAGCGCGCCAGCCTGCAGGAAGCGTTCAGCATGGCCGACGATGTCCTGCGCCAGGGCATCCAGGGCATCAGCGAGCTGATCACAGTGCCCGGCCTGATCAATCTCGATTTCGCCGATGTGCGTGCTATTATGAGAGAGGGCGGCGCGGCCCTGATGGCGGTCGGTGTGGCCGAGGGCGAGGATCGTGCCCGCAAGGCGGCTCAGATGGCGATCACCAACGAGCTGCTGGATGTGACGATCAACGGCGCCAGCGGCATCCTGTTCAACGTCACCGGCGGCCCGTCAATGGCGCTGTATGAGGTGAACCAGGCCGCTGAGATCATCCAGGAGACGGCGGACCCGAACGCCAACCTGATCTTCGGCGCGGTGATCGACGAGAGCATGGGCGACCGGATGCGCATCACCGTGATCGCCACCGGCTTCGGCCAGATCCGCACCTCGCGCCCGCGTCTCGGCCTGGGCGAGAGCGGTCATCAGGCTACAGAGCCGCCTATCCAGCGCCCCGGCACACTTGAGGAGCGCCGCGCCCCGCGCGACGAGAGCATCGAGGTCCCGGCTTTCCTGCGTAAGCATCGCGGCCAGGGGGGCACCGGTTACGACGGCTGATATCCAGCGTAACGCTGTTGGCAGCTTAGCGGCGAGGGGGCGGGCATTGCCATGATGCCCGCCTGCTGTTTTCTCCTCACCCCACGTAATGCTGCAGGATCGAGTCAACCGAGCCGCCGTATCCCTCACCGAACAGGTTGAGGTGGCACAGCAGATAGTACAGCTTGTAGAGGCCCTGCCGCTGCCGGTGGCCGGGCGCCAGCGGATAGACCTCCTCGTAGGCGTCGTAAAAGGCCGCCGGGAACCCACCGAACAGCGCCGTCATCGCCAGGTCGGCCTCGCGGTCGCCGTAGTACACGGCAGGGTCAATCAGCACGGGGCTGCCGTCGGCGTCCACCAGCCAGTTGCCACCCCACAGGTCGCCGTGCAGGGGGGAGGGGCGGCACTGCCCCTCATCGATCCACTCATCGAGGCGGGCCATGAGACGCTCCAGCCGCCGGGCGCGCCCCCCGGGGAGCAGGCCCGCCCGCGCTGCCAGATCGCGCTGCGCGCCAAGACGTTGATCGCGGTAGAACGCCACCCAGGAGGTGGACTCGCGGTTGGGCTGCGGCAGCCGCCCGATGTAGTTGTCATGGTCCAGCCCGTACTGCGGCGCCGTTTGCCGGTGCAGCAGGGCCAGCCCTCGCCCCAGCGTCTCGGCGGCTTTGGCTGACTTGCCGCCGCATGCCTCGATCCAGCTCAGCACCAGGAAGGCGGTGCGCTCCCCCGGCACCGTGCCGCTGCCGATCACCCGCGGCACGCGGAAGCCCGCCCCCGCACGCTCCACACCGACCTCGGCGAGCAGGCGCAGCCCGGCAGCCTCACACTCGAAGAAGCGTGGCGGCGGGGCGTTGTGCCACTTGACGAAGTAGACCGCCTGCGCCGTCTCAACGCGGGCCGAGCGGTTGATATCGCCGCCGCCCACGTGAGAGGCGCGGCGCAGCGGGCCGTCATCGCCCGCCGCGGCCAGGGCGCGTCTCACCCCGGCAGCCAGAGCAGGCGGCAGCGCCCCGGGCAGCGCAGACCCGTCTCCCATCACAGGCGCTCCTTCTCGCGGATATGCTTGAGCAGGCCGCGAGCGCCGGCCTCAACCAGCCGATAGACTTCCTCGAAGCGGCCATTGTAGTAGGGATCGGGCACCTCACGTACGGTGAGACCTTCGGCGTAATCCAGCAGCAGGCCCACCTCGGCGTCGGTAGGCCCCAGCCGCCGGATGTTGTCGAGGTTCTCCATGTCCATCGCGATCAGGTAGTCGGCATCGCGCAGGTCGCGGGCGTCGATCTGGCGGGCGCGGTGCTGGTAGTCGATGCCATGCTGGCGCAGGATGAGCTGTGTGCCGCGGTGGGGCGGCTCACCGACATGCCAGCCGCCGGTGCCGCACGAGTCAATCTGGATGCGGTCCTCCAGCCCGGCTTCTTTGACCAGATGGCGGAAAACGCCCTCGGCCATTGGCGAGCGGCAGATGTTTCCCAGGCACACAAACACAACGCGGACAGTCATAGGGGATGGTGCTCCTCTCACTTGATCGGTCTGTGAGGAGATGATACCACATCGGCAAGGGTGTGGAACCTGCGCATCACCTCCACCTGCCGTCATGGAGCGGATGCAGGCCCAGGGCCGGGGCCCAGCCACAGGAGCTTGCTCCTGCAGGGCGCGGACAGGTTGTGGGGGCCGTCGCAGGCTTGATTGGGAAGGGTTTTACGTGCAGGTTTGAGGCCGGTTTGCGCGGAATCTTAAAGATTTCGCCTCCCCCCTAAGTTTTAAGATTCGCCATGTGTGAGCCCGGTTGCGAGTCACCTCCTCGCCATGGTACCATGTCGATGTAGTTTGCCCCCGCAGGTCGATCACCAGCCGGGGATTTCTGTTCCCGTGACACGGGCTGGTGACCGGTATAAAACCGGAAACAGGCAGAGTGAACCGATGCGGTGTCCATCCTGCTCAGCGACTGAGTCGCGAGTCGTTGATACGACGTCTGATGCCGCCCCGGATGAGATCCGGCGGCGCCGAGAATGCCTGCGCTGCGGGAAGCGCTTCACCACAGTAGAGCGCATCCGGTCAACACTGCCGCTGGTGGTGAAGGCGGGCCTGCATGAAGGGGCAGAGGCCCGCCGTGAGCCGTTTGACGCGGAGAAGCTGCGGCATGGCATCGCGATCGCCTGCGCCAAGCGGCCCATCCCGTCCGCGGCCATCGACCGGATGGTGGATAACATCGAGACCCGGCTGGAGGCGATGGCCGCAGAGGAGGTCCCCAGCCACCTGATTGGCGAGATGGTGCTCGACGCGCTGCGTGAGCTGGATGGGGTGGCCTACATTCGCTATGCCGTGGTATTTCTGGGGCTGGACGACCTGACCGCCGTGCGGGATGAGATCGACCGGCTGCTGGCCGGGCGGACGGTAGGGGCCGAAGCCAGCCGCTGAACGTGAGGCCCCCATTTGCGTAGGGGGACGAGACTGTTGCAGTTCAGGAGAAAGTATTGTGGTTGATGAAGCACGCGCTGATGAACGGCAGGACCAGGAGGGCGAACGCTTCCGGCAGGCGGGGATCCGGGTGGGCGGCAGGCGCCCATCCCTGCGTCGGCCCATTGATCTGAGCGACAACGCGCGCACCGTGCTGGCCAAACGCTATCTGCGGCGCGGTCAGGATGGCCAGCCCGCCGAGACGGTCGAAGAGATGTTCTGGCGGGTGGCGTGGAACATCGCCGAGCCGGAGAGCGGCTGGGGGGGCGACCGGCAGGCCGTCGCCGAGCAGTTCTTTTACATGCTCACGGAGCGGCGCTTCTTCCCTAACTCGCCTACCTTCACCGGCGCCGGGACGCCGCTGGGGCAGCTCGCCGCCTGCTTCGTGCTGGCCATCGATGACGATATGGGACGCACCCCGGATGGCATCTTCATGACGCTGCGCAACGCGGCGCTGATCCAGCAAACAGGCGGCGGCAACGGATTTGCATTCAGCCGGCTACGCCCCAAGGGGGCACTGGTGCGCTCCAGTAACGGGGATGCGACCGGGCCGGTGGGCTTCCTGCGGGTGTTCGACCAGGCCTTCGGCGAGATCGCGCAGGGCGGCAGCCGACGCGGGGCCAACATGGGCGTGCTGCGCGTCGATCATCCCGACATCCGTGAGTTCATCACCTGTAAGGTGGATGAGAACCAGATCACTAACTTCAACATCTCGGTGGGCATCACCGATGACTTCATGCGCGCGGTGCGTGAGGACGGGATGTATGACCTGGTCGACCCCTCCAGCGGGGAGGTGTGGGAGACCGTGCGAGCGCGTGATATCTTCGGCCAGATCGTCAAGTATGCGCACCATAACGGGGAACCGGGGATGCTGTTTCTGGACGCAGCCAACCGCGATAACCCCGTGCCGCACCTCTACACGCTGGAGGCCACCAACCCGTGCGGCGAACAGTGGCTCGGCCCAAACGAGAGCTGCTGCCTGGGGTCGGTGAACCTGGCGCTGCATATCACGCCGGACGGACGCGTCGACTGGGAGGGCCTGCGCGAGACGGTGACGCTGGCCACCCGCTTCCTGGATGACGTGGTGGACGCCAACGCTTATGTGCCTGCCGTGCCCGCGCTGAAAGAGGCGGCCCAGCGGGTGCGCCGTATCGGGCTGGGCATCATGGGGTTGAGCGATATGATGTACGCGCTGGGCGTGCGCTACGGCTCAGAGGAGGGCCAGGAGTTCGCCGGGCAGGTGATGGAGTTTGTGCACTACCACTGCATGCGGGCCAGCATCGAGCTGGCGCGCGAGCGCGGGCCGTTCCCTGGCTACCGCGGCAGCGTGTACGATCCCGGTGACCTGAAATGGCAGCCACCCACGCCACTGTTCCCCTACACCCGCGACTGGGGCCGCCCCACGCCGGACTGGGGCGCAGTGGTCGAGGGGCTGAAACGGCACAGCATCCGCAACGGGGCGCAGACGACGATCGCACCCACCGGCACGATCTCAACGGTGGCGGGCTGCGAGGGTTATGGCTGCGAGCCGGTGTTCGCGCTGGCCTACACGCGTTACTTCGATGATAAGGGTGTGCGCCGCGAGCTGCAGTACACCAGCCCCGCCTTTGAGCGCGCCCTGGTTGAGGCCGGGCTGGATGAGGAGGCCCGCCGCCGCGTGGTGGAGCATGTCAACCTCACCGGCACCTGCCAGGACCTGCCCGATCTGCCGGAGTCGATCCGGCACACATTTGTGGTGGCGTCGGACATCACCCCGGAGGAGCATGTGCGCATGCAGGCAGCCCTGCAGCGCTTCGTCTCGAATTCGATCTCCAAGACGTGTAACTTCCCCGCCACCGCTACCGAGGACGACGTGGCGCGGGCCTTCATGTTGGCCTGGGAGCTGGGCTGCAAGGGCCTGACAGTCTACGTGGCCGGGTCACGCGAGAAAGTGGTGCTGGAAACTGCCGAGACGGCCAAACAGCGCCAGGAGGCAAAGCAGAGCGAGATGTCCACAACAAGCGAGCCTAACGGGAGCGATCCCGCCGCCAGGAGCGCCCCGGAACCCGCCGGGCCGGTCCCGGCAGCCGAGGCAAAGGGGAGCGCCGCCGCGCCGGGCCAGCAGCTCCCTCTGTATCACGAGCCGAAGAAGCCGCGCGCGCGCATGCTGCCCGGCGAGACCTTCCGCATCGAAACGCCACTGGGCACTACCTTTGTGACCGTCAACCGCAACGGCGGCGACGAGCCGTTTGAGGTGTTCATCCACACATCGAAGGCAGGCAGTGAGACAGCCGCCGTCTCCGAGGCGATCGGGCGGCTGGTCAGCTATATTCTGCGGCTCAACTCGCCCGTCAGCCCCACCGACCGCCTGCGCGAGGTGGTGCGCCAGCTGGGCGGGATCGGTGGAGACCGCCCGATGGGGCTGGGGCCAAACCGGGTGCGCTCACTGCCGGATGCGGTGGCGCAGGTGCTGGAGGAGTACCTGCAGATGGTGGATGAGCGCCAGCAGCACGAGGCCTCTCAGCCTGCCGCACCGATCCAGCCAGAGCTGCCGCTGGGCCGGATCGGGAAATCGCCGACGGGGGCCACGTTCGAGCTGTGCCCATCGTGCGGGATGGCCTCGCTGGCCCGCGAGGAAGGCTGCGTGAAGTGCTACTCGTGCGGCTACAGCGAATGCTGAACGCGGTATGGTGCGAGAATAATACAGCAACGGGGCGCTCCAGTGGGCGCCCCGTTTTTCTGTTTGGTCGATGGGAGGTGGAAGGGCCCGGGCTGCTCCGCGCCAGAGCGTGCGAAGGGCTTGCCCCGGGCCAGTCTATACCTGAAGAGAACTCAGCCCCCGCCGGGCCTGCGGCCTGCCATCCCCTCCACGTGCGGGGGGAAGAGCCGGGCGCAGCGAGGCCAGGGGGAGATCAACTGGCGGCACGTAACGATCACACCGCCTCTACGAGGCTGTCTCGTCCACGCGGTTGAGGTACAGCACCTGCGTTGGGTAGGCGAACTCAATGCCCTCCTGCTGGAAGCGGCGCAGCAGCGCCAGGCTGATCGCATGACGGGCATCCAGGTGGGTCGCGTATTCCGGCGCAAGCACATGATAGGCGATCTCGAAATCGAGTGAGGACGCGCCGAAGCCGACCAGGTGCGCCCGCGCGAAGCGGACCCCCTCCACGCTGTCGATTATCTCCTGCACAATGACCGGGATGCGCTCCAGCTTCTCCGGGGGCGTCTCATACAGTACCCCGATGGTGAAGATCACAAAGCGCTCGTCCATGCGCTTGAAGTTGCGGATGCGGCTGCTGAGCAGATCGGAGTTGGCAAAGACCAGCTCCTCGCCGTTGATGCTGCGCACGCGGGTGGTTTTGAGGCCGATGTGCTCGACCGTGCCCTGCATCTCGTCGACCCGGATCGAGTCGCCAATCACGAAGGGCCTGTCGAGCAGGATCGAGAGCGAGGCGAACAGGTCGCCCAGGATGTTCTGCACGGCCAGCGCCACGGCGATGCCGGTGATGCCCAGCCCGGCGATCAGCGAGCTGACCTCCACACCGGGGATGTTGTCGAGCACCAGCACACCAATGACCGACCATACCACCAGCCGGGTGAGGAAGCTGAGAGTCCTGATCGCCGACTCGCTGCTGGCGTCATCACTGCTGCGGCGTACATAGGCACCCAGGGCAAAACTCAGCAACCTGACCAGCCATAACCCGGCCTGGATCAGCAGCGCGATGATGGCCAGGGTACGCAGCAGGCTGGAGATGGTCTCATCGAGCGTGAGGATCAGTGACCCGGCGTAGATCGCGACCGGCAGCATCAGCAGCGGGCGGGTGCTGTCGAGCACGTCGACCACCAGATCGTCGATCTGGTTGACGGTCCGCCCGGCCATGCGGCGGATGCGGGCCACCAGCACACTGCGCAGCAGGCGCAGCAGCACCATGATCAGGGCAGCGATCAGCGGGGCAGCGATCCAGCGCCAGATGGGGTTACCGAGCAATTCCTGCTCCAGAAAGCCACGCAAAGGCATAAATGCTCCTGTTCAAGGCTGCTAACGGGCAGGCCCGATCATACAGAGGAAGGGCGGGGTTGTCCAGCGGGCGGCAGCAGCTCGATGGCATGAATGATGTGGTGGGAGGCTGAGATAGCCCCTGACCGTGCCGTGCGGCGGTGAGGGCCTTCACCGCCGCCGCCCCGGATACAATAGGCCGGGCCGCCCCGCGCGCTCCCGCTCAACCCGCTCGCGCTCGCGCCGTGGGATGGCGCTCCCACGATGATACACCCACCATTCAACCACCAGCAGCGCCAGCGCCGCTGCGGCCAGCCAGGGCCACAGCTCGCGCTGCCCCTGATCGTCCTCGCGCCCATCGGGCGTAATCGGCGCCTCGCCGATCTGGATCGACTCCCGCGGGGCGATGCGGCTCTCCCCCGCCGCAAACAGGTTCACCGCGAAGCTGCCCGTCATCTGCACATCCAGCCCCTCCAGCAGCTCCACCGTGTACACGCCGATCTGCCCCGTATTGGTAAAGGTCAGCGTCTCGGCGCTGGCCGGGAAGCGCTCTACCGCGCCATCAGGCAGTGTGATGCGGTACTGCGTGGTCAGCGGGCGCGGGCGGATCACCAGCGGATCGCCGGGGGCCAGCCCACCCGCTGCGTCGAAGGCCTGCGCGGGCGCGTACCAGTCCAGCAGGTTGGCGAACAGGATCGGGAAGTCGATGCGCAACGGCAGGTCAGAGGCCCGCAGGTCAAACGGCACGATCGCCACGCGCCGCCCACCCACCGTGCCGGCCAGCAGCAGCGGGCCGCCCTCGGCCTCGACCAGCGGCTGCGCCCATCCCGAGGGCTGCACCAGCCGCGCCTCACGGATGGCGATCGACTGGAAGTCGACGAACGCCAGGATCGGGTCGTCGGCCTGCCGCACGAAGCGCGTGGCGCCGAACGTCTCCCCCACCAGGAACAGATCGGTACTGGTGGGCGGGTTGATGATCAGCAGGTTGGTGTCGGGCAGAGTGTCAGGTAGCCAGCCATCGAACACCACCAGGTCGAACGTCCGTTCCGGCAGGTCACCGGGGGCCGCGCGGAAGGACTCGAGGGCGGGCAGCGCCGCCAGAAGCTGCTCCAGGAACAGGTTGCCCTCCGTCACCAGCAGCACACTGCCGCCTGCAGGCGGGGTGAACACGGCATAGGCGCTGTCGTCCAGCGCCAGATAATCGGGCGTCTGTGAGTCTGCCGGGGCCGAAAGCGCCGCCCGGAAGATGCGCGCCTCGCCGGGCAGGTCGGTCAGTGTCAGGTCGGCGGTTCCCCCGGCGGGCACGCTGAGGCGCTGGGCGGTTTGCAACGCGCTGTCGGCCTCGATGCTCAGGATCACGTCGGCGTCCTGCGCCCCGTAGTTCGTCACGGCGGCGAAGAGTTGCGGCGTGCCGTCCAGCGGGCGCACGGCCAGCGCGCTTACCGCGATATTCTCTGCTGCCTGACCCACGCGCACATAGCGCACCGCGGCGGGCAGCGGTGGCAGGTCGGCGGGCAGGCCGCCGTCCGAGAGGATCACGATGCTGGCTTCCGCACGCCCGGCGATGCTGGCCGTGGCCAGCGCCAGCGCGGCCTCCCAGTCGGCGGGGGCGGTACTCGGCATGGCCCGCCCGATCGCCTCGCGCAGCGCAGCATGATCCCCGGTGGGCGGCGTCAGCACCTGCGGCGTTGGCCCGACGGCGATCACGGTCATCACCTCGTCGGCAGCCAGGTTGCTCGCCAGGGCGCGGGCCTGATCGCGCGCGGCCTCGAAGCGTGTCACCCCGCCCGGCATATCGGCGGCGTTCATGCTGGCCGAGGCATCGATCAACAGCGCCACGCTGCCGGAGGCCACACTCGGCACCGGCAGGAAAGGTCGCATCAGCGCGACCACCAGCACGGCCAGCGTCAGGAGCTGGAGCAGCAGCAGCAGGCTGCGCCGCAGCTTCTGCCAGGGCGCGTTGGCCTCGCGGTCCTGCATCAGGCGCTGCCACAGCAGCGTGCTGCTGATCGTCACCTCGCGGCGGCGCAGGCGCAGCATATACAGCACGATGATTGGGATGGCCAGCGCGGCCAGCGCCGCGAATGCCGGGGTCAGGAAGCTCATACCCTATCCACTCATCCGCCGCTGCGGAAAACCAGCAGGTCGAACAGATACGAGAAGCCGAAGCGGCGGCCCAGCCCCATGCCGATCTTCGACGCCGTGGTAATGGCCAGGTCGTGCCCCGCATCGGCGGCGACGTGCAGCATGTGCCCGATCAGCAGGCTAGCCAGGCCGCGCCGCCGCCAGGCGGGCAGCGTCGCCATCAGATGGACGCCCACCGCGCCCCTCATCGTGATCAGTGCGCCGATCGCCACCGGTGGGCCATCCACCTCACGGGCCAGGTACAGGGCAGCCGGGTCGCCGGGGAACCAGCGCTCTGGCTGCTCCTCGAAATACGACTGGAAGACCCGCTCCTCAAAGCCAAACGCCGCACACAGGATGAACGAGGCAATACGCAGATCCTCACTGTCGGCGGCCTGCCACACCGAGAGCCGGCTGTCGCGCTCCGGGCGGATGCCGGGGGCCAGCGGCAGTGCCAGCACCGGCACGGTGAGCCGGCGCAGCCCGCGCGCGGCCAGCCGGTCGGGCAGGTCGGCGGGCTCCGGGGCGGGGTCGAGCCACCACTCCCAGGGCATCTCGCGCGCGGCGAAAAAGGCCGCCAGCGAGTCGATCTGCGCCTCGGACTCAGCGCTGCACAGCCCCGCGAACCGCGCCCCCAGCGCCCGGTTGAACAGCGGCGCGGGCAGGCTGGTGGCGATGGCCCGCACGCCCTGCGCCTCATAGCGCTGCGCGCCCGGCGCGCTCTCGGTGATCCACTCGTTGGCCGCCAGCAGATGATCGACGGCCAGCCGTTCCAGCGCCGCCGGGCTGCGCCCGCCGAAGCGGGCCGGGACTTCGCGCGGGTCTATCGGGCGGAGATCGTCAGATGCGGAGTCGGTCATCTCATCATCCATCTGGCCATGTGATCAGCGCACCACGCCGGCGCGCCGCAGCGCATACAGAATCACCTGTTCCCAGGGTGTGCCGGTCTCCACCGTCACATAATGCACATCGCGCCCCAGGCAGTAGCTGGCCAGCTCCTCGCGCCACTCGCGCAGGCGTCGCGTGTACAGATCGCGCATCGCCGCGTCGATCGTCACATCCTGCCCCGCGCCGGTCTCGCAGTCCACCAGCCGCACATCACCCGCCAGGCCTGCCAGCTCCGGCCTGACCTCGTCGGGAGAGAGCAGGTGGATCAACCCTGCCTCATAGCCGCGCCCCTGCAGGGCCGTCAGTCCGCCCTGGTAGCCGGTCGGCGAGAACAGATCGGTGAGGATCAGCGCCAGGCCGGGGCGCCCACCGCGCAGCGCATAATCCGAGAGCGCGGCATCCAGATCGGTGGGGCCACCTGTGCGCAGCCCTTCCAGCCAGTCGAACAGGGCAAGTGCCCTCCCCCGCGTGCGTGACGGCCCCCAGCGGCCCACCACCCGCCCGCCGGAGAGCAACCCCACACTCACGCGGTCCCCTGCGGCCAGCCCGATATAGGCCAGCGCGCCGCCCAGCCTGCGGGCGTAATCGAACTTGTGCGTGCCCGCCCCATCGCCCTGCGGCCAATCCATCGACCCGCTGGCGTCCAGCAGCACATGAACGGTGAGGTCTTCCTCTTCCTCCAGCAGCTTGATGAACGGGCGCTCCAGCCGCGCGTACACGTTCCAGTCGAGGCGGCGCAGGTCGTCGCCGCGGCTGTAGTCGCGGTAGTCGGCGAACTCGATCGACGTGCCGCGCCTGGTGCTGCGCCGCTCGCCCTTCATCACCCCGGCGCGCACCTTATGCGCGATCAGGGCGAGCTGCTCCAGTTTACGCAGGGTTGGCTCGTCAAACAGGCGCTCAGGCGGCATAATCACGACCCCATTTGCTAATGCCGATCACCCTTTCCGCTGCCTGGCCCGTGCGATCAGCAGCAGCGCCGCACCGAGCAGGGCCACATTGACCACGACCCCCAGCCCGAACACAAAGGTTCCGGATACCGATATCCCAACATTCATCGCCGATCAGCCCTTCTGCTGCCCGTCGCGTGCGATCAACAGCAGCACCGCGCCGATTACCACTGCGCCGCCCACCAGCACCGCTGCGCCCACGAGCAGCACGCCCACAGAGATTCCGATGCTCATCGGCGATTGCCTTTCTGCTGCACCGAGAGGACGATCAGCAGCAGAGCCGCGCCGATCACCAGCGCAGCGACCGCCAGAAACACCGCAATGATCACAAGCTCCGCGATGCCCAGGTTAATCATAACGCTCCTTTTCGCTGCCGCAGCACGCGCAGCACCAACCCGATCAGAAACGGGAGAAACAGGAACAGGCACAGCCCGCAGATCAGCGCGGCCTCAAAGCCCCCGATCATGGACAGCGGCCTGTCTCGTCGGCGCGTGATGTGAGCCCTGAGTAAAGCACATGCCACCAAACTGACCTCACCCCCGCCGGTCCTTCGGTCCGCCACCCCCTCTCCACGCGTGGAGAGGGGGCAGAGCCGAGCGCAGCGAGGATCGGGGGTGAGGTCTCTGACTGCAAGTCTACCTTCAGGAAGGCCATAACCGCGCTACGCCTCAGGCACACTGTCGAGCAGGCTCGTGATCACCGCGTCGGTTGAGATGCCCTCGGCCTGGGCCTCGAAGTTGAGGATCAGCCGGTGCCGCAGCGCCGCATGGGCCACCGCCTTCACGTCGTCGATGCTGGCGTTGTAGCGCCCATCCAGCAGCGCGTTGACCTTCGCCCCCAGGATCAGCGCCTGCGCCCCGCGCGGGCTGGAGCCGTAGCGCACGTAGCGATCCGCCATGCCGCCGTTTATGATGCCGCTGCCCGGATGTGTCGCCACCACCAGCCGGGCGGCGTACTCCCCCACCTGCGTCGGGGCGGGCACGCGCCGCGCCAGGTCCCCCATCTGGAGGATCGTGGCACCATCCGCGGCGATCCCTGCCACGGCCTGCGTCGCGCCGGTGGTGCGTGCCACGATCTCCACCAGCTCCTCGGTTGATGGGAAGCCCACATCGATCTTGAACATGAAGCGGTCGAGCTGCGCCTCCGGCAGCGGGTAGGTGCCCTCCATCTCCAGCGGGTTCTGCGTGGCCAGCACGAAGAAGGGCAGGTCGAGCCGATAGGTGCGGCTGGCCACCGTCACCGATTTCTCCTGCATGGCCTCCAGCAGCGCCGACTGCGTTTTGGGCGTGGCGCGGTTGATCTCATCGGCTAACACCAGGTTGGCGAACACCGGCCCCGGCTGGAACACACGCACCTTGCGGCCATCCTCCGACTCGTCCAGCACATCCGTCCCGGTGATGTCGGCGGGCATCAGGTCGGGCGTGAACTGGATGCGCGAGAAGCGCAGGTCCAGCACATCGGCCAGCGTGCGGATCAGCATTGTCTTGCCCAGGCCGGGCACGCCCTCCAGCAGCGCGTGGCCCCCGGAGATGATGCACATCAGCACCAGGCGCACCACCTCATGCTGGCCCACGATGACGCGCCCCACCTGCTGCTCAATGGCGGCGGCGGTGGCGCGGAAATCCGCGGGGGAGAGATCGGTCGGTTGGATGGCTGCTTCACTCATGGCTCCCTCTTGATCGCTGCTGTGTGATCCGGGCAGGGCTGCTGGCGCCCCCCCCGGCAATTCCGGCTTCCGCCTGGAGGCTGTTATGAACTGCTCTGGCGCTGCATCGTGCCTCACCCCATTGACCCGGCGGTTCACCGGGCCTGCGGTCCGGCGCCGGGCGCAGCGAGGCGTGGGGGTGAGGTCTCTTCAGGCATGGATTAGCCTGAAGGAAGTTCATAACACGCTCTAGCTGCGGGGGTCAAGCCGCGAGAAATAGGTGCGAATCAGGTCGCGCAGGCCCAGCGGCACGTACCCGCTGTCCAGCGCCTCGTTGACCGACCCCGCGTAATCGGCGTATATCTCGTTATAGGGCACGCTGGCGCTGCCGGTGGGGTTCTCGGCGAACTCGCCCTCACGCCCGGTTGGCATGCCGGGGTCGGGGCTGCCGGGGATGTCCACCTGCTCGCCGCCCTCCCCGCCGATGCGCTGCGGGGCGTACAGCTCCTCGAACTCCTGCAGGCCGCCGTCGCCGGGGCCGTTGTCGGTGGGCATCTCACCGCCCGCCTGGCCGCCCTGGGCGGGGCCGTCGCCCTCACCGCGGCCTGCGCCCCCCGATCCGCTGCCGCCCTCCTGCTGCTCGGCCCCTGTGCCCTGGGCCGTGCCTGCCTGTCCCATCTGCCCCTGGCCGGGCTGGGGCGCGCCCGCGGCGGCGGCGCTGCGCTCTCCCTTGCCCACGGCCTCGGCCAGCTCGTCCACCTCGGCCACATCACCGGCCATCTCCCCGGCGGCATCCTCCAGCGCGTTCTCCGCCGCCGCCAGGTCCCCGGACTGGATCGCTTCTGCCGCCTCACGCAGCGCCTCGGCCAGCTCCGGATCGATCCCCTCCAGCGCGTCGGCGGCGGCTTCCAGCGATTCCGCCAGCTCGGCCAGCTCCTCAGGGGTCATGCTCTCCAGGTCCAGGCTGGCGAGTGCCTCCGCCGCGCCCAGCAGATCGCCCTGCTCCAGCGCCCCGGCGATCTCCTCCGCGGGCGTGCCCTCGAACGTCTCGGCCAGCCCCTCCAGCGCCTGCTGCCGCCCGGCGGCGAACTGCTCGCTCAGGTCGCGCAGCTCCTGCTCGGCGGCGTCGAGCGCCGCCACCGCCTCGGCCTGGCTGATGTCAGGCTGCTCCAGCGTGCGGATCGCGTCCTCCAGCACCTCGAGGACCTGCTCCTGCTGCTCCTCGCTTAGAACGGTGGACTCCTCAACCTGGCGCACCAGCCGTTCCAGCTCCTCCACCTGCTCAGCGATGGCCTGCTCGATCTCGGCCTGCGCCGCCAGCGCCTCCTCCTGCGGGTTGGGCAGGAAGATCAGCAGCGCCAGCACGCCCAGCACGATCCCCACCCCCAGCCAGGCGCGCTGGTCCCAGCGCAGCGGCAGGTGATCGGCGGGCTGCACGCGCGCCGCCACCTCCACCGTCTGGGCGAGCTGCGCCTGCGCCAGCGCCTGCGACCCGGCGGGGATCAGTCCCCCGGCGATCTGCAGCGCGGCGGAGACGCGCTCCTTGAGGCCAAACAGATGGTCGAAGCGGCGGGCCTGTTCCAGCGGCCCCCGCCGCCACAGCCAGATGATCAGCAGCGTGACAACCGCCCCGGCCAGCGCCAGCAGCCCCGTGGCCAGCAGCAGCCGGTCACGCGGCAGCAGCGGCCACAGACGCGCCGCCCCGGCGAGCAGCGCCGCCAGCGCCAGCCCGATCAGCAGGCCGCGCGGCAGCCACAGGGCGCTCTGCCGGACGCGCAGATGGGCATCCCAGCGGCGCAGCGCCCCCCTCAGGAAGTCGATCTCAGCCGGTTGACCGGTCGTGTCCATACCCCACCTGCCCGGTTATCAAACATCCACGCGCCGCACCAGCACCACGGTGCGGCCCAGCAGGAACACCGACACAGCGATCACGATCAGCGAGTAGACGATCCAGGGGGAGGGCAGCGTGACCGTGGCCCCGTTAGAAAGCGCGGTGGTGATCAGGAACAGCTTGCCCTGGTCCAGCAGATTGATCTCGGAGACGACAGCGGCGGTGATCGGGTTCGACGAGACGAATATGCCCTGCAGATACAACAGCATTCGCTCCAGGAAGGGCGAGCTGACGCCCGTAAACCCCGGCGTGATCGGGAAGATCGCCACCAGCGCCAGCGTGGCCAGGGGCAACGCGATAGTGGTGAGCAGCGCGAAGACATAAGTCAGCACGCTGGCGTTGAGCGTGCGACGTGTGGCCGCCGAGGCAAACAGGCCAAACGTGCCGTAGCCCAGCGCCGTCACCAGCAGCAGCCACAGCGAGACCAGCACCTCCTCGATGGTGATGCCGCCCAGCAGGAAGGCCAGGCTTTGCAGCGGCACGGCCACCACCAGCAGCAGCACCACGTAGGCCAGCGCCGAGATCAGCTTGCCCAGCACAATGCCGCGCGCGGGCAGCAGGGTGGTGCGCAGCAGGTCGAAGGTCTGGCGCTCACGCTCCCCGCTGATCGCCCCCGCCGTGAAAGCCGGGGCCACGAAGCACACCAGGAACAGCTCGATCGCAACCACCCCGGCGAAGATCAACTTCCCCACCGTCCCCCCGGAGGTGCCCAGCACGATCTGCGTTGAGCTGGTGTAGATGGCGTACAGCAGCACAGTGAAGATGCTCATCAGCAGCACGTAGATCGTCAGCACGATGAAGGCGCGCGCGCCGCGCATCCGCCCGCGCAGCTCCTTGAGCGCAACGGGGTTGCGACGCACCCACGCGCCCAGCCGTGAGGGCGGTGTGATGGGCAATCCTGGCTGTTCGGTGCTCATGCGCATCCCTTCGCCTTCTACCGATCATGACGTATGGCAACTATACCCGGTTCCGGGGCCGGGGCACAAGTCAGGCATCTCTGCGTCGTCGCTTTGTGCCATTTTGCCACAATCTTGTTTTGCCTGTATAATATAAAAAAACCGACCGGTCGGTATGTTTTTTTTGGAGCTGCTCCGTGAGAAACGCCCAGCGCCGTAAAGAGACCCGCGCCGCCATCCTCAACGCCGCCGTGGAGTGCTTCGCCCGCGATGGCTACGAGGCCACCAGCGTCACCAGTATCTGTGACCTGGCCGGGGTGAGCAAGGGCGCGTTCTACTATCACTTCAAGACCAAGCAGGCTGTCTTTCTGGCGGTGACAGCGGGCTGGCTGGCCGATCTGGAAGCCGCGCTGCAGGCCATCGCCCATGACGATATCCGCGCCGATGAGGCGCTGCTGGCGATGGCCCGCATGGGGCGGGCGGTGCTGCGCGCCGATGACGTCCGCCTGCCCATTCTGCTGGAGTTCTGGCAGCAGGCCAGCCGTGATGAGGAGGTGCGGGCCGTCACGGTGAGGCCCTACCGCAGCTATCACGCCCTGTTCGAGGGGCTGGTGCGGCGTGGCATCACCGAGGGCAGCTTCGCCCCGGTTGACCCCGCCCTGGCCGCCCAGGTGATCCTGTCGCTGGCCAGCGGTCTGTTCCTGCAGGGCCTGATCGACCCGACCGGCGGGGCCTGGGAGCGGGTATCAGAGGACACGATCCGCGTCCTCCTGGACGGCTTGAGAAGGAGATGAGAAGGAGATAAGAGAGGTATGATCCTTGTGACGGGTGCGACGGGGCACGTGGGCAACGTGCTGGTGCGCGAGCTGCTGGCGCGCGGGGAGCGTGTCCGTGCGCTGGTGCTGCCCGGTGAGCCGCGTGACTCCCTCGATGGGCTGGACGTTGAGCTGGTCGAAGGGGATGTGCTTGACCCGCCCTCTCTTGAGCGCGCCATGCAGGGCGTCCAGGTGGTGTATCACCTGGCGGGGGTGATCTCGATCTTCTCGGCCCCCGACCCGCTGATGGAGCGTGTCAACATCGAGGGGGTGCGCAATGTGGCCCGCGCAGCGCTGCGCGCCGGGGTGCGCCGCATGGTCCACGCCAGCTCGATCCATGCCTTCGAGCGCCTGCCCGACGGTGTGGTGGTTGATGAGTCGGTGCCACTGGTGCTGGAGCGCGCCGCGGGGCACTACGATCGCACCAAGGCGGAGGGCACACGCGCGCTGCTCCAGGTGGTTGGCGAGGGCCTTGACGCGGTGATCGTGTGCCCCACCGGGGTGATCGGCCCCTATGATTACCTCGGTTCGGAGATGGGGAATGCGATCGAGGGCTTCATGCGCAGGCGGCTGGAGCTGCTGGTCAACGGGGCCTATGACTTCGTGGACGTGCGTGACGTGGCCAACGGCCTGATCCTGGCCTGCGAGCGGGGCCGCACCGGTGAGCTGTACATCCTCTCCGGGGCACGTGTCCGGCTGCCTGCCCTGCGCGATCTCGTACAGCACATCGCCGGGGTGCGCGCGCCGCGGCTGGTGCTGCCCATCAACCTGGCCATGATCTTCGCCCGTGCCGCCGAGTGGTTCTACCGCACGGCCCACAGGGTGCCCAAATTCACATACTATTCGCTGCGCACGGTGCGCGACAACTCGCTGTTCAGCTGCGCCAAGGCTGAGCGCGAGCTTGGCTACCGCCCCCGTTCGCTGTACGAGACGCTGGTCGACACAATCCGCTGGCTGCAGGGCCGCCGCAATCGCCTCGGCGCGCGCAGTTGAGGCGGGGCGGGTTATTCCTCCTCGTCCTCCTCGCGGGCGCGCTTACGGGCCAGCAGCGATGACACCGTACCCGCCCCCGATGCCGGTTTGCCACGCGGTGCGCGCGGGGCCGGGATCGGCGCGGCGGGCTGAGTGCGTTCAATCTGCGGGATGCCTGCAGCGGGTTCGGCCTCGGGTGGCTCGATAGCTGGTGCCGGGGCGGGTGAGGCGGCGGGCCGCTCCGCCCGGGCCGCCGCGCGCTCTTTGGCTGCGAACAGCGCCCCGGCTGCCGACGTGCGCGGCCCGGCAGTCTCTACATGGCGGGGGCCAACTCCCATCCAGGCGGCCAGCCGGACCAGGTCGGCGCGGGTGATCACCAGGCGGCGCACCGCGATGTCGAACGGCAGCAGGATCGCTGCGAGCAGCAGCAGCCATGGCCACACCGGCTGTGAGGCCCGGTCGGCCCGCAGATTGCGCGCGAACGCGCCCGCCGGGTTGCTGAGCAGGTAGCCGTCTGCCAGCCCCGTGATGTACTCCAGATAATCGGGATCGGGTGCAAAGGCGCGGTATTCCGGCGAGTACGCCAGCACCCACCCTGATGTCTGTGCCACACCCGGCACGCCTCCCTGCACATCGGCACCGGCCACCCGCACGAAATAGGCTCCCTCGGTACCCGGCTCGAAGGTCGCCTCATAACGGCCCGGCGCCACCTGATGCAGCTCCAGCGGGAACGCCGACACGTCGGGCTGCACTACGCTGGCCTCCAGATCGAGGCCGTTCAGGTACGACCCATCGTCGGCCAGCGCCTCGACGATCACGCGGGCCTGCTCGCCCTCCTGCATCACGCGCACCTCGACGTTCTGGTTGGTCCCTTCGGTGATCGTCCAGCGCACCGCCTGTGACCAGAACCGCGCGTACTCATCCCACGTCACCCAGTAAGTCGCCCAGCGCCCGGTCGCATCCGAGGTCCAGGCGACGGCGCGGCCCAGCCCATACTGCCACGCTGCCAGCAGCGGGTCATCTTTGTTGGTCACCAGGATCTGCTGCGCGGTCGGCTTGATCGTCGCGCCCACGTAGCCCAGCAGCGCGGGCGTCCCGCTGATGCCGGTCAGGATCGGGCTGCTGCTGGCCAGGGCCGGGAAGAACTCCCCCTCGATCACGTAGGCGCGTGTGGCGATCACCGTCTCCTCGGTGAAGATCTCCGGGATAGTGTCGGCGTTATAGGCGTAATGGAAACGGCCATCGGCCAGCTCCGGCAGCTCCTCGATGAATGGGGCGTATCCCTGCCCGATGGCGATCACCGAGAAGGTGATGCCGTGCTCCTCATACATCTGCCGCACCAGCTCCGGGATGCCTTCCGGGCTGGCCCCGCCATCGGTCAGCAGCACCACGTGTTTGAGCGCGCCGGGGTCATCCGGCAGGGTCTGGCTCACGGCCAGCACTCCGGCGTAAATATCGGTGCCGCCCGAGGCCCGCAGCCCGGCCACCTGCAGCGCGATCTGGCCCCGGTTGTCGGCGGGGCCGATCGGCACGACAAAGGCCGCGTTCTCATCGAACGAGATCACGCCCACCCGGTCGAGCGGCCCCAGCAGGTTCACCGAGCGGATGATCGCCTCCTTCGCCAGCTCGATCTTCTGGAAGCCGCCCACACTGGTGTCAGACATCGAGCCGGATTTGTCGATCACGTAGACCACCGTGAGCTGCGGCAGCCGCTCCTGATCCTTGAGCTGCATCTCCACCGGCAGCATCTCCTCCAGCGGGGTCTGGAAGTACCCGCCGGGCGCGTAGGCGTTTGGCCCGCCGATGACCACCAGCCCGCCGCCCAGGTCGCGCACATAGGACTGGAGCGCGCGCATCGTCGAGGGCCCCAGGGCACGCGCCGGGAGGTTGGCCAGCACCACGCTCTGATACGACGAGAGCGTCGCGAGGTCGATCGGCAGGCTGGCCCCCGTCAGCACGTCCACGCTCATCCCCTGCGAGAGCAGCGCAGCCGACAGGTTGGCGATCTCCCCCTGCTCCTGCGCCAGCAGCAGCACGCGCGGCGGCCCCACCACCTGCGTGAAGGCGGCCAGCTCGTTGTTCTGATAGAAACCATCGTCCACCGCCGGGATGATCTGCGCGCGAAAGCTGGTCAGGCCCGGCTCACTGGCCGTGAGGGTGAAGCTGTAGCGGTTGACGCCCTCCACCAGGTCGATCGGCTGCTCCAGCAGCACCTGCCCCCCGCCCAGGATGCGCAGCAGGGCGGTTGTCTCGGCACTGCTCTCCACCGTCACCGTCAGGTCGAATACCTGGCCCTCGTTGAGCCGGGTGGGCACGTCAACATCGGAGACGAGCACCTCCGCGCCGCGGTGCGGTGTGATCGGCACGGCCACGATCTGCACGCCGGAAGCGGCGGCCAGGCGGGCCGCATCAGCAGCGTCGCCCACATTGGCCAGCCCGTCAGAGAGGATCACCATGCGGCGCGCCATGCCTGGCGGGTAGAGCGCCATGCCCAGCCGGATTGCCTCGGCCAGATCGGTGTTGAGCGACACGACCTGCGACTCCAGCGGCCCGACCTCCCCGGCGGGCGACATCGGGCGCTCCACCACAGCATCCGAGCCAAACACGATGATCGCCGCCCGGTCGCCGGGGCGCATCGCCTCCACCGCCGCCGCTGTGAAGGCGCGCGCGTCCTCCACCGAGGCGGGCGGCATCGAGTCGGAAGCGTCGATCAGGAACACCACCGCCACGCCCTCGGCGGCCCGCACGATCTGCAGCCCGGCCAGGCTCAGCACCAGGGCGAGCACGATCAGCGTGCGCAGGGCCAGCGCGGTGATGCGCCGCCCGCGGCCCCAGCCGCCCATCGGGCGCCCGAGCCACAGGAAGTATGGCAGGGCCAGCAGGCCCAGCAGTGCAGCAGGGTAGGTCAGTGCCATACCGTCATCCGATCTTCAGCCGGCGCCACTCCCATGCGCGAGTTTCACCGCCCCCTTTGTAACACAACATTGCATGCCGGGCGAATGGCCCCCAGCCGTCCCGCTCTCAGGGGGTGGCGCGGGCGCTAAAGGCTTGTTATGAACCCTGAGCGAGTCACATGCCGCCAATTGACCTCACCTCCGCCGGACCTGCGGGGCCGGGCGCAGCGAGGCCGGGGGGTGAGGTCTCTTCAGGCATAGATTGGCCCGGAAGAAGTTCATAACAGCCTCTAGTCCGGGAAGGGGACGATCAGGTCGCTGTCATCGCGGATGGCCAGCCCCAGCACCGGATCGCCCGCATAGCGCACCACCCCGTGCGGCATGCCGATCACGAAGCCGCTGTGCTCGGTGCGCAGCAGGCCGTCATCCACCCCGACCGGCTGGCCGAAGATATCGACCAGGCGCGCCACCGGTTGCCCGGCCTCAATGCTCTCACCTTCGCTGATCAGCGGCTGGATGATACCCGACGAAGGGGCTTTGGGGTGCATGTGGCGGCGCACCGGGTAGCCAGGGCGGATCAGCGGGATGCCCGTGATCGGCTCCGGCTCACCGTCGAGCATCCCGGCCAGGCGCAGGGCGTTGCGCATCCCGGCGGCGCAGGCCTCCACCACGCCGCGGTCAATGTGCATCCACGAGCCAAGCTCAACCGTCACCGCCGGGATGCCGCCGCCGTTGAGGGCCGCGCCGCTGACCGAGCGATGCAAGTTGCGGTCCACGTATGATGCGGCGACGAACTCGTTGATGACGGTGAAGCCGAAGGCATCGACCAGATCGCCGACGCGCGCCTGAAGCGCCTCGGCCTCGCGGCGCGAGCGCGTGACGCCCCCTGAGCGCCCGTAGAACACCGGGTCGCGGAAGATGAAGGGGATCGAGCCGATCCAGGCGTTGTGCAGGTCGAGCAGAAAGACAGGCTGGCTGGCGATAATGGTGGCGAACAGGCGGCGGTAGGCCCCCTCCAGGCCGAGCGCCTCGCCGCGGCCATCGCCGCCCGGCTCCGGGAACAGCCGGTTAGGGTCGTCAGTGGTGTAATAGGGGACGCGCTTGCGGACGCGCAATCCGGCGGGGCTGAGGCTCAGCACGGCCACCAGTGTGCCGCGCAGGCTTTGCACCAGGTCAGGCGTGATCAGGCGGTGGATGCTGAGCAGCCCGGTGTGCTCGTCACCGTGGATGCCGGTGGTGATCCAGGCTGTGGGGCCGTCCTCCCGGCCCTGTGCGATGATCACCGGGAAGCGGTCCGCGCCGCCGGTGGGCAGGCCAATGGCATCGAACCAGCCGGTGACGATCTCGCCGGGGCGGGCGACAGCCGATCCGACAGTCAGGGGTGGAGTCATGCGCAGCTCTCCTTAGGCGGCTAAGCGGCGGTCAGCCCTGCGCGCTGTTGTGCTCGGCACGCAGCAGGTCCACCGTCTCAACGGCATGGCGCAGATGGGGGATGACGATGCTGCCGCCCACCACCAGCGCCACGTTGAAGGCGTCATACAGCTCCTCGTCGCTGATGCCTGCCTCCACACACTGGATCAGATGGTAGTCGATGCAGTCGTTGCAGCGCAGCACCATCGAGGCGACCAGGCCCAGCAGCTCCTTGGTGCGGGCATCCAGGCCGCCGTCACGGTAGGCGGCGGTGTCGAGGTTGAAGAAACGCCTGATGCCCTGATGGTCGATCGACAGGATGCGCTCGTTCATGCGGCTGCGGTAGGCGCGGAACTCGTCAAGACGTGAGGTCATGGGCGGGACTCCTTTTCAGGTGAGGCCTCCAGTGGGCGGCGATCGGTCTTTGACAAACGCATGACATCTTCCGGCGATCTCAGGGCGGCGGCTGGCCGGGGTAGACGGCGATCACGGCGGGGATGAGCGCCGGGCTGCCCACCAGCACATCGTACCCCCCGGCGCTGATCGCCAGGCCGGTGGAGCTGCCGCCATCCAGGTTGAAGGCGGCCCAGAACGGGAACTCCTCTGTCACCGCCATCCAATCGCGCAGATCATACAACGTCAGCGCACCCATATCCACAACAATCAGGTAGATGTTCCCGTCGCCGTCCTGGGCGATGGCGGTGCGGCGGGCGGGGTCGGGGGCCAGGGTGAACTCGACGGGCAGCCGCCCCGGGTAGAGCAGCATCGGGCGGCCCTGCACGGCCTGGTCGAGCGGCTCGGCGGGGTCATAGGGGAACTGGCCCAGCGAGCGCACACTGGCGATGCCGCCCACCACGCTGAACATGCCTGCGTAGCCGGTGCGGGCAAAGGTGTCGCCATAGCGCACACCGTCGGCGACGAGCAGGCCAAGCGTGGTCTTGTTGGGCAGGAAGAACCCGCCGTTGACGGTGACCGCTGCCCCGGTGCGCTGATGCCACTCCTCGATGGTGGCGGGGTTGGCCGGGTCGTAGTGGACGCGGAAGGCGCTGCGGGCCGGGTCGACGCGCACGACGAGCGCCTGAACCTCATAGGGTGGGGCGCTGGCCGGGATGCGTGCCGCCCGCAGCTCGAGGCCAGGAGCCAGCGCCAGCCACTCGCCGGGCGGCGGGATGTTCTCGTCAGGCGGCACAGCCGGTAAGGGCGTGGGGGTTGGGGGAGGGGCAGGCGTGGGCGTCGGCACAAAAGGCCCTGCCGGGAAGGTGCAGGCCAGCCCGGTCAGGGCCAGTATCATGGCCAGTACAGCCAGCACTGCCATCACCCCTGCCGGGGCGGGCCCGGCCCTGCGCGATGCTGTTATGAACCTCTCTGAGGTTAGCCCGCGCCTGATGGAGACCTCACCCCCGGGCCTCGTTGTGCCTGACTTTCCCCCCTCTCCACGCGTGGGGAGAGGGCGACAAACCGCAGGTTTGACGGGGGTAAGGTCAACCGGGGGCACCTGGCTCGCCGGGGGTTCATCACGCGATCTGGAGGGCATCCACCTGCCTCAACACCGCTTCACGACCGGGCGCGCCGCAGCAGCGGCAGCACGAACAGTAGCAGGAACACCGCCGCCGCCACCACGAAACCCACCACCAGCAGCCAGGGCGCGCCGGAGGCCGCCTCCTCGATCGGTGCGCCCGGCTCCTCCAGGCTGTAGGCGATGATCTCCGGCTGCTGGAACGTGAGCGCCCCGACCAGGATAGTGGAGACCCAGCCTGCCAGCACCGAGGCCGCCAGGCTGCCGATGAAACTCAACACCGTGCGCAGGCATCCCCGGTGCTCGGCCCGGATGACCGATGCGGTGCTGAGGTTCTGCACGATCTGCGGGCGGGCCACCCCGTCGCGGTCGCGCAGGCGGTTCGCGCTGATGCGCACGCGGTCACTGTCAGTGAGCACCCCTTTGATGCGGTGCCCGCGCATCTCAACCGGGATGCGCTCATCGCTGCCCGCCAGCTCCAGCACAAAGCGCAGCACCACCTCGCCACCTTCGCGCTCCAGGCGCACGCTGCGGGCTGTCCCTTCAACCTGCGTCATGTCGTCTCCTCTCCGTCTCCTTCTGCATCTGTGGGGGCCTCAGCGGGCGGCGCGTCCTGCGGCTTGGCCGGCGCGGTGCCGTAGAACGAGAACAGCACCGATCCCACCCCCAGCGTATCGCCCACGCTCAGACGGAACCCGTCACCGGGCAGGAGCAGCCCCCCGTTGGCGAACGTGCCGGTGGTGCTGTCCAGGTCCTCCAGATACAGGTCGTCGCCCCGGCGGATGATGCGGCAGTGGTGGCGCGACACCTGGCCGTCGTCCAGCACGATGTCGTTGTCCCTGGAGCGCCCGATGCGGATCTCATCGCGATCCAACAGCAGGTCCTTGCTCTCCCAGCGGATGCGGCGCGGTGTGGGGCCGCCGCGCTCGATAGCGGGGCGGGACCGCTTGAGGCGCTCATGCTGCTCACGGGTCAGGTGGACGGTGTGGCTGGACTGCCCCACCGCAAAAGAGCGGCTGGTGCTGGCCTTGCGGCTGTAGGCGTCGTAGCGCCGCGCACCCAGGTCCATATCGACGGCGCTCTCGCGCAGCATATCGCGCTCGGTGCGCAGCATTGGGCTGTCGATGTGCGAGTCCGCGATCGCGTCGGCGGCACGCGACAGGGTCTCGCGGGCCCTCGCGAAGTCGCCGCGGTCAGCGTGGCGCACAGCCTCGCGGCGGGCGTTGGCGGCCTCCAGCAGCAGCACCGTCTCCAGCACATCCGTGTTGGCGGCCCGCTCGCCGAGGCGGTTCTCAGGCACAACGTAGAGTCGCACGGGCAGATCGATGACACGGTGCGTCACGCTGCCGTCGCCCAGCTCGTCATACTCGAAGCGCAGGTGGGCGATCTCCACCTCGCCGGGGTCATCAAACGCCGGGACCTCCAGCTCAAGCACCAGCACCTTCTCCTCCCCGCCGAACAGGTCGCCGAGGAAGAACGCGGCGCGATCGCCGCCGCCCTGCTGACGGTAGATGGTGAGCTGGCGCGCCAGCTTCACGCCCGACAGGAACGCGGCGGAGATGGTGAGGTTCTGGCCCACCACGTTGAGCAGCCCCTGAAGCTCCTCGCTGAAGATGGTGGGGGCCTGGTCGGGGTCGTCGATGAAGTAGAACGCGCCGCCGCCTGCGGCGGCCATCGCGGTGAGCAGGTCCTCGTCGAAGTCCATGCCCACGCCGATGGTGGTGGTGGTGATGCCCTCGGCGCGGCGCTGGGCGGCCATCGCGGTGAGCTGCTCCGGGTCGGTGACGCCCTCGTTGGCGAGGCCGTCGGTGAGCAGCAGCACGCGGTTGACCTGCCCCGGATCGAGATGGGCGGCCACCTCGGTGCAGCCCTGCAGCCAGCCGCCGCTGAGGTTGGTGGTGCCCCGGGAGGTGATGCGTGCGATGATGGCGGTGAACAGGTCTTTGTGCACCACCTTCTGCGAGGCGATCTCGACGGTAATGGCGTTGTCGTAGGTGACGAGACTCAGCCGGTCGGCGGGGTCGAGGTGCTTTACCAGGAAGGCGGCGGCCTGCTTTACATAATCGAGCTTGTCCCCGGCCATCGACCTGCTGCGGTCGATGACCAGCCCCAGGTTGAGCGGCGGGCGGCCCCCGGCGGCACTGTCGGCCCCTTTGATGCGCGCGAGCAGGAACAGCCTCTGCTCACGCGAGACGGCGTACACATCGTAATCGAGCACATAGGTGGCTTCCATCAGTTTCATCCCCCGTTTGGTTTCCAGCAAGGCCCAAAAAACACATCGATCAGTGTAGTATAAAAGCGCGGATTTGAATAGCGGGCGGCAGGGTCAATCCGGGGGGAGATCGTCGATAGGCGGCCCGTGGGGAGGCAGGGGGGCGGGCGGCGGGGCGAGCAGCCGCGCATTGAGGCGGGTGAGCGCTGCGGCCCCGTAGATCGGCGCGGCGAGGAACCCTGCCAGCAGTAGCGCGCGGACGATCTCCAGCGGCCCGGCCAGCAGCGGCGTCATCGAGAGCAGGCCCCACAGCAGCAGCAGGGCGGGCAGGGCGACCAGTGCGGCCAGCAGCGCGGCCAGCGGGCTGAGGCCCACGTCGTCGAGCCACAGTGCCATCAGCACCCCGGCGGCGGCGGTCAGGGGCAGCAGCGACCAGGGCAGCAGCGCCGCGCTGAGCGCGCGCAGGATCAGCCGCAAATAGGGGATGCCCCCGCCGGGCAGCAGGAAGGCTGCGCGTGCGCCGGGTGTGGCCCCGCCCAGCGCCAGCGCCGAGTCCTGCCAGGCGGCGAAGCTGGCGGCGTCGAGGCGCAGCACCCCGATCAGCAGGGCGGGCGTGAGCGCCAGCGCGAGGATGATCGGCCAGCGCAGCCGCCACAGGGTCACCAGCGCCAGCCCCTCGGCGGTCGCGGGGGGGTCGGGCAGGCGGCGCGGGTCGTGGGCGGGCTGCGCCATCTGGCGGGCCACGCGGGCGGCGGCGGTGACCGGCGCGAGGAGGACGGGCAACCCAACCCCGGCCAGGCTGAGGGCGATCAGCGCTGCGCCCAGCAGACGGATGCGGGCGACCCAGGCCACAAGGGTCAGGGTGGCCAGCAGCGCAGCGACGATGCCCAGCGGGAGGCGCAGGCGGCGCAGGCTCAGCGGCTTCAGGCGGCGCACATGGCGCAGCAGGGGGTTATCCCATCGGCGCATGAGCACAGGGTCGAGGCGCGCCCGGATGCGGCCCAGCACAGCCCGCAGGCGCGCACGGATGGCCTCGCGTGCCGGCGGGCCGGGGGGTGGGGATGATGCGGGATCGGGGGGCTGGCTCATGCGGCTCTTTGCGCCTCTGCACACAGGGATGTAGACTGCGGCTTCACCATAGCACAGACCGCCGTTTGACGAAAGGGGAGCGGGGGCCGCCTGCCCCGCCACCTGGCCACCCGGCCAGGTGCATACTGGTCAGCGGGCCGGTGTGAGGCTGTGATGGGGCGGTACAGTGGAGGGTGTTTCTGATCCCCGCACGGTAAAGGATTGACGATGTTTCGACGCTTGATCGGGTTGTCTGGCGTGTTTCTGGCGCTGCTGCTTGGCGGCTGCCAGCCCGCCGATGCCACACCTGCCGCGCAGACCGGGGGCGCCCTGACGCCGGTGGTGCTGATCAGCACCGATCTGGACGGCGAGGTGGTCTTTGAGATCGGCATCCACAATGAGGGCGACGCGCAGCCGGAGAACGAGAACTTCAGCGGGCACTGGGAGGTGGTGACGGCAGACGGTGACCTGCGCGCCGAGGGTGATCTGCTGCATATGGGGCCGCTGCCCGCCGGGGGCGATCTGCTGCCGCTGAGATGGGAAGGCGTGCTCGACCCCGGTGAGTACATCATGCGCTGGGGCGCGCCCGGCTACGGCTCGACCGTGATCGAGTTCGAGGTGATCGATCGGGATGGCAGCATCACGGTTGGCGATCAGGACGTGTGGGCCGGGGATGACTTCCCGCCGCCGGAGCGCATCCCGGGCAGGCCGTAACACCGCATGAAGCTCGGGCTGGTCGCAGACCTGCACGGCGATCTGCACGGGTTCGAGGCCGCGCTGGCGATCTTCGAGGCCCGGGGGGTTGAGCGCATCCTGTGCGCGGGCGATATCGTCGATCGCGGCCCGGATGCTGACCGGATCGCGGCGCTGCTGATCGAGCATGGGGCGCTGTGCGTTAAGGGCAACCATGAACACTCGGTGCTGGGGCAGCAGGCGCGCTGGCGGGCAGGCGAGCGGCGCGACCGGCTGGCCGGGCTGGGACGGGTTATCGGCGACGACACGGCGACGTTTATCGAGGCGCTGCCGGATACCCGATCGCTGACCTGTGAGGGCGTGCATCTGCTGATGGCCCACGGCATTCCGTGGAGCGATATGCTGGGGGTGTTCCCGAACAGCCGCCCGGCGCTGTTCCACCTGCTGGCTGAGCGCGTCGGCGGCGAGGCCGACATCCTGATCCTGGGCCACACGCATCAGCCAATGGATGCCCGGGTGGGGGCGCTGCGGGTCATCAACCCGGGGTCGGTCTACGGGGTCACTATACGGGACAGCCACACCTGTGCCGTGCTTGACCTGCCGGGCGGGGCGCTGACGGTATTCAGCCTGAGGGACCGGCAGCCGATCCAGGTGCCGCCGATGGTGATCACGCCGGGAACCTGAGGGAGACCTCACCGCCGTAAATCCTGTTGCCCCCCTCTCCACGAAATGTATAGGGCGTGTTATGAACTTCTTCCGGGCCAATCTATGCCTGAAGCGACCTCACCCCCGTCGGACCTGCGGTCCGGTTCCCTCTCTCCACGCGTGGAGAAGGGGCAGCGCCGGGCGCAACGAGGCCGGGGGGTGAGGTATCCCTACGAGACGATACCGCGCGTGGCCCGCATGAACACCGATTCGAGGTCGCGGGTCTCCTCGTTGAAGTGCAGCACGGGCACATTGGCACGCACCAGATGTGCCAGCAGGTCGCTGACCTCCTGATCGCCGCCGGTCAGGCTGACGTGCAGGCGGCTGCGCCCGTTGTCGGGCTTGAGCACCTCCACCCCGGCGATGTTCTTCAGGCCGAGCAGCGCCTCCTGGGCCTGCTCCACCCCGCCGATCAGGGTGATGATGATCTCGCGGTGGGGCACAAGCTGGCGCTGCATCTCCTCGACGCTGCCCTCCATCACCAGCTTACCGGCCTCGATGATGCCCACCTGGGTGCATATCTCCTCCACGTCGGCCAGGATGTGGGTGGAGAAGAAGATGGTCTTGCCCATGTTGGCCAGCTCGACGAGCAGCTCGCGGATCTCCACACGGGCGCGCGGGTCAAGGCCGGAGGCCGGCTCGTCCAGGATGAGCACCTGCGGGTCATGGGCCAGTGTGCGGGCCAGGCACAGCCGCTGCTTCATCCCGCGTGACAGCGTGTCAACCATGTCATCGGCGCGGTGACTCAGGTCTACCAGGTCCAGCAGGTCGCGGATCAGGGGCCGGCGGTCGCTCTCCGGGATGTCATAGCAGGCAGCAAAGAAATCCAGGTATTCCCACACCTTCATATCATCGTAGACGCCGAAGAAATCCGGCATGTAGCCAATGGCGCGGCGCACGTCGCGGGGCTGGCGGGTGACGGAGTACCCGGCCACAAACGCCTCGCCCGCCGTCGGCTGGAGCAGCGTGGTGAGGATGTGCATGGTGGTGGTTTTGCCCGCCCCGTTGGGGCCGACAAAGCCGTAGATCGCGCCCTCCTCCACACTGATCGAGAGGTCGTCGACCGCGAGGACGGTTTTGTAACGCTTGGAAAGCCCCTTTGTCTCGATGATGGCTGTCATACCCGATCCCTCTGCACGATTCCACTGAAAACCGATACTACCCCTGCTCAGGCGCGGCGGCCACCAGCGAGATGTCCAGCCGGGGGATGCTGACGCCGTAGCCCTGTGCGCTGCTCTCGACACGCAGCTCAACCCCACCGCGCGCATCGACGTAGCGCGAGCCGCTGACCAGCGTGTCGCCGATCTGGGGGCTGATCGGATCCCAATCCCCCGTGATCACGTTGCGCACCGAGAGGCCGCCCAGCAGACTCTGATCGTAGCTGTACATGTCCAGGTGCAGCACAAACCCCTCAAACGGCCCCTCAAGCGGTAGCAGCGGCTCGAAGCGGAAAACCACCGACTGCCCGGGATCCATATAGAGGCCATAAGGGGTGGGCTGGTAGACGCCGCTGCTCGCGTCGAGCACCTGCCAGGTGGTGAGGCCGGGTGGTATCTGGCTCATCGCCGCCAGGCCGCCCTCCAGCTCGGCGCGCAGCTCGACGATGTAGAGCGCCAGGTCGATCTGCTCGGAGACGGCGTTGAGCACCTCGGTGTCAAGCGGGACGGTTTCGGCCCAGCCCACCAGATAGGCGCCGCTGCCGCGCCCCTCGGAGATCAGGATGCTGTTGACCAGGTTGCAGGGGCGCTGATCCTGGCCGGTACCGAAGCTGTAATAGCAGTCAGAGCGCCCGGTCAGGTCGGTGCTGAGCTGGCCACCCCAGTAGCTGGTGGCCCCCGGCGGGTAGGGCACCAGCCCGCCGCCGCCCAGCGGCACCGCCGAGCCTGCCGCCGCCAGCGAGTCAACCGTGATCACCTCATTGGCGGGCAGATCGCCCAGCGATATGGCCGACCCGGCTACCAACAGCGTCACATTGGTGAGGGGGATGTCGCTGTAATTGATGATGTCGCCGATGGCCTGAACGCCCGTCCCGGTCGGCTCCAGGCGCAGGTCGCCCTCGATGCGCGGCGCGCTGCGTGTGTAGCCCTCGATGATAAACGGCTGGATCGATCCGACGTCCACGCGTAGATCGCGCAGCGTGACAGCCCCACCCTGCTGCACATTGAAGCTGCTGACGGCGGAGAGGCCGCCGCCCAGGGCGCGCGGCACCTGCCGGGCCAGATAGCCCGGCTCAAGCTGCACGTCATACCCGGAGCGACGCGGCGACCAGAGGCCCACCAGCGCGTCGACGCGGGCGGTGTCATCGCCGGACCAGGCCTGCACCACCGCCAGCCGGTGCACGATGACGCGCGACCCGCGCAGCGAGAAGCCCGTCACATAGGCGGCTGCGGCGAAGATCAGCACCAGGGCGGGGATGGTGAACCAGGCCCATTCGCGGCGCTTGAGGCGGCGCAGCACCAGATAATTCACCGGGCCGATCACGACGATGTACAGCCCCAGGAAACCACACAGGGCCAAGACCGAGGGCAGACTGACGCCGGGGATCTGGCCGATGGCCTGGCGGGCCGCATCGCTGTTCTCCCCGAAGCCGTAGGACCAGCCGGGGCGCGCCCCGGCGCTTTCCAGGATGGCCTGCCACAGCGCCCCCAGCTTATCCCACGAGGCCAGCGGCTCCAGCGCGGGGTCGGCGGCGAAGAACAGCACCCGCCCCTGCCCGATCTCGCGGGCGGCGACCAGCGGGCCACCTTCACCGGCGATCAACACCCTGGCGTCAGCGGCCAGGGTGCCGCTGGCAGCCAGGGCCTGGGTGGGGACGCCCTGGGCAAAGGGCTGCCCGATGAACGCGGCCAGCGGCTCCAGTGAGACAGGGGCTGCATCGCGGGCAGCCAGCGGGGAGAGATCGGCCAGGCCGCCCAGCACGCGCGCGGCATTGGCCCCGCCGATCAGCACGAGCTGGCCGCCACCCACCACCCAGTCATGCAGGGCGGTGCGCTGCTCGAAGCTCAGCGAGCCGGTATCGGCGTCGTACACAAACAGCACATCCAGGGCGTGCAGGCCGGGGGCTGTGTCGGGGATCTCGGCGGCATCAAGCCGGGCGATGAACGCCTCACCGCCGGGCGGGATCACGTCGCGCAGCGAGAGCAGCGCGCCGGGGGTGTCGCTCCACACGCCGATCAGCAGGGTGGTGGGGCGTATGGGCTGCACGACGGCCTTCTGAACGGCCAGCGTGCGCCCGCGGCGCTCAAGTCGTACCTCCACCTCGGCGGTCAGGGAGGGGATCTCCGGCAGATAGAGGGTGACCAGCTTGCGCGATCCGCGCGGCAGGTCAATGGGGCGGGCATAGCGTGATACGCCCCCCGCCAGCCCGCTGCTTTCCACGACGATCTCACCGGACACGTCGGGGCCGCTGTTGGCAGCGGTCACAAAGACCGGCAGCCATTCGCCGGTTTCGGCATAGCCGTCGAACCCCACATCGACGTCCAGTGTTACGCCCTGGCCCTGCGCGGACTCCCCGGCCTGCAGGGGGGCGGGGGGCCACAGCGCAATCAGGGTCAGCAGGCCAACCAGGATCAGATATCGGCTCTTCACCTGCGCACTCCTGACGGTGCTTCACTCATCGCGTGGGCGCATTGTAGCACGATCAAGGCGATGCTGCCCATCCCCAATGCCGCCGCCTGGCTGACGCCGGGTGGGGGCGAGACGGAGTTACGGCTCGCGGACGGCGTAGCTGCTCAGATCAACCGGCACATCACAGGCGAGCTGGTCGGCGAGCACCCAGCCCACCGCTTCAAGCTCTTTGATGGAGAGGGGAAGGGGGGCAGTGGGCGGCTCCACGAGGTAGGCCCAGCGGGGCTGATCGCCCGCCTCACGACCGGCGAGGATGACCGGGCCAGTGCGTGCCATCGAGACAGCCCCGGCGTCGTCGGCAGGCCGGGTGCGGATCACCGCGCCCGTCAGCAGAACGCAGGTAGTGGGTCGCACGGTCACCCGGAGGGTCTGCTCATCCTGGCCGTAGTCATTCCACACCAGCAGGCGGAAGGCCAGATCGCCCAGGGGCAGCTCAGCCGTCCCCAGCACAAGCTGGTTAATGGAGATGCTGTCAGGGTCGAGCAGCCCGATATCCTCCCAGTTATACAGGCGGATGCTGGTGTGCTCGCGGGCCTGCCAGGAGAAGGTGATCTGCCCCTCTGAGGCGAAGATGACCTCCAGCGGGTCGGCGCTGAAGGCGATGATCTGCGGGGACGGCCCCTGCGGTGTAGCGAGGGGGGTGGCCTGGGTGGGGGCGAGCGCCTGATCGATGCCGGGTGCACCGGCCCCGAAGCCCTGATCCGCGGCCTCTGTGGGCTGCGCCGCGGGGAACAGGTTGAACGGGTCGACAAAGTAGACGACCGCGGCCAGCATTACCGCGGCCACCAGGGCGACGCCCAGCAGGATAACGGGGATGCCCAGCCCGGCGATCAGGGTGGGCCATGATGGTTTGATGGTATAGATGGCTGGCAGCGGCGCACGGAAGCCCGCCGCATCACGCGAGGTGACGACGGCGGCGAAGCGTACACGTCTGGCCTGCCCCAGTGGGCGGCCCCCGCGCGGGCGAACGGTAAGCATCGTCTGGCTCTCGGCACCGGGCGGCAGGGTGATCCGCCGGGGGTTGAAGCCGTAGCTGAGCAGATTGTCCTGGTCGTACCCTTCGAAGCTCAGATCGGCGGGCAGGTTGCCGTGATTCTGCAGCACGATCTCATACACACCGGGGCGGGAGGTCTCCAGCACCGCGGCGCCCAGCCCGCTGTAGCCTACCACATCGATCTCACGAACGGCTTCCAGCGCCTGGCGCGGGTTATCGGCCAGATCGACGCGCACGGTCAGGGCATAGCGCCCGGGGCGTGTGGAGGGGACGCGCGGCGGGCGGACAGTGATCACCACCTCATTCATCTGACCTGCCATGACCAGCGTCTCACGGTGGTTGATCGACACCCATTCAGGGTTGAGGCCGCCGGTGCTCACCCGGAACAGGGCATCCTGTGGCAGGGCGTTCTCGATGATCAGGATCAGCTGTAGCCGTGCACCCGGCGCGACCGACTGCTGCGGCTCGTCGAGGATGAGGCGGAAGGGCACATCGGGGCGGCTGATCAGGCCGGTGCCGGGCATCAGGCTCACATAGCTACGCGCCTCAGGTGAGTAGAATGTGAGGCGCACCTCACCCATCGTCACAGCGTCGCCGTCGTTGAGGGGCACGGGCGTCTCCGGGGCGATTTGGACGTCGTTGACGAAGGTGCCGTGCACGGACTCCAGATCGACGACGAAGACGCGGCCCTCGGCCACGTCGAAGCGGGCGTGGTAGCGGGAGACAGAGGTGGTGCTGAGCACAATATCGTTGGTCGGCTGGCGACCGACTGTGGTGGTGGGTTTGGTCAGCTCGAAATAGTCGCTGCTGCCATCCTCGGTCTGGATCACAATGGTGCCAAATGCCATCGCCTCACCCCGGTGACGCTGTGCAGATCAAGCGGCCAGTGTGTGTCACAGTCTAGCATGGAGACCAAAGGGCTACAAGTGGGGCGAGGGGGGCGGAGGCCCTCACCCCTGAGCGACTCGCAGGGGCGCCACCCTCTGGCGGCCGACCAAAGGTCGGACGGGATGAGGGCCCGCGGGCGACCCCTTTCTGTGCCGGGGGCAAGTGCAGTACAATGAGGGCAGCGACGACCCATCACGATCGAGGGGACCATGCCCGATGTGACACTGATCCCGCTGCGCCGGGATGACCTGCCCACACTGGAGAACCTGCTCCAGCTCTACCTGTATGATTTCAGCCCGTACCTGTGCGACGATCCCGATGAGCAGATCGGTGAGGATGGGCGCTACAACCCCGGTTTCAACACAGCGCGCTACGCCGGGCGGCATGGTTACTGGGGATACCTGGCGCGGGTCGATGGGCGGCTGGCGGGCTTCTCACTGGTGAGCGACCGGGTGCGGTATCGTCCGATCGGGCGGCACGTTGACGAGTTCTTCGTGCTGCGCTGCTACCGGCGTCGGGGGGTGGGGCGGGCGATGGCCTTCCAGACCTTCGACACGTACCGCGGCTACTGGGAGATCACCGAGATCGCGCCCAACCTGCCTGCCATCGCGTTCTGGCAGACGGTGATCGACAGCTACACGGGGGGGCGCTTCCGGGATTTCACCGAGGTGTGGGGTGAGCAGGTGCACCCAATCCAGACATTCGACAGCAGCACGTGGTAAGCGGTGCTACAATAGCGGCGGCGCACAACGGCAGGATGGGGAGACGCAGATGGCGGAGCAAATCTACTGGGGCGGCAAATCCGAGGCGTACCTATCGAGCTTCCAGCGCGACCAGGGCCGCACCAACAACTGCGGCGAATACGCGGTGGCCGCCGCGCTGAGCCTGCTGCGCGACGGCAGGCGGCTGGATTACGAGGCGATTGTGCGGCTGGCCGACAGCTGGACGATGCCGCTGGCGGTGCTGGCCTTTGGCGTATTCGGGCTGCTGGCCGGGGGCGGTCACCGGCTGTGGCCGGGCGGCCCCACCACGCCGCGCCAGCAGGCCAACCTGGCCCTGCGTGCCGCCCGCGAGCGCGGCATGAAGCTCAAGGCTGAGGTGATGAAGGGCACGCCGGAGGCGCTGAAACACTATCTGCGCGTGCCGACGATCATCGCGCTGGTGACGGTGGGCTGGGATGACACGTGGCGCCCGCGCATCTTCTACCCCACAGGCAAGCTCAAGATGTTCGCGCCGGTGGGCCAGATGCGCATCGGCTCGGCGGCGATCCGGCAGCCCTTCGCCGCGCACGTGATGCTGGCCGCGGCCTACGACGAGACGCGGTCATTCAGCACGCCGGAGGGCGATGTCGGCGCGCCGTGGGGGTTTGTCAACTCCTGGTTTGACGGCAGCACCACGCAGCCGGGGCGCGGCGAGATCTTCTGGATGCCGGATGAGGATTTCCGGCGGGCATGGGGCTATAAGATCCCCGGCACGCCCAACAACATGGTGCTGCTGAGCATCTGACGCGACGGGGAGGCACTGATTCGATGTCCAGCACACTGGAATTCGTGGGCGTGGCCCTGGTGTTCATCTGCCTGACGGCGCTGGCGTTCGTGGCCGGGGCGGCGGAATCGCTGGACCTGCCGCGCCAGCAGCTCGCGATGATCTTTCTGGACACCGGGCTGGGCACCCTGATCGGGATCGCCCTGATGCTGGTCGCCATGCGCCGCGAGGGGATGAAGTGGCGCGGCGCGATCGCCGTGGTGATGGGCACGATGTTCATCATCCTGGCGCTGGTGTATGTGCCCACCTGGCTGTTCCTGACCTACCTGCCGCTGCTGAACATGCCGGGCGTGCCCGGCGTCCCGTGAGGGAGGCGTCCTGTTGAGCGACAACCATTTCCAGAGGATTTACCGCGCGCACGCCGCCGAGTATGATCTGATGGTGCGACGCGAGGATTATCAGGGCAGCCTGGCGCGCGCGCTCGCTGAGATCTGCCCGCCAGACGGGCTGGACGTGGTGGAGATGGGCGCGGGCACCGGGCGGCTGACACGTCTGATCGCCCCGCGTGCGCGCTCGGTGATCGCCGCCGACGCCGAGCCGCACATGCTGGAGACGGCAGCGCGGTCGCTGACGGCGATGGGGCTGCGCAATGTGCGGCTGATCGCGGCGCGCAACGACGCCCTGCCGCTGCCCGCAGCCTGCGCCGACCTGGCCATCGAGGGCTGGTCGTTCGGGCATTTCGACTTCGGCCCGGCGGCGGGGTGGCGCGCGGCGGTGGAGCCGGCCATCGCCGAGATGCAGCGCGTGCTGCGCCCCGGCGGGACCGCCGTGCTGATCGAGACGCTGGGCACCGGGTTCGAGACGCCGCACCCACCCACGCCGGAGCTGGCGGCCTTCTATGCCTACCTGGAGGCCGAACGCGGCTTCCGGCATCGCTGGGTGCGCACCGACTACCGCTTCGAATCGCTGGAGGAGGCCGAGCGGCTGACGCGCTTCTTCTTCCTGGATGAGCTGGCCGACCGTGTGAGGCGCGAGGGGCTGATCATCCTGCCCGAATGCACGGGTATCTGGTGGTGGACGGTCTGAGGCAGCACCCCCAAAGCGCGCGGAGAGGGGGCAAGCAGCCGAAGGTTGCCGGGGTGAGGTCCCGTCAGGGGGGGCTTTTAGACGGCTATGCCTGCCGCTTGCGCCCCTGCTCCCGATGCTGTTTAATCATGGGCTGCTGAGCCTGAGCCAACACTGACGAGGTGACGACCCGATGGAGCTGCTGACGATCCTGCTGTGCTGCCTGACCCCCCTGCCGATCGCGATCGCGGTGGTGGTGGCGCTGATCTTCTTCATGAACAACGCCGGGGTGGAGGAGTAGCCGCTCATGCCCAAGCGCTTCCTGCTGGTTGCGGGCAATATCGGCGCCGGGAAAACCACTCTCACCCGCCAGATCGCGGCCCGGCTGGGCTGGCAGGCCGGGCATGAGACGGTGGCCGACAACCCCTTCCTGGCCGATTTCTACGCCAACATGAAACAGTGGTCGTTTCACCTGCAGGTCTACTTCCTGGGCGACCGCGCCGAACAGCATATCCGGCTGGCCGCTGGTCCGCGCTCGGCGATCATCGACCGCAGCATCTACGAGGACCTGCACATCTTCGCCCGCGCGCTGCTGGAGCAGGGCAGCATGACGCAGATCGAGTTTGACTCGTACCGGCGCGTGTTCGAACTGGTGGTGGCCGGGCTGCCGCGGCCCGACCTGCTGCTGTTCCTGGATGCGCCCGTGTCGGTGCTGCTGGAGCGCATCCGCAGCCGGGGCCGCGTCATCGAGAGCGGCATCAGCGTCGAGTACCTGGAGCTGCTCGACCGCTTCTACCGCGAGTGGCTGGCCGGGTTCGACCTGTGCCCGGTGCTGACCATCCCCGCCGACAACCTGAACTTCGTGACGAACGAGCGGCACATCGACATCATCATCGAGCGCATCAACGAGAAGCTGGCCGGGAAAGAGGTGGTCGTCTTTCCGGATGACCTGTAGACGGGATCGACGCTGGCCGTGCGGCCGGGGTTGCCCCTCTCCCCGCTGCGGTGACCACAGGTCACTCGGCGGCGGCCCTCACCCCCCACGCGCCGTCCCCGGTGCCCGCCAATGGCGTTCCCCGTCGGATGTGCTATGATGGTCGTGGTTTAGCGGTATCAGACACCGTAAGGGGCATGAGATGAGACGCAGAACGCTGTGGCCCGTCGCTGCCGTGAGCGGTGCGGCGGGTGTGTTGCTGGTGGTGCTGGCGGTGGGCGTGCTGCTGCCGCCCATGCTGCGCGAGATGGCAGCGGGACGCTCACCGGCCCCCACGCTGGCGGCGATCATCACCGGAGAAGAGAACATCGTCAGCCCGGATAAGGCCGATTTGACCGCCCCTGCCGGGGCGAAAGATGGCCCTGCGGAGGCTGCGCCCTCCGGTGCGGAGGACCCGGCAGCGCCCTCGCCTCAAGGCGCAGGGACTGCCGCCTCGGTACAGCCAACGCGCCAGCCCGACCCTACGCCGGGGCCGGGCGTGATGGTCACCGCCACACCGGTGCCCGGCGGCCCGACGGCCACCCGCCTGCCTGCCAGTGCCACGCCGCGCCCTGCCACGGCGACGCAGCGGTCCACCTCAACAGTTGTCCCTCCCACCGCCACGCGAACGCCGATCCCGCCGACGGCCACGAGTGTGCCGCCCACGGCAACCCCGCCCCCACCCCCACCACCTACAGCGACCCAGCCCCCGCCTCCACCACCGACGGCGACTCCGCCGCCGCCGCCCCCGCCTGCCACCGATTACACGGTGTACGATTTGACGGGGGACATGGCCTACGCAATCAACAAGACACGCTGCGAGAACGGCCTGACGCCGCTGACGATCAACGGGGCGCTGAACACTGCCGCCCTCAACCACAGCATCGACATGGCGGTGAACAACTTCTTCGATCACCGCGGCTCGGATGGGAGCTATGTGTCTGACCGGGCCAGCGCGGCGGGCTACTCGTGGATCTTCATCGGCGAGAACCTGGCGGCGGGCGTCTCGGATGTGGGCGGGGCCTTCAACCTGTGGTGGAACTCACCGGGGCACCGCCAGAACATGATGCACCCCGATTTTCGCGAGATGGGGCTGGGGGTGGTGCAGCGCGCCGGGACGACCTACGGCTGGTACTGGACGCTGGTGCTGGGCAGCCAGGGCCAGGCCCCGGCGAGCTGCTCCGATATGGGCTTCTGATGCCGCGCAGCCCGGCGGGTGGGCGGGCTACAGGCGCGGGGCGAGCGTCCAGCAGGCCCCCAGCGCGCCGGGGCCGGTGTGGATGCCCAGGCCCGGCCCCACGTCGCAGAACAGCGTCTCGTCGGGCTGGAGGGCCTCCACCAGCGCGTCGTAAAGCCCGCGGGCCTCAGCCTCGCTGTCGGCGTGGGCCACCCCCAGGTGCAGCGCCATGTCCTCTGGCCGCTCCCCCTGCCCGGCCTGCAGGATGAACTCACGCAGGGCAGCCACTGCTCGCTTCCAGGTGCGGTGGCGGCTGTGGGCATTGATCACACCATCCTCCAGGAACAGGATCGGCTTGATGTCGAGCAGCCCGGCCATCAGGTAGGAGGCGCGCCCGATGCGCCCACCCTTCACCAGATACTCCAGCGTATTAACGGCGAAGTACACCTGCGCATGGTCACGCATGGTCCCCAGGTGCGCCAGGATGGTGTCGGCGTCCAGCCCGGTGCGGGCCAGCCGGGCCGCGTGGACCGCCATCAGCGCCTGCCCCGCTGACACGGAGCGCGTGTCAAACACGCGGATATCGGCCCCCGGCAGCAGGGCGGCGGCCTGCCGCGCCGACTCGACTGTGCCGCTGACGCCGCCGGAGACGACGATCGTCAGGATGGTGGCCGATGGGTCCTCATCCAGGATGCGCTGATAGATGGTGCTGAACTCGCCGACGGGGGGCTGGCTGGTCTTGGGCAGCTCCTTCGCCCCGGCGATGCGGGCGTAGCTCTCTGCCGCGCCGATCTCGTAGGTCTCGCGCAGTACCTCCTCGCCAAAAATGACGTGGATGGGGGCCATTTCGATGCCCCACTGTGCGGCCTGTTCCAGTGTGAGGTTTGAGTCGGTATCGGTGACAATTCGGATCATGGTCAAGTCCCTGTGATGATATGAGGCAGCAATTAAAGGGTGTTTCATCGGGCTTAAACACCCGGAGGGGCTGAGGGTCACGCTCCCGACGAAAGAACTCCCGGGTTGCGGAACAGAAACCGGAGCTGCCTGGCCGGGGGACGGCCCCGGCTGTTGTACATCTAGAGGCTGTTATGAATTACTCTGACGCTGCGTCATGACTGACGGATACCTCACCCCATTGAACCAGCGGTTCACCGGGCCTGCGGTCCGGCGCCGGGCGCAGCGAGGCGTGGGGGTGAGGTCTCTTCGGGCATGGATTAGCCTGAAGGAAGTTCATAACACGCTCTCGCAGGGGTCACAGGGCCAGCCGCACCCGCGCGTCGACGGCGCGCACGCCCTGCCCCTCGGCCAGCGCGATGATCGGGTTGATCTCGATCTCGGCGATCTCCGGGAAATCGAGTGCGATCTGCGCCAGCCGCAGGACGGCGTCGACCACGGCGGCGCGGTCAGCCGGGCCGGAGCCGCGCCAGCCCGCCAGCGCACGGCCTGCCGCTGTACGGTCGAGCAGCTCCTCGACATCGCGGCGGGTCAGCGGGGCCAGCCCGAAGGCGACATCGCGCAGCAGCTCCACCTGGGTGCCGCCCAGCCCCACCATCACCAGCGGGCCAAAGACCGGGTCGCGCACCACCCCGGCGATCACCTCGGCCACGCCGCGCTCCATGTGCTGCACGTACACCCCCTCCACAATGGTCAGGTCGGGGGCCTTCTCACGGGCGCGGGCCATGATGGCCTCGCAGGCGGCCTGAAGCTCCTCCGGCGTCTTGATGTTCAGCACTACGCCCCCTATATCGGTCTTGTGCACCAGGCCAGAAGCGGCCAGCTTGGCGACGACCGGATAGCCGACTGTGCTGGCCAGCCGCAGGGCGTGCTCCACGTTGGGGGCCAGGCCGCTGGCGGGCGTATCAATGCCATAAGCGCGCAGCAGGATGGCCACCTGATCGGGCTTTATCCAGCCGGAAGGGCCGTCGCCGCCGAGGCTCTCCTCAGGGCTGGTGGATACCTCCCGCGCGGCCTGCAGCGCCATGCGCGCCGTCTCGCGGTCGATGCCCAGATCGGCGGCTTCCGACCGCCCGTCCTGCGCATCCAGCCAGCGGCGGCGCTCCCACATGGCGGCCAGCGTGCTGCCCACCTGCTCGGGGAAGTTGTAATTGGGAACGCGCTTGCGGCGCAGCACGTTGCGCTCCTCGCTGTCCTCGCTGCCCAGCCCCATGATCACGGCCAGCACCGGCTTCTTGCGGCCCAGCGGGCTGTTAGCCACCTCGCCGACCACCTCGGCCAGGCTGACCGGCTTGAACCAGTCCTGCGGGGCGGTCATCACCACCACGGCGTCGACGGTCTCATCGGCCAGCAGCGCGTCGAGGCACAGCGCGTAGGTGGTTGGCCCGGCCCCGGCCAGGATGTCAACCGGGTTCTCGACGCTCGCGGCAGGCTGCACACGCTCACGCAGATAGGCGCGGGTGGCCTCGGTGAGGGGGGCCAGCGCCATGCCGTGCGCCTCCAGCGCCTCAACGGCCAGGATGCCCAGGCCGCCCGCGTTGGTCAGCACACCGACGCGGTTGCCGCGCGGGAGGGGCTGCCAGGCCAGTGCGCGCGCCCAGTCGAGCATCTGCTCCAGGTTGGAGGCACGCAGCACCCCGGCCCGCTCAAAGGCGGCCTGATAGGCGGTGGCGCTGCCCGCCAGTGCGCCGGTATGGCTGCTGACGGCGCGGGCGGCCCCTGCGCTCTGCCCAACCTTGAGCGCAATAATGGGCATGTCGCGCGCCACCTGCCGGGCGGCCTCCACGAAACCTGGCCCATCCGAGACGCCCTCGATGTAGGCGGACACCACGCGGGTGTACTCGTCACTGTGGATCGCCTTGAGGATGTCCGTCTCGGTGACGCCCGCCTGGTTGCCCAGGCTGACCACCCGGCTCAGCCCGATGCCGCGCTGGCTGCACCAGTCGATCATCGAGGCGGCCAGCGCCCCTGACTGGGAGATGATCGCGATGTCGCCGGGGGAGGGGAACATAGGCACAAAAGTGGCGTTGAGCGGGGTGTGGGCATCGATGGAACCGATGCAGTTTGGCCCCAGCACGTCGATGCTGTAGCGCGCGGCGATGCGCTTCAGCTCCTCCTCACGGGCCGCGCCCTCGGCGCCCGTCTCACGGAAACCGCCGCTGGGGATGATCACGTTTCTGACCCCCCGCTGGCCGCACTGTTCGAGCGCCGCCGTGACGTAGGGGGCAGGCAGGATCACGATTGCTAGATCGAGTGGATCGGGCACCTCCAGGATGCTGGAATAGGTCTTAAAGCCCTTGATGGTCGATGCCCTGGGGTTCACCGGGTAGATGGCGCCGGAGAATCCGTTCTGTACCAGGTTGTGCACCACCGCGTACCCCAGCTTGTCGGGGTCCCGCGAGGCACCGATCACGGCGACACCATGCGGGCGGAAGAAGGCCGATAAGTCCGTATAGGCCATGAGATTGGTCCTTTAATGCGATCTGCCGGGCGAAATGCTGCGCCGTCCGGCCAGAGCCACCCCGCGCCCGAAGCCCGTTGAAGGGTACACATTGGACACGGGACCGGCTGATGGTTTGCCCCACATGCAGCAGGAGAGGGAAGGCCTCACCCCTGAGCCTTATTATAATCGCGGTATACCGCTGCTGAGCCTCACAGATCGTTACAGAAATCTAACGATGCGGCGAGTTACAGCGGCTCCAGTTCCTGCTCAACGCGGGCGTCGTAGGCAGCGCGCAGGGCGGCGAAGATCGGGCCCGGCCTGCCCGTGCCGATTGTCACACCCCCGATCTCAACGACTGGCAGTGGCCCGCGCGAGGCGCTGGAGATCATCGCCTCGCTCAGCAGCGGGCAGTCAGCCACACACACTGGCTCATACACAACCGGCAGGATCGTTGGGGCGATCTCCAGCAGGATGCGGCGGGCGATGCCGTGGAGTACCCCGTTGGCCGCCGTGTATAGTTTTCCATCGCGCACGGCGTAGAAGTTGCTGGTGGTGCCTTCGAGGATGCAGCCGTCCTCGCCGGTGAGCAGCACTTCATACATCCCCTGATCGATCTGGAGCTGGCGGCGCAGCTCGATGAAGCGCGAGTCTTTGGCGCGGGCGTTCTCGCGCCGCATGGTGGAGAGGCCAACCCGAACCCCACACTCCATGATCTCCGGGCCGGGCGGCGTGAACGGTTCCAGCGCGATGATGGCGCTGTCCGGCTCGGCATAGGGCACGGTGACGCGCACACGCCATAAGCCCGGCCCGCTGGCGTCGAGGGCGCGGCGCACTGCCTCGCGCAGATCGTCGTCGCGGAGATGGTAGGGCATCCCCAGCAGGGCCGCCGAGGTGCGGATGCGCTCGAGCTGATCAGCCAGGCGCAGGACGCGGCGGCCCTCATAGGTGCGGAACACGGCATAGACGCCGTGGCCGGTTTTGATGGTCGCCTCATCCAGCGTCGCGGCGGTGATGTCTAATGGCTCAAAAGTGTGGTTGTGGGCTTTGAAAAGTTGAACTGCTGCCATGCTCTAAGGGTAGCGCGTCGAGGGCCGAAATGCGAAAACAAACGAGCCCCCATCCTGTACCCAAGTGGGCGGCGATCTGTTACACTATCCCCATGCAGCTACACGTACAGACCATTCAAGACCGCACCACGTGGAACACTACATTGGCCCTGCTGCCCTATGCCCACGTGCTGCAAACGTGGGAGTGGGGCGACTTCAAGGCGGCCACTACCGGCTGGAGGCCGGAGCGCATCGCCTATATGCATCGCGGGGCGGTGGTGGCGATGGCCCAGGTGCTGACCCGCCAGGAGATGGGCCTCAAGATCATGTATGTGCCCAAAGGCCCGGCGCTGGACTACAGTGACCGGGTGCTGCGGGAGTCGGTGCTGCGCGAGATCAAACGCCACGCGGAACAGGCCGGGGCGATCTTCATCAAAATCGACCCCGACATCCCGGTGGGGTGGGGCGATCCGACCGAGCCGGGTGCAGCCGAGGATCCGCTGGGCAGGCTGGTGCAGGCTGAGTGGACCGCCGCAGGCCTGCGCTTCTCACCCGATCAGGTGCAGTTCCGCAACTCGGTGATCGTTGACCTGCGGCGCAGTGAGGACGAGCTGCTGGCCGCCATGAAGCAGAAGACGCGCTACAATGTGCGGCTGGGGCCAGAAAAGAAGAACGTCGCCATCCGCATGGGCGGGCTGGATGACCTCGATGTGCTGTATGAGCTGTACGCTGAGACAGCCCTGCGTGATGGGTTCATCATCCGCCCGCTGGATTACTACCGCCGCGCCTGGGGCGATTTCATCCGGGCGGGGCTGGCCCAGCCGTTCATCGCGGAGTACAAAGGCGCCCCGATCGCGCACGTGATCGTGTTCGGCTTTGGTAAACGGGCGTGGTACTTCTACGGGGCGTCGTCTGACCGGGAGCGCCAACGCATGCCGAACTACGCGCTGCAGTGGGCCGCAATGCGCTGGGCGCGGATGCAGGGCATGGCCTTCTACGACTTCTGGGGCGCGCCGGATGATTTCGACAACCCCGACGACCCGCTGGCAGGGGTATACCACTTCAAGATGGGCTTTGGAGGGACGGTGGTGCGGCGCATCGGCGCGTGGGACTATCCGACGCGCGAACGGCTGTATATGTTTTACACCCGTGTGATGCCCGCTGTGCTGGGCGTGATGCGCAGCGTGGGCCGTCTGCGGCTGCGGCGCAGCGCCGGGCGCAGCCGCACATGACCCCCGACGTGGGCGTTATAAGGATTCTTTAAGGATTCGATGAAACGCATTGCTCGCCTCATCACCCGTTATTTAAACCCCCGCTGGGCGGTGTTCTGGTATCTGCTGCCCATCCTGATCGTCGCCGTGCTGGGGCTGGTCGCGCTGGTCACCGCGCCGACCCGCTGGGATAACGCCTACTTCACCGACACTTATCTGGAGCGGTATCGACTCCCCGCCCAGGTGGTGATCGATGCGGAGGGGGCGCTACGCACTAACGATCAGGAGCTGCTGGCGGCACTGCAGGGGCTGCGCAGGCCGCGCCTCTACGAGCCAAACCCTGACCTGACGCTGGTCTTCGCCTGGGAGATCAACACCAATTACAAGACCTACAACTATCTGGATGTACCCTACAGAGAGTGGATCAGCCTGCAGGAGACGGCGGATTTCGTCACCTATGTGTATATTGATGAGGAAACGCTCAAGCGCACGGCGCTGCATGTGGAGCGGGTGCGCGGGCGCTGGGTGCTGACCCCGGAGGACCTGCACTTCTTCATGTATTCGGGGCGCTGGCTGCGCATTGCCGGGCCGCTGGCCGTGCCTTACTGGATGATCCTGACCATCACCCTGACAATGATCTGGCTGTACCGCGCCTCGCGCGATCTGGGGGACCGGCTCTTCGCACCCCTATCGTAGCGGCTGATGAGTCTCAAGCACCCCGGCAGCCCACAGCCCGGAGAGTGCCGCCCCCTCCACACGGGGGCCGCCAAACGCATCCCCGGCGAAGATCAGCGGGGGCAGCCCGGCAGCCCGCAGGCCCGGTTCCGGATGGAGGTGAGTTGGCTGCGCGTAGCGCCAGCGCTTGATCTGCACCTCGCGGATTTGCACGGGCGGGGCACTCCCTTCCGCCGCGCGGGCAGCGTCCAGGTAGAGGCGCAGCCCGGACTCCAGCGCTTCTCGCACGGATTCATCGGGGCGCTCGAACAGCGCGGCACTCAGCTCCGGCCCGGCATGAACGGTGATGATGGGCTCGGTCGAGATGCCCTTGTAGCGGTTGTCAGCGACCCAGGCCACAGGCGCGCCGGGCCGCTGGATCGCCCCGGGATGAGGTAGCCCGGCGTCGCCGTCCAGGTGGAACAGGCCACACAGGCACGGCGCATAACTGATGCGCTCCAGCGCCGCCCGATCCTCAGGGGCAAGCGGTGTGCCTCCCGCGTCCAGCAGCGCCAGCGACTGGGGAACCGGCGGGGTGAGGATCAACGCCCCGGTGTGGTAGATGTGACCGGTCGAGTCGTAGACCAGCCAGTCGTCGTCATGCGGTGTGATGGCGACGACCTGAACCTCGGTGCGGACCGTCAGCCCCAGCGCCAGATGACGGGCCAGCCCATTCATACCGCCGCGCACTGCGTAACGGGGGTGGCCGTCATCCGGCGGGGCGTCCTCGTTGCCGGTGCTCTGCGCGCTGCCCTGGCTCCAGCCGCGCGCCCACTCGAAAGCCAGCCCGTCCGCCAGCCATTCGCTGACCAGGGCCTGGAAGCCGGGGGTGCGAGCAGTGAAGAATTGCGCGCCGAGATCGGCCAGCCCGCCGCCGATGCTCCGCGTGGCCAGCCGCCCACCCACGCTCTTGCCCTTGTCAATCAGCAGAGCCGGTTGGCCTGCCGCGCGCAGGGCGCGGCCCGCTATCAGGCCGGCCATCCCGGCCCCTATGATCAGAACTTCGCTCTCGTAAATCTCGCCGCTCACAGGCCTGCCCCCCGCTGAAATAGCATGAAAGTTAAAGATTGGTTAAAAAGCGCATCGAATAAGTGCTAGAATGGTGTTTGGTACTATCATTAGGGTTGAGAACCAGCCCGGAAAAATCATGTCGATCTCAGCCTGGTGGTATGACGAGGATCATGCAATCCTCTATATGGCATTTGATCCGGGATGGACGATTCAGCAGTGGTTTGACATCGTCCCTCGGGTGCATGCCATGCTTGACGATGCAGATGGCCCGGCGTCTGCGATCGTAGATTACCGTCGCGCGGAGGATTATGCCCCGCCGGGCATTATCAGCCAGCTTGGGGCGATGGCGGCTGCCATGCAGCACCACCGCCTCAGCGGGCTGATGGTATTTGTGGGTGCGGTGGGCTTTGCCGCTGTAGTGCTGGACATCTTCTCACAGGTGTATCTGCGGGTGCACCTGGCCGAGAGCGTCGAGGAAGCCGAGGAGATCATCCGCACCCGGCGCTAGAGCGTGTTATGAACTTCCTCAGGCTAATCCATGCCTGAAGAGACCTCACCCCCACGTTTCGTTGCACCCGACGGGGGTGAGGTATCCATCAGGCACGACGCAGCGTCAGAGCAGCTCATAGCAGCCTCTAGCCGGTGCCCGCCCCGCCCAGCGCGATAGCGTAGGCCCGATATAGCAGGGGGTTATAGATGCGATCCCACGCGCCGGGGGCGCGCACCACCCGCCCCCCAAACCCGCGCTTGAAGCCGTATACCCCCCACAGACCATCTGAGCGATCCTGAAACTGCGCTTCGAGCACCTCCTCATCCTCATCAGGGATGCCCCACAGATCATATTCGGTGCAGCCGCGGGCGCGCGCCCAGCGCACTGCCTCCCACTGGAGGCCGTAGTTGGGCATGCGCTCGCGCTCCTCATCAGAAGAGGCGCCGTAGAAATACCAGGCGCGCGCTCCCAGCGCAAAGATCATAATGCCCGCCAGGTCGCGGCCCCTGTAAGATGCCATCAGCAGGGCGGCCAGGCCGCGATCGGTGAACAGTTCATAGACTTTGCGATAATAGGAGGGGCTGTGTATGCCAAAGGTGTTGCGCGATCCGGTGGCCTGCATCAGTGCGTTGAACGAGTCCACATCAACGGCGCTCCCCATGCGGATCGCCACTCCCTTGCGGGCCGCCGTCCTGATCTTGCGGCGCGTGCCCTGGTTCATGCGGCCCAGGATGTCATCCTCTGTGCCGGAGAGGTTCAGCACAATGGTGCGCGGCGGCTGCACGGTCTGCGGGGAGGGCCGGAAGCGCAGCGCCTCGAGGCGGGCACGCAGTGCCGGGGACTCCTCGCCGTCGGGTTCCAGCTTGAGCGCCATCGCACGGCGGCGTGCAGCGGCATCGTCAAGCGTGTCGAGCAGGGTGTCCGTGAGCGGCTCATCCTCCCAGTCGAGGATCGGGCCACGCGGCACGTAGGCGATGGTGCCCAGGCCGAGTGGCAACGGGCGGTAGAGCACCAGTGCCCCGGCAGCCAGCCGCCCGCCCCGGCGCAGTGCCACGATCTGATCGCGCCAGCCGAAGGCACGCTTGAATGCCCCCCAGGTTGAGGTCTGGAGGATGTGCCCGCCGCGTTCCGCGACGAATGTATCCCACACCGCAGGGTCAGGTTGGACGATCTCCAGCGTCACGGCGGCTCCTTTATCCAGAGGATGTGCGATCATTATACCGTCAGCGGCGAATGTGCGCAGGTGGGGTGCCCGGCGCGGCGTGGCGGGGGGTGAGGTCAGTTGGCGGTACGCGGCGTTGCCACCTCCGGGTGGGCGGAGTAAGATAGGGGCGATGACCCCACCAGGCGGAGTGATAGATGATGAGCCAGTTTGACCACAACCGGCTGGACGCGATCCCGCGCGTGCGGCTGGCGCAGCTTCCCACCCCCATCCAGTCGCTGCCGCGTTTCAGCGCCGCGCTGGGCGGCCCGGCGGTATTCATCAAGCGCGACGACCAGACCGGGCTGGCGACCGGCGGCAACAAGACGCGCAAGCTGGAGTTCCTGATGGCGGCGGCGCTGGAAGCGGGGGCAGACTGCGTGATCACCGCCGGATCGACCCAGTCGAACCATGCCCGGCAGACCGCCGCCGCCGCCCGCGCCTGCGGGCTGGAGCCGCACCTGGTGCTATACGCGCCGGGCGGCCAGGCCCCCGCGGTGATGCAGGGCAACGTGCTGATCGACCACCTGCTGGGGGCAACCCTTCACTGGACGGAGGAGCGCGCGCCGTATATCCAGGCCATCGCCCGTGTGGAAGCAGGTCTGAAAGCCGCCGGGCAGCGGCCCTATGTAGTCCCCTACGGGGGGTCCAATGCGATCGGGCTGCTGGGCTACGTCGAGGCGATGCGCGAGGCAGCCGCCCAGATCGAGGAAACCGGCCCGTTTGACGCGCACGTATTCGCCACCTCATCGGGCGGCACGCAGGCCGGGATGCTGCTGGGCGCGCGGCTGGCCGGGATGCTGGGGGACACGGCGCTGATCGGCATCAGCGTCGATGAGCCGCGGACGGCGCTGGCGCGGCACGTCGTGCAGCTCGCCGTGGAGGGTGCGGCGGCGCTGGGCATGACGTGGGACCTGCGGGAATCGAACCCCGCCATCCAGATCGAAGATGGCTACCGGGGCGGGGGCTATGCGGTGGTGGGCGAGCCGGAACGCGAGGCGATCCGGCTGCTGGCCCGCAGCGAGGGTATCCTGGCCGACCCGGTGTACACCGGGCGCGCACTGGCCGGGCTGATCGACCTGATCCGGCGCGGGCGCTTTACGCCGGATCAGCGGGTGCTGTTCTGGCACACAGGCGGCACGGCGGCGCTGTTCGCCTTCACCGCAGAGCTGGCCTGATCGGGCCACCCCCCAATGCCGGGCGGCATCGAGGGGTGGGCCGTGATCTTTGATGTCGGCAGGTGCTACGTGGTGGGGTGGTAGGCCGCGATGGCATCCTTGTTGATATAGGCGATGGGGAATGCCCCGCTGACCTCGGTCATCAGCGGGCGCAGGTTGAAGATCTCAAACTGGGTGATGGGGAAGAAGGGGCCGGCTGGCTCGAAGATGTCGCCGGGCCTGCTCTCCGCGCCGCCATAGAAGACGCCGCGCACCGCATAGGTGCCGGTGAACACCACCAGCGGCATCGGTTTGGGCATCAGCTTGGCGTCGGCGGGGGTGAAGTTGCCCACCAGGATCACCTGCACCTCGCGTTTGTAGACGTAAACCTCCGGCAGCTTCATCTCGCCCAGACGCGCATCGGCCATCAGCGGCAGCAGGGTGGCATCCACCACGCGGAAGGCAGTTATCTTTACGTCGTTGATGTACGTGCCGAAGCTGCCGATCGGCTGCATCTCGCCGCTGATCTGGTAGCTGGCGGTGTAGATCTCAACCGGGTGTGTGCTGACTTTGACTTCCATCGACGATCCTCTCCGCGCGTTCAGGGTTGGTGACAGCAGTCGGGGGTCATTATCGCACCGCTCAGGCGGGCGGGCAAGCGGGGGGGACGCACCGGGCGTCCCCCCATTCCATACAGCCTGCCGGGTCAGCCGCGCCGCGGCGGGCTACTGAGCGGGCTTGATGGTGAACAGCATACCCTCACCGCGCCCGTAGACCTCCGGCAGGTAGAACTCCTGCGCGGTGGGCGGGATGACGCGGTAGGTGCCGACTACCCCCATGCGCACCTGATAGGTGTACTGGTAGGTGCCCGCGGGCAGGTAGTCGGCGTAGAGCACGGCCTTCTCGTCGCGCAGATCGGTCTGCGAGAACCACCACCAGCCCCAGCCCTTGTACAGCGGATCATCGGGCCGCAGCGTGGGCCGCTCGCCCACCACGCTCTCGGTCAGCAGCCCCACATCGATCGCCTCTGCCCCGGCGGGGTAGGGGTCCTCGACGACCACATAGTAGCGGTCGTGCGGGGTGATGATGGTCAGCTCGACGGTCACCACCTCACCCAGCCGGGCCTCGGTGATCGGCTGGCCGTCGGCGTTGAGGTAGCGGCGTGTCACGATCAGGCCGCGGCTGAGCGGGTCGACCTGCTCGACGGGCAGGTAAGCCGTCAGGTGGGCGGTGTAGTACAGGCGGCCCGGCCCCTCGCCGCGGGCGATGGCCAGCCGGTTGACGCCGGTCGCGGCGATCCGCTCGAACGGGATCTCGATGGTGGCGGCTTCGTCCAGTGTGTCGCCGCTGGCGGTGCCGCTGGCGGTGGGCACCCCGTTGAAGGTCACATCCCAGGTGTAGCCAGCCTGCAGCTCGCCAGAGGCGACCATCCAGTCGGTCAGGCCGATCAGCGCCCAGGCGGTCTCCTGCGTGGTAGACCAGTGCTCGCCCTGGCGGGCGATCATCAGCCAGCGCACGATGCTGGGCGCCAGGTCGCTGTCGGGCCACAGCCGCGCGAAGGTGCTGAGGATGATGGCCGTTGAGCGTGTGTCGGTGTTCCAGTTGAAGGAGTCATCGCGATCCTCCTCCCAGTGGACGCCGGTGGCGCTGAGGATGGCGTTGTTGATCAGCCCGGCCTCCAGCGTGTCAAGGCGTGGGTCGGCAGCGCTGACGCGGTTGATGGCCTGCGCCAGCAGCGCCCAGGCGAAGTGCTGCATATTGGTGCGCTGCTCGTAGAGCTGGTTCAGCACGGCAGGGTCGGCCTGCCCGGCCTCGGCCAGCACATAGGCCAGGTAGGTCTGGCGGTGCAGCTCGGCCTGCGTGGCGAACTGCGGCAGGTTCCCGACCTGCGCCTGAAGGTAGGTCAGCGCGTTGGCCAGCACCGCCTGATCGACCCGGGCCCCGGCGTCACGCGCCGCGAGCAGCCCCTGCACCGCGTAGGCGGTCACGAGCGAGTCGCTGGGGCCGCTGACGAACCAGCCCCACCCGCCGTCGACGTGCTGCTGGGCGTAGAGCTTCTGCAGGCCGATGCGGATCTGCTCATCGAGGTTGGCCCGCAGATCGCGGTCATCCAGGCCGAAGGTCTGGAAAGCGCGCAGCGTGAGCGCGTTGGGCAGGAAGCGGCTGATGGTCTGCTCGGTGCAGTCATACGGGTAGTGACGCAGGTAGGTCAGCGCGTCGAGCGTGGCCGACGCCAGCGATGGGTCGAGCCGCACGCTCACGCCGCCCGCGGTGACCTCGTAGGTGGGCGGCAGCACGATGCCCTCCAGCCGCTCGCCCGCCTCTGCAAGCTGGCCCGCCGTGCCGACGACCTCGGGTACCTCGTAACGGTACACAGGCAGCATGCGCTCGTTGGCGGGGTCACCCAGCGGCGGCTTCGAGGCATCACTCAGGCCATTGTCAGCCACCGCGGTGAAGGTCAGGTCCACCCAGTCAGTGTCGGGCCGCACGGAAACCGGCCACGCGACCTCCACCCGGCCGCTGGCGGGCACCTCGATGACCTGGGTCTCATCGTTGAGGATGCGGACTCCGGTGCCCTGCAGCGTCACAGTGACGCTGAGGTCGTCATCGGTGTTGTTGTTGACCATCGCCGAGAGCGTCGCCTGGTCATCAGCGACGAAGAAGCGCGGTGTCACCGGGCGCACCAGCAGCGGCTTGGTGGCGACGATGTCGTAGGTGGCCTGGCCGACGAGCGTACTGCCGGTGACGGCGCGCACGTCCAGCCGCCACGTGGTCAGGTTGTCGGGCAGGGTGACGGTGAAGGTCGCGCTGCCGGTGGGGCCGGTGCGCAGGCGGGCCTGCCACGCGGCGGTATCCTCGAACTCGGTGCGGACCTCGAAGAAGCCCTCCCCGCCGCCGCCGCCGCCGCCCTTGCCCTGGTCGATCAGGGTCTGGGTCAGGCGGTCGACCAGCAGCGAGAGCGGCACCGCGGTGCGCACACCGATGCCCTGCACGCCGTAGAAGTGATCGACGATCGGCTCGGAGTTGGGCGGGGCCAGCGAGAGCGTGGCCAGGTCGACCAGCGCCAGCGACAGCTCGGCATCGACGGGTTTCCCGGTGAAGTCGGCGGCCTCAACGGTGAAGGTCACTGTGTCGCGCGGGCCGGTCACCTGCTTGTCGGGCGTGATGGTCAGGTTGATGGTCTGCTCAACCGGCTCCACCACCAGCTCGACCAGCCCGGCCTTGAAAGCGGGTAGCGGATCGGTGTCATCCCCGCCCCGGATCAGCACAGCGGAGACGTAGACGTTAGGGGCCAGCGCCCCGGTGATGGGGATGCGATACACGTAGGAGTTAGTGGTGATCGGCACAACCACGTGGCTGAGGATGCCGCCGCGCTCTATGGTGAGCAGCGCGCGGACGTTGTCACCCGCCCAGGGTGAGGTGATCAGCACCTCAGCGGTGTCGCCGGGGCGGTAGCTGCGGCGGTCGGCCACCATGTCGATGCGGTTATCGTTGGTCTGCCGCCAGGCCACGTAGTCGGGGCCGGTGACCCACAGGTAGGCGCTGCTCTTTGACTCGCGCCCGCGCTCATCCTGAACGGTCGCCTCGATGCGGTAGACGCCGCCCTCCGGCGGGACGAAGGAGACGGTGGCGCGCCCGTTGGCATCGGTGGTGACGCTCACGGGGTCGCTGACCGGGATGTCCTCGTAGCTCCACACGTACTGCGTGCGCCCCTGCTCGTCCTCCTCCAGCACGCTGCTCCACTCGCGGCGCACAAGCTGGACGGTCACCTCACGGTTCGGCAGGGGCGTGCTGTCCCAGCCCACCGTGATCAGGTCGGCGCCGATCTCCTCGCCCGCCGTGCCCACGTAGGTCTGCGGGCTGACGCCCACATACAGGTCGGCGCTGTGGACGATCACCTCGGCGCGCCCGGAGACGGGGCGGCCCTCGACGTCGGTGACGGTGGCCTCAACGGTCAGGCGGCGGCTCTGGTTGACCTCCTCCAGGCGGGTGGGCACGTTGATGACGAAGCGCCCATCCGCGTCGGTGACGCCGGTGCCCTCGTCGATCACGGTGCCATAGCCGGGCACGTAGTCCTCGGCCAGGAACTGCTCGTCGTAGTCGTAGTCGCCAAAGCTGTAGCGGCCCGGCCCGATGTAGTTGAAGAAGTAGCGGTCGGCCAGCAGTGTCCAGCTCAGGTCGGCATCGCTGACCGCGCCGCCGAAGAAGAACGACGCCGCGACCTGTGCGGTGAGCTTGTCGCCGGCGGCCACCTGATCGCTGTCGGGCGTTACGTTCACGACGAACTCCGGGACGCGGTACTCGGCGACCTGGAAGCCGCGGCTGAAGTACTGATCACCCAGGATCACCTGGATGACGTAGTAGCCCAGCCCGGCATCCTCGCTCAGCATGATGGTTCCCTCGAATGTGCCCAGGTCGTTGAGCGGCAGGTCCTCGCTGTAGATCGTCTCGCCGCGGTCGTTCATCACCTCAACCGGAATGGTGGTGTTGGGCGGGATGGTGTAGGTCACGTCGTCTTTGGCACGCAGGATGCCCTTGAAGTACACCTCCTGGCCGGGGCGGTACAGCGGTCGGTCGGTGTAGAGATAGGTGGTGAAGCGAGCCGGCTCGAACTGGCCGAAGTAGCCGAAGTCCCACGGCTCGATGCCGGTGCTCCAGGTGCTCAGCGCCAGCGCGAAGCTGCCGCGCTCCTCCCAGAGGGCATACTGCACGCGCCACAGGCTTCCCTGCTGCGGTGTCTCAACGCGCACCACGCCATCGGCATCGGTGGTGCCCTGCGCCAACCGGTTGAACGCGGCGTCGTAGAAGGTGACGGCGGCCCCGTCGATCGGCTGCCCACTCTCCAGGTCGGTGAGCCAGCCCAGCGACTCGGTGAGGCTCGCCTTGAGCGTCAGGTTGGCCGAGCTGACTACCATGATGTGACGCAGATCGCCCTCGATCTCCGGGGCGTCGACGATCAGCATGTAGATGCCGGGCGGCAGCGAGCCACCGTTTTCGGCGACGGCCACGCGTGTGAAGGCGGTCTCGTTGAGCACTCCCTCCACGTCCAGGCTCCACTCGCGGATCATGCGGTCGTCCGGCTGCTGGTAGTCAGAGAAGGACCAGGTGTCGATCAGCGAGGCGAACTCCTGCGGTGTGAGGCTGGAAAGCGAGAAGCTCACGCGGTCCACGTTGCGATGCTGGATGAACAGCTCGGTGGGGCGGGCGGCGCTGTACAGCCCGTAAGGCCCCGGCGTGTTGAGGAACACCAGCGGGTCAAGGTTCCCGGTGGTGAAGCTGAAGGTATACGGCTCGGTGATGCGGTTGCCATAGCGATCAGCCGCGCCGGGGAGCAGGGTGACAGTGTAGCGGGTGGCAGGCTGCAGTGAGAGGCTGGCGTTCCAGGTCTGGTCCCAGCTGTTGTAGTAGAAGAAGGTGTCATCCGGTGGGGGCGGGTCGATCTGCAGCTTATCCTGCAGGGTGCGCTCATCAACAGGCGCGCTGAAAGTGATCGAGATGCCGTTCCACACCGGCACACCCTGCGCGCCATCCGGCGGGCTGGTGCGCAGCACGGCAGGGTAGGGAACCGTCTCAAAGGTCCAGCGGGCAGCCTGAACCAGCCCGGATTCGCGGCTGGCCCCCAGCGCGCTGGCGGCCAGCACGGCCTCAAAGCGCGTGCCGAGGGGGAGCCGCTGCGTCGGGGTGAAGGTCATGGCCCGCGAGTCCTCATCCCAGGTGAAGACGCCGCCCACGCGGTCAGCTGTCCCCGCTGCGGTCAGGCTGAAGGCGGCCTCGGTGCTGGGGCGATCCATTGGCTGGTTGAACTCGACCGTGATGGGCGAGTCCAGCTCCACCAGGGTGGCCTGATCGTAGGGCGAGAAGCTGACCACGTTGGGCAGGTCGGTGCTGAACTGCCAGGTGTAGGTCTCCTGCAGCACGCCGCCGGTCTGATCAGTGAGGCCTGCGGGCACGCTGACGGTGTAGGTGCGCCCCCCGGCCAGCGCCGTGTCGGGGCGGAACATGTAGATGCTGGTATTGATCCACTCACCGGTGCCCGCCACCGGCGGGTCGATGGCGATGGGCTGTGGCTGGTCTGCGCCCGCGCCGCCAATGGTCAGCGGCACCACCGGGCGGTTGAAGAACACGGTGATCACGGAGCTGGTGTCCACGCCCTGTGTGTCGGGTGCGGGGACCACCTCCCCCACCTCCAGGAAGCCGACGGTCTGCACCTCCAGGGTGATATCCCCCTCGGCGGCGACCCCGGCGCGGCTGGTGGCGGCAGCCCCGATGATCACCTTGTAGCTGGTGGCGCGGTCGAGCGCGCCGACGCGCGGGGTGACGCGCAGCGTCGAGTCGTCGATCCAGGTCAAGGTGTATTCAACCGGCGGCTCGATGCGCAGCGCGCCCTCAACGCTGGCGGCGCTCATGGGTTGGTCGAAGTAGATATCGATGCTACCGTCGAGCGGCAACTCCTCGCCGGAGAGAGGGCGCTGCAGCACGACTTTTGGCGCAGTGGGCGGGAGCTGCGCCAGGTCCGGGGTGGGGACGGCCTGCGCCTCTCCCTCTGGCCGGGGCGTCTCCCTGCCGCCGAACCAGGGGAGGTTGCAGGCGATAGCGGCCAGTGTCAGCGCCGTCAGGAAGATGATAAGGGCACGCCTCAGGCGTGCCGCTTGCTCCGGGCGTGTGACCTCAGCCCGCCTGATATGCAACGGTTTCAGTCGCTTGATGATCATAAATAACTCCCTTTACTCCTCCTGGGCTCTCCACAGGCGATGAAGATGCCCCTGCCCGCGATGTGCAGGTAGGCCTCCTCGCCATTCACGGGGCCGTCCAGGTAGATCAGGTCAACGTCGTCGGGGGATATGCCGAACACGTCCCTGGCGATGAACTCGATGGCCCATTCGCGCAGGGCGGGGTCTTCCGCCATATGGTTGGCGTGGCGGTCTTGCACAAACAGCACGGCATCCTCCCCGCTAATGTGCAGGGTCACATGTAGAGGATCAAGCTGATAATGGCCGCGCACAATGCCCTTCACCAGGCTGTCGAACACCAGATGGGTGGCGATGTGCTGGTAGAGCATCTCATCCTCGAAGCGGATTGGCTCGAGGCGTTTGTGTCTGGAAGTGGCGCTCATATCCTGCCTCATTTCTCTGGGGGGCTGCTGCTGAGCAGGCCCACCCGCCCCGGCGCAGCAGCACCGGGCTATGGCCCCCTCGGAGTGTGATGAAGGCGCAGGCCGCACAGTCGGGCCGCCGGCAGAGGGGGTGTTGAGGAACCGGGGTGTGAGTCCGGTGTGGGTCTGGCGGGGCTGCGCAGAGCTGTTCCTGTTACATTTCCTCTCATTATATGCAGAGCGCGTGGGGGTGCAAAATGCCGTCGTCATGCGGGTAGCAAGAGAGGGGGCAGGCTGCTGGCCTGCCCCCGGAGTGACTCAGGTTGTCAGGCGGATGCGCTAAGGCGCGACGACACGGTAGGTCACCGGCACGATGAAAGTCGTCTGCTGGTAGAACTGGTCGTAACTCTGGTCGCCGATCAGCACGCGGAAGGGCACCGGGTACTCGAAACCACCCGTTGTGGCGCTGGCGGGGGCCTGCACGCAGAAGGTGAATGTCACCGATGTGCACAGCTTATCGGCTTCGGTGCAGCTCGCCGGGGTCATGTTGCCCTGGATGTAGGGCTGGACAAAGGCCGGCACGCTGCCGGGGAAGAACTGGAAGGCCTTCACAGTAGAGGTGATCGTGTCGGGCCGCTCGTACTCAAACGGCTGGATCGGCTGGGTCAGGACGGTGACCGGGTAGGGCGTGTCGGTGGCCCAGGTGATCTGGCGGCAGACAGGATTGCCACCTGCCACAACCTCGAACAGGAGCTGATCGGCCCCGGTGGGCGCCGCGGTGGCGGCAGGGGTACCCGTCCCGGTGGGCTGCGGCACAGGCGTGCCGGTGCCCGGCCCCGGCGTGGGCGTATCGGGCAGGTCCTCGGCCAGCGGGATGCGGGCCACATCAACCGGCCCCTGAATCTGGCGCAGGGCCACCCAGCCCCGGGTCCCGTCGGTGGTGGTTACGAGCAGCCACTGGCCGATCTGATCGCGCCCGATGACCTGCAGCGTCTCACCGGCGGGCAGGCGGTCCAGCACCTCGAACCCCAGGCCGGGGCCTGAACGCAGGTTTGAGCCGAAGGCGAGTGCCACCTGCAACGCGCTGGGCGTTGGCGTGGCGGGGGCGCCGGGCGTCTCGGTGGGCAGGGGTGTGGGCGAGGGTAGGAAGGTGGCCGTCGGGCTGGGCAGCGGTGTGTAGGTGGGCAGCGGCGTGTAAGTCGGCAGCGGCGTGTAGGTGGGCAGCGGCGTTGGAGTTGCGGCTGGACCCGGCGCAAGGGCGTTGCACGCGGCAAGTGACAGGGCAGCAAAAATAACGGTGAAGACGGTTATGCGTTTCACAGATGCACTTCCTTCGTTTTCAGCACCGGACTCTGGGGGCAGATGATCTGCCCTGTACAACACAGGGGATGATTGCCTCACCCCCCCGAAAAGACATGGTCGGATGCTCGAATTGTACCCTGCCTGCACCGGATGGCAAAATCCGGCGCGGTAGGGTAATTGTGTATCCACAACGCGCCGAAGACGTGCTATGCTGTAAAGCAGAATGGTCAGCTTGATGTGTGCGTGTTTCTCCTGAGTGTTGTGGCGTATTAGAATACCTCCCCCAGAGGGTCAAGGGGGCCTGCCGGACGGGGCAGGCCCCTTGACATACTCCCCGGTGGCGCAAGTTGGTAAACTCCAGTTAACATAAAAGTATGCCTGCTCCGGGCGGCAGCCCGCTCCCCGGTGCGCAGGCCTGAGACTGGATTTGACAGGAATGACCATTCTTGCTGAGATCGTGGTACTAATCGCTCTGGTGCTGCTCAACGGCGTGCTGGCGATGTCTGAGCTGGCGATCCTCTCGGCGCGCCGCGAACGGCTGGAGGGCTGTGCCGAAGCAGGGGGCCGCGGGGCGCAGGCTGCGCTGGAGCTGGCCGACGAGCCGACGCGCTTCCTCTCTACCGTGCAGATCGGCATCACCCTGGTGGGCATTATCACCGGCGCGTTTGGTGGAGCGGCGCTGGGGGAGGAGCTGGCGGCGCTGCTGGAGGGAGCCCCCTGGCTGGCGCGTTACAGCGAGCCGCTGAGCTTTGTGGTGGTGGTGCTGCTGACCACCTACCTCGCGCTGGTGCTGGGCGAGCTGGCCCCCAAGCGGCTGGCGCTGGCCAACCCGGAGAGCGTGGCGGTCCGCATCGCCCCGGCGATGCGCCTCCTTTCCCGGCTGACCGCGCCGGTGGTGCGGCTGCTGAGCGTCTCGACCGATGCCGTGGTGTGGCTGGCGGGCGTGCGCCCGGAGGATCGACTGGACCTGACCGAGGAGGATGTGAGGCTGCTGATCCGGCAGGCAGCCCGCGAGGGGGTGCTGGCCGAGTCCGAACAGGCCATGGTGGAGCGTGTCTTCCGGCTGGATGACCGCGATATCGACCTGCTGATGACGCCGCGTACCGAGATGGTCAGCATCAACATCGCCGACTCACCCGAGAAGGTCTGGCGCCGGATGGCCGAGAGTGGCCATGATCATTTCCCGGCCTATGAGGGCAGCCCCGACAACGTGATCGGGATGCTGGCGGCGCGGCGGGTGTGGGCAGCGCTGGCGCGTGAGGAGCCGGTTGACCTGCGCGATCTCCTGCAGCCCCCGCTATTCATCCCGGAGACGGTTGTGACGCTGCGTGCGCTGGAGCTGTTCCGCCGGGCCGGTCAGGATGTTGCCCTGGTGGTGGACGAGTACGGCAGCGTGCAGGGGATTGTCACGTTGAACGCCGTGATGGCTTCCGTGCTGGGGAGGCTGGTGGGGCTGGCGCCGGTGCAGCGTCGCCCTGACGGCAGTCTGCTGATCGACGGGCTGTTCCCGCTGGACGACCTGACTGCGCTGCTGGGGATCGAGGCCCTGCCCTGTGTGGATGCCGAGGGTGTGAACACTGTTGGCGGGCTGGTGATGGCGCTGATCGACCGGCTGCCCGTGGTGGGGGATGCGGTGGAGGTGTGCGGGTGGCGCTTTGAAGTGCTGGCCATGGACGGCAACCGGGTGGATCGGCTGAGCGCTGCCCCCGGTGAGAGAGCAGCGGGCGGGACGGAGGATAAGAGGCTGTTATGAACTACTCTGACGCTGCGTCGTGCCTGACGGATACCTCACCCCGCCGGACGCGGCGAGGCGTGGGGGTGAGGTCTTTTCAGGCATGGAGCAGCCTGAAGGAAGTTCATAACACGCTCTAGAACCAGCGGCTCCATTCGGCGCTGTGCTCGGCGGCGGCAATGGTCAGGAGCGTGATCTGCGCCATGCCCAGCGGCAGCATCCCTGGTTCGATGTACTCCTCCAGCGTGTGGGCGTTGCCTCCGCCGGTGATGCCAACACACACGGCAGGCAGCCGGGCTGCCAGCAGCACATTCGCATCGGTTGAGCCGCTTTCCGGCGAGTGCACCTCAAAACCCAGGTACCGCAGCGTGGCCAGCGCGGCCTGCACCAGCGGGTGCTGATCAGGCAGTGCGGCACAGGGCCGCTCCCCGATCAGGTCCACCTGCACTGTCAGGTCAGGGGGGCGGGCGTGTTTCCCGGCGATGGCTCGTACCTGCTGCTCAACATGCGCCAGCGCCTTCACATCAGCGGAACGCAGGTCGATCGCCATGCTGGCCTTCGGTGCTCGGGTGTTGACTGACCGGCCCCCCTCGATCAGCCCGATGTTGAGTGTGGTACGCGGTTCATCCGGCAGGGCGATGCCGTCCACCAGCGCCGCCCCGATGCGCACGATCTCATGGATGGCGCTGGGGCGGTCGGCGTGCAACCAGCTGTGGCCGCCCGGCCCGTGCACAGTGATACTCAGGCGACGCACCCCCAGCCCGGCGCTGTAAATGCGGCCAATGCCAATGCCCTCCAGGATGACAGCTGTCCCCAGCCGCGCCTGCAGGCGGTTGTAGACCTCGCGCATGCCTTTCAGGTTGCCCAGCCCCTCCTCGCCCACCGTTGCCACCCACCAGATGTCAGCGGGAAGGCGCGGGCCGCGCTGCTTGAGGATGCCGGCCAGCGCCAGCATGGCGGCCAGCCCCATGCTGTTATCGCCCAGGCCGGGGCCGTAGATGCGGCCCTCCCTGCCGGTGTGACGGGTTTGCAGCGGCGTGCCTGCCGGGAACACAGTGTCGAGGTGAGCGCCCACCAGCACCGCCGGAAGCTCAGGGCGGGCGCCGGGCAGCCGTGCGTAGACGTTGTGCAGTGCGTCCTGATGCACGCCCTGCAGGCCCAGAGCGGCCAGACGGCGCTCAACGTGGGCAGCACGGGCGGCCTCTCCGAAGGTAGGCGCGGGGATCGCCTGGATCGCCAGTGCCTCGTCGACGATGGCCTGGCTCAACCGGGGCCAGGCGTCGAGCAGGGCTTTTACGTCGGGGCGTCCGGCGATGCTGCGGATCAGATCGTGCATGGATGGGCCTCCCGTTGTACGCTCCGGTTGACTCGCCGGGCAGCCTGAGTTTACCGTATTGGGCGGCCCGGCGTAAAAACGGGATCGGTTAGAATCAGGTAATGATGAGCCATCACGTTCCTGACGGTTCCGTGCAAAACTCCCTGACATGGCGTATAATGGGTTTGTCATGTCTCAGGAAACGATTCTGTTGATCGAGCGGGTCACCTCCCGGGGCCAGGTCTTCGGCGCTGCGCTGGAGCGCAAAGGTTACCGGGTTCACAGCGAGCCATCAGGACGCGCCGCGCTGGACGCTGCGCGCAGCATGGCCCGTGATGGCTCGATCGCGCTGGTGATTCTGAACGCCGCGTCGCTGGCATCAAGCGGGCTGCGCATCTGCCAGCGCCTGCGCGGTGAGCTGATCGGGGTGCCGATCATCCACATTGTATCTGCCGAGACGAGCGATGAGGCGGTGAAAGACTGCCCGGCCAGTGTCATCCTGAAGATGCCGTTCACGGTGCGCAAGCTGATCAACCGCATCCGCCGCCTGATGCCGCAGGAGATGGGCGAGGTGATCGAGAGCGGGGCGATGCGCTTCGCGCCTGGCACGCGGGTGGTACATTCGCATGGCCGGGAGAAGCGGCTGACTCCCAAAGCTGCCAGCCTGCTGGAGGTGTTCATCAGGCATCCCGGTGAGACCCTGGATCGCAGCTACCTGATGCAGCAGGTGTGGGAGACCGATTATCTGGGTGACACCCGCACGCTGGACGTGCACGTGCGCTGGATCCGTGAGGCGGTTGAGAAGGATCCGCGCAACCCCCTGCATATCCTGACGGTGCGTGGGGTGGGGTATCGCTTTGTGCCGCACCCCAACAGCAGCAGCCGGGACGGGTAGCGTGCCCCGGCCATCCTCCGCCGCCAAAAGCAGGACAGCGCCCGCCGGGCGCCGTCTGTGTTTATAAAGCAGCAAACCGGCCTTACAGCCGGTCTGGCTACCGCGTATGAGGTCGGTTCTACTGGTTGGCCTGCTCGGCCTGGAGCTTGGCAAGATGCTTCATGAGGCGCGACTTGCGGCGTGAGGCGTTGTTCTTATGAATGACGCCTTTGCTGGCCGCCTTATCGAGCGCCCGCACAGCCTCGCGCACAGCCTCCACCGAGGTCTCCAAATCGCCCTCAGCAACCGCCACGCGTGCCCGCTTGACCATGGTGCGCGCCGTGGTGCGGTGCAGCCGGTTGCGGATGCGGCGCTTCTCATTCCTTCTCATACGCTTCTTGGCCGACTTCGTATTCGCCAAGTTACCCTCCTGTGACCATTACGCTGTCCTGCTACAAAGTGCGAAGCGGGATTGTACCACACAACCGCGCCGCTTGTCGAATGGATTTTGGCGGGGGTGCGGGGCGGCTCCAGAAAAGGCTATAGCACGCTGCCACACATTTACGTGCTACCCTGAGGCTGCCCATAGTTGCCCCGGATTCTGCCCGAGGTTATAGTGATGGCATGAGCATCCTGATTGCGTTACTCTGATGGTAATATGGACGAATCACATCAGCCCCCGGTGAGCGTCTGGGCCAGCGTGGCGGCGTTCTTCTATCTATGGCTGGGCAAAACCCAGCGCCATTTCGGCATCGTGGGCAGCGACCGGCGCGCGTTTGAGCGTGCCATCCGCCATTATTCGCGTGCGCTGGAGATCAACCCCGCGCTGGCCGATGCCCATCTGGAGCGCGGCGTGCTGCTGTGGCGCGAGATGGATGACAGCGCCGCTGCCCTGATCGACCTCGATGCGGCGCTGCGGCTGCGCCCCGGCTGGCCTGCGGCGCTGTTCTGTCGCGGCATGGCCAATGTCTCGCTGGGGGCCTATCGGGCCGCGCTGGCCGATCTGCTGGCCTATGTGGCCAGCGACGACCGTGATTGGCGGGCGGACGCCATACGCCAGATCACCCTGATCCGTGACATGGCCAACCTCACGGAGGAGACATAATTATGATCGCCGTGATCGAGCCTGAACGTGCGCAGCATATCACCCATCGCAGGCTGTTCCCCGCTGACATGGCGCTGAACGTCGTGCTGGGTGCGGTGCTGCTCCTGGCGCCCGGCGCGGTGGATCGCACGCTGGGGGCCAGCCCGCTGCTGCCCCCGGTCGTTTACCGCGTGATCGGGGCGGGGTTCCTTGCGTTCGCCGGGTGGCAGCTTGTCGTGGTGCTGCGCCCGGCCATCAAGCCCGCCGACCTGATCTTCGCGGCGGTCATGGCTGAGGGGCCGGTGGTGCTGCTGACGATCGGCCTGCTGATGCTGCCGTTTGACCTGCGTCTCGCCTGGCGCGTCATCCTGTGGATCGGGGATGTGTATATGCTGCTGCTGGGCGTGTGGTATCTGTTCGTGGCCTGGCTGCAGGTTACGGGGGGCCGCCGGGGGCCCTCTAAAAGGTGACACCCGCGGCGGCGGCCCATGTTATAATGAAGTCACCGGCGCTTTGACCCGGAGTCTTATGCCAATCTGCCGGGGAGGACAGCATGGATAAACACCGCATCCTGATTGTCGATGACGACCGCACCATCCTGGAGATGCTTGAGCTTGCACTGAGCAAGGCCGGATTCGAAGTGATCGCTGCCGCCGATGGTGACGAGGGGCTGCGCCTGTTCAAAACAACCACGCCAGATCTGGCGATCATCGATGTGGCCATGCCGGGTATTGATGGGTACGAAGTGACCGAGCGCATCAGGCAGGCCGACCCGGAGGGCCGGACGCAGATCGTGTTCCTCACCGCTCATGACCAGCCTGTGATGCGCTCCTACGCCCAGGAGCTGGGGGCCAAACTCTACCTGACCAAACCGGTGATCCCCTCGCGGCTGATCGAGCAGATCAGGGGGTTGCTGGGGGAAAAGCCTGCTCTCTGATGCGCCACAGTGATGCCAGTGGGTGCTGTTTGCGACACATGCAGGCCGGCGGCCCCGGCCTGTTTGTTTACCGGGCGGCGATTTGCATAAACGGGGCCGCTGCACCAGACTGATGGTGCCCATGCTTTACCGGTTGAGCGATAAAGGGAAGAGCCATGCTCAAACGCACAAACACCCTGATCCCGGCCCTGGCGGCTGCCACCGCGCTGATGCTACTGGCGGCCTGCGGCGGGCCATCCGGCCCGGACCTGACGCAGAGCTACAGCGGCACACTGGGGAATGTGGCCCTCAGCTTCGGCTACCCGGAGGGCTGGCGGATCGATGACAGCCGCCCCGGTCAGCTCGCCGTGCAGCGTGACGCGCGGGTTCTGATGCTGATCGCGGCGTTCGACGGCGTGCCGGAAGATGCCCCTGATGATCTGAAAACTACCGAAGGGCTGCTGGAATCGCTGCGCGGAGCCTACCTGGACTTTTATACTGACCTGGAAGTGCTGGAGGAGCCCTCGCGGGTGACGGTGGGCGGGATCGCCGGGCAGGGCATGATGATGTCGGCCCGCGATCCGTTCATCAGCGATATGCCGGAGCAGGGGGATGTAACGCGCCGCATCTATCTGCTGGCAGGGGTGGCAGATGAGGTGGCGTATTTCATCGAGGCCAGCTCGCCGGGCAGCGAATGGGAGACCTACGAACCGGCCTTCCGGGCCATCATCAGGAGCATTACGTTCGGGGGGTAGGGGCTGTTATGAACCCTGAGCGAGTCACATGCTGCCAATTGACCTCACCTCCGCCGACCTGCGGTCCGGTTCCCCCTCTCCACGCGTGGAGAGGGGGGCAGAGCCGAGCGCAGCGAGGCCGGGGGGTGAGGTCTCTTCAGGCACGGATTGGCCCGGAAGAAGTTCATAACACGCTCTGGGGTGGGCTGCAACCCCGGCCCGGTGCCCGGCGTACAGATAGATGATGCCCGCCTGGCGGCCTGTCCGGCGGGCTGAAGTCGACCGAGACAAAGACAGAGGAGCAAGCTATGTCGTGGTTGTGGTTTCTGATCATCGGGGCGATTGCGGGGGCGGTCGCCGGGCGTATCGTCGAGGGGCGCGGCTACGGGCTGCTGGGCAACATCGTAGTGGGCGTGATCGGGTCGCTGGTGGGCGGCTATCTGTTCGATCTGCTGAACATCCGTGTGATGCTGTTCGGCAGCCTGATCACGGCTACAGTGGGGGCGATTGTGCTGCTGCTGGTGGTGAACTACGTGCGGCGCCGGTAAACGGCTGGCTGATATAAGTTGTCAGGGCGGGCGGCCAGAGAGCCGCCCGTTTTGTGTTAGAGCGTGTTATGAACTTCCTTCAGGCTACTCCATGCCTGAAGAGACCTCACCCGCCCCCGCCTCGCCGCACCCGGCGGGGGTGAGGTATCCGTCAGGCACGACGCCGCGTCAGAGTAGTTCATAGCAGCCTCCAGTGAGGGCCGATGCGCGGCGGGGTTGTGCGGAATCGGGGCCGCGAGTATAGTGATCATACAGCCTTCATCAGCCGCCTGTACAGGCACGCACACCGAGGCACGGGATCATGAAGAGCAACAGACCACTCATCGCTGGGATACCGCTGATCGGCGCACTGCTGCTGGTCGGATGCATTGTCCGGGCCAATGTAAGCCAGCAGGCAGCTCCCTTCCCGGGGGAGGATGCGATCCGCACGCTGCCCACGATCACCCCTACGGCGTTGCCCGGCCCGCCGCCGGATGCCACTCCGCCACCGCCGCTGCGTTATGGTGGGCGGGTGGGGCGCGGCGAGATCGTCTTCACACGCGGGGGGGCGCTGTGGGCGATCGGCCCGGATGGGGCCAACGAGCGCCGCATCACCATCCTGGAGGACGAGGAGGCGGGGCGCGGGGCCGTTGCCTCACCGGATGGATCGTATGTGGCATTTAATATCGATGCCGATGAGGTGGCTGTGCTGGATACGCGCAGCGGTCAGATACACAGCATCGACCGGGTGGAGAACGGGGTGATCGGTGCGCTCACCTGGTCGCCAGACAGCATGTCACTGTATTACCATGTGGTCATCTATAGGCCCGACGACCTGACGGCGGCACAGGTTGACATCTGGCAGGCCTCGATGCCGCCGGGCGGGCCGCTCACCCCGCTGACGATGGTTGATCTGAGCCTGTCGCCGGGCGGCTACACCCCCACGCTGGGGCTGCCCGACGGCCGCCTGCTGCTCGGTGAGTTCACCTCGGCGCAGGGGGTGTACAGCCGCCCGCTGCTGTTCACGCCCACGCGGTCGGTGATCCCGGTGCGCTCGCCCGGCAACTCGCGTCTGTTCAAGATATGGGACGTGGACCCGGCCACGCTGCGGGCGCTGGTGACCGATCAGACAGAGGGCACAGATGCCCCGGCCCAGCCGCTGTACCTCACCGACCTTGACCCCGTGCTGGGGCTGCGCAACCCGGTTCGCGTCAGCCCGGAGGGCGAGGAGGTGGTGTACCTTGCCGCCCACTTCGCGCCGGATGGCCAGCGGCTGATCGCGATCCGCGCGCGAGTGATCGACGGGCAAACCGAGCGCGCCGAGGCGGTGCTGTTCACGCCGTTCGGTAACGGGTACCGTGTCACGGTGCTGGGGCAGGCGGACCCCGGCGGGGTGGTGGCGATCGCGTGGCACAGTGAACAGGGGGTGGTTGTTGAGCGTGTCATCCCCGACGAGGCGGGGCCAAGCCTGTGGCTGCAGCCGCTCGATGGCAGCCCCGGCAGGCGGATTGTGCAGGGGGAGGCCCCGCTGGTGATCGCCACCGGGCGGTGATGGCGGGCTGCGGTATAATAGAAGGTGGTCCGGGTTGGCCGGGCGGTCGCGGGCCGGGGTATCCCGGCCTGAGGAAAGTCCGCGCTCCGCAGGGCAGGGTGCTGGCTAACGGCCAGGCAGGGCAACCTGACGGCAAGTGCAACAGAGAGGTAGATTGCTGCGCCGCACGGCGTGGCGAGGGTGAAACGGTGAGGTAAGCGCTCACCGGCGTCCCCGGTGACGGGGGCGGCCAGGCAAACCCCACCCGGAGCAAGGCCAAGCAGGGGCGAGGTGTGGCCCGCACCGTCGAAGCCCCGGGTAGGCTGCTAGAGGCGCACGGCAACGTGCGCCCCAGATAGATGACCGCCCAGGGGGCGCAGGCCCCCGGACAGAACGCGGCTTACAGGCTGGCCCGGACCGCTGATATCTGCCTTTAGAGCGTGTTATGAACTCCCGTCAGGCTAATCCATGCCTGAAGAAACCTCACCTCCGCCGGACCTTCGGCCCGTCACCCCCTCTCCACGCGTGGAGAGGGGGAAGCGCCGAGCGCAGCGAGGCGCGGGGGGGAGGTATCCGTCAGGCATGACGCAGCGTCAGAGTAGTTCATAACAGCCTTTAGATGAGGCCCCGGCACGTGCCGGGGCTGCGTTGTTGATCGCGGCGGCGCACTTTCGACCGCGCCGCCGATCTGTGCTACACTCGGCAGCGGCTAATCGGAAGAGGTGACGCTGTGGAGACGTTAATCAGTTTTGCAGGGATAACCGGGCTGGGGCTGGCCGGGCTGCTGGGCCTGCTGCTGTCCATCCCGGTGATCTATCTGCTGTGGCAGGCGCGCATCGACCCGCTGCCCTATGAGCAGGCTTTTGAGATCCGCCACCGCGAGCCGCTGCGCCTGGAGCGCGGCAGCGGCGGGGAGGTGCTGCTGGTGCGCGAGGCAGGGCCTGCGCCGCTGCTGGCCCGTGTGTCGCCATCGGTGGGGGCTGGTGCGACGTTTGGAGACGCGATCAGGTTGGATGGCGCGCGCCGCGCCGTCCTGCCCGGCCTCAAAAGCAGTTTCCGCCCTTATGTGTGGGTGCAGCTTGACGATGGCTCAGAGTGGCTGCTGGCCGAGCGCCTGCTGCCGCTGGACGGGACCGACAATCTGCGTGACGTGGGCGGCTATGCGACACGGGATGGCCGTTTTGTGCGCTGGGGGCTGCTGTATCGATCGGATCACCTGGGCAACCTCACCCCGCGGGATCACGCCTATCTGGAGGAGCTGGGGGTGCGGCTGGTGGTCGATCTACGCAGCGCCGCCGAAGCCGCCCGCCATCCTGACCGACTGCCACCTTTGATCGAATACTGGCACCTGCCGATCTTCGATCAGGAGCCAATGTCGCGCGTGCGGGTGCTGGTGCAGCGCCACCGCGTCGTGGAACTGTGGTCACGGGTGTACACCGATCATATCATCGACCGCGGGGCGCCGGCCTATGGCATGCTGCTGCGGCGGCTCTCCGGGCCGGGCAGCCTGCCAGCTGTGATCCACTGCACCGCCGGTAAAGACCGCACCGGGGTGGCCATCGCGCTGATCCTGCTGCTGCTGGGCGTGCCGGATGATGTGGTGATCGGCGACTACTCGCTGAGCAACCGCAGCGCCGCACGCTGGATTGAGGAGGCCCGCGGGCAGATCGACCCGCGCCGTGCGCCCGGCCTGCGCGTGGAGCAGCTTTACCCCCTGCTGGGCGCGCCGCCCATCATCCTTGAGAACGCACTGGCGCATCTGAGGCAGCAGTATGGATCGGTGGAAGGCTACCTGACCGGGCCTGCCGGGCTCACTCCCGCCGAACTGGAGCGCCTGCGTGCGGCCCTGTTGGAGCCCCTGGCGCATGGCTGAGCGGCAGTTTTTCCGCTACATGCCGCATCGGCGGGCCGTCCGGGCTTTTCGGCGCGTACTGCTGGGCGTGCTGCTGGCCAGCCCGGCGGCCCTGCTGGGCCTCACAGCGCTGCTGCTGCCACGCTTCATCCTGTGGGTTCTGGTGCTGCTGCCCCCCGCGGGGCTGGCGCTGAGCTTTCTGCCGGGCCTGCTGATCATCAGCGCCGACCTATCGCTGGGGTTCAGCGACCTGCGTGTACACGTGACGCGTTTCTGGACAATCGCGATCCCGATCGAGACGGCGCGCGTCATGCTTCTGACGCACAGCCAACCGCCCTGGCATATCCGCGCCGCGCTGGGTGTGCGCTGGGAGAGCATGACGCTGGTGTATGTCGCCGGGGTGGAGATGCTGAAGCTGTGCGGCCTGGTCCTGGGCGAGCGCGGGATGCCGATCCTGGCCATCACGCCGGACCATGAAAACGCCGATACCTTGATCAAACGGCTGGAACATGGTAAACACCCTCTGGCGCGTAAGCCGCCGGGCCACACGCTGCCGCGCCGCCGGCGGTAGGGTGCCAGCCATGCCCGGCCCGCTGCCGCCCGATGATCCGCTTCTGACCCTGTGAGGAGCTATGTCTGATCAGCCTGCGGGGAAAGCCTCCCGCCATGAGTTCATGCCTGACCGCCGCAGCCTGCGCCGCCTGTTTCGGGCGGTATGGGGATTAAGCGTGCTGATGACGATCATCGTCGGGGTGGGGGCGGGGGTTGTGCTGTACGGGCGCTCGACGCGCCTGGGGGTGCAGAACGATGACCTGCTGGCCTTCGCGCTGGCGCTGGCCGTGCTGTACTTCCTGGCCCGCTCGCTGCTCAGCGCGGCGGCGACGTTCGTGGCCTCTGCCGACATCGAGGTGGATGATGCGGGCGTGGTGCTGTACGTGTTCGGCGGGCGCGGGCGGCGCATTCCCTGGGGGCGCATCGAGGCGGGGGCGATCCGGCGCGTACGGCTGCGCTCGACGTTCCGGCCCGATCGCGAGGGTGAGCGGGCGTACATCGTGCTGGTGCCGGGGCTGCCGCTGATCTACGCGCTGGCGGGGGCCTACTACCGGACGGGGTTCATGCCTGTCTTTGTGGTGACGCCTGACCACGAGCATCACGAGGCGCTGCTGGCCCGGCTGGCCGAGCGCGCTGGCCGCGACGACGAGGGATGATTATTGCGTTTAATTATCTTTAGGTGGCGATCTATTCGCACGTGCTGGAGGTTTGTGTTTTCAAAGGCGCGATGATATACTTGCCTCGCGTCCCGTTTCACAAAGCCGAGAGTGCCAACTGAAAACCGAATTCGCCACCTGTGTTTGTGAGGAGTGTTTCTCCCGTGACCGAATGGGTCTTCATCGCGCTGCTGCTGATCATCTCCCTGATGCTCCCGGCCATCCCGATCTTCGCCGGGCGTCTTCTGGGACCCCGCAAGCCCAACGCACTCAAGAACAGCACCTATGAGTGCGGGGTGGAAACGGTGGGCGATACCTGGGTGCAGTTTAAGGTTCAGTATTATATCTTCGCCCTCGTTTTCCTGGTGTTCGATATCGAAGCGATCTTCATGTTCCCCTGGGCGGTGGCCTACAACAAGCTGCCGCTCTTTGGTGTGGTGATGGGGATCGTGTTTATCGTCACGCTGGCCGAGGCGTTGATCTACGCCTGGCGCAAAGGCGCCCTGGAATGGCGATAAATCGCCCACCTGATCAGCCGGTAAGCCCTTTTATCGGCTTTTTCTATGTAAGCGCGTGCCCCCCCACGGCTGGCGCGCTGCAAGGCGATAGGGAGTTTCCATTATGACGTTTGTCGAGGTCATATCAGACATCTTCGGAGCGATCCACTTCGGGCTTTCGACGCTGCTGCAGGGCTGGGGGCTGTCGGAAGTCTGGAGCGAGGTGATCATCAAATTCCTGGGGGCGGGAGCGCTGGCCACCTTTGTGCTGGTCAACCTGATCTTCACCATCTGGTTTGAGCGCAAGGCGATGGGCCGCATCCAGGACCGCATCGGGCCAAACCGGGTGGGGCCGTGGGGCATCTTCCAGACGGTGGCCGACCTGGGCAAGCTGCTGACCAAAGAGATCATCATCCCCGATGGGGCGGACCGCTTCTCGTTCATGATCGCGCCGGTGATCGCGGTGTTCAGTGTGGTGATGGTGTGGGGCGTGCTGCCCCTCAGCCCGACGACGGTTGGCTCTGACCTGAACATCGGCATCCTGTACCTGATCGCGGTCAGCTCGCTGGGGGTGATGGCGGTGCTGCTGGCGGGCTGGAGCAGCAACAACAAATATGCGCTGCTGGGCGCGTTCCGCGCGGTGGCCATGCTGGTGAGCTATGAGGTTCCAATGGTGCTGACCCTGCTGGTGCCGGTGCTGCTGGCGGGCAGCCTGAACGTGGGCGAGATCGTCCGGGCGCAGCCGATCGCGTTCTTCTTCATGGTGCCGCTGGCGGCGCTGGTATTCTGGATCGCCAACGTGGCCGAGGTGGGCCGCCAGCCGTTCGACCTGCTGGAGGCCGAGTCAGAGATCGTGGCAGGCTACAACATCGAGTACAGCGGGTTCGCCTTCGCCATGTTCTATGCGGCGGAGTGGGCGCACGGCTTCACCATCTGTGCCATCATGGCGGTGATGTTCTTCGGGGGCTGGCGCGGCCCCTTTGCCGAGCAGGTGCCCACGCTGGGCGTGCTGTACCTGGGCATCAAGACAGGGCTGATCTACTTCTTCCAGGTGTGGACGCGTGCCACCCTGCCGCGCCTGCGCATCGATCAGGTGATGTCATTCTGCTGGAAGGCGCTGGTGCCGCTGGCGCTGGTGCTGCTGGTGGCGATCGTGTTGGTCGATAAAGTGGCCGCCATCTATATCCCGAATTATCTCTCAACCGAGTCGTTCTTTGCCGCGCTGCCACGCGCGGGCGTCCTGCTGATGGTAAACGTGGTGGTGGGCGTGGGCGTGCTGTGGTTGATCGCCCGTGAGGGCCGCCGCCAGCGCGAGGATGAGTACCGGCGGGCGCAGGCCGCGGCGGTGATCGAGCCGGGGACGGCCCAGCCGATCCCCCCGGTTGAGGAGGCTGCGGGGTCAGCCCGCTAACCACTGGAGTGATGTTGATGACCATTACGCCGCTAACCATCGCATTTGCGGTATTCGCCATCTGTGCGCTGGCGGGCAGCCTGGGGGTGGTGTCGAGCCGCAACCTGGTGCACGCCGCGCTTTATCTGGTCCTCGCCCTGGTGGGGGTGGCCGGGTTTTTCATCCTGTTGGAGGCTCCCTTCCTGGCGGCGATGCAAATCCTGGTATATGTGGGGGCGATCGCCGTGCTGATCACCATCACAATCATGGTGACGCGCCGCATCATGGGCATCACCGAGACGGTCAACCGGCAGTGGCCGGTGGCCGCGCTGGCGGCGCTGCTGGTGGTGGCCATGCTGGGCCTCGTGCTCCTGGCGCAGTTCGGCGGGGTGACGCCCGCCTCAGACGTGCCGCCAGACACGATCGAGCGCATCGGGCGCGAGTTCGTCAACCATCAGGGCTTCCTGCTGCCCTTCGAGGTGGCCTCGGTGCTGCTGCTGGCGGCACTGATCGGCGCTATTGTGGTGGCGCGCGAGAGCTGAGGCGGGCACCGGCAGCAACCCATTCGCACCGACTGGAGAGAGTAGGGCATGATCCCACTGCACTGGTATCTGATCGTCGCCGCCGGCATGTTCGGGCTGGGGCTTTACGGTGTGCTTGCCCGCCGCAACGCGGTGGCGATCCTGATGAGCATCGAGCTGATGCTGAACGCGGTTAACGTGAACCTGGTGGCCTTTTGGCGCTACGTGGCGCCGGAGCAGGTCAACGGCCAGGTGTTCGCCGTGATGGTATTCGCGGTCGCGGCGGCTGAGGCGGCGGTGGGGCTGGCGCTGATCATCTCGATCTACCGCACGCGCCAGACCGTCATCGCTGAAGACATCAACCTGCTGAAGTGGTAGCCGAGGGAATCTATGGACCTGTCAATGCTTGTCTGGCTGATCCCGGCGGTCCCACTGGTCGCCTTTTTCGTCATCCTGCTGTTCACGCGGAACAGCAAACGCGCCAGTGATATTGTGGCCGTTGTGGCCATCCTGATCTCGTGGGTTGTGGCAACGGTGGTGCTGCTGAATGCCATCGGCATCGGCCCCGACCTGGGCAAACACCCGATCGAGTCCTCCATTGTGTGGCTGCCGTTCGGCGAGTCGCTGGACACGGCCTTCCGGATGGGCGTGCTGATCGACCCACTGGGCGCGGTGATGCTGTTCTTCGTGCCGCTGACCGCCACGATGATCTTCATTTACAGCACCGGCTACATGGCCTCCGGGCATTACTGGACGGAGATCAAGGGCGAGGCCGGGCACGACGATCATCACGGTGAGCACGGGGAGGCGCTCGACGCTGCGCATGACGACCACGGCCATGAGATCGCGGTGGACAGCGCCGGGCGCCGGGTGACGAAGATCGACGCGACGGTGAACAAGGCGCGCTTCATGGCGTTCCTGGCCCTGTTCGCCACCGGGATGCTGCTGCTGAGCGTGGCTGACAACCTGCTAATGCTGTTCGTAGGCTGGGAGGTGATGGGCCTGTGCTCGTTCCTGTTGATCGGGTTCTGGCATGACCGCATCTATCCCAACCAGCCGAACCGCATCACGCCCATCGGCGCGAGCATCAAAGCGTTTATGACGACGCGCGTGGGCGATATGTTCATGCTGGCGGGCATCGTGTGGCTGTACAGCGTGACCGGCACCCTGAGCTTCCGCGAGATCCTGTATAACGAGCACACACTGGAGATGCTGGCCGAGCCGTCGAGCCTGTTCCCGGCGCTGAGCGTGGGCGGGCTGATCGCGCTGCTGATCTTCATTGGCACGGTGGGCAAGAGCGCCCAGTTCCCGCTGCACACGTGGCTGCCGGACGCCATGGAAGGCCCGACGCCCGTCAGCGCGATGATCCACGCCGCGACGATGGTCTCCGCCGGCGTGTACCTGATCATCCGCATCTTCCCGCTGATCGCGGTGGACTGGCAGGGGCACGGCTTCCCGGTGCAGATGCAGATCATCGCCGGGGTGGGGGCATTCACCGCGCTGTTCGCCGCGACGATTGCGATGGCGCAGCGCGATGTGAAGAAGGTGTTGGCCTATTCGACGATCAGCCAGCTTGGCTATATGGTGGCCGCGGTGGGCATCGGCGCGTATGTCGCCGCCGCCTTCCACCTGGTGACGCACGCCATTTTCAAGGCGCTGCTGTTCATGGGGTCCGGCTCGGTGATCCACGCGGTTGAACACGGCGAGGAGCACGCCCACCATCACGGGCACCACTTCCCGATCGACTTCGACGCACAGGATATGTTCAACATGGGCGGGTTGTGGCACAAAATCCCGGTCACGGCCTGGACCTTCCTGATCGGCGGGCTGGCGCTGAGCGGGTTCCCGGTGCTGACCGCGGGCTTCTGGTCGAAGGACGAGATCCTGCTCGACGCCTATCTGCACGCGCCGGTGGTATTCGTGGTGCTGGCGACAGCGGCCTTCCTGACCGCGTTCTACACCATGCGCCAGATCGGCCTGACTTTCGCCGGGCAGCCGCGCACGCACGCCGCTGAGGAGGCCACCCAGAAGGATTGGCGCATGAACCTGCCGCTGGTCATCCTGGCGGTGTTCGCGGTGGTGACGGGCTACGTGGGCGTCCACCCGGACTTCCCGGTGCTGGGCCGCCTGCTCAGCTCGCCGGAGGGCAGCCCGTTCAAGCTGTTCGTGGGGGCCACCCTGCTGGAGAAGCCGGAGCTGCCCCATTTTGAGTGGGCGCCGCTGCTGACTTCGATCGGGGTGGCGCTGGGCGGCCTGCTGGTGGGCTACCTGGTGTACGTGCGCAGGCCGCTGGCCGCCGGGCAGGAGGACCCACTCAAGAAGCTGCTCGGCCCGCTCTACACGCTGTTTGAGAACAAGTACTACTTTGATGAAGCCTACGACTTCCTGTTCGTGCGCCCGTCGCAGTGGCTGGCTGCCCGCATCTATGAGGTGGTCGACCGCGGCATCATCGACGGCATCCTGCACGGCGTGGCGTTCGGCACGCAATGGTTTGCCTTCCGCAACAAGGACTTCGATACCTACGTGGTGAATGGCGCAGGCGACGAGACGGCGCGCAGTGTTGGCAGGCTGGGGCAGGCATTCCGCTACGTGCAGTCAGGGCGCGTGCAGCAATACCTGACGGTGGCCGTGCTGGGCATCCTGGCGCTGGCGGGCGTGTTTGTGTGGAGCATCTTCTTCTCATAACCCGCCGGGTTCACGGTATCAGAAAGCGAGCGAGGGGTAACATCTAATGACCCTTGAGCAGTTCCTGAGAGAGAATATCCTCACCCTGATCACGTTCACACCGCTGGCAGGCGCCCTGATTGTGCTGGTGCTGCCCCGCAACAAAACGCTGGTGCGGTGGTTTACGCTGATCGTCAGCCTGATCCCGCTGGCACTGGCCATCCTGCTGTGGGTGTGGTTCCAGGCAGAACCGTGCCACGACATCGCGGCGCAGGCCTGCTTCGACCAGAAGGTGCCGTGGTTCCCGCTGCTGAACGCCAGCTACCACGTGGGCGTGGACGGCATCAGCCTGACGATGGTGCTGCTGACGGCGATCCTGACGCCACTGGCCGTGCTGATCTCGTGGAGCATCGAGGAACGCGTCAACCTGTACATGGCGCTGTTCCTGATGCTGGAGATGGGCATGCTGGGGCTGTTCGTGGCGCTGGACCTGCTGCTGTTCTTCGTCTTCTGGGAGTTCGGGCTGGTGCCGATGTACTTCCTGATCTTCATCTGGGGGTCGGCCAACCGGAACTACGCGAGCTTCAAGTTCTTCATCTACACCATGGCGGGGTCGCTGGGCCTGCTGCTCAGCATCCAGATCATCGGGTGGACGATGGGGACGTTCGATCTGCAGCAGATCATGGCACGCTGGCCGGAGTTCCAGGGCGCGGCGGGGACCTTCGCCGGGGTGAGCATTGCCACACTGAAGACGATCACCTTCTGGCTGTTCACGATCGCCTTCGCCATCAAGGTGCCGGTGTGGCCGTTCCACACCTGGCTGCCCGACGCGCACACTGAGGCCCCCACCGCCGGATCGATGATCCTGGCGGGCGTGCTGCTCAAGCTGGGCGCTTACGGCTTCCTGCGGCTGGTGCTGCCGCTGTTCCCTGACCAGGCGCACCAGTTCGCGCCGGTGCTGGCCTTCCTGGGGATGATGGCGGTGGTGATGGGGGCGTATGCCTCCTGGGCGCAGGCGGACTTCAAACGGCTGGTGGCCTACAGCTCGGTGAACCACATGGGCTGGGTGATCCTGGCCGTGGCGGCGACCGCCTGGATTGGGCTGGACGGGCGCTTTGACCCGGACGGGGCCAACCGGCTGAACGGCATCATCGCCGCTAACGGCGCGGTGCTGCAGATGTTCACGCATGGCCTAAGCTCTGCTGCGATGTTCGCCCTGGTGGGCATGATGTACGACCGCCTGCACACGCGCGACCTGACGAAGATGGGCGGGCTGTGGGTCAAGGCCCCGGTGTATGGCGGCATCATGATGTTCTCGGCGATGGGGTCACTGGGCCTGCCGGGGTTGGCCGGGTTTGTCAGCGAGTTCATGGTGGTGCGGGGCGTGTGGCCGGTATCGCCCTTCATGACGGTGATGATCCTGATCAGCCTGATCGGGCTGCTGTTCACCGGCGCGTATATTCTCAAGAGCATCTGGCGGGTGCTGTATGGCCCGCTGAACAACGATGCGGTGGCGATGGCGCACGGCGCGTCACTGGAGATCAACACGCGTGAGGTGATCGCCATGGCCCCGTTGCTGGTGCTGATGCTGGCCGTCGGCCTGTACCCGGCCTGGATCGTGGGCGTCATCAACGCGACGGTGACGGCTCTGCTAACCTGATAGCCTGCTTACAGGGCAGCGCCTGCCATCAGGGCAGCGCCTGCCATCAGGGCAGGGACGTGAGCGCCATACGCGATATGCCATAAGACACAAGGGCACAGAACATGGACTTTCCGTTCTTGACGATCATTACCTTTACGCCGATTCTGGCGGCGATCATCATCCTGCTGATGCCGGAGACCGACAACATCGAGGATGAGGGCCGCGCACAACGCATCGCCACCGCGATCAAGGTGATCGCTGCCGTCGCCACGTTCATCAGCCTGGCGCTGGGCACCTATGTCTTCATCGGTGTCAACCGGCTGTACAGCGCCGGGGCGTCGGAGATGTTCTTCTTCACTGACGGCCGCTGGGAGTGGGTGCCGCAGCTTGGCATCGGCTATCACATGGGGGTGGACGGCGTCAGCGCGCCGATGGTGATGCTGACCGGGCTGGCCTCGTTCGCCGGGGTGCTGATCTCGTGGGGCATCAACGACCGCCCGCGCGAGTTCTTCGCCTTCTTCATGCTGCTGGTGGCGGGCGTGTACGGCGTCTTTGTGGCGCTGGACCTGTTCCTGCTGTTCTTTTTCTACGAGCTGGCCATCTTCCCGATGTACCTGCTGATCGCGGTGTGGGGCTGGAAAGTGCTGCGCGAGTACGCGGCGATGAAGCTGACGCTGTACATCCTGATCGGCTCGGTGGTGGCGCTGGTCGGCGTGATCGCCATGTATTACCTGATGCGCGATGCCGGGGTGGGTGCCAGCTTCGATATTTATGATTTCATCGCGGCGCGCGATGCAGGTGTGTTCGACAAGGCCATCGAGCTGCCGTTTGGGCTGGGTGCGGCCACGTTCGCCAAGGTGTGGTTCCCGTTCATCTTCATCGGCTTCGGCATCCTGGCCGGTGTGTTCCCCTTCCACAACTGGAGCCCGGACGGCCACGTTGCGGCCCCTACCGCCGTGTCGATGATTCATGCAGGCGTGCTGATGAAGCTGGGTGCGTATGCCGCACTGCGCGTGGGGGTGTTCTTGCTGCCCGAAGGCGCGAAGGTGCACCTGCCCTGGATCGTGCTGCTGACGCTGATCAACGTGGTGTACGGCTCGTCGATCGCCATGGTGCAGCGCGATTTCAAATACGTTATCGGCTTCTCGTCGGTCTCGCACATGGGGCTGGTGAGCATGGGCTTCGCCACAATGAACATCAACGGCATGACGGGCGCGGGCCTGCAGATGTTCAGCCACGGGGTGATGACGGCCCTGTTCTTCTCCTGCGTCGGCATGGTGTATGACCGTGCCCACACGCGCGACATCCCCACTCTGGGGGGCTTCTGGCAGAAGATGCCACTGGTGGCGCTGGCCTTCATCCTGGGCGGCCTGGTGAGTATGGGAATGCCACCCTTCTCCGGGTTCATCGCCGAGTTCCCGATCTTCACCGGGCTGTGGCAGGCCTCGCAGGAGCTGACGCTGCCGAACGGGCAGCCAGCCACCTACTACGCGCTCATCGCGATCCTGGCTGTGCTGGGCATTGTCATCACGGCGGCCTACGTGCTGCGTGTGGTAGGGCGCGTATTCTTCGGCCCGTTCGATGAGGCCAAGTGGCATGACCCGATCACCAACATCACCGTGCTGGATAAGGCTGCGCTGGCGATCCTGTCCTTCTGGCTGATCGCGCTGGGGATCTTCCCCTCATGGATGCAGCCCATGATCGAGGCCGGGATGAGGCCCATCGTTCACATCCTGGGAGGTGCCTAGGTGTTTGCAGCGGAACGTGTACCTGCTTTGCAAATCATCGTCCCGATCCTGCCTGAGATCGGCCTGCTGATCCTGCTGCTGCTGGTGCTGGCGCTGGACCTGTTCACGCGGCCTGCGCGGCGGCGCAGCCTGGGCGTGATCGCCGGGGTGGGCACCGTGGTGGTGCTCGCACTGAGCCTGGCAGTGGGTCTGCTGACGGTCTCAGACCCTGCCTTTGCCGGCCCCGCACTGGGCGGCATGATCCGCTATGATATGCTGGCGCTGATCTTCCGCACGATGGTGCTGGCCGCCGGGGCGCTGACCTGCTTCATCGCGCTGGACTACGCCGGGGTGGGCCGCAGCGGCGAGTTCTACGCCATCCTGATTGTGGCGACGATGGGCATGAGCCTGATGAGCGCCGCCGCTGACCTGATCATGGTGTTTCTGGCGCTGGAGACGACCTCGATCAGTCTGTATGTGCTGGCCGGCTTCCTGCGCGACAGCCGCCGCAGCACCGAGGCAGGCATCAAGTATTACCTGTTTGGCGCGTTCACGTCGGGCCTGCTGCTGTACGGCCTGAGCCTGCTGTTCGGCTTCACCGGCTCGACCAACATCTACGCGCTGGCGGAGCCGCTGTCTGACCTGCTGACCGGGGGCGCGGAGGGTACATTCGCCCTGGTGCTGGCCCTGCTGCTGATCCTGGGCGGGTTCGCCTTCAAGGTGGCGGCGGTACCCTTCCACTTCTGGACGCCCGACGTATACGAGGGCGCGCCGACGCCCGTCACGGCCTTCCTGAGCACGGCCAGCAAGGCGGCCAGCTTCGCACTGCTGGCGCGGCTGTTCCAGGCGATCTGGCCCACCGAGGCCGCCGTCTACTGGGTAGGGCTGGTGGCGGCCATCTCCGTGATCACCATGACGCTGGGCAACGTGCTGGCGCTGGTGCAGCGCAACATCAAACGCATGCTGGCCTACAGTTCGATTGCACAGGCGGGTTATGCGCTGATGGGCATCGTGGCGCTCAACCAGTCTGAGATCGGCATCGCTGCGGTGGCCTTCTACATGTTCATGTACGTGTTCACCAACATCATGGCCTTCACGGTGGTGATCATCGTTAGCAATGCCGTCGGTAGCGACGACATCAAGGACTTCGCGCAGCTTGGCCGCCGCGCGCCGTATCTGGCGATCGGCATGGTGCTGGCGCTGCTCTCGCTGGGCGGCGTGCCGCCGCTGGCCGGGTTCTTCGGCAAGTTTTTCCTGTTCGCCGCAGCGGTCGATGCGGGCTACACCTGGCTGGCCATCGTTGGCGTGGTCAATGCCATTGTTGGGCTGTACTACTACCTGACGGTGATCAAGGTGATGTATGTGGACGCCAGCGAGGATATGAGCCGCATCCGTGTGGCGCCTGCCTATGTGCTGGTGCTGATGATCACCGGCGCAGCGATCCTGGTGATGGGCACGCTGGCCGGGCCGTGGTGGCGCTGGGCGGTGGACGCCGCAGCCAGCCTGGTGGTGGCTTTGCCCTGATGGAAAACCGACGCGGGGCAGGGGGATGGCCTCTGCCCTGCGTGTGTCGGTTCAGGGCCGGGGACTTACCCTGGCGAATCGGACCGAATTTCGTGAAATTTGGCTCAGAATTTTGATCGGTGCCGGGTTTTACGCTAGACTCACGGGCGTTTGACCGGACCAGGACAGCACACCGGCATCCTTCTGGAACCTGTACATGACGAACAAGGACGATCAGGGAAGCTCATTAGCGGGGCTGGCCATGCTGGGCAGCAGCGCCGCCGGGCTGGGGTGTCTCACCCCGCTGCTGATTGTGGGCGCGATCTTCGTGGGGCGCTGGCTGGACTCGCTGTTTGGGACGGCCCCCCTGATCCTGTTGAGCCTTGTCCTGCTCGCCATCCCGGTGAGCCTGATGGTGGTGATCAACTCCGCCGTCGTCGCCTCACGCGTGGAGCAGGAGAAGCTCGCCCTGAAGCGGTGGGAAGACACCGCGACGTCCCGCGAACAATCAGAAAACGACTGGGAGGACGGTCATTGAAGAACCCACTGATACAATTCTTTGTGGTGCTGGCAGCGGGGGTAGCCCTGTGCGTGTTGCCCGCCGTCCTGCTTCCCCGGGCGGGCATCCCTGTAACCTTCCCGCATGTGCAGATGCCTGCCGAGAAGGTGTGGCTTGAGCCGTGGACTTTCGCCGGCATTGATTTCTATCTGTTCAACACCATCCCCTCAATCGTCCTGGCCGATATTTTGCTGCTGATCGGCGCGATCGCCGCCGGGCGGGCCGCCCGTAAGCGGCTTAAGCAGTATGAGGCCAACCCGCGCGCTGTCGATGAGACAGGCAACGATGTGATGGTACCGAAGGGCTGGCTGAATACCTTCGAGGCGATTCTGGAGTACTTCTTCAACCTGGTCGAGTCGGTGGTGGGGCGCAAAGTGTCCCGCTCGGTGTTCCCCGTCGTGATGACGATCTTCCTGTTCGTGCTCACCGTCAACTATCTGCACTTCGTCCCCGGTGTGGACAGCATCGGCATCATCCACTGCGCCGAGCCGGGCAAGACGAAGGGGTTTGAAGTGGCCGAGCTGGGCAATTCGGGCATCTATCGGCTGGCGGTGAGCGATGAGATCAGCGCCACCGGCGTCGAGCCGACGTACAGCAAAGAGGCCTGCGAGGAAGCGCATCATGCCATGCTGGAGGGTGAGGAGCCACACGGTGAGGCCGCCGAGATCCTCTACACACTGGCGCCGTTTGTTCGCACTGGCAGCACCGATCTGAACCTGACGGCCAGCATCGCGATCGTGGCAATGGTGTCTGTACAGATCTTCGGCGTGCGTGAGCTGGGGTTGGGCTACTTCACCAAGTTCTTCAACATCCCGGCGCTGAGGAAGGGCGCGTTTGGCTGGATCGACCTGGCCGTCAGCGTGCTGGAGCTGATATCCGAGTTCATGAAGGTCGTGTCCTTCTCCTTGCGTCTATTCGGCAACCTGTTCGCCGGGACGATCCTGCTGTTCGTGATGATGTTCCTGATCCCGGTGGGTGCCCCGATCATCTTCTTCGCGCTGGAGGTGTTGATCGGTGCCATCCAGGCCTTCGTGTTCGGCCTGCTGACGCTGGTGTTCATCTCGCTGGCGCTGATCTCGCACAGCGATCACGGCGAGGGGGAGCATCACTAAGCCTGATGGTTTACACACGTCCTTGCGCCCGTATGGTGAGATTGGCGCGGGCATGAGGGTTCAGGGGGAGAGCCCCCGGCACTTGGCAAACACGCTACACATCAAGCAACCTTAGGAGGAATGATGGAGTTCTCAGTTGAAGCTGCACGTGCCCTGGGCGCCGGTCTTGCGATGGGTCTTGGGGCGATCGGCCCCGGTATCGGCATCGGCATTCTGGCCTTTGGCGCCATGCAGTCCATCGGGCGCAACCCGGAGGTTGCCGGCCTGGTCCAGACGAACATGATCCTTGCCATCGCGCTGACCGAAGCGATCGCGATCTACGCGCTGGTCGTCTCGCTGGTTCTCATCTTCGTCGGTGTCTAAACGGCCGCGCGGCGCCTGACGCCCTTAACCGCTTTATAGGAGAGAACCGGTGGACGCACTGAACAAATTAGGGATCAACCTGGGGCTGCTGATCGCCTACACGGCCAATGTGGTGCTGCTGATCATCATCCTGCGGGCCGTGGCCTACAAGCCTATCCTGGGCCTGCTGGACCGGCGGCGTGAGCGCATTGCCGAGGGGCTGAACAATGCACGCAGGGCCGAGGAGGCACTGGCCAGCGCCGAGAGCGACAGGCAGGCGCTGCTGGATGAGGCACGTGCCGAGGCGCAGCGTATCATCTCTGAGGCCCGCAGCCGTGCCGATGACCAGGCCAAACAGATCGTAAGCGAGGCCCAGGAGGAAGCGCGCCGCCTGCGTCAGAAGGCGCAGGAGGAAGCCGCCGCCGAGCGCGACCTGGCGCTGGCTGACATGCGCGAGCAGATCGTCTCGCTGAGCATCGCCGCCGCCGGGCACCTGATGGGCAAATCGGTGGATGAGAAGACGGCGCGCCAGACGGTGACGGCGTTCTTCACCGATCTGCCGGAAGGCGTCAGGGGCATGGGCGACTACTACACCGTCGTCACCGCCGTGCCGCTGACCGACGCCGAGAAGAAGAAGGTCACCGCGGCGCTGGGTAGCGAGGCCGTGGACTTCGTCACCGATCCGTCCATCCTGGGCGGCGTGATCGTGCGGGCGGGGGGCCGGGAAGTGGACGCCAGCTATGCCGCGCAGCTCGCCGAGATGCGCACGCGCATGCTGTCGTAGGCGGCCTGGCACCACAACTGAGGGGGTGTGCAGCCTGCCTTGCTGAGGTGTCAAATACCCCCGGCGCTGCCCGGGGGTTTTTGCTTGCCGGGCGGGCTCACCCGCCCGGCTGAGGATCATGCATCATGCCCAAGCTGTCAGCCTATCTCCAGTATGTGCCCGGCGTTATCGCACGCAGCCAGTCCGACGCTGACCCGACGATCACGGGGCCGGTGGTTGAGGACAGCCGGGCCGTGGTGCCGGGGGCGATCTTCGTGGCCCGGCGCGGCCTGATTGCTGATGGCCACCGCTTCATCCTCGCTGCGGTTGAGGCGGGGGCGGCGGCGGTGGTCGGCCAGCTCCCGCTGGAGGAGGTGGGCTGCCCGGTTCCCTATGTGCAGGTGGCCGATGCGGGGCTGGCTCTGGCTTACCTCTCTGCGGCGGGGGAGGGGTTCCCGGCGCACCGGCTGACGATGATCGGCGTGACGGGGACCGATGGCAAGACCACCACCAGCACGCTGATCTATCACATTCTGAAGGCGGCTGGGGTGCGTGCCGGGATGATCAGCACGATCAACGCCGTGATCGGTGAGCGCGAAGTGCCCACCGGCCTGCATGTCACCACCCCCACCGCGCCGGAGGTGCAGGGCTATCTCGCGGAGATGGTGGAGGCGGGGCTGACCCATTGCGTGCTGGAGGCCACCTCGCACGGACTGGCCCAGCACCGTGTGGCAGCCTGCGATTTCGATGTGGCGGTGGTGACCAACATCCAGCATGAGCACCTCGACTTTCACGGCACGTGGGAGGCCTACCGTGACGCGAAGGCCCTGCTGTTCCGCGATCTGCTGCGTAGCTACCGCAAGCCGGGCGTGCCCAAGCTGGCCGTGATCAACCTGGATGACACCGCCAGCGCCGATTACCTGCTGGGCATCCCCGCGGACCGTCACCTGCGCTATGCCCTCCAGTCGGATGACCCGGCGGCCTACTCGGCCTCTGCCGTTGAGTTCGGGCCCGATTCGACGCGCTTCAGCGTGAACCTGCCAGGAGGTTCACCCCTGGCGATCCGCACGGCGCTGGTGGGGCAGTTCAACGTCAGCAATATCCTGGCGGCCGTCGCCGCGACACACGGCATGGGCATCGACCCGGCGCATATTCAGGCCGGGGTGGGGGCGGTGCGCGGCATCCCGGGCCGCATGGAGCGCATCGACGAGGGGCAGGATTTCCTGGCGGTGGTGGACTTTGCGCACACGCCCAACGCGCTGCAGCGAGCGATCGATGCCGCCCGGCTGATGATCCCGCCGGAAGGGCGGGTGATCGTGGTGTTCGGCAGCGCGGGGCTGCGCGATCCGGAGAAGCGGCGCATGATGGGCGAGATCGCCGCACGCATGGCCGATCTGACGGTGATCACCGCCGAGGACCCGCGCACCGAGCCGCTGGAGGACATCCTGGCGGCCAGCGCGGAGGCGGCCCGCGCCGCCGGGGGTGTGGAGGGCCAAACGTTCTGGCGCGTGCCTGACCGGGGCGCAGCGATCCATTTCGCCACCACGCTGGCTCGCCCCGGCGATATCGTGATGAGCTGCGGCAAGGGCCACGAGCAGAGCATGTGCTTCGGCACGGTGGAATATCCGTGGGATGACCGCGAAGCGATGCGTGCCGCCCTGCGGGGGGAGCCGCTGCGCACCCTGCCCACCGCTCCCACAGACTAATCCACCCACTGAGATCGGCCTCGTCGGAAGCAAACGCCGGGCTGCCCTGCCCGGCGCTCTTTATTTTAGCTGTTCAGTTTTAGGGGCGGCTCAGCCGCAGAACGAGAATACATCCAGTGCTGCCGGGTTGATCACATACCACACGCCATCCTCGCGGTCCAGCTCGATCTGTACCGAGTAGGAGCAGGTGCGCGTCTGGGTGTCGCCATTCGCATAGGTAATACGTACGTCGAAATCGGCAGTGGAGGTGGCAAAGGTCCCGCTGCTGTTAAGCTGGAACGCGGTGCGGTCAGTGACGAGGTCGATGTCCTCGACCAGCCCGCCCAGGTTCTGGGCAGTGTGGTCGGGGTTCTGATAGCGCTCGACCAGCGCGAGCTTGTCCTGCTGGCGCGCCACCTGGAAGGCGATGCTGTCGCGCAGATAGGCCTCCCACGTCTCCTCGACGGTCTCACCGGCGTGGCCCGCCGGCTCCTGGCCCACGTCGACGCCGGGCTGCGGGGTGGGGATGGTGTTCCCCGCGCCCCCGCCGCCGCATGCAGCCAGCCCGATCAGGGAGACAACGATCAACAGGGCAAAACCGATTAGGCGGGCAACGGAAGAAGAAGACGATCTGGTGTTCATGATTCCCTATCCTTTCCCGAATCTCTGCCCGCATTCTAGCATGGCTGCAGGGGGTGGCCTATAGTACTGTGGGGGCGGGGCCGGGGTAATCCGCATCAAACAGCGGGTCCCCGCAGGCGGCGCCAATTGACCTCACCCCCGCCCGGCCCGGCAGGGCGTCACCGGGCTGCCCCCTCTCCACGCGTGGAGAGGGGAAAAGCTGAGCGCAACGAGGCCTGGGGGTGAGGTGTCCGCCCTGTGCGGGGCGACAGGTGTTTCTGTCTTGATGCAACTGCCCTGTGGGGGCGTGGTCAGCCGCCCGCCGACTCGATCAGGCGCAGGGCCTCCTCGACGTCAGGGCCGTAGCCGCGCAGCTCAACAAAGGTGCGCAGGTTGGGGAGGGCGTCAGCCGTGCGGCCCTGCTCGACGAGCATCACACCGCGCCAGTAGTAAGCGGGCACATAGCCTGCGCGTCCCAGCCCCTCCAGCCGGTCGATGGCGGCTTGCACATTCCCGCGCCGCCAGTCCACACGGGCATAGCCCATCAGCAGCGGGTCACGGCTGCCGTGCTCGAACACGCGATCGGCCAGATAGGAGAAAGCGGCGCCGGGGTCGCTGCGGGCCAGGATGTCGGCGGCCTCGGCCATTGCCTCCAGGCCCAGTGTGTAGGTGGTGATGCCGGAGCGCACGCCCAGCTCGCCGGCAGTCTGGAACGCGCCGAGCGCCTCGCCGGGCTGGCCAAGCGCGGCCAGCGCCCGACCGCGCCAGAAGTGTGCCTGTGTGCTGTTCTCGTCGATGGTCAGAGCGGTGTTGAAAGCCACCAGCGCGGCCTCCGCATCACCCAGGGAGAGCAGCGCCAGCCCGCGCTCCAGCAGCAGCCCTGCCGAGTCGGGGTGGGCCTCCAATCCGGCGGCGGCGATCTGCGCGGCGGCCTCGTAGGCCCGCACGCTGGAGGCGGCAGCGGCGGCGTTGAGCCAGGCGTACTGGCGGTACGGGTCGAGGGCTTCCGCCGCCCTCAGGTCGGCGATGGCTTCGGCAGCCCGGCCCAGCCGCGCATAGGCCATCCCGCGTGCGATATACAGGTTGGGGTCGGCGGCGTTAAGGGTGATCATCTGGCCGTAGACATCGGCCAGCTCCGCGTGCTCCCCGCGCTGATCGAGCATAACGGCGAGCTGGCGCAGGGCCTCCGCGCTGGTCGGGTCGGCCTCGACGGCGCGGCGCACGTAGGCCAGCGCCGCGTCGAAGTCGGCCTGCCGCCCGGCGATGGCCGCCAGCCCCAGCAGCGGCTCAGCGCGGCCCGGGTACAGGGCGGCCAGCTCCTCGTAAGCCGCCGCCGACTCCTCCAGCAGGGCTTCCGTGTAGTAGGCCACAGGGGTGCCCAGCAGCTCCTCAAGGCCGGGGCCGGGCGTGGCCGTGGGCGGCGGCGTCGACGTGGCGGTGGGGGTGGGCGGCAGCGTGGGTTCCCCGGTGGGCACGGCAGTCGCGGCAGCCGGGGATGCCGGCTCCGGCGTTTCTGCCGGGGCAGGGGGGGCTGCGCAGGCTGCGAACAGGGTAATGGTCAGCAGCGCGACGGCAGAAAGGATCAGGTGATGATGGCCTGACCGGGGGTGGAGGGCATGCGGCATGGGGTTATTTCCACTCCTGGATCAGGCGCAGGGTCTCGACGGGAGTGTGCGCCACCCGCACCAGGTCCATATCGCCGGGGCGGACGTACTCGCCGCTGTCGAAGTAAGCCCTCAGGAACGTCTCCCAGTGACTGCCCAGCAGCACAAAGGGGATGGGGGCCTTCTCGCCGGTTTGCAGCAGGCTCCACAGCAGGGCGACCTCGCTCAGCGTGCCGATGCCGCCGCCGCAGGCCACCGCCGCATCAGCGTGCTTGACTACATGTAGCAGGCGGTCGGAGAGCAGGTCGTAGGTGATCAGCTCGTCGATGTAAGGGTTTGGGCCGGAGCGCCGCCCGGTGCGCTCGAATAACGTAACGGTGACGCCGATGACGTGACCCCCGGCCTCATGCGCCCCCTTGCTGGCGGCTTCCATGACGCCGCCATAGCCGCCCGTGAGGACGCGGTAACCTGCCGCGCCAAGCAGCCTGCCCAGCTCCTCGGCAGCCTGATAGGTGGGATGTCCGGGGCGCACGCCCGCGCTGCCGTAAACACTGACTACCGGTGAACCGACCATACGGATTGCTCCTTCTGCATTGTACCGGGCCATGATACCACGAAACCGGGGGGGTGGTAAAGGGGGGTGAGCCGCGGGGATCACCGCGGGCGGCATGATGCCGCCCGCCGCGTTACGCGTTATGTGCTGCGACCTGGCTCACCAGCCGCAGTCGGTGCTGCAGTTCGAGCCGTTCTCACCGGCGGTGCAGATGCCGTCGGGGCCTTAGCCGCCGCCCTCGTAGTAGATGGTCCACACAGCACCCTCAGGACCGATGTAAATCTCATACTGCTCGGCGATCACGCCCCCGCTGCTGTCCTGAGCCATCATGTCATAGGTGCCGACGTCGAGGAAGAAGCTGTACTCCGTCCAGGCGGGGATGATGTCGCTGCCCAGCCAGTCCGACCCCCACTCGGTTGAGGAGCTGGGGGAGATGTACACGTAGTAGATCGGGATGTCGGTGTCGTTGACCAGCGTCAGGGTGGTGTAGGCCTCCACTGAGCCGCCGGAGATGGTCCAGGTGTACGTGGAACCGGAGATGGGGACGTCGAAGCGCTGGTCCAGCGCATTGCCGGAGCAGTCCTCGGCGCGCATGTCGAAGGAGCCGGGCGGCACGTAGAGTGTGTACCGACCACCAGCAGGGATGATGTCGCTGCCCAGCCAGTCCTCGCCCCATGATGGGTCGTCGGCAAACGTGACGTATACCCAGCACACATCCGTGCTGGCGTTGTTCTGGATGACGATGGTGGTAAAGGGCACGTCGGCCCCGCCACCACCCTCCGGGCCGTAGAAGGTCCAGCTCATGCTCTGGAACAGGTCCAGCCCGTAGATCTCGTCGAGCACCGAGCTGTCGCAGCCCTCCATGCGCAGATCATACTCGCCGGGCGAGGTGGTGAAGACGCGGCTGGCCCCTGGCTGGATAACCTCCTCGGAGCCGAGCCAGTCCTGGCCCCAGGTATCCGAGGTGGAGGGCGACAGATAAACGTAACAGATCGCCTGGCTGTAGTTGTTCACCAGGGTGAAATCGACTGTTCCCTGCTGCTGAGGACGGGCAGTGGGCCGTGGCGTCGGCGCGGCTCGTGCCGTGGGCCGGGCGGTGGGCCGCGCCGTGGGCTGCCCGGCCGTGGCAGTTGCAGTGCCTTTGCCTGCGCCTCCGGGGACGGCGGTCTCATCGCCGCCCGGCAGAGTGGGTGAACAGGCCAGGGTGGCAGCCAGAAGTGCGGTGACAGCCAGTAACCACCACCTGGATGAATGATATCCGGCCTTCATAATGAGTCCTCCGGGGAAAGCCCTCATCGCGCAGCCCGGCGCCCCGTTCCGTCTGCCCGATGAGGGGGTCAGGATCAAACGGGGATTGCCCCCTTCACCCTCAGGATACGACCACCCCTGTGAGGTGTCAAGCGGTTGATAGAGAGGTGTAACAAAAGGGGTGGCCTTTGCGTGGCCACCCCTCCTGTGAAGCGGTGAAAGCCCTTTAATACATAGGCACTTCCATCTTGAGCAGCCTCTCGCGCAGACCCTCCATATCGGCCAGGTGACGGTCGATCACGGCGCGCACCCGCGCCTCGATCTCCGGGGTGATGTGCCCGTTGCGCGACTTGACCGATGCTGTGGCGACCAGCGGTTGATCCAGCGGCTTGCCGATCTGGCTCAGAATATACATCTGCACCTCAGCAACCTCAGGGACCTCCTCGATGATCGCCTGACTGGCGACGAGCGACAGGACGTTGTAGAGCTTCCCCACATGGCTGATCGGGTTCTTGCCCGCCGCGGCCTCCAGCGAGGCTGACCGGAAGGGCGCGATGACGCCCGTGACGCGGTTGCCGCGCCCCACCGACCCGTCATCGCCCATCTCGGCGCTGGTGCCGGTGAGCGTCAGGTAGACGGCACCGCTTTCCTCATCATCGGCGGTGTTGACATACACGACGGTATCACGGTCATCAAGACCGTTGGCAAAGGACTGGATCGCGGCGTGGACGGCTTGCTTCTGGCGCTTATACTCCTCCACGTTCGGGATGCGGGTGGCGATGAAGGGGATGGCGCAGGTGAGCGTGACCGAGTTGCCATCGCGGAAGCCCATCACCTTAACATCCTCACCGATGGGGTACTCGTCGATCAGCACGTTGGTGATGTACTCGCAGGTCTCATAGACGGCGCGCTCCAGGCCGGAACGCGGCCAGTGGGCCACACCGAAGCTGGTGTCGTTGGAGGTGATCTCATGGACGGCATGCACCAGCTCGCTGGAACCCTTGCCCGCATAGCAGTCGATCACACAGTGCTGGTCGGGGTCCAGGTAGCGCATGGTCTCGCGGATGTGGGCTTTGGCGGCGTTGATGGCGATCTGATCCATGGGAATGCGGCGGCCGTCGGGGGCGACAGGGGTGCCACGCCCGGCGATCTGGATGCGGATCGGCTTCTGCATTACGGCGCTGCCGAACGTCACATCGACGTCCCCGGCGACAAGCTGAACCTTATCGAAGTTATGGTGCAGAGGGGCGCCCAGGTTCTCGATGCACCACTTCATATACTCAACACTGATGCGCTCGGCAATGCCATCGCACAGGGAGTCAGGGTGGCCCTTACCTTTGCGCTCGACGATCTCGATCGGGCGTTCCTCAATTGACATTTCCTGCGTCTCAACAACGCGAATGTTACGTGCCATCGTTTCGTTTGTCCTCCTGTAGATTCCTGCGGGCAAACGAAAGCGCCTCTCCGCGTGTGAGAAGAGGCGCATGGCAATCGTGCTACAACCTGCGCGTCTCCCCTCATCTCCCAGAGTCTGCAGCAGATGCTCTGCCGGAATTGGCACCGTGCCGCGACAGCGTGCTCGCGGCGGTTGCCGAGGCTTCAAAGGGCCGGTCCCTCCACCTCTCTGGATAAGAGGACGCTCCGCTGACCGCTGCATTATGTGATTTGCCCAGAGTCTAACGCGGGGGCGGGGGGATGTCAATAAAAGCAGGCAGGCGCGGGGGGCAGGCATGGAAGTACAGCAGCGGATCATTGCCCGTGCCGGGCGGGCACGTTACAATTCTCACTTATGGACACAGGCATCGTGATCGTGAGCTGGAACACACGTGAACTGCTGCGTCGCTGCCTTGAGTCGGTGTATGCCAGCAGCGGCCCGGTGACGTTCCGTGTGGTGGTGGTGGATAACGGCTCGGCGGATGGCAGCGCCGAGATGGTGCGTGAGGCCTTCCCGCAGGTGGCAGTGCTCAGCGGCCATGGCAACGTGGGCTACCCGGCGGGCAACAACCTGGGGCTGCGCCTGCTGGGCTATGCTGAACCCGGCCAGCCTGCCGCCCCGGATGCCCCGCGCTATGCGATCCTGCTCAACCCCGATACCGAGATCCCCCCTGATGCGCTGGTTAAACTGGTCGCCTATATGGACGCCCACCCGGAGATCGGGGTGATCGGGCCGCGGTTGTATCTGCGTGATGGCTCACTGGACCTGGCCTGTCGCCGCAGCTTCCCCACACCGGAAGTCTCGCTGTGGCGGCTGATCGGCCTGGCGAAGCTGTTCCCAAAAAGCCGGCGGTTTGCCCGCTACAACCTGACCTATCTGGATGAGCACACCATCGCCGAGGTGGATTCGGTGGTGGGGGCGTTCATGATGGTGCGGCGCGAGTGCATCGAGCGCGTGGGGCTGATGGATGAGCGCTTCTTCATGTATGGGGAAGACCTCGACTGGGCCAAGCGTATTAAAGAGGCCGGGTGGAAGGTGGTTTACTACCCTGAGGTGGAGGTGCTGCACGTGAAGCGCGCTGCCAGCCGCCAGAGCAAACAGGCCCGATTTGAGTTTGTGCGTGCCATGCTGCTGTTCTATCGCAAGCATTATCAAGGTAAGACGCCGATCCTGACTCACCTGGCTGTGCTGGCCGGCCTGGCGTTGTGGGGGGGGCCGAAGCTGTGGCCTGAGATCGCAGGACGCGGCGGCTGAGCTATGTCCGATCGGCAGCAGAGGGAAAACGCAGCATGAGCCAGTCTCAGGTCAGGACGCTGTATATCCTGTCCAAGATAGCCCTGGATGCCCTGATGGCCGGCATCGCGTTTGTGCTGGCCTATTATCTGCGACTGTGGATTCCGTTCCCGGCCAGCCCCGTGGGCGTCAGCGGTTTTCTGGTGTATCTGCCGATGCTTGTCGTGCAGGTGGTGAGCGTGATCGCGGTGTTCTACTTTAACCGCCTGTATCATGTCTCGCGGTCGCAGTCGCGCGTGGACGAGCTGTCGATGATCTTCGGGACGGTCAGCATCGCCACGATGATGGCGGTGGCGATCTCGATCCTGACCTTCAAGAACAGCATCTTCGAGCTGGACTTCCCGCGCGGGATGATCCTGTATGCCTGGCTGCTGGGCATCGTGCTGATCATGGCGGGGCGCGAGATGCACCGCCATGTGTGGCACCGGCTGCGCATGCGCGGTGTAGGGCGCGACCGGGTGATCGTGGTGGGGTCCGGCGAGGCAGCCCAGGCGATCATCCAGAAGATACAGTGGGCACCTTACCTGGGGTATGAGCTGGTGGGGGTGGTTAACGGAGCCGACCACAGCCGTGAGGTGGTGGGCGCGCCTGTGCTGGGTGAGGTCAGGGACCTGCCGGATATCATTGAGGGGCATGCAATCGAGCAGGTGATCATCGCCCTGCCGGAGGGCACCCCGCGGCGCGAGGTGGTGCGGCTGGTGAACATGTGCCAGCGCGGCAGCGTATCGATCAAGATATTCCCTGACCTGTTCGAGTTCATCACCACCGGGGTGACTATCGATGACATGGGCGGCATCCCGCTGCTCAATGTGCGCGACATCCAGCTGCGCGGCTGGAAGCTGAGCCTGAAACGCGCGATGGACCTGATCGTGTCGGCGGTGGGGCTGGTGATGCTCTCGCCGATCCTGATGCTGATCGCACTGGCCATCAAGCTGGAGTCGCCGGGGCCGGTGTTCTACTGCCAGGAGCGCATGGGGCTGGACGGCAAGCCGTTCCAGATGGTCAAATTCCGCTCAATGCGGCAGGACGCCGAGGCCAGCGGGCCGGGCTGGACCGTGAAAAATGACCCGCGTGTGACGCGCATCGGCAGGTGGATGCGCGCCAAGAACGTGGATGAGCTACCGCAGCTTATCAACGTGCTGCTGGGCGAGATGAGCCTGGTGGGGCCGCGCCCGGAGCGCCCGGTGTATGTGCAGAAGTTCCGGCAGAGCATCCCCCGCTACATGGAGCGTCACCGCGAGAAGGCCGGTATGACCGGCTGGGCGCAGGTCAACGGGCTGCGCGGTGACACCTCAATTGCCGAGCGCACCAAGTATGACCTGTGGTACGTGGAGAACTGGTCGCTGTGGCTGGATATCAAGATCATCGCGCGGACGATCTTGCAAACCCTGTTTTTGCGATCACACGATACCAATGCCTATTGACAGCCGGGCAGGCTGTTCTCTCACACCTCCACACGATAGTCATCTTTGAGCAGCGCCCGCAGCGGCAGCTCATACAGCCATATCTGCTCACCGGGGATAGGGTGGTAGGGTGTGCGCTCGATCGGCCCCTCCAGCCCCACCCCGAGCGGCATCTGCCAGAACACCGTGGTGCGCTGCTGGTGATCAGCCAGCCCGCACAGAGCGGTTAACATGTCGGTCAGGGTGGTATCATCGGGGGCGGCGAGGTAGCTGATGTAGAGCTGGTCGCGCCGGAAGAAGCGGCCGGGCGGTGGCTGAAGGGCGAGGATGGCCACCCCGTGGAGCTGGTCGAACTGCCGCCAGCCCAGCACGGGGGTGGCAGCCGGTGCGGCAAGATAGCTCTGCAGGCGTGCCTCGGTAAGATAGGCCAGCGTACCATAATGCTCCGTGTAGCGGTTGGCGCGATACATCGGCGAGCTGCGCAGATGCTGAAAGACCGTGCTGAGGTTCTTCTCCAACAGCAGGCGGAACGGGCTGAAATCGGCAGGCCCTGCGGCGGCCCGGTATGCCTGATAGGTGGCGCGGTGGCGGAACCCCATCTCCTGTGCTGCTGTCTGCAGCCGCTCGTCCTGATAGGCAATGCCCATGCGCAGGATGCCGTCACCCCGCTCGCGAAACAGCGCCACCAGCTTCTCAATCAGCGCACTGGCCACCTCTTCAGGCACGCCTGCGCCGAGCTGCACCCCCTCAGCCCACCATTCCGAGGGGCCGAGATGACGCAGGTTGGCCACCCCCACGATCTGGCCGCGGCGCAGGGCGACGATCGGGGTGCTGGCTTCACTCTCGACCCAGTGTGCCCATACAGCAGCGTTGACCAGGCTGCCAGCGGCGCGCTGCCGCGGGAACAGGCCCGACAGCTCGGCCCAATCTGCGGCGGTGCCTTCGCGGAGGGTCAGCTCAGAGGAAGGGGGTTCATCACTCACGGCAGGGCCTTTCTGATCGACAGCAGGCAAAACAGGATTACAGGGAGGGGGCAGAGATGTGCCTGGCTCTCAGCCGCCCCCTCTCATTCTAAACGGGGCGACGGGTTTGCTGCAAGCCGATCAGGGCAGAAAAAGCCTCACCCCCGCGCAGCAGCCTGTGCCGCCGGGGGTGAGGGTGAACAGGGGGTTATCCTGAACAGATCACCGGGTTAGATATACCCTTCTTTGACCAGATATTCGTAGGCGCTCAGCGCGGCTTTGGCCCCCTCGCCGATGCTGATCAACACCTGCTCGGAATAGGTGTCGGTGACGTCTCCGGCTGCGAAGATGCCGGGGCGGGAGGTCTCGTTCTTGCAGTTGACCTTGATGCGCTTCTTCGCGTCCAGCTCGACCAGGCTGGCGACGATCTGCGAGCGGGGGATCAGCTCTTCCTCGACGAACATACCGTCGGCGGTGATCTCGCGCTCCTGGCCGTTGGTGGAGACGATCACACTGCGCGCATAGGTGTCGCCCCTGATCTCCTTGATAAGGCAGTTCTTGAGCACCTCCACATGGGGCATCTTCTGAAGACGCAGGCCAAGCGGCGTCTCCAGTTCCTTGCCTGACCGAACCACCATGGTCACGCGGCGGGCTACGCGGGCTAGCTCGGCGGCGCTGAGCAGTGCCAGGTCGCCGTCACCGAACACCACCACTTCGCGGTCGATAAAGAGCTGGGCGTAGCTGGTGGCGCTGTAGCACAGGCCGCGCATCATGAACTCGCGCTCGCCGGGCACATCGAGCAGCTGCCCTTTTGACCCGGTGGCGACGATGATGGCGTGTGTTCTGAACAGATCGCCGCTGGCGATCTTGACACTGTAGCCGCCCTCGATCGCCTCGATATGCTCGACGTTGTCCATCTTGAGCACGTAATCCAGGTATTCGATCTCGCGCGAGAAACGGCTGACGATCTCGTCTCCGTTAATCACCATATGGCGCTCAACAAAGGGAAGCTGGAGCCGGTAGTTGGTCTTGCCACCCAGGTCACGGGTGATCATCAGCACATTTAGCTTCTTGTGCACCGCGTAGATCGTGGCCGTTAGCCCGGCGGGGCCGCCGCCGATCACGATCAGGTCATACATGCCAGCGTCTGCCATCATCCTCATTCCTCCTCCGGCGCTTCAGGGATGAAGCCCTCGCGCATCAACAACTGCGTCATCTCGCGCGCGGCCCTGATAATGGTGGACGCACGCTCGAACTCGGCCTCATAGGTGGTCTCCAGGCGGGCCAGGCCCTGCGCCTGCGCCTTCATGGCGACCGCGGCGGCCTCGCGGGGGAAGACCTCCCATTCCTCCATGCTGGGCAGGATGTATTCGTCGGTCAGGCCCTTCTCCTCAGCCATTGCAGCCAGCGCCTCGGAGGCGGCGATGGCCATCTCGTCGCTGATGGTGCGCGCACGCACATCGAGCGTGCCGCGGAAGATGCCGGGGAAGCCCAGCGAGTTGTTGACCTGGTTGGGGAAGTCGCTGCGCCCGGTGGCGATGACGGCAGCTCCCGCCTCTTTCGCCTCCCAGGGCCAGATCTCGGGGATGGGGTTGGCGCAGGCGAACACGATCGCATCCTTTGCCATGCTCTTGACCCACTCCGGCAGGATGGTACCGGGGCCGGGCGTGGAGAGGGCGATCACAACATCAGCACCTTTCATCGCCGTGGCAATGTCCCCCTCCAGCTCATCTTTGTTGGTGAGCTGGCACATGCGCCATTTCTGGATGAAATCGCGGCGGCGCATATAGACATCCTCGCGATGCTTGCCCAGGATGCCTTTGCTGTCGACCATGAGGCAGTTGGCTGGCTCAGCGCCGTAGGCGAAGATCAGCCGGGCGCAGGCCACGTTGGAGGCCCCGGCGCCGATGAAGGCGATGCGGACGTCCTCGATCTTCTTGCCCACCACCTTCAGCGCATTGATCAGCGCGGCCAGCGTGACGGAGGCGGTGCCCTGCTGGTCATCGTGCCAGACGGGGATCTCGGCCTCTTCTCGCAGCGTGTCCAGCACCCGGAAGCACTTGGGCTGCGAGATGTCCTCCAGGTTCACGCCGCCAAAGGACGGCTGGAGCATCAGCACGGTGTCGATGATGCGGTCGGGGTCTTTGGTGTCGAGCATGATGGGCACAGCATCGACGCCGCCCAGGTACTTGTAGAGCAGGGCCTTGCCCTCCATGACGGGAAGGCCGGCCTTTGGGCCGATATCGCCCAGGCCCAGCACACGGGTACCATCTGAGACCACCGCGACGGTGTTCCACTTGCTGGTGTACTCATAGACCAGTTCGGGGTTCTCAGCGATGGCGCGGCAGGGGGCCGCGACTCCCGGTGTGTACCAGATGGCGAAGTCGTCGAGGTCCCGTACACGGCAGCGCAGGGCTGTCTGCACCTTGCCCCGGTAGAAGGGGTGCAGGCGCAGGGCATCTGCGGCGGGCTTCTTCGCCTTCGCCAGCAGCTCCTCAGGCGATACTTGCGGTTTGGTTTTCGACATCTGCTTCTCCTTATTTCAGAGAGATTGCTTTCAGGTTTTCAGCCGGCAGGCGGCGAGGGCTGTGCTCTTTGGCTGCGTCGATCGCCTGACCTGCTGGGTGCTGAAGGGGTGATGCTGTGCTTCCTCTCGGGGTGATGCGTTGGATCAAAGGCGCAGATCGCACTATCACGCCTGACGGGGGCTTCTCCTCTTTTAGCATAGCCCAGGGTGTGCACAGATGTGCAGTAGCAAATGTCCCATCGATGCGTGACAGGTATCCTAAATTTCAGGGTGGCAAAGGGGGTAAAAACAGCGAGGTGGGTCTGACCACCTCGCTGTGCAGGGTGTGGCTGGCTGATGACCGGTGCGCACTCAGGCGCTGCGGGCTGCCATCGTGATGAGCTGCACCAGCTCATCCCATTCCTCCTGGAACAGGTGGAGTGTCAGCCCCTCCAGCTCGATGTTGTACACCATCTCGCCGTCGAGATCCTCGCCGCGCAGCACGGCGTAGTTATCCGTCTCGGCCAGCACCACCAGGGCCATCTCATCGCCCTGCGGCATGTTGCCATCGTTGAAGTCAGACATGTGATTTTCTCCTTATGAGCCGGGCAGCAGGCCCGGCTGAATCAGCAACGTTGAAGCTGTGCCGATTATACCTCTGCAGCGGGCGGGCACCCACAATTTGGGGCGGTGCGGCATAGAGGGATCGCAGCGAGGCCGGGCGCGCGCCCTTACTCCTCGATGTCAGTGTGCCTGCCCAGCAGGTGGTGCGTCAGGTAGTGCCAGGCCCGGCGCAGGCCGCGCCGGGTGAAGTGGCGGGCGAAGCCGCGGGCGGCCCGGCGCACGTCCACCTGATTGCCATAGCGCTCACGCAGGTAGTAGAGGTGCTCAACCAGCCACACATACAGGTCAGCCTCGGTGCGTCCGGGGAAGTCCTCCAGGATACCGGTCTCGCGGATCACATCGACGATGGGCCGGTAGACCTGCTCGAACCACTGGGCAGCTGCCTCCTCAAAGGTGAACTCACGGTTCCACTCCTGCGACTGGAGGTAGCGGTGGACGTTGATGTGATCATACAGGATGCTGTAGCCCTCAGTGGTCGTCATGCGGAACGAATAGTCCGGCTGCATCGCATCGAGGCCGGTGGCGGTCAGGAACTCGGCCAGCGTGCCTACCAGGGCCAGGTCCTCGGCGTCCATATCAGATGTAAGGGGCACACGCAGGCGGAACTCCAACACCTCCGCGTCGATGTACTCCTGGCCCAGCTCGCGGGCCACGCTGATACGGTGGTTGCCGTCGATGACGAAATAGACATCTCCGGCCTTATAGAGCTGGACAGGCGGGAGCTTGATGTTCTCCATAAAGGCGCTGCCTACCCGCCACCAGCGCTCACGGGTGAAGGTCTGGGTGGGCATGAAGGCCCGGTCGAAGTCGTAGTAGCGGTCCACGCTGCCGACGATCTTGGCGATCTCGACGCTCTGGATCCCGCGGTAGATCGGCCCGCCGATGCGCGCCTTCTCATGGATCTGGTGGAAGGCTAGCAGGCGGTTGGAACGGCCCTGTAAGGCGGCCAGCACCTGGCCGATGAATGCTTTGCGCCGCGCGCGGTTAAATGCCTCGCGGGCGTTGTGGGCTGCGGTCTTGCTGCTCATCATCACCTCCCCACTCAAAGAGATGGGACGGGTACACATTCACCACCAGCGTGTCATGAAAGCGCGTCTTGAAGCGCGCGTCGCGGCGGTAGATGTGTTTGTGCCCGTGCAGCATCATGCGGGGCCTAAAGTAACGCATGAAGGTTAAGAGACTCTTAAACCCTGTGTGCGTCAGGTCGGTCCCATCGTGTATGCCGTAGGGTGGTGAATGGGTGACGAGGATATCGACGAAGCGGCCGTAACGCAGGCGGTTGTACAGCAGATGTGGGATCAGGCGCATAATGCGCATCCACATCTCCTGCTCGGTGTACTGATTGATCGCATTCGGCTGGTAGCGGCGCGAGCCACCCAGGCCCACCACGATCAGGCCGTTGACCACCACACAGCGCCCGTCGATCAGACGGCAGCCCTCGGCGGCATTCAACGTGCGGCCGTCAGCCGTGAACTGCGTCTTATCGTGGTTGCCATACACATAAACCACCGGCGCCGAGAGCATGGTGGTGATGAACTCCAGATAATAGTACGGGAGGTCACCACAGCCGATGACGAGATCGACGTCACCGTACCGCTCTCGTATGTCCGGTGAGTAGATGGAATGGACAACCTGATCGCTGAGGGCGAGGATCTTCATTCGCCTGGGGATCGCTTCTCACTACACCGGTTGACTCCAACACCAGCAGGCGCCTCAGAGTATACCACATCCCGGCGTCGGGTCTCACCCGCAGATACCGGCCCTCCCGCCTCAGCTACCGACATCCATCACACAAAACTACCACCCTCTCGACCCGGGCTTCTCCGGATCAACGGGCGGGCATTATAGCGCCGCGGGGGCAGGGGGGCAACCCGCCGCGCAGCCTGCCGATCGCCGCGGTTGTGTGCTACAATCGCCGGGACGCCCGGTTGTGACATGATCTGCCCGGATGACAGAGGCGAGGCGAAGATGATACTCAGCAGCGCAAAGACTCCACAGCATCACACACGGGGGCTGGCAGCGGTGATTGCGCTGACCCTGCTAGGGGGGTGTGCGATCCCGACGGCGGGGCAGGGGGCGATCCCCACCCCGGCAGGGGAAAGCCCGACCGGGGACGCCGCAGCGGCTGAGGCCGGGGCCGATCCCGGCGGCACGGCGCAGCCCACCGCCGCCGGTGAGGAGGCCAGCACCGCGACGCCCACCCCCGTAATCGCGATCGTCGGGGTGAGTGAGGAGCTGGCTCGCACATGGGAGTCCTTCCTGCGAGACAGCATCGCGTTTCAGGTGGAGCGCATGCGCGATAAGCTGGTGCTGATGGAGCGCTATCAGAACCCGGCCCATTTTGAGCAGAACCGCGGCGGGCTGATCGAGGACATCGACCTGCTGGAGGACCGCACCGTCTTTGAGGTACGCGGGGCGCTGGCCAGCACCACCACCGATTTCGACATCCGCATTACCTACGCGGACGGCGACACCGAGACACGCACCTGCCGCTATCAGGTTCTGATCGAGCAGAGCCCTGAGGACGGGCTGTGGTATGTGATCAACCCCACGGCCTTTGACCCCTATACGTTTTGCAGCGGGTAATAAACCGCATATAAAACTCCCCTAAAAAAGCGCGCCGATCTGGAACCAGATGGGCGCGTTATGCGTTATAGAATCATGAGCCTGGCCGGCAGGTTCTGATGCGCCGCCGCATCGTGAAGCCCTTCACGCGGATGGGAAAATGGTCCCAAACTGCGTATCAGGCCCGTAACAGGTGGCAACGGCGAGGGGAAACTGGGGTTATACTGATTACAGTGGCGTTGTATGACCCCGTTCGCACTATCACAATATCGGGATATGGGGCAGTCACCGGGGCGCATGCCGGCCCCGGCCAAATGGTGGACGGTGTTGGTAGTGAGAGGAGTGGGCGGTGGAACACAGAGGTCCTCTGGAGAATCGTGACCGGGATGAGATGAGCGGGATGATTGCCGGCATGGCGTTGATCATCCTGATGGTGCTGACGGCGATCGCGCTGATCGGCATCTTCACCGGCTTCCTGGGCACGACCTGATACCCGGCGAGGAGGGAGCCACGATTTTGGAGATACCTCCAACAGCAACCGACGAGCGCGCCGGTTAAGCCACACCAGGCTGACCGGCGCGCTGTCGTGTTGACATTTAGCATTTTTTAACCCATTTTTTGCGCTGATTTAACCTTGCTGTGCTAGCCTTAATCATGTGCAGACTGACACAGCTGCACCACAAAAAGCCCACCCCGGCTGACGCGTTTGCCGGAACGGATCGCCCGGCCCGCGTCAGCCGTCATATCAGTCAGGGCAGGCAAAGAGAATCCGCACGTGCGACACCGAGCGGGCATGGGGGAAGTGGGGGCCATCAGCGGCCCCCTCTGCGCTTTTTTGATCCGTGTCGGGGGCGGGCGGTATGATCAGGGCGTAACGCCATATACACCGGTCATCCGGCCAGCCTGAGGACCGTTGCAGAACAGCTATGTGGGCTATCATCGAGGCGATCCGCAGCACCATACCGGCCTTCTTTTCTGCGAATGCGCTGCCGCTGGGCATCGGGCTGATCCTGGGGATCGCGGTGGCGCTGCTGCTGCGCGCGCGCCAGGTCTATGCTAATCGGCGTGCCTTCGGCTACAGCGTGGACCGCGCCCTGACGCTAAACCAGCGGCTGAGGCGTTGGGCTTTTGTCGCGCTGATTGCCTTTGGGGTGGTGGGGGGGGCGGCCCTGTGGCGCTCGCTGCGCCCGGCCCCTGCCGCCGATCTCAGCGTGCCCGTGGTGGAGGTGGAACACATCGACCCGCTGACCGAGATGCGGCTGGTGATCCCGCGGCTTGCGGTGGAGGCGGAGATGATCCCTGCGCCGTTTGTGGCCCGCCAGTGGGATATCTCCCGGCTGCGCGATGAAGTGGCACATCTGGAGGGCACGGCCCTGCCCGGCACACCTGGCAATGCCGTGCTGGCAGGGCATGTCACCATTCCCAATGCGGGGTGGGGGCCGTTCCGCGAGCTGGACACGCTGGCCCCCGGCGACCGCATCTTCATCGAGATCGGCGCCGACCGAACGCTGATCTACCAGGTGGAGGATGTAACGCTGGTGGAGCCGGATGATGTGCACGTGACCTACCCCACTGAGGACACGCGCCTGACTCTGATCACGTGCGCCGGATGGAGCGACATCCTGCAGGATTACGCTCAGCGGGTGGTGGTGGTGGCGAAGCCGCTGAATTGAGCCGCGCGTTTGACACGATACGGGCCGCTGCACAACGCCGCGGCCCTTTTTTGATCGGCGTCAGCGGGCGGCGATCAGGACACGGCCCCAGCCCGGCCATACCCGGTCGAGGGCCAGTTTGCCGCCCTGCACGGTGAATGTGCGCCCCTCATCATCCAACACATCGCGGAACACGGTGCCATCGGGGATGGCATGGCGGTGCAGCAAGATGGACAGGGAGGCAGCCTCTGTGCCGCTGTTGAGCGCCACCACGGCCACCTGACTGCCAGCCCGGCGGATGTAGCTATACAGCGTGGGGGCCGTCTCCAGTGAGTCGAAGTCTCCGGCGTAAAGCGCGGGATGCTCACGGCGGATGCGGGCCAGGCGGCTGATGGCGCGGAAGATGTGCCCCTCGCGGTCTGGCCAGCTCTCGCGGCGCGGCATGGGGGTGCGTAGCGCCGGATCGCCGTCCTCCTTGCGCCCGCGCAGCCCGGCCTCGTCGCCGTAGTACAGGCAGGGGATGCCGCGTGTGGTCAACAGGAAGATCAGCGCGGGGTATACGTGGCGCGGCTCTTTGAGGCGTGAGAGGATGCGAGCCACGTCGTGGTTGCCGATGAAGTTGAACAGCAGGATATCGGCATAAACCCCGTACTGTGGATGGTCTGAACGGTCCATCATCGACTTGAGGTTCCAGTAATTGCGGTCGTTCAGCGAGCGCCAGATGGCATCGTAAAGCTGGTAATTGGTGCCTGAGTCGAGCAGGTCGGGGGCCACCCATTTGCGGTAATCGCCGTGAACCAGCTCACCCACCAGGAAACACTCCGGGTTGACCTGCTTGCACACCCGGCGGAATTCCCACCAGAAGCCAGGGTCGATGTCTCCGGCGGCGTCTAGCCGCCAGCCATCCGCCCCCACATCGCCCAGCCACATGCGGGCTACCTCGAACAGGTAGGCACGCACTTCCGGGTTGGCCAGGTTGAGCTTCGGCAGGCTGGCATGGCCTCCCCAGCCGGGGTAGCCGAAGCCGTCGTTGTAACGGGTGTTGCCGTGCCAGTCGATGAAGTACCAGCCCACGTATGGGGAACTGCTGCGTTTCTCCAGGATGTCTTTGAAGGCGAAGAACTCGCGCCCGGTGTGGTTGAACACGCCATCAAGGATGACCTTGAGGCCGTGGCGGTGGATCTCGCCTACCACTTCTTTGAACAGCGTCACATCGCCCAGGCGGCGGTCGACGCTGAAATAGTCGATGGTGTCATAGCCATGGCGCTCGCTCTCGAAGATGGGGCCGAGGTAGATGGCGGTTGCGCCCAGCTCCTGGATGTGATCGAGCCAGCCGAGCAGCTCGTACAGGCGCGGGGCGGGCGGGCCGCTGCGCGGGTTCTCAGCGGGGGCGCCGAAGAAGCCCAGCGGGTAGATGTGATAAAACACAGCGCGCCGGGCCCACTCAGGGACCCAGCCGGGGTCGGGGCTGCGAGACATGAGAAACCTTCTCCGGGGGAACTGAAGGCAGGCGGGGCATCCATGGCAGGCAGACGCCCCGCCCGCGCAGGTGGTTGACTCTCAGTACAGCGCGCTGCGCAGTGGCTCGCAGGCATAGCAGGCTCCGCCGGGCCGGATGATCGCATAGCCTGCCTGCGGGTCATCACCCCAGAAGGTGATGTCCACGTTGAAGACGATGAACAGGCGCACCCGGCCCGACTGGCGGGCCATGCGGGCCGCCTCGCCCAGCCATGCGGCGTGTTCGCTCACCGAGGTGCCGTTGCCCCACCAGAAGTTGGGTGGGGCCGAGCCGTAGCCGTCCGGGCTGAGATAGCCGATCTCGGTGAAGCACAGCGGCGTGGTGGGGAAGGCCGAGGCGTACGTGTTGAAGGTCTTGATGTAGTACCACGAATAGTGGCCGCCGCCGCCGTCGGCGGGATGGCCCGTGGTGGCCGAGGGTGGCGTGGCCCCGGCGTTATGATGCACACCCAGGCAGTCCATGTACCTGGCCGCGCCTGCGTCGCGCATCCCGGCCAGGTAGATGTCGTCAGCCCACACCTCCACGACGTTGTGAACGCCGGTGGGGGCCAGCGCACCCGCAATCACCATCGTGCCGGGGTTAACCGCCTTGATGGCATTGTAGGCGGGGGCCAGCATGTTGTTCACATAGCTGGCCGGGCTGATCTGGCCGGTGGGCCACTCGCGGTTGAGGTTCATCTCGTTCCAGATCTCGATGCCGTCCGCGCCCAGGGCGGCCACACCCCGTACGTAGTTGACATACCCGCTGAAGTCGATCGAGGCCGGGTACAGCGGGCCGGGGATGCTGAACAATATCTTGAAGCCCTCGGCATGCGCGCGCTGAATCCAGCCGGCCAGCGCGGCGGGGTTGTCGCCGGGCGACCATTTATGCTGAATCTTGACCCACGTCATGCCGGCGGAGCGCATCACGTTGGGGTTGGCGAAGGTGTGTGTCTGCCCGCCGAGCTGAAAGGCCCCTGTCGAGGGCACAGGGGTGGGTGCAGGGGCCGGCGCCGGTGCCGGGGCCGGGCCGCTCTCCACGGGGGCGGAGGCCAGATTCCCGCTGATGGTGACCAGCCAGGCGGCCAGCCAGCCCTGCGTGCCGTTATACTCCACCTTGACCCAGCTTGAGTCAGCGTTGCGGGCCAGGATCGGAAGGGTAACCCCACCGGGCACGCTGCCGATGATGGCGAAAGAGGTGCCCGGCCCGGCGCGGAAGTTCAATGTGCTCTTGGGCGTGGCCGTCAGGCCGCCGGGCGATGGGGCCGGCGCAGGAGCCGGGGCTGGTGCCGGGGCCGGGGCGCCGTCAGTCACCGGGGCCGAGGCCAGGTTCCCGCTGATGGTGAGCAGCCAGGCGGCCAGCCAGCCGGTCGTGCCGTTGTAGGTGACCTGCACCCAGGTCGAGGCTGCGTTGCGCCCGACCACCGGGACGGCGACGCCACGGGGCACGCTGCCGATGATGGCGAAAGAGGTGCCCGGCCCGGCACGGAAGTTCAGGGTATTGCCGGGTGTGGCCGTCAGGCCACCGGGCGATGGGGCCGGCGCGGGGGCCGGGGCTGGAGCCGGGGCGGGTGCCCCGCCGCCGGATTGATCCGTGACGGGCACAACACCCAGGTCGCCGTAAATGCTGGAAAGCCAGGCTGCGATCCAGCCGGTGCCGCCGCCGTACTCCACGAACAGCCAGTCACCGGCCCCGTTCTTGCCCAGCACCGGCACATTAGTGTTGGCCGGGACGACGCCCAGGGTGGCGAAGGAAGTACCCGGCCCGGCGCGGAAGCGCAGGCTGACCTGGGGGGTGGCCGTCACGCCGGTGGCAGGCAGGCCGCTTCCGCCGCCGCCCCCCCCGCTGACGATCTCATCGGTGACGGGCACGCTGTACAGCGAACCGGCCAGGTGCACCATCCAGGCAGCCACCCAGCCGCGCTGGCCGTTGTAGTCGATCAGATACCATGAGTTGGTGGCCGTGCGACCGATCACCGATGCGGTGGCGAGGTAGGGAAAGGAACCGATTACCTGATACTGTGAGCCGGGGCCGGAGCGCATGCGGGTGGTGGCGTTGGCCGTCACGGTGACGCCAGTCTGCGCGTCCGGCGCAGCCAGTGCGCTGCCCAGCGGCAGGATCAGCGCGATGACCAGCACCAGTGCGATCAGCCTTACCAGTCGCTTATGTGACATAGGTGGGGCCTTTCTGAACATCGGGAATCCACTTGATTGGTTGGCGCTTACTATACCACGAGACGGCAGGGATCAAAAAGGGACGGCTGCGCAAAGCCGTCCCCCGTGATTCCGCGCAGTGGCTGGGGACATCCCTGCCTGAAGAGACCTCGCCCGCGCCGGGCCTGGTCCGTCACCTCCTCTCCACGCGTGGAGAGGGGGCTAGAGCCGAGCGCCGCGAGGCCGGGGGGTGAGGTATCCGGCACGGGCGGCACGCAGGTGTTCTGAGTTTGATGCAGATGCCCTGCTGGCCAAAGCCCCCGTGATACTGCGCAGGGCTTAGAAGAACAGCTTGGCCAGCGCCAGCGCGCCCTGCTTCCAGGGGACGCGGTGCGTGACGCCCGACTGCCCCTTGAAATTGTCCAGGTTGGCGACGTACCAGTCGTAGTTGCGGATCAGCGCGTCTTTGTTGGAATACTTCGGGTTGAAGCCCACCGACTCGGCCTTCTCGATCGAGACGAACGACTCCTTGTCAACCGTCTCATAGACCCATTTGTAAAGCGGCGAGAGGCCGACCGACTCCAGAACGCGCAGGGCGAGGATGGCCGGGCCAGACGGCAGCGGGATGATGCGCTTGCCATGCCCGGCGTGGTCGAGCACAGCCTGGAAATCCGAGCGGGGCGTGCCGAACTCGCGTGCGCCAACGTTGAACACGTCGTTCACCTGCTCCTCCGGCAGCGTGGCTGTCAACCAGATGAAGTCGCACAGGTCCTCAACGTCAAGATACTGGTATGGGTTATCGCCGGAGCCGAGCACAGGGAAATTGTGGCCGGTGTAGGCGAAATCGTACAGCAGGGCAAAGACGCCCAGCCGCTCCGGTCCGATGAACGACTTGGGCCGGATGATCGGCACACACATGCCCTTCTCGCGGAAAGCCACCACCACCTCCTCTGCCTTGACTTTGGCCTCACCATAGGGGCCGACACCCTGAAGGGGGTCGGTCTCATAGAGCGGGTGGTGATCAGGGATGCCGTATACCGCTGTGGAGGAGATGTGGATGGCGCGCTTCACGCCGTGCCTGAGCGCCGTCTCGTACACCAGCCGCGTACCGTCGATGTCGGTGGAGAAGATTTCCTCTGGCGGGTAGAGGGGCAGGGCGGCGGCGCAGTGCACCACGATGTCTGCGCCCTGCATCGCGCGGTCAATATCAGCCTCGATGCGGATGTCGCCCTGGAGTGCGTCGATCCGATCTTTGCAGTCGGGATAGTCGAACGCGACCAGGTCGATCGACTTGACCTGCTGGCCGCGGGCCAGCAGATAGCGCACCAGGTTAATGCCGAGGAAACCGGAGCCGCCGGTGATCAGCCAGGTTTTACTCTCCATAGCACAGAGATGCCTTTCTGGATGTCAGCTTGATTGATACGGCCTCTGCCCGGCAGAGGGCCGCGTGCGATTATAGCCTGCCCTGCCGGGTGAGTCCATAACCGGCGGGCGAGCGTCAGGTCAATCGCATGAAGTAGCGAACTGCAGCAGCCAGCGCCAATTGACCTCACCCCCGCCCGGCTCAGCAGGGCCTCACCGGGCCACCCCCTCTGCACGCGTGGAGAGGGGGAAGCGCCGGGCGCAGCAGGGCTTGGGGATGAGGTCTCCGACATGGGCGGCGGGGCAGGGATTCCGGTTTTGACGCAATTCCCCTGGGCAGGCACAGACCGGGCGCTCAGCCAGCACCCAGGCGGATCCCGCCGCGGCCCTTGCCGAAGATAGCGCCAATCACCGACCCGATCAGGATCAGGGGCGAGATGACCATCATCACAATGCCGGCGATAAAAGCGATGCGCGCCCCGGTGCGGATGTTCTCGACAAGCTGCTCATGCGTGCCGCCGAAGAAGCGCGACGGCGCGACGGCCTCGCCCTGTTTGGTGCCCACCACGGTCACCAGGGCGCCGTCAGTGAAGCCCCAGGTGCGGATCGACCCCGCCGGCAGTGAGCGCCCGTTATATGTGTCCGAGTCCGGCCCCGGCCCTTCCTCGATGTATTCGGTGGTTGTGCCACCGATGACGGCCCCGTCATTGGGTAGCAGGCTGACGATGGTGCCCTGAAAATCGAGTGTCAGGGCGGGCACCCGGCGCTCCTGCATGCTCCACGAGCCGTCTTTATCCCCCTCGGAGTCGGTGGTGATGTTCCACACATCCACCTGATACAGCACAAGGTCCTGTTTGAGGGGGGTGTTGCCGGTGAGCACACCGGTGAGATACAGTTCCTTGCCCTGGGCGATAGCGGCCAATCCGGCGGGGTCGAGATCGGGCAGGGCGTCGATGCGGCGCCACTCGGCGGCCTGCTGAGGGGAGATGAAGAAGGCCAGAACTGCCCCCATGATCAGAAAGCATCCGCTGCCCACCACAGCAGCGATGACGCCGCCAATGCGTTCACGGAGACGGGCGAAGATGTTCATCAAGACCTCCCAAAGGTTAATTTCAGAGATCAACGCCCGGCGTGATAGCTGCCTGACCGGGGTTATCCGCGGGCTGCCTCTGCAGGCGTCATGATAGCACAGGGACCAAAAAGGGGCACAGCTGAAGCCATGCCCCGGGGATGTCTGTAATCGCGTTGAGATAACTTAGCTGAGATGGGGCAGTATCTTCTGGAGCAGCTTTTCCTTGGGCATGTAGCCGGTGATGCGCTCCACCGCCTCGCCATCCTTGAACAGGATCAGGGTGGGGATGCCCATGATGCCGAAGGCCATCATGGTATTGGGGTTCGCGTCGGCATCCAGCTTGGCCACGCGCAGCTTGCCGTCATATTCCTGCGCCAGCTCATCCACGATGGGTGCGATCATCTTGCACGGCCCGCACCACTCAGCCCAGAAGTCCACCAGGGTCGGCTGATCGGCGTCCAGCACCTCACTCTCAAAGCTCTCATCGGTCACGGCGAAAGGCTTGGCCATTACGATTCCACTCCTAACTTGTGCTAAAAGGCGGTTAATCGGTTTCTTAAGGAAGGACGCTCAATTGGCGCCGGTTCTTACCGCATCGCGGATCGGGGTGATCCTACCATGCAGGGGGCTGGCGGGCAACCACCTGGCGCTAAAATTGCGTTAGAAACAGGGGGAGAGCAAGGCCCCGGCAGAGTAAGCGGCTGCCGGGGCCCCGCTTATCGATCGGCTGCCGGGTGGGTTACCGGCGGTCGCCGCCACGCCCACCGCGGTCGCTGCTGCGCCCACCGCGGTCGCCGCCACGCCCACCGCGGTCACCGCCGCGGCTGCCGCGATCACCGCCACGCCCGCTGCGTGCACCGCCACCGCCGCTGGTGGATTTGTCGTTCATGCGGGCTTCCTCCAGGGTCCAGCCTTCGAGCACGGCCTGGCGGCTCAGGCGGATCTTGCCGTCCGGGCCGATGTCGGTGACCATGACCATGATTTCATCGCCCACCTTGACCACATCATGCGGGCTGTCGATCCGATAGGTGTCGAGCTGGCTGACGTGCACCATACCATCGATGCCGGGCAGGATTTCGACGAAGGCGCCGAAGTTCTCGACGCGGCGCACCTTGCCGGTGTAGATGCGGCCGATCTCGGCGGACTCGGTGAGGGCCTCGATCTGGGCACGCGCACGGGCCGCGCCGTCGGCATCGACTGAGGCGATGTAGACGGTGCCATCCTCCTCGATGTGAATCTGCGAGCCGGTGTCGTTCTGGATGGCGCGGATGGTCTCGCCGCCCTTGCCGATCACATTGCGGATCTTCTCAGGGTCGATGGTGATAACGATCATGCGCGGCGCCCACGGGCTCAGCTCCGGGCGCGGCGCGGGGATGGTCGCCTCGATCACGTCGAGGATCTGCATGCGGGCATCGCGGGCCTGGGCCAGGGCCTCGGAAAGCACCTCATAGCTCAGCCCCTTGATCTTGATGTCCATCTGCAGGGCGGTGATGCCGTCGCGGGTCCCGGCGACCTTGAAGTCCATGTCGCCCAGATGATCCTCCATGCCCTGAATGTCAGTCAGGATGGCATAGCGTTCGCCGTCGCTGATCAGCCCCATGGCGATCCCGGCGACAGGCTTCTTGATCGGCACGCCGCCGTCCATCAGGGCCAGGGTGCTGCCGCACACCGACGCCATCGACGTGGAGCCGTTGGAGCTCATCACCTCGCTGACAACGCGGATAGTGTAGGGGAACTCGTCCTTCTCAGGCAGGACGGGGATCAGGGCGTTCTCGGCAAGCTGACCATGGCCGATCTCGCGGCGCTTGGGTCCGCGCAGCATCCAGGTCTCGCCGGTGGAGTAGGGCGGGAAGTTGTAGTGATGCAGATAGCGCTTCTCCTCCGCCGGCTCCAGGCCATCAAACTCCTGAGCGTCGCCGGGGGTGCCCAGCGTGAGCAGGCTCAGGACCTGGGTCTGCCCGCGCTGGAACAGGCCACAGCCGTGTGAACGCGGGATCATGCCAACCTCAGCCCTGAGGGGCCGGATGGTGCGGTAATCACGCCCGTCGGGGCGGATGCCCTCATACAGGATGCGGTAGCGCACCTGCTTCTTGACAGCCTCGCTGAAGGCCAGGTTGATGCGAGAGGTGATCTGAGCGACCTCCTCCTCGCGCTCATCCAGCGCATCGACCAGAAGCTGCTCGCGCAGGTCCTCCAGCTCTACGTTGCGCTCGTCGCGGTCATAGTAGCTGCTGAGGATCTGGGCGATCTGTTCCTCCAGGCGCTGCTGCTCGGACTCGCTGAAGACAGTCTCTTGAGGCATGACGGCGAGCTCGCGCTTGGGCTTGCCCAGCTCCTCGCGCATGCGCTCCTGCAGCTCGATGATGGGCTGGATGGCCTGATGGCCGTAGCGCAGCGCCTCGATCATCACGTCCTCAGGGACCTCATAGGCCAGGCACTCAACCATGTTGATGGCGTCCGCCGTGCCGGCTATACGCAGGTCAAGGGTTGAGTTGGCCATCTGCTCATAGGTCGGGTTGATGACAAGCTGGCCGTCGATCAGGCCAACGCGCACTGCGCCGATGGGGCCGCCCCACGGGATATCCGAGATGTGGATGGCGGCGCTGGCGGCGTTCATGGCGAGGATGTCGTGCTGGTGCTCGCTGTCATGCGAGAGGGGCATCAGCACCACCTGCACCTCGTTGCGCAGGTCTCTGGGGAACAGCGGGCGCAGCGGTCGGTCGGCCATGCGGGCCACCAGGATGGCCTGGGTAGTGGGGCGGCCCTCGCGGCGGAACCAGCTCCCCGGGATGCGCCCGGTGGCGTACAGCCGCTCCTCCAGGTCCACGCTCAGGGGCAGGAAGTCAATGCCCTCACGGGCCATCTTCGACATGGTGGCCGCGCCGAAAACCATCGTGTCGCCTTCGCGGACGGTAACGGCGCCCCCGGCCTGCTCAGCGAGGTGGCCGGTCTCGAAGATCAGCTCACGGTCCCCGACCTGGGTCATAAATGTACGTTTACTCATAGGTTTTAGAACTTCTCCAGCTTCTTACTACAAACGCCCGGAGGCCAGGGACTGGGAAGCGGCATCAAGGCCGGGCCTGACGCGCTCACGACAGGCCATGCTTGATAACACGTCCCAATTCCTGTCACTCCGGGCCAAACGAATTTCCATTCCTCTATGATTATACCCGATTGTGACCAAATGGGCAGTCAAGCTGTAACAACTGGGTGCTGATCGTGAAAAACGGGCAGGGAGCATCACCCCCTGCCCGCACCGCTCAGCACCAGTCAGGTTACCGGCGCAGGCCAAGCCGCTGGATGAGCCGGTCGTATTCCTTCGGGTCTTTGCTCCGCAGATAGCGCAGCAGGCGGCGGCGCTGGCCGACCAGCTTGAGCAGCCCCAGGCGCGAATGGTGATCGTGTTTGTGGGTGCGGAAATGCTCGGTCAGGATCTCGATGCGCCGCGTGAGCATGGCGATCTGAACCTGGGGGGAGCCGGTGTCACCCTCGTGGGTGGCGAACTCGGCGATGATCTGTGCTTTTTCTTCCTGTGAAAGTGCCATAATCTCCTCATCATTATATATGTCACCGGGAGGGCCGGAGCGTGGCCCAACGGTCTGCGATTCAGCCAGCGGAGTATAGCGCGCCCGGCGGGGGCATCGCAAAAAAACGTGGGGCAACGGGATGAGGCCAGCCGGCCTTTTGCTGCTTCAATTTGACTGGCCTATAATGGATGTCGCTGTGGGGTGCGGGGGGAAGCTGAAAAGGAATAGAGAACAGGGAAGCGGATGATGAGTGACGATCTCTCGCGCGACGATATCGGCGATACCCATATCATTGGCCATCAGAACGCGGCATCGGCGATGAACCGCATCTTTGAGCGGTTTATGGCGAGCTACACGCCGTTCGGGTTCCATTATCAGGATCGGGGCGTTGAGTTCCACCCGATGCCCTACCGCCCGGATGCCGATGACACGCTGCTGCTGCAGGAGCCGTGGCGCATCATGCTGGTGCTGTATGAGGGCGATAAACGCATGGTGATGGGCCTCGACCTGTACGGGGACATCATTCTGGGGCGCGGGGAGAGCCGACCGGGGCGCATCATTCTCAATCTCGATGCCTACGGGGCATTGGAACTGGGCGTCTCGCGTGAGCATGCAATGCTGCGGCCCACCCGCTCGAAGCTGTTCCTGATCGATCAGGGCAGCACCAACGGGACCACGCTCAACGGCGCCTCGATGGGGCGCGGCGTGGCGATGCCCATCAAGGATGAAGACCTGATCGGCCTGGGCAGCATGGGGCTGATGGTGCGCATCCTGGGCCAGCCGGCCGGTTCCACCTAGCAGTGGCCTGGCTGAGAGGCCTGCCGCGGCTGTGAATTGTGTGCAGAGGGCGGCGGGCTTCGCTATCATAAACGTAAGGCTCGGGCGGTCGAGCGCATCAAAGAGAGGGACACGGAGGGTGCGCCGGCCAATGGGTGCAAGAGGCGAGGACGGGGCGGAGCCTCCGCGGACGTCCTTTTGTTGAGAGGTAACCAGAGGAATGTATATCGAACCATCTGCCATCACGCTGCCGCTGGCCTTCATTGCCGGCTTTTTCTCGTTCATCTCGCCGTGTGTGCTGCCGCTGGTCCCGGCCTATATCGGTTACCTGGCCGGGCAGGCGACCACCACCGTTGGCGCCCAGATAGCGACCGCCACTGCCGGGGAAGGGGGGGCGGTGCCGGCAAAGCCGTCGCGGTGGGCTGTCACGCTGCACGGGCTGTTCTTCGTGCTGGGCTTCTCGGTGCTGTTCGTGCTGCTGGGGTTTGGCGCCGGGGCGCTGGGCCAGCTCAGCTATCGGCTGAACCTGGCCGCCGACTGGATCTCGCGGGCGGGCGGGGTGCTGGTGATCATCCTGGCCCTGCACGTGATGGGCGTGATCCGCATCCCGTTTTTGTATTATGATACACGCAGACAGGGCCAGCCGCGCGCCGGGGCAGGCTACGTGGGATCATTCGTGATGGGCGTCAGTTTCTCGGCGGGGTGGTCACCGTGCCTGGGGCCGATCCTGGCTGCCATGCTGACCCTGGGCCTGAGCGCCGCTGACGCCGGGCGGGCCGGCCTGCTGCTGAGCGTGTATGCGCTGGGGTTGGGCATCCCGTTCCTGCTCACGGCCCTGCTGCTGGACCGTGCGACAGGGCTGCTGCGCCGCATGCAGAAGCACATGCGGGCTGTCGAGCTGGTGAGCGGTGGCCTGCTGCTGGTGATCGGCGTGCTGCTGCTGACGGGCAGCCTGCAGCGGCTTTCGGCGGTCCTGTCGGGCAGTGCCGAACTCTCGATCGCCATCGATGAGTGGCTGGTGCGGCTGGCCGGGGGAGGCAACTAACCGATTATGAGTGAAAACCCTGAACAGCCCCTGCCGACCGACGAGCGCCGCCGGCGGCGGGTGATCGCACTGAACCGCGGGGTGCTGTGGTTCTCACGTAACTGGGCCGTCGTCCTGACGGTCTTTTTCCTGATCTACACCGGCCTGCCGTTCGCCGCACCGGTGGCGATGGAGTACGGCGCGCCGGGGGTGGCCAACGTGATTTACCGGATTTATAACCCGCTGTGCCATCAGTTCGCCTTCCGCTCGTGGTTCCTGTTCGGCGATCAGACGGTGTACCCACGTGCGCGGGCCGGGGTGGGGGGCGGCACCTTCGAGGAGTACGCCGCCCGCGAGCCGTTCTTTGAGGGGATCGATGTCGATGTGCTGGACGCCGACCTGATCGTCGCGGCGCGCTCCTTTGTGGGCAGCGAGGAGATGGGCTGGAAGGTGGCGTACTGCCAGCGCGATGTGGCGATCTACGGCACGATCGCCATCGCCAGCCTGGTTTTTGTCATCCTGCAAAAGCTGAAGATCAAGGTGCCCTATCTGCCGTTCTGGGGGTACGTGCTGATCGCGCTGGCCCCGATTGGGCTGGACGGGTTCAGCCAGCTCTTTGCCAATCCGCCGTTCAACGGCTTTGGGCTGCCGATCTACCCGGTGCGCGAGAGCACACCGTTCCTGCGGGTGTTGACCGGGTCGCTGTTCGGGCTGGGGAATGCCTGGCTGGCTTACCCGTATATCGCCGAGAGCATGGAGGAGACGGTGCGGCTGATCGAATCCAAGCTGGAGAAAGCCGGGGTGCCTGTCAGCGCCGGTCGGTGAGAGAGCCGGGGGCACCCGCAGGGGCGCCCCTGTTGTTTGTGCGGCGTCAGCGCTGGCTGACCAGCTCCTGAATCTTGCTCACAATCCCGGCGAAGTCAAACGGCTTGGGCATGAAGTGCGCCTTCAACGCGGCAAGCTGGGAGAGGGGGGGCGGCTGATAAGCTGAGACGATCAGGATCGGGCGCTCCTCATTGGCCTCGCGTAGCTTGGCGGCCAGTTCCAGGCCGGTCATGCCGGGCAGCCGGATGTCAAAGACCAGCATCTGGCAGGCATTGATCACGGGGTTGGCGCCTGAGGTGATCTGCACAAATGCATCCTCGGCGTTGCCGTAGATCGGGTTGACCTCGATGCCGAACAGATCAAGGCCGCTGCGGAGCAGCTCGGCGATGGCTGGCTCATCCTCAACGTACAGAACCTTGATGCCTGTCATGCTTGTGGCTCCCCTCGCTGTTGGTGGGTTGTGTCGAGTGCCCTTATTGTAACGCGATCCGGGCACGGGCAACAGCGCCGCCGGGAGCCTCGATGGATCGGCGGGGGTGCGCTATAATCCGGGGCGCAGAGGCGCAGGCCGAAGGCGGGCCGGTGCCCCCTACGTCAGCACATGAGATGAACGGGAGATCGATGCCCATGCGACATCGAAAGGAACTATCACGGCGCGGCTTCCTGGTTGCCGGTGCCGGCGCGCTGGCCGGGCTGACGCTGCCGGGAGGGGGCTGGGTGGCTGCGCAGGCTCAGGGGGGCCAGCCCGCCGGGGGCGAGTGGGACTTCATCCAGCCGCGCCCGGTGTGGAAGGACCTCTGGGCGCGTATCACCGCCTGGACGCCGGTGCGTGTCGAGCCGGTCTCTGGCAGCGAGCTGACCGATCAGCTCCGCGAGGGAACCGTGCTCCCGCTGCTGGAGATGCTGGAGGGGCAGGCCCCTTCATGGAACCCCAACAACTCGCGCTGGTACCGCATCCCGACGGGCTATATCTACACGGCGACGGTGCACCTGATCAAACCGTATCGTATGCCGGTTGAGCTGAGCCAGATGCCCAACCTGACTATCGATGAGGAGCCGGGCTTCTGGGCCGAAGTGATCGTGCCCGAAACGCTGGCCCGCACCGAGCCAAGCGGCCCGGCGGTTATCTCGGATTTCAACCTGCGGGTATCGCTGTACTATGGCAGCGTCCACCGCGTGATCGGCGTAGAGCGCGATGAGGCTGGCTTCCTGTGGTATAAGGTGTTCGACGACAAGCCCAGGACAGAGCCTTACTACGTGCTGGCGCGGCATATGCGCTTCATCCCTCCGGAGGAGCTGACGCCCATCCACCCGGGCGCGCCGGATAAGCGCATCGAGGTCTCGCTGGAGGGCCAGCGCATCGACTGCTACGAGGGGGATGAACTGGTATACAGCACGCTGACCAGCTCCGGGGCGGGGGGCTTTCCCACCCCGCGCGGCGAGTGGGCGGTGGTGTATAAACAGCCGGCGCGGCACATGTACTCTGGCGATGGCAGCGAGGCCAGCGGCGGTGACGCCGACTCGGATTTCTTCGATTTGCCGGGGGTACCGTTCAATGTGTTCTTCACCACGCTGGGGCACGCCATTCACGGCACGTGGTGGCACGGCGACTACGGACGTCCGCGCAGCCATGGCTGCCTGAACGTGACGCCGGAGGCGGCCCGCTGGATCTGGCGCTGGGTGGAGCCGGGATCTCCCTATACGGCCAGCGCCGACGGTAGCTCGCGTGAGCCGGGGACGCCGGTGATCGTCACGTAGAGGCCGTTATGAACTACTCTGACACTGCGTCACGTCTGACGGAGACCTCACCCCCGTCGAACCTTCGGTTCGCCACCCCCTCTCCACGCGTGGAGAGGGGGAAGCGCCGGGCGCAGCGAGGCGTGGGGGTGAGGTCTCTTCAGGCATGGATTAGCCTGAAGGGAGTTCATAACACGCTCTAGGCGGTCAGGTAGAAAAGGCCGCGGGGTGGATGGCTGCCTGCTGTCCGCCCCGTTTTGTATGCGGTGGGGGTGCGTCAGACGAGCCAGCGCCGCACGAACAGCGCGCCGGACATCACCAGGCTGGAGAAGGTCTTCAACAGCAGCCCTCCAAAGACGATCCCTGCGATCTCGTTGCCTGCAAACCAGCCCCACACAAACAGGAGCGCCGAGCCGGGGTCAAGCAGGCCGAACCCGCGCAGCACGATCATCGAGGACCACAGGGCGCCCAGCGCGTTTGAGATGGTGATGGTCAGCAGGAACACCCCCCAGTCGCGCGGCGTGGCGAGGCGTGGATCGGCGCGGAAGACGCGGAATGCCCAGGCGGGCAGAAAAGACTGCAACGCGTTGGCGGGGATGTAGGCCAGCGAGACCATGATCGGGGTGCCGCCGATGCCGTTTGAGACGATGGGGAACAACGCCCCGGCCAGTACGCCCCATGCCCCGAACCAGATGCCGCCCACGTTCTGCACGACGATGCCGGGCCAGAAGAAGTTGACGCCAAAGCGCAGCGGCAGGGTGAACTGGCCAAATGCCCCGACGATAGCTCCCGTTACAAACAGAACCATGGTGAGCAGAATATGACGAATACCCGGCCGCCGTTGCTCACCGGGCGGCGCCGTCCATATCTCCGGATTGGGGTCCATTGCCCCATCCTCCAGGCCCTGATGGTGGTTGCGAAAGTGACACCCGATGGGTGAGGGTCGAATCCATCTCGCCCGTATCTTCAGTATACGAGTGACCACCGTCTGACCCTAGTGACGAATGTCATCCGTGTGGCCCCGTTGATCCCTCTTCTGGCAGGATGGGGATTCTTGCATTGTGGCGTGCGCGGGTATAATTCAGCGTGACACGGTATCTCACCCACACCTGCTGTGGAGCTCATGGAAGGGCACCCTATGCGTCCCTCAAACACGCGCACTGACCTGACCCGCCGCGCTATCCTGAAAGGCGGTGTCGCTGCTGCGGCTGCGCTGGCCGCAGGCAGCCTGGCCCGACACACCCTGGCCGATGATGCCCCCCCCTTTAACCCGGGCGGGCGCGTCAACGTGGAGTACGACGAGACGCTGTCGTTCAACGAGCTGTACGGCAATCCCCCGCTGCTGGGCCGGGTGGAGTCGTGGAGCCAGCGCGTGGTTGGCACGCCGGGCGATCAGGAGGACGTGCTGTATTACGTGCACTACAGCCACGTGCTGCCTATCTATGGCGCGGTGCGGGCGACCCCGCGCTTTGGCTTCCCGCACAACGATGTGTGGTTTGATGTGGGCGATGGCTACATCCATTCCTCGTGGGTGGTGCCGTGTCGTGAGATCTACAACGAACCGGAGCAGGTGCCTCCCGATGGCTTCTGGGGCGAGATCACCGTGCCGACCTCATGGCAGCACTGGACCCCGGCGCTGCGCAGCTTGCGTTATTACGACATGGCCTATGGAGCGGTCTTCAAGGTGATCGATCGGGCCGATGAGGATGATGGGCGCGCCTGGTACCGCTTGCTCAACGAGCTGGCCCCCTCCGATGAGTGGTGGGTGCAGGCCTCGCATGTGCGGCGCATCAAACCGTCGGAATTCGCGCCGATTTCGCCGGAGGTGCCGCATGAGGAGAAGACTATCGTGGTCAACCTGACCGACCAGGTGCTGACCTGTTATGAGTATGAACGGGCGGTGTTCGTCACACGGGTGGCGACGGGGGCCTCGTTCTTTGACACAGAGGGCAAGGTGCACGATTTCTACACGCCCACCGGCAATCACTGGGTGGTGGGTAAGACGCCCTCCCGGCACATGGTGGGAGGGGAGGATATCGGTGACAGCTACGACCTGCCTGGCGTGCCGTGGTGCACCTACATCACCGGGGACGGTGTGGCGATCCACGGGACGTACTGGCACAACGACTACGGCACCCGGCGCAGCCACGGCTGCATTAACGTGACGAGCGATGCTGCCAAATGGATTTACCGCTGGGTGACGCCCTTCACCGGCTACACCTACGACCACATGCGGCTGTGGATCGGGCGCGACCGCTGGGATGAGGCCACACGGGTGAAGGTCAGCTACTAGAGGCTGTTACGAACTACTCTGACGCTGTGTCGTGCCTGACGGAGACCTCACCCCATTGAACCAGCGGTTCACCGGACCTGCGGCCCGGCACCCCCTCTCCACGCGTGGGGGTGAGGTCTCTTCAGGCATGGATTAGCCTGACGGAAGTTCATAACACGCTCTAGGGTACGGTCTTCCCACAGAGCGATCAGGGGCGACCACTGGTTAGCCGCCCCTGTTTGAGTCGTGGGGATCACGCCATCAGTAGGCGCGGGCGAAGTAGGCTTTGCCGATGGCCTCGCGCCCGGTGATGGGGTCCTTCGTCCCGGCGGGCAGCGGCTCCTGATCGAGCGGGAAGCAGCGGGAGGAGGCCTTCGTCTCCTCCTTGATCTTTGCCTCACCCTCCGCGGAGCCGTCGCTGGGGATCAGTGCCCAGCCACCCGCTTCGACGATCTCCTTCAGCTCGCCCAGGCTGCTGGCCTCATGGATGTGCGAGTCGCGGAACTCGATGGCCTCCCTCAGCAGGCTGTGGTGGATGTCGTTCAGCAGGCGGTTGACGGTAGCGATGATGCCCTCCTGCGGCACGAACTGCTTGCCCTCCTTGCCGGCCACATCGCGGCGGGCCAGCACCACCTGACCTTTCTCCACGTCTTTGGGGCCGATCTCCATGCGGACGGGCACACCGCGCACCTCCCAGTCGTTGAACTTGAAGCCGGGGCTTTTATCATCACGGTCATCGACGTGAACGCGGATTCCAACGCTCATCAGCGAGTCAGCCATGCGGGCGGCGGTGTTCATCACACTGCTATGCTGCTCCTCATCGCGGTAGATGGGCACGATCACGACCTGGATGGGGGCCAGACGTGGCGGCATACGCAGCCCTTTGTCATCGCCATGTGTCATGATGATCGTGCCGATGAAGCGCGTGCTCAGCCCCCAGGAGGTTGTCCAGCAGTATTGCTGCTCATTGTTGGGGTCGAGGTACTTGATGTCGAACGCGCGGGCGAAGTTCTGGCCCAGGAAATGCGACGTGCCGGACTGCAGCGCCCAGCCGTTGCGCATCATGGCCTCGATGGTGTAGGAGGCATCGGCCCCGGCGAACTTCTCCTGATTGCTCTTGCGGCCCTTGATGACGGGCACGGCGGCGTCGTTGATGGCGAAGTCGGCGTAGACCTCCAGCATGCGCAGGGTTTCCTCCTGCGCCTCCTCGGCGGTGGCGTGTGCGGTATGGCCCTCCTGCCACAGGAATTCGGTGGTGCGGAGGAAAGGCCGTGTGCGCATCTCCCAGCGCACGACGTTGGCCCACTGGTTGATCAGCAGTGGCAGGTCGCGGTGCGACTGAATCCAGTTAGCGAAGGCGTAACCGATGATCGTCTCTGAGGTGGGGCGTACGATCAGCGGCTCGGCCAGCTTCTCGCCGCCGCCATATGTCACCACAGCCAGCTCTGGCGCAAAGCCCTCAACGTGCTCAGCCTCCTTTTTGAGGAAGCTCTCCGGGATGAACAGCGGGAAGTAGGCGTTGCGGTGGCCGGTGGCCTTGAAGCGCTTATCCAGCCCGGCGCGGATGTTCTCCCACAGCTCATATCCGTAGGGCTTGATGATCATGCAACCGCGCACAGGGGAGGTCTCAGCCATGTCGGCGTATCTGACGACGTCCTGATACCACTGTGCGAAGTCCTCGCTTTGCGGCGTGACTCCCTGAGATGACATACTCGGGTCTCCTCTGATGATGTGACCGGCCCCAGCCGGTGATGACAGCGTCACAAGTGTATCGCATTCTGCGGCGCTGCGAAACCAGATCGGGAAACGGTACTCACTCCCGGCGGGCGGGCCGGGCGGGGGAACCTGCGCTATACTTGTATGTACCTGATCCCCGGTCGGGCCCCCCCGGCCATCCCTCAGGAGGAACCATGACGACTGAAGCCGAACGGTTAATGGGGCGCGTCACCCCGCGCAACCTGCAGATAGCCCTGCTGGGAATGCTGCTTGCTGCACGCGGCATGCGCTATCGCCTCCGTGCCGATGTGATCCGGGACATCTCGTTTGGTGAGCACCCGCGTCTGCGGCTGGACATCTACCCGCCGAAGGGATCAGACTCCGCGCCGGTGGTGATGTTCCTGCACGGTGGTCGCTTTGAGGCATATGACAAAGAGACCCACGCGCTCGTCGGCAGGGCGCTTCGCCAGATGGGCGTGGTGGGGGTGCTGGCCAACTACCGTTTGTATCCTGACGCGATCTATCCCGCCTTCTGCCACGACGCGGTGGACGCCCTGGGCTGGATCGCCAACTCGATCGCGGAGTATGGCGGCGACCCCTATCGGATCATCCTGTGCGGGCACTCGGCGGGGGCGGTGATCACAACGCTGCTGGCACTGGACGGAGATCGCTACGGGTTGAGGCCCGGCCTGTTGCGCGGGGCAATTACCATCTCCGGGCTGTATGACTATGAAGACTCCCCCTGGCATGGTGGCAAGATCGTCGATGTGATGGGCGGCCGGGAGACCTACAGCACCATCGCCCAGCCGATCAAGGTGGCGGGGCAGGGGGGGGCGGTGCCGCTGCTGATCCTGCACGGGGAGGCCGATGATCTGTGCCCGGTGCAGGGGGCGCGGGCGCTCTACAGGGCACAAAAAGCGGCGGGAGCGCCGGTGGAGATTCAGACCTACCCGCGTTACGACCACTACCAGACGTTGTTCAGCCTGTTGCGCCCCCGTACGCCGATCCACGTGCGGGTGGCGGCCTTCGCCCATAGTGTCTGATCGGCGGGGCTATCCTCCCAGCCGATCGATGGCGCGTTGCGCCAGCGTGGCGAAGACGCTGCCCGGCTCAACCTGCACCGCCAGCCGGTAGTGATCGAGGGCGGCGCCGGGCAGCCCCTGCTGCTCCAGCAAACGGCCCTGATGATAATATGCCCGCGCCAGGCGGGGGTTAAGCGTCAGGGCACGCTCCAGCGCCGCTTCTGCCTCCCGGGTGCGGCCCAGCAGAAACTGCGCCCAGCCGAGCGCGTCATACGCCTCGGCGCTCTCCGGGTAATGTTCCACCAGTGCCTCGGCCAGCGGCAGGCCCACCTCCTCGATGCGGTAGCCCTCATCCACGTAGAACTGCACCAGCAGTACCTGAAAGCGGGGGTCGTCAGGGGCGAGGGCGGCTGCCTGCTGCATCCACAGCTCGGCGCGCTCAAGGCTGCCCTCTGCGCGGTACGTCCCTGCCAGTTCCACCAGGAAAGCCGGGTTGGTTGGCTCGAGCAGGGCAGCCTGTGTGAAGTGCTGGCGGGCCTCTACGGGGCGCGCCCGCAGGTTCCACACCAGCCCGGCCAGGTAGTGCACCAGGGGGTTGTCGCCAGCCAGCGCCGCGGCCTGCTCCGCCGCGCCCAGTGAGGGGATGCCCTGACGCTCGCGCACATAGGCCAGATAGGCCAGCGCCTCGGCATAGGCAGGGTTGTAATCAAGGGCGCGCTCCAGGGCATGGGCGGCCTGCTCCAGCTCACCAATGGCCAGCAGTGCCACACCTGTGCGCCCGGCCATGACGTCCGGGGAGGCCGGGGGGCCTTGCAGGGCATCGAGCAGACGTTGAGCCGGGATTTCATAGCCGCTGCCGGGGGCGCGAGCCAGCGCCAGCGCTCTGGCGGCCCCGGCGGGATCGTCGAGGGCGCGCAGCACACCCAGCCGGTAGGCGGCCTCCGCCGATGGGCCGCCGCGCTCCAGCAGCGACTCGAGCGCGGCGGCGGCCAGCTCGAACTGCCCGTCACGTTCGTAGATCACGGCCAGCTCGCGCAGCGAGACGGGGTCAAGGCTGCCGGCGGCCCAGGCCGTCTCCCAGCTGGCCACTGCCTGTTCGATGGCTCCCAGCCCTGCGTAGGCGCGCCCCTGCCAGGCGATCTCCTGAGGGGTGAGCGGGCGCACCGCCGCGAGCCGCTGCAGGGCGTCAAGCGCCCCGGCGTAGTCGGCGGCGCCGAGTCGCGCCCCGGCCAGCCGGACCAGGTGGCCATCGTGCCAGGGCTGGTAGGCATAGGCGGCCTCATAGCGGGCTGCCAGCGCAACCCCCTGAACCTGCTCGGTCTCCAGGCCGCGCAGGGCCTCCGGCACAGGGTCCACGCGCAGCAGCAGCATGGCGATACCCACCAGCACCAGCCGCGCCCACAGTCCATGCATCCACAGGCGGCCCAGCGTCCGTCTCACCCGGCGATCCTTTCCTCACGTCTTATCATCCGGCGATGATACCTGTTTGTAGGGCAGTGCGAAAGGCCGGGGTGGGGCGGCCGCCTTGTATAATACTGTGTAATACTTTGTGCGCTGACCGTCGCCCGCGGTTCAGCCTGATTTTGCCTGAACGAGGGGGCGTGGGGCGGCATATTCTGTAAGCGTTTTCAGTTAAATCTTCCGCCAAATCCTTGACCTGCTGATCGGTTCCGTACTATACTGGTGTCATCTCTGGCCGGGCATCCGGCTCATGTTCCCTGCATGGGGGCTGCGGTCTGCTGCAGCACATCACCTTTGCACCGTGAGGAGGCCTAATGGCAAGCGTAACCTATGAGCATGTGACCAAACGCTGGGGCGACGTTATCGCCGTTAACGATCTGAACATCGAGATCGCCGATAAGGAGTTCCTGGTGTTCGTCGGTCCCTCGGGTTGCGGTAAGAGCACCTCGCTCCGCATGCTGGCCGGGCTTGAGACGCTCACCGAGGGCAAGATTTACATCGGCGATCGGGTGGTCAATGATGTGCCGCCCAAAGACCGTGACATCGCAATGGTGTTCCAATCTTACGCGCTGTACCCGCACATGAGCGTGTATGATAACATGGCTTTCGGGCTGCGCCTGCGCAAGACGCCCAAGGAGGAGATCGACCGCCGGGTACGTGAGGCCGCAGCGGAGCTGGGCATCGAGTATCTGCTCGACCGCAAGCCTCGCGCTCTCTCCGGTGGCCAGCGCCAGCGTGTGGCCGTAGGCCGCGCCATTGTCCGTGAGCCTGCCGTGTTCCTAATGGACGAGCCGCTCTCCAACCTGGACGCCAAGCTGCGCGTTGAGGCGCGTGCGCTGATCCAGCGGCTGCACACCCGGCTGGAGACCACGTTCATCTACGTGACTCATGACCAGACCGAGGCCATGACAATGGGGTCGCGTATCGCCGTGCTGAAGGACGGCATTCTGCAGCAGATCGACACGCCGCAGACCCTGTATGACCTGCCGGCGAACGTGTTTGTGGCGGGCTTCATTGGCAGCCCCAGCATGAACTTCTTCGAGGCCACGCTGGTGCGCGAGGATGGCAGCCTGTATGTGGATACCGGGACCTTCCGCATGAAAGTGCCCCCGTCGAAAGTTGAGGCCTGGAGCAAGGCTCCCAGTGAGCGTGTGATCCTGGGTATTCGCCCGGAGGACATCCATGACGCGGACTTCCCGCCGCCGGCGATCGAGCCGTTCAGGCTGGAGGCCGATGTGGACGTTACCGAGCTGATGGGCAACGAGGTCTTCGTCTACCTGAAGGTCGGCAACAACGAGTTCACCGCCCGTGTGGACCCGCGCACGCGCGCCCGCATCGGCGGCAAGATGCAGGTGCTGATGAACGAGGACCGCATGCACCTGTTCGATGCTGACTCCGAGCTGGCGATCCGCTGATCGGCCCGGCTGATCCGGCTGCTCAGGGGGCGGGCGCGTCACGGCGCCCGCCTTTTTGTGTTCGGCAGGAAAAGCAAAATCCCCTCCGGGGAGGGGAACAGGGAGAAAGACAGAATAGGAATAGGGTGCTATTGTCTTTTAAAGCAGCATAGGGGAGAATGATGTTTGTATACTATCCTCCCTATGCTGGTTGCCGTGAGTGGGATGGTCGCCCGACCATCCCACGCCCTTTTTGTTGGCATCCTTATTATAGATAACTTCACTGCGTTTGGGCATAAACTTTTCATGAATTCCGCGCCAATTTTGCCGGAAGCAGCGTTGTTAAACACATTTAACGCCTGCTTGACATAGGCTTAACCGGCGTGATTTATCGTTGTAATCGACCTGCACTGTGTGATGCCCTCCTAAACCCCAACAGGCAAAACAGGGTGGAACCCTCTGATCCGCCCTGTTTTGCTGTGTGAGGCTGGCCGCGACAGTGGCAAAGCGACCTGCCCTCTACTATACTTGCAGCGGGATGACAGCCTCAACGGCACGCAGCAGCCCTCCTTCTGCTGCGCATCGCCCGCACACAAACAGTCAGGGGGATCCGTGGAACAGAGCGATCTGATCGGCCGCAAGCTTGGCCCCTACGAGATCATCAGCCTGCTCAGCGCTGACGACCTGGTAGAGGTCTGCCGGGCGCAGAATCGGGAAGACGGTACGCTGGTGACGCTCCTGATTGGGGGGCGTTTTCTGGAGGACGATCTGGCCTTTGGCGCGCACTTCCGCGAGGAAGGCCGCGCCCTGGCTGCGTTGAACCACCCCGGTATCGCGCGTATTCATGACTTTGGCGCCGCCCGGGGCGGGCACTTCATCGCCACCGATGACGTCGAGGGGGTGCCGCTCAGCCAGATCATCGCCGAGGTGAACGCCGGGCAGCGCACCCTGTCTGCTGACGACATGACCTTCATCATCCGCCAGATCGCTGCTGCGCTGGAACACGCGCACAGGAAGGGCGTGGTGCACGGCGCGGTGACGCCGGACAGCATCATCGTGATGCGCGGGCAGCAGGCTGTGCTGACACACTTCGGGCTGTCGCTGCTTTACAGCCGCGCCCCGGAGGTGGGGGTCAGCCAGATCGCCCCTTATGCCGCCCCGGAGCGGATCGCCAGCCCGCTGGAGGTGACGCCCGCCGGGGACATCTATTCGCTGGGGGTGATCGTCTACCAGCTGATCACCGGGGAGCTGCCGTACCTGCCCGGCGATGAGGTGGATGATGCACTACGTGCCCTGAGCGACACCGCCCCCGATCCACGCTACCTCAACCCCCATCTGCCCGATGAAGTGGCCGGGGTGGTGATGAAGGCCCTCAGCCGCGAGCCGCGCGAGCGCTTCCGCAGCGCCATGCGCTTTGCCACTGCTCTGGAGCAAGCCTACCAGGTGCCGGAGCCGCGCCCGCTGCCGCGCAAGAGGCCAACGCCTGCCGCTGCCCCGCTGCCTCTGCCGCAGCCAGTAGCAGCCGCACCCGCCGCACCGCCAGATGAGGGCATCCCGCAGCGCGAAGCTGAGCCGCCCGTCGTGTTGAGCGCCCGTGATCAGCGGCGAGAGAAACGCCGCCTGCAGCGTGAGGCGCGTCAGGCAGCCCGCGAGGCAGCTCGCGCCGCCCGGCGTGCGCCCCGTGAGACTCGCCGGGAGCGCCGTCAGGCGGCGGTGGCCGAGACCCGCCGCGCACTGGATGGCGAGCCGCGCCGCCCCGGCTGCCTGCGGGTTGGGCTGGCCCTGCTGCTGATCACGCTGCTGGTGGGCGCGATGGTGCTGGCGCTTGACACACTGGGGATTGTGGCGCTGAACCTGCCGGTGGATGTGGCGATGCTCGATACCCTGCTGGGCGCGCCCGCCGGGCCAACCCAGACGCCGCAGGTGCAGATCGTGACCGCCACGCTGGAGCCGGCCACGCCCACCCCTTCGCCGGAGCCGATCACCCCCACCCCCGCCGAGACGACCACCCC
>FWPV01000345.1_pt1 | contig 152072 bp, 144 predicted proteins | sample 2228371 | NCBI WGS metagenome assembly FWPV01 (sample SAMEA103939776, study PRJEB20133) | metagenome
CCAGTCACGAAGGTCGCAGGATAGGTCTGTCCGGGAGAAGGGGCAGTCCGACCGTCAGCCGATTTGTGCAACAAAGCCCCGAGTTGGTTCCACTTGCCGGCTTCCAAATTCTCCCAGAGAAGATCAGAGCAATTTTCGTACTCGTTCTTTCTCTTGGAGTCCAGATGCCGGCGCGCGTCGAATTTGGAGGGGTCTTTCATTTCTTGTATCGTTTGACTTTGATCTGAAAGCCTCATTGTCGGCCAAGTATGGAGTCGGGGCAAGCCCCGACCTACGGGTCACTCCCCATACGGCACCCAGACCGTCTTGATCTCAGTCGCCTGGGCCAGGAAGGGCCGGCCTTCGGAGGTGGGGGCGAACCAGTCGCGCGACCTGCCGTGGTTGACCCAGGTGCGTTTGAGGTTGGAGGCCGCCTCGCGCTCGATCAGGGCGGAGAGGGGGTGGGAGGAGAAGCTCCACACGGCATCCACGTCCATGTGGCCGGCGAGGCTGCGGGCGAGGTCGGGGGCGGGGCCGGTGACGATGTTGACGACTCCGCCGGGCACGTCGGAGGTGTCGAGGACCTGGTAGAAGTCGGTGGCGGAGAGGGGGTGCTGCCCGGGGACGAGGATGCAGGTGTTGCCCATCGCGAGGACGGGGGCCATGACGGAGATGAGGCCGAGGAGGGGGGCCTCATCCGGGAGCATCGCGCCGATCACGCCGACGGGTTCGTTCATTGCAAGGGCCAGCCCTCGGATCGGGACGGATTTGGCGGACCCGTCGTATTTGTCGGCCCAGGCGGCGTAGGTGAAGAGGCGCTGGATGGAGGCTTCCACCTCTGCAGTGCCGGGCTTGCCGGTGAGGTCCTGGAGGCGTTGGGCGAACTCGCTGGCGCGGGCGGAGAGGTTTTCGGCGATGAAGTAGAGGACCTGGGCGCGGTTGTAGGCGGTGGTCTTGGCCCAGCCTTTGGCGGCGTGGGCGGCCTCGACCGCGTTTCTTATGTCCTTGCGGTTGCCGATGCCGACATGGCCGAGGAGGTGGCCTTTGGGGCCGTAGACGGGTTGCGAGTAGCCGCTGTCGGGGCGGGCCTGCTTGCCGCCGATGTACATCTTGGCGGTGCGGTCGAGGGAGTCGACCTGCGGGTCGGTTGGGGCCGCCGGGGTGGTGACGGGTTTCAGGGCGGCGGGTTTCGCGGCGGGTTTGAGGTAGGCCATCAGGCCCTCCCACCCGCCCTCACGCCCGAAGCCGGATTCGCGGACGCCGCCGAAGCCTGCGGCGGCGTCGAAGAGGTTGGTGGCGTTGACCCAGACGACCCCGGCCTTGAGTTTGGGGGCGATGTCGAGGGCGAGGTTGACGTTCTCCGTCCAGACGGTCGCGGCGAGGCCGTAGCGGGTGTTGTTGGCGAGGCTCACGGCTTCTTCCGGCGTGCGGAAGGTCATGGCGACGAGGACGGGGCCGAAGATTTCTTCCTGCATGAGGGGGGAGGCGGTGCCGAGGCCGGTGATGAGGGTGGGGGGGTAGAAGGAGCCGTGCGCGGGGAGGGGGCAGGGGGCCTGGTAGTGGTCGCCCTCCGGGTTGTTCTTGACGAGGTCGGTGATGGTGCGAAGCTGGATGGGGTCGACGATGGCGCCGATGTCGATGGCCTTGTCGAGGGGGTCTCCGACGCGCAGGCCGTCCATCCGGCGTTTCAGTTTGTCGTAGAAGCGGGGGGCGATGCCTTCCTGGACGAGGAGGCGGGAGCCGGCGCAGCAGACCTGTCCCTGGTTGAACCAGATCGCATCGACGAGGCCTTCGATGGCGGAGTCTTGGTCAGCGTCGTCGAAGACGATGTAGGGGGATTTGCCGCCGAGTTCCAGGGTGAGGGCTTTGCCGGTGCCAGCGGTGGCCTCGCGGATGCGTTTGCCGACCTGGGTGGAGCCGGTGAAGGCGATCTTGTCGACGGGCGCGTCAACGAGGGCAGCACCGGTGGTGCCGTCGCCGGTGACGATGTTGAGGACGCCCTTGGGGAGGCCCGCCTCACGGGAGATTTCGGCGAAGAGGAGGGCGGTGAGGGGGGTGTATTCGGCGGGCTTGAGGACGATGGTGTTTCCGGCGGCGAGGGCGGGGGCGACTTTCCAGGCGAGCATCAGGAGGGGGAAGTTCCAGGGGATGATCGCGCCGCAGACGCCGAGGGGGTGGAGATCGGGATGTTCGGCGGGGAGGAGTTGGGCGAGGCCGGCGTGGTAGGAGAAGTGGCGGGCGACGAGGGGGATGTCGATGTCGCGGGACTCGCGGATCGGTTTGCCGTTGTCGAGGGACTCCAGGACGGCCAGGAGGCGGGCGTGTTTTTGCGTCAGGCGGGCGAGGGCGTAGAGGATTTTGGCGCGGCTGTGGGCGGGAAGTTTGGCCCAGGCGGGTTGCGCGCGGCGGGCGGCCTGGATGGCTTTGGCGATGTCCTCGGGGGTGCCCTGGGTGATTTGGGCGAGGGGTTTGCCGGTGGCGGGGTTCGCGGTGGTGAAGGTGTCGCCCGGTGTGGTGAATTGGCCGTCGATGAAATGGCCGAAGCTGCCGTTGTGTTTGGCGATCCAGGCGAGGGCCTCGGAGGCGCTTTCGGGGGCGGGACCGTAGGCCATGCTGTCGAAGATTTCCTTTATGGTCATGAGGTCTTCCTGTGGCTTCCCGAGAGTGACACCGGGGGGCAAAGCTGACCGCGACCGAAACGCGGGGTGGGAGCGGCACTGCCGCGCCCGCCCCGGGGGGCGGGTCGGGCGCGGTCGGATTTGCTTTGGGCAAATCCTCCAAGAAAAGCGAATGCGCGGTGCCTTGGCATGGGCTTCACCCCATCGCGTGGCGGAAGCCCGCCGAGTAGTGGCCGGTGAGGTGGTGTTCAAGCTGGCGTTCGATGTCGCCGAGGAGGCTGGAGGCGCCGAAGCGGAAGAGGTCGGGTTGCAGCCAGGGATGGCCGAGTTCGTCTTTCATCAGGCTGAGGTAGACCAGCGCGTCCTTGGCCCTGGCGATGCCGCCTGCGGGTTTGTAGCCGACCTTGAAGCCGGTCCGTGCCTCGTAGTCGCGGATCGCGCGGATCATGGTGAGGGAGACGGGGAGGGTGGCGTTCACGCCTTCCTTGCCGGTGGAGGTCTTGATGAAATCGGCACCGCCCATCATGCAGACGAGGCTGGCGCGGGCGACGTTACGGAGGGTGCCGAGTTCTCCGGTGGCGAGGATCGCCTTGACATGGGCGTCGCCGCAGGCCTCGCGCATGTCGCGCATCTCGTCGTAGAGGGCTTGCCAGTTCTGCGTGAGGACATGGCGGCGGGAGATGACGATGTCGATCTCGCGCGCCCCGGCGCGGACGCTTTCGCCGATTTCGGCGATACGGAGCTTGTAGGGCGAGAGGCCTGCGGGAAAGCCGGTGGAGACGGCGGCGACCGGGATCGCGGTGCCCTCAAGGGCGCGGACGGCGGTTTCGACCATCTCGTGGTAGACGCAGACGGCGCCGGTGGTCAGGCCCTGCATCCCGAGCTTGTCCAGCATCCAGGGAGCGACCGGCTGGCGGGCCTTGGCGCAAAGGCGCTGGACGCGGCCTTCGGTATCGTCGCCCGACAGCGTGGTCAGGTCGATGAGGCTGATCGCCTTCAGAAGCCAGGCAGCCTGATACTCCTTCTTCACCGAGCGGCGGCCGGGCAGGGTGGCAGCGCGGCGCTCGATGGCCGAGGTGTTGGCCTGCACCGAGGCGACCCAGTCAAGATCCAGCGCCATGCCGGGGTTCCGGGCATGGGTGACCTGGGGCAGAAGGTCGGTCTGGGCCGGGGCATGTGTATTCATGGAGCGTCCCCGAAAAGGCCGGTTTTCACGACGATGCCACGCGGGGGTCGGGGGTGGCAAGGGCCGGGGTCGCAGATTTCTGACCGAATGGTCAAGAATTGGCCGTCGGGTCAGGGATCCGGGCGTTCCTCGGCCAGGGTGGCCCAGGGCTGGCCGGTGCCGGGATCGGGGAGGTTGGGATCAGCCTCGCCGCGCAGGATCAGGGTCTTGGCCAGGAACAGGGCCGAAATCGGCGCGGTTAGCAGCAGAAAGAGGGTGATCAGCCCCTCTTGCCAGCTGACCTGGCCCTGTCCCCCAAGGTCGAGCGCCGAGACCACAAGTGCAGCCCCGACGCCGACGGTCGTGGCCTTGGTCGGCGCATGCAGGCGCTGCATCGGGCGCGGCAGGCGCAGAAGGCCGTAGGAGCCGACAAGGGCGAAGAGGCCGCCGCCGATCAGGATGGCCGAGAGGAAGAGGTCGAGAGCCAGGGCGAAGGTCATTCGATGATGCTTCCCCTGAGAAGATATTTGCAGTAGGCGACCGATCCGACAAAGCCGGTCAGGGCGAAGATGACGGCAATTTCCAGGTAAAGCCCGGTGCCCGCCCAGATGCCATAGGCGACCACCAGCGCGATGGCGTTCACGGTCATGGTGTCGAGGGTCAGGATGCGGTCGGTCACGGTCGGGGCGGTGAGAAGCCGCCAGATGTTCAACACGAGCGACAGCACGATGCAGGCCAGAAAGATGGCAAGCGCATAGGGCAGGATCATTCGAAAATCCTTTTCAGCCGGGCCTCGTAGCGGGATTTGATCTCGTCGCGCACGGCACCCGGGTCGGGGGCGTGCAGTGAGTGGACCAGAAGCGCCCGCCCGCAGGCGGAGATATCAGAGGTGACCGTTCCGGGCGTCATGGTGATGGTCCCGGCCAGCAGGCTGATCGCTTCGGGCGACGTCAGGTCAAGTGGAATGGTCACCCAGTTCGAGCGGATGCGGTCGCGAGGCATGAACAGGACGATGCGCGCGACCTGGAAATTGGCCACGATCACATCCCAAAGCACGAGAATCACATAGGCGGCAAGGCGGAACGGATGGCGTACGCGGGGCCGGTTCGGCCACCAGGCCGCGGTGACCAGCGGGATCACGGTGCCAAGGATGATGGCCATGACCAGACTGCCGATCTTCAACTGGTTCACCAGGAGGAACCACAGCGCGATCAGCGTCAGGCTGAGATAGGGATGGGGGAAAAGGCGCTTCACGGGGTGCCCCCGAGCCGGGTGGCGGCAAGATAGGCCTGCGCGTCATAAAGGCTTTGCGCAGTGGCGTTCAGCGCAGCGGTGACGGGACCAGCAAAGATGGTCAGGGCGGCAAGGCCTGCCAAAGCCAGAATCGCGGCAGCAAAGGCCAAGGGTTCGGGTCCCGGGCGGACGGGCGGACTGTCCGGGACCGGTTTCCAGAACAGCTGCGACCCGGCGCGGGCTAGGCCGAGGATCATCAGGAATGACGAGACCAGGATCGCACTCCAGACGAGCGGGGCCTGATCCCGGAAGGCATCGAGGATCAGCAGCTTGCCGATGAAGCCGGACAGCGGCGGCATGCCCGCGATGGCGACGGCGGCGGCCATGAAGAGGGCTCCGATCAGACCGGTCTGGGCACAGGCCGCGGTGTCGGTCAGGCGGACATGGGCACGGCGGCGGGCGACAAGATCGGCCACGAGGAACAGGGCGGCGGTGGCAAGGGTCGAATGCAGGATGTAGTAGAGTGCCGCGGCCGAGCTTTGTGGCGTGAAGGCCGAGATCGCAAGGAAAACCGTGCCCATCGAGGCGATGCCGCCGAAGGCCGCCAGGCGGGGCAGGGTGGTGGCGCCAAGGACGCCGACGGCTCCGACGGCGAGGGTGACCAGGGCGGCGGGCTGGATCAGCTCTTGCAGCAGCGGTCCGGTGGCGGCGAGGTCGGGCGGGAACACCAGGCTGCCGAAGCGCAGGGTCGCATAGGCGCCGATCTTGGTCATCACGGCGAACATGGCGGCAACGACGCCGGGCGCATTGGCGTAGGTGCCGGGCAGCCAGAACTGCAAAGGGACGAGTGCGCCCTTGATGGCGAAGACCAGGATCAGCATCACGGCGGTGACGCGAAGAAGGGCCTGATCGCCTTCCGGCAGGGCGGGAAGCTTGATCGCGAGGTCCGCCATGTTGAGCGTGCCGGTCACGCCGTAAAGAAGCGCGAGACCGAAGAGGAAAAGGGAAGAGCCAATCAGGTTGAACGCGATGTACTGGATGCCGGCGCGGGTCCGGGCCGGGCCTCCGCCGTGGATCATGAGGCCATAGGAGGCGATGAGGAGAACCTCGAAGAACACGAACAGGTTGAAGGCGTCGCCGGTCAGGAAGGCCCCGGCGATGCCCATGAGCAGGAACATGAGGAGCGGGTGGAAATGTGCCCCCCTGGCGTCCCAGCCGGAACCGATGGCGTAAAGCGCGCAGATCAGGGCGAGGGCGGCCAGAAGGGCGACCATCAGGGCGGAGAGTTGGTCAAGGACGAGGACGATGCCGAAGGGGGCGGGCCAGTCGCCCAGGAAATAGGCCTCGGGCCCGCGGGTTGCCGCGGACCACAGCAGCGCGAGGGCGATGGCGTTCAGCGCCAGGATCGCGGCCAGGCTGGCGATGCGCTGCAGGCCAAGCTGACCGCGCAACATGATGACCATCACCGCCGCGACGAAAGCGGGCAGGACGACAGGGGCGATGATCCAGTGGTTCATTCGTCCGCCCCGCGGTCGAGGTCGATCCGGTCATGCCCGGCCGAGAGATAGCCGCCGATGGCCATGATCATGATCACGGCGGTCATCCCGAACGAGATGACGATGGCGGTCAGGACCAGGGCCTGCGGCAGGGGGTCGGCGTAGGGCTTGGTCAAGCCGATGATGGGAGCCGCGTTCACCGCCAGGCGGCCGGAGGCGAACAGGAACAGATTCACGGCATAGGACAGGAACGTCAGGCCCAGGATCACCGGGAAGGTGCGCTGGCGCAGCATGAGGTAGATGCCCACCGCCGTCAGCAGGCCGATGGCGCTGGCAAGCAGGGCCTCCATCAGCGGTCACCTTCGGAGTCATAGGCGCGGGTGTTGGCGCGCTCTCCCTGACGCAGGGCCAGTCGGGACAGCGAGGCAAGCGTGAGCAGGACCGCACCTAGGACGCTGAGAAAGACGCCCAGATCGAAGATCGCGGCGGTGGTCAGCTCAAACTCTTCCAGCGGCCAGAGGGTGACGTAGGCGTAGCCCGAGGTCAGGAACGGCAGACCGAGGAACCAGGCCCCGACCCCGGAAAGGGCGGCGATCAGGACACCCCAGCCGATCAGCACATGGTGGTCGAAACGCTGGCGGGCATGGGTCCAGGCATAGCCCGAGGCCATGTATTGCATGAGGTAGGCGATGGCGAACACCAGTCCCGCGACAAAGCCGCCGCCGGGCAGGTTGTGGCCGCGCAGGTAGATGTAGACCCCGACCATCATCGCCATGGGCAGCAGAAGCCGGGTCGAGACGACCAGCATCATCGGGTGGCGGTCGCCGGCTTCCCGCTTGCGCGGAGTGGAGGCGAGGCGCGCGGCGACCGATGGGCTGCGCAGCAGGGTTTCGGACAGCGCGAAGATGACCAGCGCGGCGATGCCAAGCACGATGATCTCGCCGAACGTGTCATAGCCGCGGAAGTCGACGATGATGGTGTTGACCGCGTTCGTCCCCCCGGCTCCGGGTTTCGACTGCGCCAGATGGTATTGCGAGATCGGCGCGAAGGCGGGGACCCTTGTCATCATCGCATAGGCCAGCGCGCCGATCCCGAGCCCGGCGATCCCCGCGACGCCGGCATCGCGCAGGCGCCGGGGCAGCGGCGTTTCGGCAGGCGTCTCCTTGGGCAGGAAATGCAGCGCAAGCAGCATGAGAAGGATGGTGACGACCTCGACCGAGACCTGGGTTAGGGCAAGGTCGGGGGCCGAGAACAGCATGAACAGGGGCGCGATCAAGAGGCCGACGACTCCGGTCAGGATCAGTGCGGTCAGGCGGCGGCGATGCAGCACGGGCGTTGCCAGCGCCGCAAGCAGCATGACCGCCCAGAGCGCGATCGGCGCCGGGGTCGCGGTCAGGCCCGCCCGCGTCCCGGCAAGATGCTCCGCGCCGGAAAATGCCCAGAGCGCTGCCCCGGCAATGGCGAGGATGGCCAAGGTCAGGGCGCGACCGAAGCTGCCGTTGTGCAGGCCCTCGGTCACGCTCCGCGCCAGGGCGGCGGCTGGCTCGACGATGCCGTCGAACAGGCGCTTGGCGTCCGGGCGCGGGGCGGCATCCCAGCGGGCGCGCAGACGCGGGTAGGCCCCGAGGCTCATCAGCCCGCCGCCGACCGCCGCCAGGGACATCCACAGGGCCGCCGACTTCAGCCCGGGCCAGAGGTAGATGCCGACCGCGACCGGCTGGCCGGTGGTGGCACCGGCCGCGACGTTGACCAGCCAGGCGGCGGTGGCCATCGGGAATAGGCCGATCACCACGATCAGGACGGCCAGGAAGGCGGGCGCGGACCACAGGCCCGGGCCGGGGTCGTGCGGCCGGTGCGGATAATCCTCGCGCACCGGGCCAAGGAAGCCGTGCGCCAGGAAACGGACGCTATAGGCCACCGAAAAGAGCGCGCCGAGGGTGGCAAGGACGCCCATCGCCCAGGGGGTGATCCAGACCGTCTCGGCGGCTTCGGCCAGCATCATTTCCTTGGAATAGAAGCCGTTCAAGGGCGGGATCCCCGCGATCGAGAGGCTGGCCAGCAGCGCGATGCCGAAGGTGACCGGCATCAGGTTGCGCAGGCCCCCCAGACGGCGGAGGTCCCGGGTATGCGCCGCGTGATCCACGATCCCGGCGGTCATGAACAGGGCCGCCTTGAAGACGGCGTGGTTGATGATGTGAAAGATGGCAACCGTCGCCGCTGCCTTGGTGCCGAAGCCCAGAAGCATGGTGATCAGACCAAGCTGGCTGACGGTGGAATAGGCCAGAAGCGCCTTCAGGTCGTCCTTGAAGAAGGCGATCGCCGCCGCCATCACCAGCGACACAAGTCCCGCGGTCGAGACGATCCAGAACCACTCCGGCGTGCCCGCAAGTACCGGCCAGAGCCGCGCCATCAGGAAGAGGCCCGCCTTCACCATGGTGGCCGAATGCAGATAGGCCGAGACCGGCGTCGGGGCGGCCATCGCATGCGGCAGCCAGAAGTGGAACGGGAACTGCGCCGATTTGGTGAAGGCGCCAAGCAGGATCAGGATCAGCGCGGGCAAATACCAGGGGCTGGCCTGGATTGCCTGCTTGTTCTGCAGGATCACCGTCAGGTCATAGCTGCCGGTGATGTTGCCCAGGATCAGCATCCCCGCGATCATCGCCAGGCCTCCGCCCCCAGTGACCGCAAGCGCCATCCGCGCGCCCTGGCGGGCTTCTGGCAGGTGCTTCCAGTAGCCGATGAGAAGGAAGGAGGAGAGTGAGGTCAGCTCCCAGAAGATCAGGAGCAGAAGGATGTTGTCCGACAGGACGATCCCCGCCATCGCGCCCTGGAACAGAAGGAGATAGCTGTAGAACTGCCCCATCGGGTCGGACTTCGCGAGGTAGAAGCGGGCGTAAAGGATGACGAGGAGGCCGATGCCAAGGATCAGGCCCGCAAACAGGAACCCGAGCCCGTCAAGGAAGAAGGTGGCATTCAGGCCAAGTGCCGGCAGCCAGTCGATCCGGGTCTGGACCACCTCGCCGCGCAGGACGGCAGGGGCGTGGGACAGCAGGAGAAGAAAGGCCAGAAGCGTGACCGCGCCAGTCGCCGCGGCGGCGGCAGTGCGTCCGGCGCGGATCGCGAGACCCGGCAGCACCGCGCCGAGGAAGGGCAGGGCCACGATGAGGGCTAGGGACATGCAGGCGGCTTCCTCGTCGGGGCGTGCGTCTGGGTGCGGGTGATGGCGGCGCGGCGGGTTGCGACCGATGTGGCACTTTTGCACGGCATTTCAACCCGCTTGCCCCGAAATGGGCAAGGGCTTTTCTGCAGCGGAGGCCGTCCTCGGGGCCATCGAGGCCCGCTTGGCCGGCGCAGTCGCGGGCCTTTGCACCGGGCATGGCGCGGGTGGACGGGTGGGACGCTCCGCGGGGAGTATTTGTGGAAATGGGCAAATGCGTTTGCGCATCTTGCACATGGTCCCGTCCGGGAGGCCGGACGGAGACCACGGCGGGGCAGGGTGCTGCCTTTCCGGGGTCAGACCGGCTCGGTGACACCCTCGGGCAGTTTCGCGCCGGTCATGAAGGCCACGGCGTCCGACATCGAGTGGTCCTTGGGCTTGATCACGCAGAGCCTGCGGCCAAGCCGGTGGATGTGGATGCGGTCGGCGACCTCGAACACATGCGGCATGTTGTGGCTGATCAGGATGATCGGGATGCCGCGGGCGCGGACGTCGCGGATCAGCTCCAGCACGCGGCGGCTTTCCTTGACCCCCAGCGCGGCGGTGGGTTCGTCAAGGATCACCACTTTCGATCCGAAGGCCGCCGCGCGGGCCACCGCCACGCCCTGGCGCTGGCCGCCCGACAGGGTTTCCACCGGCTGGGTGATGTCCTGGATCGTCATCAGGCCCAGTTCGTTCAGCTTCTCGCGGGCGAATTTCTGCATGCGGGTGTGGTCCATCTTGCGAAAGACCGAACCCATTATCCCCGGAGCCCGCCATTCCCGCCCGAGGAACATGTTGTCGGAAATCGATAGCGCGGGTGACATGGCAAGGTTCTGGTAGACCGTCTCGATCCCCAGCGCCCTTGCGTCGTCGGGGCTGCGGAAATGGACCGGCTTGCCGTCCAAGAGGATCTCGCCGTGGTCGGGGACGACCGCCCCCGACAAGGCCTTGATCAACGTCGACTTGCCCGCGCCGTTGTCGCCGATCACCGCGCAGATCTCGCCCGGCATCAGCTCGAAATCGGCCCCGCTCATCGCGACCACGGTGCCATAGCGCTTCATCAGGCCCTTCGCCTGGAGGATCGGTGTCACGGTCCCCATTCCTTGCGCACTCATTGCGAGGCCCTCCGCAGCCATTGGTCAAGCGCCACGGCGATGATCACAAGGCATCCCGCCGCGAATTTCTGCCAGTAGTCGTCTACCCCCGCGAGCGACAGGCCGGTGATGAACACGCCGACGATCATCGCGCCCAGAACCGAGCCGATGATCGACCCGCGCCCGCCGAAAAGCGAGGTGCCGCCGATCACCACGGCGGTGATCGAGGCGAGGTTCACGTCCTGAAAGGCGATGGGCGAGACCGACCCGACGCGGCCGATGGCGATCCAGGCGGCAAAGCCGCAGATCAGGCCCGCCACGGTATAGACCGAGACCAGGGTCCGGTTGACATTGATACCCGACAGCAGCGCCGCATCGGGGTCATCGCCGATGGCATGGACATGGCGGCCCCAGGCGGTGTGGTTCAACACATACCACAGCAGCGCGGCCAAGAGGATCAGGGTGATCCCGCCGTAGCTGACGCTGGCCCCGCTGATGTTGAATCCCTGGCCGAAGAACAGCAGGCTCGGGGCATTCGCCTCGATGTCCACGTTGCGCACCGATTCCGACTGCGAATACCACAGCTTCAGCGACTCGAAGACCGACAGCGTGCCCAGCGTCACGATGAACGGGGGCAGGCGCATCATCGTCACGAGAAGCCCGTTCACCGCCCCCATGACACCGCCAAGCGCGATGCCGATCAGGACGGCGATGATCACCGGCACGCCGGAGAAGACGGCGAGGTTGGCCATGACCAGCGAGGAGACGACCAGGATCGCGCCCACCGACAGGTCGATGCCCGCGGTCAGGATGATCAGGGTCTGCGCCAGCGCGATGAAGCCGGTCACGGTGACCTGTTTCAGTACCGTCGACAACGCGCCGACGCCAAGGAAACGCGGCTGGATCAGGCCGAAGACCAGAATCGACAGGATCAGCACCAGCGCCGGGATCATCGTCGGGTTGCGCCGCAGGAAGTTGCGCAGCTTGTGGACAAGGGTCTTGTCGTCCTTCTCGAAGCTGGCGACGACGGTGTCCGCCTTGGTCAGCGTCGCCTCGAAATCGGAGATGGTCTTGGTCGGCGCGTCTTCGCTGGCCATGTGCAGTCTTCCCCCCGGATGACGCAGGTGCCCGTCCCGGCACCGCTTATGAAGAAGGGCGACCCTAAAAGCCGCCCTTCCGCTAATCAAGCACTGGTTAAGAGCAGATCAGCCCCAGCAAAGCTCGGTGCCTTTGGTCGAGTCGATCGAGGGCACGCCGTCGACCGGCTTGTCGGTGACCAGGTTCACGCCGGTGTTGAAGAACGAGAGGCCCTCGGTCACGGTCGGCTTGGTGCCGTCCTTGGCGTAGGCGGCAATCGCTTCGATCCCCAGCGAGGCCATCTTCAGCGGGTACTGCTGCGAGGTGGCGCCGATGACGCCCGACTTGACCGAGGCCACGCCGGGGCAGCCGCCGTCAACCGAAACGATGATCGCCTGACCTTCCTTGCCGGCGTTCTTCAGCGCCTGGTAGGCGCCTTCGGCAGCCGGTTCGTTGATGGTGTAGACCACGTTGATGTCGGGGTCCTTGGCCAGGAGCGTCTCCATCGCGCGCAGGCCGCCCTCGGGGTTTGCATCCGAGGATTCGTGGCCGATCACGCGCGGATCGGTTTCCGAGCCGAGGACCGTCAGGTCCGGAACCTCGATGCCGAAACCGACGAGGAAGCCGGTGTCGCGCTGCACGTCGACCGAGATGTTGTCCTTGTTGATGTCCAGCATCGCGATCTTGGCGTTTGCGGCTTCCGCACCCATGGTCGCGGCGGCCCATTTGCCGATCAGAAGACCGGCTTCGAAGTTGTCGGTCGCGAAGGTGATGTCCTGGGCTTCGGTGTCCGCCAGCGGCGTGTCCAGCGCGATGACCAGGATCCCGGCCGCGCGGGCGTCCTTGAGCGCCGGGCCGACCGAATCGTTCGACGGCGTGATCAGGATACCCTTGGCGCCGGCGGCGACGCAGTTCTCGATCGCGGTGATCTGCGGGGCGGCGTCGCCGTCCTTTTCACCGGCATAGGCCTGGAAGTCGAGGCCGGCGGTTTTGGCGGCAGCCTCGGCGCCCTCTTTCATCTTCACGAAGAACGGGTTGGTGTTGTTTTTTGTGATCAGGCAGGCAAGTTCCTGCGCCGAGGCCATGCCCGACATCAGCGCCAGTGCACCCGCGCCCAGAAGGGCTTTGGTCATGAGTTTCATTGGTCTTCCTCCCAAGGTGGGGACATGTCCAGCCCCCGGTTCATTAATTCCTGCGCATCGCCGGACCGACGTTGCCGCGACGGGAAGAAAAGCCGATTCCGTCCGGTCCGTCAAGATAATTAAATAACTCTGATTTATTATTGACAGAGGTAGCATCCCCGGCCAGTCTGCCGGATGTCGGTCGGGTCGGTTGGCCCCGGCCGGCGGGTTTGACGCCGCGTTGCAGAGGGGGAGGCCAGTCATGCTGATCGGGATACCGCCCCTTCTTGGGCCCGAGTTTCTGGCCACCCTCAGGGCGATGGGCCACGGCGACGAGATCGCGATAGTCGACGGCAACTATCCGGCGCTGGATCACGCGCGGCGGCTGGTGCGGGCGGACGGGCATGGGGTGTTGGCCGTGCTTCAGGCGGTGCTGACGGTGCTGCCTCTGGACCGGGCTGTTCCAGCCGCCCTGTTCCGGGCTGCCCTGAACAACGATCCCGCGCAAGCCGGTGACATTCATCGCGAGATCGACGCCCTTTTCGCGCGGCTTGCCCCGGGAATGGCGGTGGTGCCCCTGGCGGGCGAGGCGCTCTATCCCCGCATCCGGGCGGCGCATGTCATCGCCGCGACCAGCGAGACGGCCCTGTTCGCCAATGTCATCCTGCGCAAGGGCGTGATCGGGGCCTGAGGGGGGCGCTTGCATGCAGGACGTGTTGCCCGACCGCAGCTTGCCCGAGGTCGCCGTGCTGCGCGGCACCAACCAGTCGGGCATGCGCGATCACAACGAACGGCTGGTGCTGTCCTTGGTCCGCCGGCACGGGGCTCTGCCCAAGTCCGACATCGCCCGGATGACCGGGCTGTCGGCGCAGACGGTCAGCGTGATCATGCGGGGTCTGGAGGAAGAGGGCCTGCTGGAACGCGGTGAGCCGCTGCGGGGCAAGGTGGGCCAGCCCTCGATCCCGATGTCGCTGGCCGCCGAGGGGGCGTTCTTCTTCGGGCTGAAGGTGGGGCGGCGCTCGGCGGATCTGGTGCTGACCGATTTCCGGGGCCGCCTGCGGGCGGCCCGACGGAAGGTCTACCGCTATCCGACGCCGGATGCAGTTGTGCGGTTCGTGTCCGAGGCGGCCCCGGCGCTGGCGGGGGAGCTGTCCCCGGCGCTGCGGGAGCGGGTGATGGGGATGGGCGTGGCGATGCCGTTCCAGTTGTGGAATTGGGTGTCGGTGCTGGGCGTGCCGCAGCAGGAGATGGACGCCTGGCGGTCGCGCGACCTGGGGGCGGAGCTTCAGGCCGTGGTGCGTCTGCCGGTCTATGTCCAGAACGACGCGACCTCGGCCTGCGGGGCGGAGCTGATCTTCGGGACAGGAGAGCGGCCGAAGGATTTCCTGTATTTCTACTTCGGGACCTTCATTGGCGGCGGGCTGGTGATGAACGGCCAGTTGTTCCTTGGCCGGACCGGGAACGCGGCGGCGGTGGGGTCGATCCAGGTGCCCGCTCCGGGTGGGGGCACGCGGCGGTTGATCGACCTTGCCTCGATGTCGGTGCTGGCCGAGGCGATGGAGGCGGCGGGGGAGGGGTCCGATCACCTCTGGTCGCAGCACGACCGGTGGGAAGTGTCGGACGGCGTGCTGTCGTCCTGGCTGGACCAGGCGGCGGGGGCGCTGGCCCATGCGACGCTGGCGGCGGCGGCCTTGCTGGAGATCGAGGCGGTGCTGATCGACGGCTGGATGCCGGTCGCGGTGCGGGCGGAGCTGGTGCGGCGGACGGAGGCGGCTTTGCTGGAGCTGGACCTGGCCGGGATCGACGTCCCGGTGATCCGGGAGGGGACCGTGGGGGCCGATGCGAGGGCCGTCGGGGCGGCGGCGATCCCGCTGTCGCAGCGCTACCTGATCGACCAGAACGCCGCGGTCCGCGAGGGGTAGTGTCCACGCGTGGACAGATTTGTGGGGTGTTTGGATTCAAGGGGTTGGGTGTAGGCGTTCAGGTTTTGTTTACGGGTGCCTCCGCCTCGGCCCTCTCTCCTTGAGGGGTGACGCTTTGGCTTGGCGCTGGTGTGGGGGCCTCAAGCGTGTCCCCCCTGACTGGCGGCCAGGGGTTTCACACCCCCGGACCCCCTTGGGATATTTGGGGAGGGAAAGCGGGATTACTCGCGCTCAGTGGGGATCTGCACGGCACTTTGGCCGCTAAGCGTTCAAGGGACACTGGCTGACTTCTGCATGATCAAGTCTCATGGAAAGAAACGAACCATCAACCTGCCGCCCAGCCGCGCGATGTAGCGCACCCTACTGTGCGACCACCGTGCGGCGCTCTGGGTCCCCGCCTTTTGCGGGATGACAGGGTGGGCTGGGTGTCAGCCCTTGGCGAGGTCCTCGAACAACCGCGCCACGCCTTCGGCCCCCGGATCGTTGTGGCCCTTGAGTTTGTCGGCGGCGAGGTAGGTGGCTCGGCCGGCTTTGGCGCGGGTCATTTGAGCGGTGGCGTTGGCGCCTGCGCGGGCGGCTTTGGCGGCTGCGGCTACTCCGTTCGGGAGGGCGGCGAGGGCGGGGCTTAGGGCGTCGATCATGGTGCGGTGGCCGGGGGCGGCTCCGCCAACCTGCATCACGCGGTCGAGGCCTGCGGTGAGGGCGCCGATCCAGGTTTTGCCGGAGGCGCTGGCGTCGCCTGCGGCGGCAAAGAAGATGGCGAGGAGGACTCCGCTGGAGCCGCCCATGGTCTGGCTCAGTTCCATGCCGATGGCGCGGTAAAGTTGCGTCGGGTCGGCGAGGGGGAGGCGGTCGAGGGCATTCAGGAGCGCTTTGGCGGCGCCAGCGAGGGTGCTGCCGGTGTCGCCGTCGCCGGATTTCGCGTCGAGGAGGTTGAGGTCGGTCTCGATGGCGATGAGGGCTTTGCAGCAGCGTTCCACCAGGGCGCGGCGGGCGGGGTGGGCGGAGGGGACGGGCTGGATCGGGGCGAGACCGTCGGGGAGTGGGCGGACGGCGACGGCTCCGAAGGGGGAGAGGCCGGGCCAGGCGTGGGGGGCGGCGGGGGCGGCGAGGGAGGTCACCTGCGCGTGGTCGACGGGGAGGAGCGAGACGGAAAAGCCGTGCATGTCGAGCGAGGTCATCAGCGGGGCGGGGCCGATCATCCATTTGACGCGGCCCCCGAGGGGGGAGCGGGCGAGTTCTTCGGCGAGGACCGACATTTCCAGCGGCGTGGTGGAGCCGAGGTTGTTGAGAAGGGCGACGTGGTCTCCTGGTCCGGTGTGGGGCAGGAGTTTCTCGGCGACCATGGCCATGGCGGATTTCGCGCCGGAGAAGTCGACCTGTTCGATCCCGGCCTCGCCATGGATGCCGAGGCCAAGCTCGGCCTTGCCCGAGGCGATGCGGTCTTCCTTGGGCGAGCCGGGGACGGTGCAGGTGTCCAAGGACATGCCGATGGAGACCGCGCCCCTGATCACGGTCTGGGCGGCTGCGGTGATGGTGTCGAGATCGGCGCCGGATTCGGCCATGGCCCCGGCGATCTTGTGGACGAAGAGGGTTCCGGCGACGCCCCTTGCCTGCGGCAGGTCGGGAAGGGCCACGTCGTCGTCGACGATGACCATGGAAACCTTGAGGCCGAAGGCGCGGGCACGTTCGGCGGCGAGGCCGAAGTTGAGACGGTCGCCGGTGTAGTTCTTGACGATGAGGAGGCAGCCCGCCTTGCCCGTTACCGCCAGAATACCTGCCAGCACCGCATCTACGGAAGGGCTGGCGAAGACATCGCCGCAGACGGCGGCGGTGAGCATCCCTTGCCCGACGAAACCGGCGTGGCTGGGCTCATGGCCGGAGCCGCCGCCGGAGACGAGGGCGACCTTCTGGCGGTCCCAGTCGGTGCGGATGACGACGCGGATATGGGGGTAGCCGTCCAGCCGCGCGAGCTTGCCCGCTCCGGTTCTGAGCAGGCCGTCGATCGCTTCGGTGATGAGGCTCTCACGCGAGTTCATGAACTGTTTCATGGAGTTGGCCTTTCAGATGCGGTTTCCGGCAGCGTCGAACCAGAGCGGGTTGTGCGGGTGAATGTTCAGGGTCTGGCCGGGTTTGAGGGCAGTGTGCGGCTCGGTCAGGGTGATGAGGCTGTGGGGGCCGAGGGAGAGGTGGAGGCGGGTCTGGTCGCCGAGATGTTCGACGCGGGTGATGGTGGCGGGTTGGCCGTCGCCGGTGTGCCCAACTTCCACAAGAATATGTTCGGGGCGGAGGCCGATCTGAGCGGCACCGGCGGGCGCGCCGGGGAAGGCCGATGCGGGCAGAAGGTTGATGTGCGGCTGCCCGAGGCGGGAGGCGACGTAGGTGGAGACGGGTTCCTCGTAGATCTGGCGCGGGGTGCCGAACTGGACCAGGCGGCCTTGGTCGAGGACGCCGACATGGGTGGCCATCGTCATCGCCTCGATCTGGTCATGGGTGACGTAGAGGAAGGTGGCGCCCATGTCGGCGTGGATGCGTTTCAGCTCGATCCTGAGGTCGGCGCGCAGTTTGGCGTCGAGCGAGGAGAGGGGTTCGTCCATCAGGTAGATGCGGGGGTTGCGGACCAGCGCCCGGCCGATGGAGACGCGCTGCATCTCGCCGCCCGACAGGGCCGTGGCCTTGTTGTCAAGCTTGTGGGGGATGCGGAGGACTTCGGCCACCTCTTGCACGCGTCTGGCGATGTCGGCTTCGGGCATCGCGATCATCGGCGAGCGGAGCGGGAAGGCGAGGTTGTCGCGGACGGTGAGGTGGGGGTAGAGCGAGTATTGCTGGAAGACCATCGCCACGTCGCGCTGGGCGGGGGTGTCGTGGAGGACGCTGTTCCCGGCGATGCGGATGTCCCCGGCGTCGGGTTTGTCGAGGCCGGCGATGAGGCGGAGGGTGGTGGTCTTGCCGGCTCCGGTGGGGCCGAGGAGGACGACGAAAGCGCCGGTCGGGATGGTCATGGTGACGTTGCTGAGGGCTTTCGCGGGCCCGTAGGACTTGGACAGGTTGGAGAGCGTGACCTCAGCCATGATGCACCCCGGCATTGGCGGCGGTGCGCAAGGCGCGGCCGGTGGTGGCGTCGAAGAGGGCGAGGCGGGGGGCGTTCAGGGCGAGGCCGGTGAGGTCCCCGGGTTTCGCGGGGGTGGTGGAGGGGGTGCGGGCCTTCACCGGGCCGAAGGGGGTGGAGAGGGTTACGATCTGGGTGGTGCCGAGGTATTCGACGGCCTCGATCCGGCCCTTGAAGGGCGCGCTGTCGGAGAGGGCGACATGTTCGGGGCGGACGCCGAGGACGAGTTGACCGGAGGCGGCTTCCTGGAGTTGTGGGAGGGTCTGGGTGTGGTCGCCGAGGGTGATCCTGTCTGCCCCGGCGGCGGCGGTGCCTTCGAAGCGCAGGAAGTTCATCGCCGGGCTGCCGATGAAATCGGCGACGAACAGGGTGGCGGGGTGGTCGTAGATCTGTTGCGGGGTGCCGAACTGTTCGACGACGCCGTGGTTCATCACCACGATCTTGTCGCCCATCTGCATCGCCTCCAGCTGGTCGTGGGTGACGTAGACGGTGGTCGCGTGCATCCGGTCGTGCAGGGCGCGGAGTTCCTCGGCCATGATCTCGCGGAACTCTGCGTCGAGGGCACCGAGCGGTTCGTCCATCATGAAGGCCTTGGGGCTGCGCACTATGGCGCGGCCAAGGGCGACGCGCTGGCGGTCGCCGCCGGAGAGGCCCCCGACCGGGCTGTCGAGCATGTGGTCGATGCGGAGGATCTTCGCGACCTCGGCCACCTTGCGGCTCACCTCGGCCCTGGGGACGCCTTGCGACACGAGGGGGTAGGCGATGTTCTTCCTCACGTTCATGTGCGGATAGAGCGCGAACATCTGGAACACCATCGCGATGTCGCGCTGGGAGGCGGGGCGTTGGGAGACATCCTCGCCGTCGATCAGAATCTCGCCTGATGTGGGCAGTTCCAGCCCGGCGATCATTCGCAGCGTGGTGGTCTTGCCGCAGCCGGAGGGACCGAGGAGCATGAAGAACTCGCCGTCCCTGATCGTGAAGGACGATCCCTGAACGGCGGTGAAGGCACCGAATTCCTTGCGGAGGTCGCGGATGACGATTTCGGCCATTTCTATTCCGGAAAATGGCTGGTGATGATGAACATCACGGTGCCGACGAGGGTCACGAGGAAGGACCAGGTGTAGGCCCAGAGGACGAAGGGCTGCATCAGCATCACCACGCCAACTGCGATGAGGATGGTGGCCAGCATCTCCCACGGGCCGCGGCGCAGGTGGAGAAGGCCGGTGAAGAAGGACCTGACGAAGGCTGTCATGCCGGTGCCCTTTCGTGCCGGGTCTTGGCGAGGGCGGCCTGAACCTCGGCCCAGAGCCTGGTGACCAGATCACCCGCGCCCTCGATGCTGTCGATGTCGCTGACGCCGGTTCCGGCGTAAAGGCAGGCACCAAGGAGGTCGCCGGTGGCATCGGGACCGGGCGGAGTGTCGCAATATCGCACCAGAGCCGCGCCATTCTGGCGGAGGACGATGTCGCCCTCGCCCGGGCGATGCGGCGGCTGGGGGGAACCGGCGGCCTCCCAGGCGGTGAAGGTTGAGTTGCGCAGGACACGGTGCATGGCAAAGGGCCAGTCGATGTCGAAGCAGTTGGTGAAGGCGGTGTCCTCGGCTTTGGCGGCGACGAGGGCGGCCTTGTAGTCGGGATGGGCGGCGGCCTCGCGGGTGGCAAGGAAGCGGGTGCCGAGCATGACCCCGGCGGCGCCTTGGGTGATCGCCTGCAGGATGGTGGTGGCGCTGGCGATGCCGCCCGCAGCGACTACGGGGCGGTTCCCGGCAACCGCAACGACCTGCGGCAGGAGCGTCGCAAGGGGCGTTGTGCTTTGGACATGGCCCCCGGCCTCGACCCCCTGGGCGATCAGGACGTCGGCCCCGGCGTCGACGGCCCGCCGCTCGCCCTCGGCATTGCCGACCTGGACGCCGACCTTCTTTCCGGCGCGGTGGGCGCGGGCGATGCGGGCGGCGTCGATGCCCCAGGAGAAGGTGACGACCGGCACTCCGGCCTCCAGCGCGGCGTCAAACCCGTCACAGGGGAAATGCAGGACGAAGTTGGCAAAAAAGGCCGACCCCGGCAGGGCGTGACGCAGGTGGGTGACTTTTGCGGCGACCTCGTCCGGGCTGTCCCAGGTCAGGCCGAGCCCGCCAAGCCCCCCTGCCTTGCAGACCGCGATGACAAGGTCGGGTGTGGCGGCCGACCCTATGGGGGCCTGGATGATTGGCAGGCGTTGGCCGGTGAGGGCGAGGAGGGTGGCGATCTGCGGGGGATGGATCATTTTCGCACCGCGCCGAAGGTGATCCCGCGCAGAAGGTGTTTCCTGAGGAGGATGGTGAAGATCATCACGGGCAGAAGGAAAAGCGTCGCCCCGGCCGCGACGGCGGGCCAGTCCTGGCCGCCGACGCCGATGATCGTCGGGATGAAAGGGGGTGCTGTCTGGGCGTTGCCAGAGGTGAGGAGGACCGCGAAGGCGTATTCGTTCCAGGCGAAGATCAGGCAGAAGATCGCGGTCGAGGCGATGCCGGTCGCGGCCTGCGGCAGCACGACCTTCCGGAAGGCCTGGAAGCGGGTGTAGCCGTCGATCAGGGCGGCCTCTTCATATTCGCGCGGGATCTCATCGATGAAGCCTTTCAGCAGCCAGACGGCGAGGGAGATGTTCACTCCGGTGTAGAGGAGGATCATGCCGAGATGCGTGTCCGAGAGGCCGAGCTGGCGATACATCAGGTAGATCGGGATCGCGACGGCGATGGGCGGCATCATCCTTGTGGAGAGGATGAAGAACAGAAGGTCATCCTTCAGCGGCACCTTGAAGCGCGAGAAGGCATAGGCGGCAAGCGTGCCGAGGAAGATGGAAAGGGCGGTGGAGCCGAAGCCGATGATGACCGAGTTCAGGAAGCGTTCGCCGAAGCGGGAGGGGCCGGTGATGATCGTGCCCTGGCGGCGGGCGATCTCCTCCATCAGGCCGTCGGGGGGCGGGAGGGTGTCAAGCTCCGACACGGCGGGGCGGGTGCGGGTGGTGAAGAGGTTGACGTAGCCTTCCACCGTGGGGTCGAAGAACACCTTCGGCGGGTAGGAGATGCTGTCGGGCCCGGTCTTGAAGCTGGTGGAGATGATCCAGACCAGTGGCAGGAGGGTGATCACCGTGTAGAGGGTGACAAGGAGGCCAGCACCCCATTTCGAGGCCCTGGAGGGTTCGGTGACGGAATAGGCGCTCATCTTTCCTTCACCTTGTTCAGAGCCTTCACGTAGATCGAGGCTAGGCCGAAGACCGTGACGAAAAGGATGATCGCATAGGCCGAGGAATAGCCGGTGCGCCACTTCTCGAAAGCCTCGCGCTTGAGGTCGATCGACGTCAGAAGGGTTTCGTTGCCCGGACCGCCGCCGGTCAGCAAATTGACCATATCGAACATCTTGAAGTTCTCGATGCCGCGAAACAGCACCGCCAACATGAGAAAAGGCAACACCATCGGCACGGTGATGGTCCAGAACTGCCGCCATTTCGACGCGCGGTCCACTTCGGCCGCCTCATAGATGTAGTCGGGGATGGAGCGCAGGCCCGCGAGGCAGATCAGCATCACGAAGGGCGTCCACATCCAGGTGTCGACGATGATGATCGCCCAGGGGGCAAGGCCGCCTGGGCCAAGCATGGAAAAGCTGGCGGCGGGGATGCCGGTGAAGAACTCGACGATGTAGTTCACCACGCCGATCTGCGGCTGGTAGAGGAAGGTCCAGAAATTGCCGACGACGGCGGGCGACAGCATCATCGGGACGACGATGAGCGTGGTCAGAAGGTCGTTGCCCCTGAAGTTGCGGTTGATCAGCCAGGCGAGGGTGAAGCCGATGATGACCTGCAGGACGATGGTCCAGATCAGGAAATGCGCGGTGGTCTGCATCGTGGCCCAGATGTCCTCGTCGGTGAGGATACGGGTGTAGTTGCGCAGGCCGACCCATTTCACCTCGGCATTGGGTTTGTTGGCGGCGTAGTTGGTGAAGGAAAGCCGGATGGTCCAGATCAGCGGGAAGATGTTGATCGCCAGAAGGAGGAAGATGGTGGGGGCCACGAAGATCCAGGCGATGGCGCGGTCCGAGAGGCCACGAACCTTGCGCGCAAGGCGGGGGGGAGTGGCCCGGGCGGCGATGTCGATGGGGTTTGGCATGATCTGATTCCGTGGGGAACGTGCCACCAGACTACCCCCTTGCAGCGGCGAAGGGGGAAGATCCGTGGTGGCCACCCCTCTCCCACTTTGGGAGAGGGGCAGAATGAAGGTGACGTCGGGACCCCGGATCAGATCCGGGGTGCGACTGCGCAGGCGATCACAGCTTGCCTTCGTCGGTGAAGACCTCGGTCCAGTCCTTGATCAGGCCGTCCAGCGCCTCTTTCGCGGTGCCGTTGCCGGCGACCACATAGTCGTGGAAGCGGGCCTGCGACGCCTGCAGAAGCGAGGCGTAGGACGGCTCGGCCCAGAAGTCCTTCACGATCGCCATCGAATCGAGGTAGGTCTGCGCGTAGGGCTGGCTTGTCGCAAAGCCCGGATCCTCGACCACCGAGCGCAGGGTCGAGAAGCCGCCAAGCGACCACCACTTGTCCTGCACGTCCTTCTGCGCGAACCACTTGATGTAGGCCAGCGCGCCGTCGACATTGTCGGAGTTCGCGACGACCGAGATGCCCTGCCCGCCGAGCTGAGCGAAACGCTCGCCGCCGGGGCCGGCCGGGTTCACCAGATAGCCGGTCTTGCCGCCGCCGACATTGGGGTCGACCTCGAAGCCGGGCCAGGTGAAGGCGAAGTTCATCTGCATCGCGACCTGGCCGGATTTGTAGGCGTCGATGCCTTCGCCCATATAGGTGTTGGACGTGCCGGGGGCGGTGCAGCAGTCGTAGAGCGCCTTGTAGAACTCCAGCCCCTCGACCGCGCCGGGGGAGTTGACGAAGCCTTCCATGTCATAGGGCTTGTCGGGGTTGTCGTATTTGAAGCCGAAGGAATAAAGCACGTCCATCACGCCCATGGTGATGCCTTCGGAGCCGCGTTCGGTGTAGATCGAGGCGCCGTAGACGGTCTTGCCGTCGATGTCGCGGCCCTGGAAGAACTCGGCCACTTCCTTCAGCTCGGCGAAGGTGGCGGGGGGCGTCAGGTCGCGGCCGGTCTTTTCCTTGAAGGCGGCCATGATCTCGGGCCGTTCGAACCAGTCCTTGCGGTAGGTCCAGCCGACCACGTCGCCGAAGGCAGGTAGCGACCAGTAGTTCGGCGTGCCCTTCGGCCATTCGGAATAGCCGGTGACGGTCGCCGGGACGAAGGCATCCATCGAGATGCCTTCCTTGTCGAAGAAGTCGTTCATCTTGAGATACCAGCCGTTCTCGGCCGCGCCGCCGATCCACTGGCTGTCGCCGATCATCAGGTCGCAAAGTTTGCCGCCCGAGTTCAGTTCGTTCAGCATGCGGTCGGCAAAGTTTGGCCAGGGGACGAATTCGAAATTCATCTTGATGCCCGATTGCGCTTCGAAGTCCTTGCTGAGTTCCACGAGCGCGTTCGCCGGGTCCCATGCGGCCCAGCACAGCGTCAGTTCATTTGCTTGCGCATTGGCCTGGGTCGCCCAGACCAGTGCAATGGCCGCGGATGCGGCGAGTGTCTTCCGTGTCATGCAATCCTCCCGGATGTGGTGATGGCGGACCCGTGCGGATGCCGGGTCTTCTTGAATTGAGGGGACGTTAGACAAAAGCCGGACGGCCTGTAAAGCATTTTTGAGGAACGTACCTCAATTATGGGCGGCGGCCGTCGTCAAAGCGATTTGGAGCACGGCTCAGGCGACCTGGTCGATGCGTGGCTCGAGCGCCGGCGCGGGTTGTGCGGGCAGGTTCTCGCGCAGCACGATCTCGATTCGAATCTGTTCCTGGCCCTCGTCGAGCGGCTGGTTGTCGACCTTGGCGCGCAGCACGCGCAGGGTCGACCGCGCGAGGTGGCCAAGGTTCTGGGTGATGACGGCCGTGATCTGACCCTGCTCCAGCGCGAAGCGGACATGGGGGGTCAATTCGTGGCAGATTACCGTCAGCTTTCCATTAAGTCGCATATCTTCAATGAGTTGCGTCAAGGCACGGTTGCCGTCGCCCATGGCATAGATCCCCCTGACATCGGGCGCGTTCGACAGCATCTCGGCCACGACCTGGCGCAGGGTGGCAGGCGAGCCATGGGTCTCCAGCGACTGCAGCACGTCGAGGCCGGGGAAATCGCGCTGCATGACCTCGTCGAAGCCGCGGCGTCGTTCGATCATGTCCCGGGCCAGCAGCGACTGGCCGAGCACCATGACCTGACCCGGCCCGCCGCCCAGGAAGCGACCCATCATCACGCCCGCCGTCCGGCCCGCCGCGCGGTTGTCGATGCCGACGAAATGGTCGCACCCGGCATTCGGCAATTCAGAGACCAGCGCGACGACGGGAAGCCCCCTGCTTCGAAGGCCGCGCACCGCATCGCGCAGCACGGGCGTTTCCGGTGCGAGAAGCGCGACGCCGACATAATCGCGATCCGGCAGGGTGGAAAGCAGCGCCGCCAGCGCATGGGGGTCTTCAGCCGGGAAACGGTGCAGGCGAAGTTCGGTCCGGCTGGTCGCAGCCATGGATCCCGCTTCGGCCAGAGATTTCGCAAGGGATTGAATGAATTGGCTTTCCGTATCTGGCAGCACGACGGCAACGCGATAGTTCCTGCCGCGTGCGAGATTCGCGGCCGTCAGATCACGGACGTAGCCAAGCCTGGAGATGGCCTCGTTCACCGCGCGGATGGTCTTGTCCCGCACGCCCGGGCGGGCATTCAGAACCCGGTCGACCGTGGCCAGGCTGACTCCGGCCTCGCGGGCGATATCGTTGACAGTGGGCCGCAAGGCGCGCTCCGGACAGGGTGATGCGACTATCCTTGCCGGTTTGATGTACGTCAATCATCTATTGGCGACAGTCCTGCGTCTTTGCCGGGGCGCCGCGGCGGTGGCAAGGGCTTTACAGCACCTCGGCGCATGCGCAGTGTTCGCCGACAGACAGGGAGGCTCGCATGACCAGGACGGTCCTGCTTTTCGGCGACAGCAACACGCATGGCACGATGCCGATGCCCGATCTGGGCTTTTCGGGGCGTTTCGGGCGCGCGGAGCGTTGGCCGGGGCGGCTGCGGCAGCTTTTGCCCGATTGGGACGTGATCGAGGAAGGCCATCCCGGGCGGACCACGGTGCACGACGACCCGGTCGAGGGCGCGCACCGGAACGGTCATTCGGTCCTGCCGGCGCTTCTGGAAAGCCACCGTCCGCTGGACCTGGTCGCGGTGATGCTGGGCACCAACGACCTGAAGGAAAGGTTCTCGGTCAATGCCACCGATATCGCCCTGTCGCTGGAGCGGCTGGTGCGGGTGATCCTGGCCTCGGGCGCGGGGCCTCTGGGGGGCGCGCCGGGGGTGCTGCTGGTCTGCCCGCCGCCGATCATCGAGGCGGGGTGTCTGGCGGCGATGTTTGCCGGCGGGGCGGCGAAGTCGCGCGCCCTGGCGGGCGAAGTGCAGGCAGCGGCGGCGCGGGCCGGCGTGCCGTTCCTGGATGCGGGGCAGGTCGTGGAGGTGTCGGCCATCGACGGCATCCATTATGGGCCCGAGGCGAATCCGGCGCTGGCACGGGCCTTTGCGGCTGCGATCACGGCGCATTTCCCCGGCTGATGTCGGATTTCCGCTGGAACGGGGAACGGGCGCGGCGCAGGATCGTGGCAGGAGGTGTCCGATGACCCAGCACGATCCCTCGCTTGCCATCGCCGAGTTGCGCGCGAATGTCTCGGTCCCGTTCGCGCGGGCGCGGGCTATGCCGAAAGCGGTCTACACCTCTGCGGCCTTCGCGAAAGCCGAGCAAGAGCACATCTTCGCGCGGGACTGGCTGTGTGCGGGCCGGGCGGATGCGCTGGCGGAGCCGGGCGACTATCTGACGATGACCATCGCCGGAGAGCCGGTCATCATCCTGCGCGACCGGGACGGCGCGCTGCGCGGCATGTCGAACGTCTGCCGCCACCGGATGAGCACCTTGCTGGAGGGTCGGGGCAACGTGCGGTCCATCGTCTGCCCCTACCATGCCTGGACCTACAATCTGGACGGCAGCTTGCGAGGCGCCCCGGCGATGGCGCGGAACGAGGGCTTCTGCAAGGAGGATGTTCGGCTGCCGTCGGTCCGGGTCGAGGACTGGCTGGGCTGGATCATGGTGACGCTGAACCCGGAGGCCCCGCCGGTGGCCGAAAGGCTGGCAGGGGTGGAACGGCTGGTCGGTCACCTGCCGATGGCGACCTATCGGGAGGTCTTCCGCGAAGCGTTCCGCTGGGACACCAACTGGAAGGTGCTGGCCGAGAATTTCATGGAAAGCTACCACCTGCCGGTCTGCCATGCCGGAACCATCGGCGGGTCCTGCGATCTGAACCTGATGCAATGCCCGGAAGGGGAGGCGGCGTTCAACCACCACTGGATCGTGAAGAACGACACGGTGCCGCTGGCGTTGGCGCATCGCTCCAACACGGTCCTGCAGGGCGATGAGCGGCGGATCACCTGGCTGCTGGCGATCTATCCGGCGCTGCTGATAACCCTGACGCCGGGGTATTTCTGGTATCTTTCGCTGACGCCGGACGGGCCGGGATCGGTGCACGTCCTGTTTGGCGGCGGGATGAGTGCCGAGTGGATGGCCGACCCCGAGGCGGAGCGGCATCTGGCGTCGGTCAAGGCCTTGCTGGATGCCGTTAGCCTCGAGGACAAGGCCTGTGTGGAGCGGGTGTGGCAGGGGCTATCTGCGGGGATGTCCGCGCCCGGGGCGCTGAGCCATTTGGAGCGGCCGAACTACGATTTCGCCCGCTATATCGCGGGGCGGATGCCGTGAAGGATCCGCAGGGCTTGACCTTGGCGCGCCGGGTGTCACCTATCGCGGCATGACCAAGCACGCCCTGATCGTGGCCCATGGCCAGCCGTCGGACCCCCGTCCCGCCGGAGCCGCGCTGGACGCCCTGGCAGCGCAGGTGCAGGCGCTGCTGCCGGGGTGGTGCATCGGCGCCGCGACGCTGGCCGAAACCGGAGCGGTGGCGCGGGCGGTGGCGGGACTGCAAGGCGGCTTGGTCTTTCCGATGTTCATGGCCGGAGGCTGGTTCGCCCGGGTGCAGATTCCGCGGCGGCTGGCCGAAGCGGGGGCAACCGGATGGACCGTGCTGGAACCGTTCGGCTGCGATCCCCTGGTGCATGGCCTGTGTGTCGCACTGGTGCGCGAGGCGGGCGCGAGGCGGGTGATCCTGGCGGCGCATGGGTCGTCCAAGTCCCCGGCGCCGTCGGACATCGCGCGGCATGTGGCGGGGCGGATCGCGATTGAGACGGGGGCAGAGGTGGCGGTGGGCTTCATCGAGCAAGAACCGCAACTTGCCTCGCTGGCCGGGTGGGACGGCGTCTGCCTGCCGTTCTTTGCCGCCGAGGGCGGGCATGTCAGCGACGATATCCCCGCGGCGCTGGCCAAGGCGGCGTTCCGGGGACGCATCCTGCCGCCGCTGGGCCTGGATGCGCGGGTGCCCGGGATCATCTCGGCGGCGATCGCGCGGGGCGTGCCGGTCTGTGCCGGGGCCTGCCGCTGGGCCAGGTGACCAAAAGCCTTCGAAGGCTTTTGCAAATTCCTTCGAAGGAATTTGGCCCCGGGCCGTCAGACCGTGTGCAGGTAGAGGTCGAAGTCCACTTCGCTGACCGTCCGCATCACCCGGGCATATTCGGCGGCCATGATCGCGGTGAAGGTGCGGTGCATGTCCTCACCCAGCGCCTCCTTCAGGAAGTCCGACCGCCTGGCCGCGTCGATGGCCGATTTCCAGTCGGTCGGGATCGCGGCGCTGCCCTCGTCCTCATAGCCGTTGCCGGTGGTTTCCGGGCCGGGGTCGATCTTGTCGTGCATCCCCTTGCGGATGCCTGCGAGAACCGTTGCTCCGACCAGATAAGGGTTGGCATCGACGCCTGCGGGGCGATGCTCGATCCGGCGGGCCTTGATGTCGCCCGCCGGGATGCGCAGCGCGACAGAGCGGTTGTTGACGCCCCAGGTGGGCGAGACGGGCGCGTAGCTTTGGCTGGCGAAGCGCCGCCAGGAGTTGGCGTGGGGCGCGAAGACCAGCATCGAGTCCGCCATCGTTTGTTTCAGGCCACCGAGAGCGCAAAGGATGGTGGGGTTCCACTTGCCCTCTTCCTTCTCGACGAAGACGTTCTTGCCCGCATCGTCCAGAAGCGAAACGTGGAAGTGCATCCCCGATCCGGCGTAGTTCTCGTTCGGTTTGGCCATGAAGCAGGCGACGACGCCGTGCGCGCGGGCCTGCGCGCGGACGATGCGCTTCAGGCGCATGAGGTCGTCGGCGGCCTGCATGACGTTCTCGCGGTAGTGGAGCGTCAACTCGTACTGGCCGGGGGCGTATTCGGAGATCAGCGTTTCGGCCTTGATCCCGGCCTTCGCGGCCCCGGCGTAGATGTCACTGAACAGGGGCAGCATCCCGTGCAGGTGGTCGACGGAATAGACCTCGGTCTTGCGGCTTGAGCGGTGGTCCAGCACGTCGCGGGCGGGCTGCATCTTGCCATCGGGGCCGCGTTCGGGGTCGAGGAGGAAGAATTCCAGCTCGAAAGCCCCTGCCGGGTGCAGGCCTTCGGCGGCAAGCGCGTCGACCTGGCGCTGCAGCGCATGGCGGGGGTCGCTGGTCATCGGTGCGCCGTCGAGCATGTACATCGACATGAACACCTCGCCGCGCGGCGGCTGGGTGTTGTGCAGCGGTTTGAGCGTGCCGGGGATCGGCCAGGCGCGCAGGTCGCCGTCGCCCTGGTCCCAGATCAGGCCGGTCTCGTGGACATCCTCGCCGCAGATGTCCAGGCCGAGGATGGAAATCGGCAGATGGCGGCCATTGTTGTAAAAAGACAAAAGCTCATGGCGCCGGATGATCTTTCCCCGCCCGATTCCGTTGGCGTCGTGCAGGATAATGTCAAAAGCCTCGATTTCGGGGTGGGCTTCTAGAAAGGCTTCCGCCTCGGCAGGGGTGGAGCCGGAGGGGCTGGTCTGGGGCATGTCAGGCTGCTTTGAAAAGGTCGGTCAGGATGGTGTCGAAGTTTGCGATCAGCCTGTCAACCTGCGCCTTCTTCGTCGCGGGGCTGACCAGCATCATGTTGTGAAAGGGCGCGATCAGCGTGCCCCGGTTGATCAGGCCGGTGTGGATCGCGGCCTCGATTTGGGGCTGGTGGGCGTAGCCCGCTTGCGTGCCGTTCTTCAGGGGGCCGGGCGCGCAGATGAACTCCACCCGCGCGCCGACGCGGACGACGTGCCAGGGGGCTTTATGCTTGTCGATGACGCGGGCAAGGCCGTGGGAGAGGCGTTCGGCCAGCTTGTCCATATGGGCGTAGTTGTCGGGGGTCATGACCTCGGACAGGGTGGCGACGAGGCAGGCGAACTGCATCGGGTTGGCGGAAAGCGTGGTGCCCATGCCGGTGCGGCCGGGTTCGCGCCGGGCGTTCGCCGCCTCGAACCGCGACGCGGTCTCGTCGGTCAGTCCCCAGACGGCGGTGGGCATCCCGCCCGCCACGCATTTGCCGACGACGAAGATGTCGGGACGCAGCGAATGGACCCGGGTATAGCCGCCAAGGCCGGAGGAGATGGTGTGTGTCTCGTCGATGATGAGGAGCGCGCCATATCTGAGGCTGAGTTGGCGCAGGCCGTCGTGGAACCCGGCCTCGGGCAGGACCATGCAGGAGTTGGTCATCACCGGCTCGGTCAGGATGGCGGCGACGTCACCTTTCGCAAGGGCCGCCTCGACGCTGGCGAGGTCGTTGAACTCGCAACAGACGGCGGTTTCAGTCAGGTCGGCGACCTGGCCCAAAAGGCCGGGCGTGTTGATCATGGAGCCGTTTTCCAGCGCGACGAAGGTGTCATCCACCGTGCCGTGGTAGCAGCCGTTGAACACCAGCACCTTGGGCTTGGCCGTGATCGCCCGGGCGACGCGCAGGGCAAAGCGGTTGGCGTCGGTCGCGGTGGTGGCGATCTGCCAGCGGAAGGGGCCGAAGCGGTCGGTCAGAAGGCGGCCCGCGTCAAGGGCGGCTTCGGTGGGAAGCATGTAGGTCAGGCCGCGCCGGGCCTGGGCGCGGATGGCTTTTGCCACGGACGGCGGCGAATGGCCGAACATGGAGCCGGTGTCGCCAAGGCAGAAGTCGTCCAGCGTCAGCCCGTCGATATCCGCGATCCGCGCGCCCTGCGCCTTGGCGATCAGGGGCAGGTGCGGCATCGGCCAGTCGGCCATCCAGTGCATCGGCACGCCGCCAAGAAAGACGCCCGCGCCGTCCTGCAGCGCCTTTGCCGCCTTCGGGCGCGCCTTGGCATAGACCGCCGCCTCGCGCGCGGCGAAGGTGGCAAGGCGGTCGGCCTGGATACCGGCGATCAGGGTGTCGGGCATGGTCGTCTCATCGAAGCTGCCGGTTTATGCGCCGGAATTTGATCAAATGGCAAGCGGCAGCGCGTCCCGCGTCTTGGACTTCTCTGCGACGAGAGGGTCGTCAGGCCCAATGGCCCTCGAAATCCTCGGGCACCAGAAGGTTGTGGCGTCCCATGTTCTGCACTGACTTCTCGCCGCACAACGCCATGGTGATGTCCATTTCCTTGGCGATCACCTCGAGCGCCGCCGTCACCCCGGCCTCGCCCATCGCGCCGAGGCCATGGATATAGGCCCGACCGATCATCGTGCCTTTCGCGCCAAGGCTGAGCGCCTTCAGCACGTCCTGGCCGGACCGGATGCCGCCGTCCATCCAGACCTCGGTCCGGTCGCCGATCGCGCGCACGATCTGCGGCAGCACGCGGATCGAGGACAGCGCACCGTCCAACTGCCGCCCGCCGTGGTTCGACACGATCACCGCGTCGGCGCCGGCATCGGCGGCCATGCGCGCGTCCTCGGCGTCGAGAACGCCCTTCAGGATGAACTTGCCCTGCCACTGGTCGCGGATGCGGGTGACCTTGGACCAGTCAAGCTTGGGGTCGAACTGTTCGTTGGCCCAGGCGGTCAGGTCGGAGAGCTTTTGCACGCCCTTCACATGGCCGACGATGTTGCGGAACTGGCGGCGTGGGGTGCGCGCCATGTTCCAGGCCCAGCGGGGTTTTGTCGCGATGTTGATCAGGTTGGGGATTGTCGGCCGGGGCGGCGAGGTCAGGCCGTTCTTCAGGTCCTTGTGGCGCTGGCCCAGGATCTGCAGGTCAAGTGTCAGGACCAGCGCCGAACATTTCGCGGCCCGGGCGCGTTCGATGATCGCATCGACGAAATCCTCGTCCTTCATCACATAAAGCTGGAACCAGAACGGGTCGGGGCTGTGCGCGGCCACATCCTCGATGGAACAGATCGACATGGTGGACAGCGTATAAGGCACTCCGAACTTGGCGGCAGCGCGGGCGGCGTGAATCTCGCCGTCCGGGTGCTGCATGCCCGTGCTGCCGACGGGGGCCAGCGCCACAGGCATCGAGACCTTCTGCCCGGCCATCGTGCTGCCCAGAACCCGGCCCGTCAGGTCACGCGCCACGCGCTGACGGAACCGCAGTTTGGCGAAGTCCGAGGTGTTCTCGCGGAAGGTCTGTTCGGTGTAACTGCCAGATTCGCAGTAATCCCAGAACATCTTTGGCGTGCGCTTCTGGTGCAGGCGCTTGAGATCCTCGATGCAGGTGATGACGGGCATTCGGCTTCCCCTGGATTGGTCATCTTTGGTTACCAATCCGGGGGGGAAGGTGCAACGAAAATACAGGCATTGAATTTGGTGCGATATGGAACTATATAGTGCTATATCGTATCAAATGGAGATCGCCATGACCCTGTCCCGCCGCCGCACCCTTGCCCTTATCGGAGGCGGCGTGATCCTTGCCGCCACCGGCAGCCTTGGCGCCATCGCCACCCGCCAGCCACGCACGGCCCTGTTGCCCTGGGGGCAGGCCGGTCAGGGCGAGGAGGCACGGCACCGGGCGCTGTCCTGGGCGCTGCTGGCGCCGAACCCGCACAACCGGCAGCCCTGGCTGGTCGAGCTGCGAACGGCGGGCGAGGTGACGCTTTATGTCGACACCGCGAAACTTCTCCCCGCGACCGACCCCTTCAATCGCCAGATCACCATTGGCCTTGGCTGTTTTCTGGAGCTGATGCGGATGGCGGCAAGCCATGACGGACAGCGGGTGGACATCACTCCGTTCCCAGACGGGTATGATGACCGGGCGCTGGACGCGCGTCCCGTAGCCCGGGCGGTGTTTACGGCGGATGCAGGCGTGACGCCCGATCCCCTGTTCGCCCACGCCCTGGCGCGGCGGTCGACGAAAGAGCCCTACGACACGGCCCGCCCGCTGCCGGAAAACATGCTGGAAAAGCTTGCCGTCGCCACGACTGCCCGCTTCGGCGGAACGCTGGACCCCAAGGAGGTCGCGGACTGGCGGGCTTTCACGCGGGAAGCGCTGCGGATCGAGATCGAGACGCCGCATACCTACAAGGAATCCGTGGATCTGTTCCGCATCGGGCGGGCGGAAGTGGATGCGAACCCCGACGGGATCGACTTCACCGGCCCCGTCTTTGAAGTGCTTGGCGCGACCGGGATGATGACGCGCGAAAGCGTCCTGGACACGTCGTCGCAGGCCTACAAGGCGGGGCTCGACGCGGTCTATGCCAATACCGATACCGCGATGGGGCATGTCTGGCTGGTGACCGAAGGGAACAGCCGCCCCGACCAGATCGCCACCGGGGCGGACTGGCTGCGGGTGAACCTGGCGGTAACGGCGGCGGGGGTGGCGTTCCAGCCCTTGAGCCAGGCCTTGCAGGAATACCCCGAGATGGCGGCACTTTACCGCGACGTCCATGCCAGGCTTGCGCCGCAGGGCGGGACAGTCCAGATGTTGGCGCGTATCGGTCACGGGCCCGAGGTGGCCCCAAGTCCGCGCTGGCCGCTGGAGGCGAAGATCCTGGATGCCTGATCGGAACCCGACCCCGGAAGCGACGCTGTTTGCCTTTTTTAACGAGGTCGGGATTCTTGCCCAGCTCAGCCGCGCCATGTTCGAGGCGCGGCTGCCGCCGGGGTTCAACCTGCCGCAGTTCGCTGTGCTGAACCACCTGATCCGGGTCCGCGACGGGCAGACACCGATGGCGCTTGCGCGGGCCTTTCAGGTGCCAAAGACCTCGATGACACACAGTCTGGCGGTGCTGGAGCGGCACGGATTGATCGAGCTGCGCCCGAATGCGCGGGACGGTCGGTCGAAATGCGTGTTTCTGACCGACCAGGGGCGCGGGTTCCGCAATGACGCGGTGGCAAGCCTGGCGCCGGACATGGCGGCGATTGCGGCGGACTATCCGGTCGACCGGGTGGAGAGTATGCTGCCGGCGCTTGCCGCGCTGCGCAAGGTGATGGATGCGAGGCGCGACGCCCAGCCTGCGGATCCGGAAACCTGAGCCGCAGTCCCGGCAGAGTTGCCGGGAGCCGGAACTCTGGTCCTGCGCGGCGCCGTCAGGCCGAATGGGCCCCGTCCGACAGTGCCTTGACGCGCGCCAGCACCTCGGACACCGGGACACCGGCCCCGATGTCCTTGACGATGGCGGAGCCGACCACGCAGCCATCGGCCACGCTGGCGATGGCCTTTGCCTGATCCGGCGTGCTGATGCCGAAGCCGACGATCACCGGCAGGTCGGTGGACCGCTTGATCCGCGCCACTTCCGGCCCGACGTCGGTCGCCACCGCCGCAGCCGCCCCGGTGATCCCCGTGACCGAGACATAGTAGACGAACCCGCTGGTGTTCTGCAGCACCTTGGGCAGGCGTCTGGCATCGGTCGTGGGCGTGGCCAGACGGATGAAGTTCAGACCCACCTTCTGCGCCGGGATGCACAGCTCGTCATCTTCCTCGGGCGGCAGGTCGACGACGATCAGCCCGTCGATCCCGGCGGCAAGCGCGTCCTTCAGGAAGCGGTCGACCCCGCAGGAATAGATCGGGTTGTAGTAGCCCATGAGGACGATGGGCGTGGTCTTGTCCGCCGCCCGGAAGGCGCGGACCATGGCAAGCACCTTGTCCAGCGTCATCCCGCCTTCCAGCGCGCGCTGACCGGCCGCCTGGATCGTCGGGCCATCGGCCATCGGGTCGGTGAAGGGCATTCCCAGCTCGATCACGTCCACCCCGGCGGCCGGCAGGCCCCGCATCACCGCAAGGCTGGTCGCCTCGTCCGGGTCGCCGCCCATGATATAGGCGACGAAGGCCTTTTTGCCCTGCGCGCGAAGGCGGGCGAAGGTGTCGTCGATTCTGGTCATGTGTGTCCGGCCCCGTGAAACATCTCACGGGGTTTCGCACGGTCGAGCGGGAAAGATCAAGGATCAGGCGTCCGCGGTCGCGTCGAGCGGATCCTCGGCTGCGACCGAGATCATCCAATGGGTGCCGTAGCGGTCTCTCAGCATCCCGAAGCCGCGCGAGAAGGATGTCGAGCCGAAGTCCTGGACAACCGCGCCGCCCGCGGCGAGCGCGGCGAAGATGCGTCTGCCCTCGGCCAGGGTATCGGTCACCTGCATGATCGATACCGCGGCCTGCGGGTCTCCGGTCATGCCGGGGGGATAGTCCGAGGCCATCAGCACCCCGTCGGGCAGGGTCAGCTGGCCGTGGATGATCCGGGTCGGGTCGCGCAACGTGTCATCGACGTCGGGCGCATCGGCATAGCGCATCAGTTGCAGGTCGGTTGCGCCAAAGATGTCGGCATACAGGGCCAGGGCCTCGGCGCAATGGCCCTGGAAGTGGAGATAGGGGATCGGCATGGGGGCCTCCTGTCGGGATGGCGACAGCATAGCACGGGACGGGACGTGCGGGGCAACTTGATAAGCGCGGGCGCGCCGACTAGAAGCGGCCCGACGTTGGCTGGAGGGCGCGATGGGTTTCAGGATGGGTATCGTGGGTTTGCCGAACGTGGGCAAGTCAACCCTCTTCAACGCTCTGACCCGGACGGCCGCCGCGCAGGCGGCGAACTTTCCGTTCTGCACCATCGAGCCGAACGTCGGCGAGGTCTCGGTCCCGGATGCGCGCCTGGACAGGCTGGCGGCGATTGCCGGGTCAAGGCAGATCATCCCGACGCGGATGACCTTCGTCGACATCGCCGGGCTGGTGCGGGGGGCCTCGAAAGGCGAGGGCCTTGGCAACCAGTTCCTGGCCAACATCCGCGAATGCGACGCCATCGCCCATGTGCTGCGCTGTTTTGAAGACGGCGACATCACCCATGTCGAGGGCCGGATCGACCCGGTGGCGGATGCCGAGACGATCGAGACCGAACTGATGCTGGCCGATCTCGAATCCGTCGAACGCCGCCTGGCCGCGCTGGCCAAGAAGCTGCGGGGCGGGGATCAGGACACGCTGGACCAGGACCGGCTTCTTCGCGCGGCGCTGGCGGCGCTGGAGGCGGGGAAACCGGCCCGGACGCTTGTGATCGCCGAGGAGGACCGCAAGCAATGGCGGATGCTGCAGCTTTTGACGGCCAAGCCGGTGCTGTTCGTCTGCAACGTCGAAGAGGCTTGCGCGGCCGAGGGGAACAGCCAATCCGCGCGGGTGGCGGAGATGGCGGCGGCGCAGGGGGCGGCGTCGGTGGTGATCTCGGCCCGGATCGAGGAGGAACTGGCGCAACTTCCCGAGGACGAGGCGGCGCTGTTCCTGGAAGAGATGGGGCTGCACGAGGCTGGCTTGGATCGCCTGATCAAGGCGGGCTATGCGCTGCTGGGCCTGCAGACCTATTTCACCGTGGGGCCGAAGGAAGCGCGGGCCTGGACGATCCCCAGGGGCACGCTCGCCCCGCAGGCGGCGGGGGTCATTCACGGGGACTTCGAGAAGGGGTTCATCCGGGCCGAGACCGTGGCCTATGACGACTACATCGCCGGGAACGGCGAGGCGGGGGCCAGGGACGCGGGCAAGTTCCGGGTCGAGGGGAAGACCTACGAAGTGAAAGACGGGGACGTGCTGCACTTTCTGTTCAACGGGTAGGTGTCCACGCGTGGGAGGGTTCTAGAAGTCAGTGATTTCAAAGGGTTGGCTGTGGGCATTAGGGCGGTTTTGACCATCTGACCGGGCTTATGGTGTAGGCCCCCGGGGGCGCTTCGCCCCCCGGACCCCCCGAGAGTATTTGGGAAATGAGCAAGCGCAAATTTGAGACAAGTTTGACGGATCAAGGGCGACCATGAGCGGTTTTGCTGTCTTTCGACCCTGTCGGTCCTACACCCCCGCCGGGTTGCCTGCTTCCCCGCCCATCTCCTTCAGGTCCTGATAGCGGTCGCCGATGCGGTGGTGCGGGCGGCCTCCCAAGGACGCGCCCAAGGCAATGACCAGCTCGTCATGGCTGGGCGCGTCGGGGATCGAGAACTGGACGGTAAGGTAGTGCGACCGGCGCCCCGCATCGTGCTTGTCCATCAGGGGGATCTGCACTTGCGTGTTGGCCGGGCCACGGGTGTTGGTGAAGCCGAGGTAGGTCTTCGCGCCCACCGCCTCGCGGAAGACGTTGCCGAAACGCAGGGTGTGGATCAGGGCGGAGCAGTGTTCCAGCTCGCAGGAAGTGCCGCAGAGGGCGGCCTTGCCATAGGCTTCGATGGCGTCGCCGGACCCGGCGAGGCGGATCAGGCGGTCGGTGAGAACCTGGCCCAAGGCCGGACCCATGCGCCTGATCTCGGGCGACAGGTCCGCAACGAAATCGCGGCCATACCAGGGGTTCGTGACCACGGCGGCGACGGCGATCATGCGCAGGGGCGGCGTGCAGGCGCGGCCGCCGTCGGTGATGGTGTCCTCGTCATAGGTCACGAGCTTGCGGAGTTCGGGAAGGGACATCGGGGTTCCTTTCAGGGTCGGCGGGCCGGGATGCTGTCGCAATAGCGCGGCAGGGCGGTGACGGGAAGGGCGGCAGTCATCGCAGCACCTGGGTCAGGAAGTCGGTGACGGGGCGGTTCACGGCGGGCGGGTCCTCGGCCAGCGCCATGTGGCGGAGGTCCTTCAGGATCACCAGCCGCGCGCGGGGGATTTCGGTGGCGATGGCGGCGGCCATTTCGGGCGGGTTGCCGTGGTCCTCGTCGGCGGTCAGGACGAGGGTCGGGACGGTGATCGGGGGGTGCGGGGCGCTGATTTCGTCGGCTCCGTTGGCGAGGATGCGGTAGAGTTTGGGGTAGACGCTGGGGTCGTTCGCCAGAACCCATTGCCGGGTGAGGTCCATGAGGTCGGGGCGCCGGGCACGGGCCCGGTCGGTGTACCAGCGCTGGAGCGCGGCCTCGACGGTGGCAGCGGGGCCTTGCGCTTCGGCCTGGGCCACGCGAGCCTCGATGGCGGCCTGAGCGTCCGGCGCGCGTCGGTAGGCGGAGTGCAGGATCGCAAGCGCGGTGGTGCGGGAAGGATGGTCTTGCGCGAAGCGGCGGGCGACCATGCCGCCGAGGGAGAAGCCGACGACGGCGGCCTTGTCGATCGACAAGTGGTCGAGGAGGGCGACGAGTTGGTCCGCGAGGTCTTTCAGGGTCGGCTGTCCCTCGGGTGGGGCGGTTTCGCCGTGGCCGATCAGGTCGTAGGTCAGGACGCGGAACCGGTGCAGGTCGGGGATCAGCCATTGCCAGACGGCCCGGGTCAGGCCGAGGCCATGGATCAGCACGACGACGGGGGCGTCCCGGGGTCCGGTGATGTCATGGGCGGTGCCGTCGGGGGTCATGGTGTTGCGGTCTCTTTGCCCTGCGACATGTGCCAGTCTGTAACGGCATGGAGTTACGATTTTTCGTCGACATATGGCGTAAATTCGCAACTGTTGCGGGGTTCGGGGCGGCATGAACGGGAAAGGTCGGAGGACGAGTATGGGTGAGATCAAGCGCTGCCGAATGCTGATCGACGGGGACAGGGTCGGGGCCTCGGACGGGGCGGTGTTCCCGTCGGTCTCGCCGGTCACGGGCGCGGTCTGGGCCGAGGTGCCGGAGGCGACGGCTTTGGACGTGGACCGGGCGGTCAGGGCGGCGGATCGGGCTTTGGGCGGTCCGTGGGGGGCGATGACGCCCTCGGCGCGGGGCAAGTGCTTGCGCAAGCTCGGGGATTTGCTGGCGGAGGCGTCGGAGGAGCTGGGGCGGGCCGAGACGCTGGATACCGGCAAGATGCTGAAGGAGACGCGCTGGCAGGCGAAATACATCGCGGAGTTCTTCCACTTCTACGCGGGCGCGGCGGACAAGCTGGCGGGCGAGGTGCTGCCGATCGACAAGCCGGACATGCTGGTCTTCACCAACCGGGAACCCTTGGGCGTGGTGGCGGCGGTGGTGCCGTGGAATTCGCAACTGTTCCTGTCGGCGGTGAAGCTGGGGCCGGCCTTGGCGGCGGGGAATACGGTGGTTCTGAAGGTGTCCGAGCACGCCTCGGTGCCGATGCTGGAGTTCGGGCGGCTGATCGAGGCGGCGGGGTTTCCGGCGGGGGTGGTGAACATCATTTCGGGGCATGGCGAGGTGGGGCGAGTGCTGACCTCGCACCCCCTGGTCGCGCGGGTGTCGTTCACCGGGGGGCCGGAGACGGCGCGGCATGTGGTGCGCAATTCGGCGGAGAATTTCGCGGAGGTCTCGCTGGAACTGGGCGGGAAATCGCCCTTCGTGGTGTTCGAGGACGCGGATCTGGACAGCGCGGTCAACGGTTGCATGGCGGGGATTTTCGGCGCGACGGGGCAAAGCTGCGTGGCGGGGTCTCGGCTGATTGTTCACGACAGCGTCGCGGAGGAGTTCCTGGCGCGGCTGGTGGCGGCGGCGCAGGCCATTCGCATTGGCGATCCCTTGGCCGACGAGACGCAGATGGGGCCGCTGTGCACCGAGGCGCAGGTCCGGTTGATCGAGGCCCAGGTGGCTTTGGCGGTCACGGAAGGGGCCAAGGTCCTGACCGGGGGCAAGCAACCAAGCCTGGGCGGGACGTATTATGAGCCGACGATCATCGACTGCCCCTCGCCCGACCTGACCATCGTGGATACGGAACTCTTCGGGCCGGTGCTGTCGGTCCTGCGGTTCAACGACGAGGCGGAGGCTGTCGCCTTGGCGAACCGCTCGCAGCATGGGCTGGCGGCGGGGGTCTTCACCCTGAACGGGGCGCGCCAGATGCGGGTGGCGAAGGCCATTCGCGCCGGGATCGTCTGGGTCAACACCTACCGCGCGGTGTCGCCCATCGCAGCGTTTGGCGGCCTCAAAGGCTCCGGCTACGGGCGCGAGAGCGGGTTCCAGGCCATGTACGACTATACCCGGCCCAAGACGATCTGGGTCAACACCTCATCCGAGCCCATCGCCAACCCCTTCGTGATGCGCTGATCCAGGGAGACCCAAATGAAATTCCACCTGGCTATCAACATGGAGCGGATCGACGATACGCTGTCCATGAAGGATGTCGCGCGGCACACGCTGGAAATGGTGCAGATGGCCGACGCCGGCGGGTTCCGCATCGCCTGGGCGGCCGAGCATCACGCGCTGGAGATGACCATCGCGCCGAACCCGTTTTCGATCCTGACCTGGTGGGCGGAGCATACCAGCGACATCCGCCTGGGGACGGCGGTGATCGCAGCACCTTACTGGCACCCGATCAGGGCGGCGGGTGAGGCGGCGTTTGTCGATCTGATCTCGGGCGGGCGGTTGGAATTCGGCATCGGCTCGGGCGCCTATCAGCGCGAGTTCGACCGGATGCGGCCGGGGCTGAAGCAGACCGACGCCTGGCGCTACATGCAGGAGATGCTGCCGGTGATCCGGGCGTTGTGGCAGGGCGATTATGCGCATGAGGGGGAACATTGGTCGTTCCCGGCCTCGACCTCGGTGCCAAAGCCGGTGCAGAAGGAGGTTCCCGTCTGGGTCGCGGCGCGGGCGCCGATCACCTATGACTATGCGGTCAGGCATGGCTGCAACATCCAGTCCTGGCCGCTGACGCGGGACATGGGCGAGGCGCAGTTGTATATGGATCGGCTGAATGAAGCGGTGGCGAATAATCCCGGAGCCAAGCGCCCGGTGATGGCAATGATGCGGCACACGGCGCTATATGACCGGAAGGAGGACTGGATGGTCCCGGTCCGCGCGGCGCAACGTCAGTTGTCGCAGTTCGAGAATCTGTTCAAGAACATGGGCGACGTGGCGAACGGCTTTCCGAAGGCGATTCCGTTGGATCAGCTGGGCAACCGGGCGGAGTATGATCCGGAGATGCTGCGCCGGAACCTGATGTTCGGGACGCCCGACGAGGTCATCGCCAAGCTGAAACAGTATGAGGCGATCGGGGTGGACGAGTTCATCTATTACGCCTCGCTCGGCCTGGGGCTGAAGGAGCAGAAGCGGTCGCTGGAGCTGTTCTGCAAGGAAGTGATCCCGGCCTTTGTCTGACGCGCCGCTCGTCTTGGACCAGGTCACTCCTCGCTGGGGCCACCCGACGAGGAGACGACGTCGAACGAGGTGGTCCGGTCGTGGACGACGCAGGTGGTCCGCTGGCGCAGGGTCTCGATATAGGCGCTGAGGGTGCCGGGCCAGGAGGGCGTCGCCTCGGTCGGGGCCCAGCCCTGACGGTAGTCGCTGGGACGACGGTCGAAGCATTTGCGGAAGGCGCTGGCGAAGTGGGATAGCGAGTTGAAGCCGGTGGCGGTGGCGATTTCGCGCACCGACAGCTTGGTCGCGATCAACAGGACGCGCGCGTGCTGCAGGCGGACGAGGGTTCCGAACTGCACCACCGAGCAGCCGAGGCTCCGATGAAAAAGCCGTTCAAGCTGGCGTTGTGACAGGCCGAGGCGGTCGGAAAGGTCGGGGACCGTCAGGGGGTCGGCGATGGTGTCCTCGATCAGCGTGATCGCCTGCCGCAACACTGGCGAAAACTGGTCCGAGCCATGACCCGGCGTGCGGCGCTGCGGAGCGGTGGCGGGCCGGATCGGCTGGTGCAGCATCTGGTCGGCAACCTCGCCCGCCATGCCCTCGCCATGCCGGTCGGCGATCAGCCGCAGCATCAGGTCGACCCCGGCCATGCCGCCCGCGCAGGTGAGGATTGGGGCATCCAGCGTGTAAAGCTGCTCGACAAGCGGCACTGCGGGAAATCGCTCGCGGATGCCCGGCGCCCAGGACCAGTGGGTTGCAAGCCTTGCGGTCGCAAGCAGTCCCGCCTGGATCAGCGGGTAGCAGCCAAGTTCCACCGCGCAGAGCCGCGCGCCCGCGCGCGCTTGCCGACGCAGCCAGCCCTGAAGATCGCGGTTGGCATAGTCCTCGGCCCCCCAGGAGGCGAGGACAAAGAGCGTCTCTGCGCGCCGGTTGCGGTCGTCGAGCGGCTGGGCGGTGATCGACAGCCCGTTCGAGGCAGGGATGTCGGAGCCGTCGGGGGACAGGATCTCCCATTGGTAGATCGGTTGTGGCGCAAGGTAATTCGCCACACGCAGAGGCTCGATCATCGTGATGAGCGTCGCCATGTTGAAGCGGGGCAGGATGACGAAGGTCATCCGCGCCACCGGCGCGACCGGGCCAAGCGGGACGGGAGCGGCAGAGCGGTCCGTCGAGATGCGGTTTTGCGTCATCCGGGTAGAGTAGAGGTCGAAAAACCATCTGGAAAGCCGCGTAAAGGGCGCAAGGTCGCAGCCGCGCACGGTCCGACGCGCCAGCCGCCCGGCACCGCCAAAGACCGGAGCCGGGTCAGCGCATCGGGCACAGGCGCGGTCGCGGCCGGACGCCTGGATATTGGGCGATCCGCCGACGCAACCGCCTTTGGGCAGAACAAAATCCACAAGAGGCCTTGACCGCCGTCAAGCCATGCCTATCGTCGCAAGTGCAAATCGCAGAACAGTGACGTGGCACTCGGGCCTTGTGCGCAGACGATATTCCGTCTGCGCCGGGGCCTTTTGACGTTCGGGGAACGCATTGAAACGGCAGATCAAGTTGGGGCTTCTGTTGTCGCGCTCGGGCAGCTATTCGCTGATCTCGGAGGCCTGCCGGTCTGGGGCTCTGGGTGCGATCGCGCGGGTCAACGCCGACCCGGGCCGCGATCTGAGCTTCGTGCCGGTGGAGCGCGACCCCGCAGGCAACATCGATGCCTACGGGCCGCTTTGCGAGGAGATCCTGCGCGACAGCGGGGCGCGCCACGTCATCGGGTGCATCACCTCGTGGAGCCGGAAAGAAGTGATCCCGACGGTCGAGAAGTTCGGCGGAACGCTGTGGTATGCGGTGCCCTATGAGGGGTTCGAGGCTTCGGACCATGTGGTCTATACCCATGCCTGCCCGAACCAGCACCTTTTGCCGCTTCTGGACTGGGTGATGCCCGCGCACGGGCGGCGGGCTTACCTGACCGGGTCGAACTACATCTGGGGCTGGGAGATGAACCGCCTTGCCCGCGAGCGGATCACGGCTGCGGGGGGCGAGGTGACGGGTGAGCGTTACCTGCCGATCGGATCGCGCGACGTGGGTCGGATGATCGAGGAGCTGCGCTTTGCCCGGCCGGATTTCATCCTGAACTCGCTGATCGGGCCGTCGTCCTACGAGTTCATGGCGGCCTACCGCGCCCTGGGGCAGGAGGATGCACATTTCCAGCCGGACCGCTGCCCGGTCCTGTCGTGCAACGTGACGGAATGCGAACTTCCCGCCCTTGGCCAGGCGGCAGAGGGGTTGGTGGCCGCTGGCCCCTATTTCCGGGGCGTGCCGGGCTGGCCGGGGGCGGGGAGTTTCGGGTCGTCGCACGAGGCGGCGGCCTTCTCGGCGGTGATGGAACTGGCGCGGCTTCTGGCGGGGCGCGAGGGGGCGGAGAACTGGCCGCTGTCGCAGCTTCTGGAGGGGCAGGGTGGCATCGTGGACCCCGAGACGCATCACACGGTCCTGCCGGTGATCATCGCCCGGGTCGAGGGCGGCGCGTTCCGGGCGCTGAAGCGGCAGGAGGCGGTGGCGGGCGACCCCTATCTCACGCGCAGCCGGTCGGGTCCGGCGCCCCTCCTGCGGGTGGTGTCATGAAGCGCCGCCCGATCCGCATCCCGAACCTGGGCGGGGCGCAGGCGCTGATCCTGCACCGCCCGCATCCCACGGTTCTGGCGCTGACCCGGCAACTCACAGCCATCGGATTGCGGGTGACGCAGGTCTGGCCGGACCTGGGGCCCGAAGCCTTGGCCGCCGATTACATCTTCTTCGACGCCGACATGGGCCATGACGGCATGTTCCCGTGGGAGGCCGGGCAGCCGCCGGTCCCGATGATCGCGCTGATCGGGTCCGAGGCTCCGGGCCGGATCGAATGGTCGCTGAAGGCGGGGTCGCACGCGCAACTGCTGAAGCCGGTGGGGGACAACGGAGCCTATTCGGCGCTCCTGATCGCGCGGGATGCCTTCGATGCACAAAAGGCACTGTCGGCGGAAATCGCCGACCTGCGGCGGCGGCTGGAGGACCGGCAGACCGTTGTGCGGGCGGTGGTGATGCTGGCCGGACGCGGCAAGTCCGAGGCTGAGGCCTATGCGCAGCTTCGCCAGATGGCGATGGCCTGGCGGATCAGTTTCGAGGACGCGGCGGCGCGGATCGTCGCGGCGCAAGGGGGGCCGGATGACCGATCTCAGCGCGGTTGAGGTCCCGCAGCAGGGGGCGTTCGCGCGGCTGATGCGGCGCAGGCTGGCGATCTTCGGCCTCGTCCTCATCGTGCTGGTCATCGGCGGCGCGGCGTTCGCCCCTTGGCTCGCCCCGTTTGACCCGAATGACCAGATGTTCGACGGCCTGACGCTGGAGGGTGCGCCGATGCCACCCGGCGGGCAGTTCCTGCTTGGCACCGACCTTCTGGGGCGCGACCTGTTCAGTCGCCTGCTTTACGGCGCGCAGACCTCGCTGGTGATCGGCGTCGTTGCCAACGGCCTGGCCCTGCTGATCGGCACGCTGGTCGGCATCACCGCTGGCTTCTTCCGCGGCTGGGTCGGCGCGGTCCTGATGCGCTTCACCGACCTGATGATGGCCTTCCCGGCGCTGTTGCTGGCGATCTGCCTGGCCGCGATCTTCCAGCCGTCGCTGTGGATCGTGGCCCTGGTCATCGCGCTGGTGAACTGGGTCCAGACCGCGCGGGTGATCTATACCGAGACCTCGTCGCTTGCGACGCGCGATTTCATCGCGGCGGAGCGGACGCTGGGGGCCTCGACCGGCCGCATCCTCTTTCGCCACATCCTGCCACATCTGGTGCCGACGATCATCGTCTGGGGCACGCTTGGCATTTCCACCACCGTGCTGCTTGAGGCGACGCTTTCGTTCCTCGGCGTGGGCGTGCAGCCGCCGACACCAAGCTGGGGCAACATCATCTTCGAAAACCAGACCTACTTCCAGTCAGCGCCCTGGCTGGTCTTCATCCCCGGCGCGGCGATCATCCTTCTGGCGCTGGCGTTCAACCTTGTCGGCGACGCGCTCCGCGATGTCCTCGACCCGACGCAAAGGGGGCGCGACTGAATGGCCGCCTACCTGCTCCGCCGCCTGGTGCAATCCGCGCTGATCCTGCTCGGGGTCAGCTTCATCACCTTCTTCCTCCTCTACGTCCTGCCCGCCGACCCCGTCCGTCAGATTGCCGGGCGGTCCGCCACGGCGGAAACGGTGGAGAACATCCGCCAGCAACTGGGTCTCGATCAGCCCTTCATCGTGCAATATGCCCGCTATCTGGGGGCCCTGGTGCAGGGCGACATGGGCCGCAGCTACCTGCAGAAGACCGAGGTGGCCGAGCTGATCCGGTCGCGCCTTCCCGCCACGCTCCTCCTGATGGCCGGGGCGATCTTCTGCGAGCTTCTCTTGGGTCTGACGATGGGCATCGCCGCGGCGCTCTGGCGGGGCAAGGCGGTCGATCAGGTGCTGATGATGACGTCCTTCGTCACCGTATCGGCCCCGCAGTTCGTGGTGAGCCTGCTGCTGCTCTACGTCTTTGCGGTGAAGCTCGGCTGGTTCCCGATCGGCGGCTACGGAACCTTCGCGCACCTTGTGCTTCCCGCCATCACCTTGGGCATCCTCGGCTCGGGCTGGTATTCGCGGATGATGCGGTCCTCGATGATCGACGTCCTGCGCGCCGACTACATCCGCACCGCGCGGGCCAAGGGACTGACCCGCGCCCGTGTCGTGCTGCGCCATGCGCTGCCGAACGCCATCCTGCCCGTCATCGCGATGATCGGCATCGACATCGGCATCTTCATGGGCGGGATCGTGGTGGTCGAAAGCGTGTTCGGCTGGCCCGGCATCGGCCAGCTTGCCTGGCAGGCGATCCAGCGCGTCGACATCCCGATCATCATGGGCGTCACTCTCGTCTCCGCCTTCGCCATCGTGCTGGGCAACCTTCTGGCCGATCTCATTGCGCCCCTTGTCGATCCAAGAATCAAACTTCGCTAACCCAACAGGAGAACACCAATGAAAAGACTTCTCGCCTCCACCGCCGTCATGCTGGCCCTTGGCCTGCCTGCCCTGGCGCAGGACTACACCCCCGACCCGGCCGCCAAGCCCGGCGGGTCGATCACCGTCACCTACAAGGACGACGTGGCGACCCTCGACCCAGCCATCGGTTACGACTGGCAGAACTGGTCGATGATCAAGTCGCTGTTCGACGGGCTGATGGACTATGTTCCCGGCACCACCACGCTGCGGCCCGGTCTGGCGGAAAGCTACGAGATCACGCCGGATGGTCTGGTCTATACCTTCAAGCTGCGCGCCGGGGTCAAGTTCCACAACGGCCGCGAGATGACGGCGGAGGATGTGAAATACTCGCTGGACCGGGTGACGAACCCCGCCACCCAGTCGCCCGGCGCGGGCTTTTTCGGGGCCATCGCGGGCTTTGACAAGGCGGGTGACGGCGGACTTTCGGGCGTGGAAGTCGTCGATCCCCTGACCGTGAAGATCACGCTCTCCCGCCCCGACGCGACCTTCCTGCACGTCATGGCGCTGAACTTCGCGTCCGTTGTGCCGAAGGAAGCGGTGGATGAGGCAGGCGCGGACTTCGGCAAGAAGCCCGTCGGCACCGGCGCTTACAAGCTGGCGGAATGGACGCTGGGCCAGCGGCTGGTGTTCGAGAAGAACGCCGACTACTGGCGCGCGGGCGTGCCGTTCCTTGACAGCATCACCTTCGAGGTCGGGCAGGAGCCTGTCGTGGCCCTTCTCCGCCTGCAGAACGGCGAGGTGGACCTGCCCGGCGACGGCATTCCGCCCGCCAAGTTCCAGGAAGTGATGGCCGACCCGGCACAGGCCGCGCGCGTGGTGCAGGGTGGCCAGTTGCAGACCGGCTACATCACGCTGAACGTCACCACCCCGCCCTTCGACAAGCTGGAGGTGCGCAAGGCGGTGAACATGGCGATCAACAAGGAGCGGATCACCCAGATCATCAACGGCCGCGCCATCCCGGCGACCCAGCCCCTGCCGCCCTCGATGCCGGGCTATACCGAAGGCTACGCGGGCTATCCCTATGACGTCGAAGGCGCGAAGAAGCTCCTGGCGGACGCAGGGCTTGCCGACGGCTTCCAGACCGAGCTTTACGTGATGAACACCGACCCGAACCCGCGCATCGCGCAAGCCATCCAGCAGGACCTTGCCGCCATCGGGATCAAGGCCAACATCCAGAACCTCGCCCAGGCCAACGTGATCGAGGCCGGCGGCGCCGGCACCGCGCCGATGATCTGGTCCGGCGGCATGGCCTGGATCGCTGACTTCCCCGATCCGTCCAACTTCTACGGCCCGATCCTCGGCTGTGCCGGCGCGGCGCCGGGCGGCTGGAACTGGTCCAAGTTCTGCGACGCCGACCTTGATACCAAGGCCGTTGCCGCCGACAGCATGTTCGACCCGGCCATGGCGGCGGATCGTCTGAAAGCCTGGTCCGACGTCTACATGGGCGTGATGGAACAGGCGCCCTGGGTGCCCGTCTTCAACGAGGAACGCTACACGATGAAATCGGAACGCATGGGCGGCGAGGACGCGCTTTACGTCGATCCGGTCTCGATCCCGGTCAACTACGACTACGTCTGGGTCAAGCAGTAATGTGCATGGCCTGCGACTATACGATCCACGGCGCGCAGCACCATTTCGGCTGGGACAATTCCCTGCCCCCGGCGCTGCGCGTCGCGCCGGGATCGACCATCGAGTTCCACTGCCACGATTCCTCGGCGGGCCAGCTTGGCCCGTCGTCGACGCTGCAAAGCGTGGCCGACCTCGACTTCGGCAAGATCAACCCGGTCTCGGGGCCGATCTTCGTCGAGGGCGCGAAACCGGGCGACGTGCTGAAGGTGACGCTGGAAGGCTTCCAGCCCAAGGTGTTCGACGGCAAGGGCTTTGGCTGGACGGCGAACATCCCCGGCTTCGGGCTCCTCGCCGACCAGTTTACCGACCCGGCGCTCTGCCTCTGGTCCTATGATCCGGCCAGCATGGAGCCTGCGCTCTGGGGCAAGTCGGCGCGGGTGCCGTTGAAGCCGTTCAGCGGGACCATCGGCAATGCGCCTGCGGAAGCCGGGTTGCACTCGGTCGTGCCACCCCGGCGCGTCGGGGGGAACCTCGACATCCGGGATCTCACCTCGGGTGTCACGCTGTATCTTCCGGTCGAGGTGGAAGGGGCTTTGTTCAGCGTGGGCGACACCCATGCGGCGCAGGGCGACGGCGAGGTTTGCGGCACGGCGATCGAAAGCCCGATGAACGTGGTCCTGACGCTCGACCTGGTGAAGAACCAGCCCCTGAAGTCGCCCCGCTTCACCACGCCGGGGCCGGTGACGCGGCATCTGGACGCCAAGGGCTATGAGGCGACAACCGGCATCGGGCCGGACCTGATGACGGCGGCGAAGGACGCCGTTTCTGGGATGATCGACCTGCTGACGCGGCAGCAGGGCATCTCGGCAGTGGACGCCTACATGCTCTGTTCGGTCTGCGGCGATCTTCGCATTTCGGAAATCGTCGACATGCCGAATTGGGTCGTCAGCTTCTACTTTCCCAGGGTCGTCTTCGAATGACTCTGGCGGAGACCATGCCAACCTCCGGGGCGGCCCCCGCCCCGGAGCCGGTCCTGCGGGTCGAAGGCCTGTGTGTTTCGGTCCGCACCGAAGGCGGGTTGAAGCCCCTGGTGCAGGACCTTTCCTTCACACTGGCGAAGGGCGAAACGCTGGCCATCGCCGGGGAAAGCGGGTCGGGCAAATCCATCACCTCGCTTGCGATCATGGGCCTGCTGCCCCCCCCCGCCGTGCGCGTGACCGGGGGCCGCGTGCTGCTGGGCGCTACAGACCTGACCTCGCTGCCCGAAGCTGCGCTGCGATCCATCCGCGGCGACCGGATCGCGATGATCTTCCAGGAACCGATGACCAGTCTCAACCCGGTGATGACTGTCGGCGCGCAACTGACCGAGGCCATCCGTGCGCATGAAACGGTCAGCCGCAGCGAAGCGCAGCGGCGCGCGCGCGAAGCGTTGAAAGCCGTCCGGCTGTCCGAACCTGACCGGCGGATGCGCCAGTATCCGCATGAGCTTTCGGGCGGCATGCGGCAGCGGGTGATGATCGCGATGGCGCTGGCCCTGCGCCCCGAGGTGCTGATCGCCGACGAACCCACCACCGCCCTTGACGTCACCGTCCAGCGCGAGGTGCTGGACCTGCTCCGCGATCTGCAGCGCGACCTTGGCACCGCGATCATCCTCATTACGCACGATATGGGCGTCGTGGCCGAAATGGCCGACCGGGTCATCGTCATGCGTCAAGGCAGGCAGATCGAAACCGCCGCGACCCGCGACCTCTTTGCGACACCCCGGGCCGACTACACCCGCGCCCTCCTCGCTGCCGTGCCGCGCATGGGGCGGGCCGCCGCGCGCGCGCCCGTCCTGACCGAACCGGTTGCCCGGCTGAACAATGTCGTCGTCCGCTATCCCCTTCGCGGCGGCCTTTTCGGGGGCGTGACGCAGAACGTCCACGCCGTCGAACACGTCAGCTTTGACATCCGCCGGGGCGAAACCTTCGCCCTGGTTGGCGAGTCCGGTTGTGGCAAGTCGACCATCGCCAAGGCCCTCGTCGGCCTGGCGCCGCACACCGGCAGCATCGAGATCGCGGGCCAGCCGGTGGAAGGATTGACCGCACAGGGCCTGAAGGACATGCGCCGCCGGGTGCAGATGGTGTTCCAGGACCCGATGGCGGCGCTGAACCCGCGCATCCGGGTCGGTGCCCTGATCGCCGAGCCCCTGGTGATCCACGGGATCGGCGACCCGGCCAGCCAGCGCGAAAAAGCGGCCGACCTGATGGCCCGCGTGGGGCTAGAGGCCGGGCATCTCGACCGCTACCCGCACGAGTTCTCGGGCGGCCAACGCCAGCGCATCTGCATTGCCCGGGCGCTGGCCCTGCAGCCAGACCTCATCATCGCCGACGAAAGCGTCAGCGCGCTTGACGTGTCGGTCCAGGCCAGGGTGCTGGAGCTTCTGCAGGCGCTCCAGTCCGAGTTCGGGATGTCCTACCTCTTCATCAGCCACGACATGGCGGTGGTCGACAACATCTCGGACCGGGTGGCGGTGATGTATCTGGGCCAGATCGTCGAATTGGGCACTCGGGCGCAGATCTTCGGCAACCCGCAGCACCCCTATACCCGCCGCCTGATAGAGGCGGTGCCGATCCCCGACCCCAAGCAGAAGCGGACGCCAAGCCCGCGAGCCGTGTCGGAAATCCCCAGCCCGCTGCATCCGCCCGGTCAGCAGCCAGAACGTGTCCTGCTGCGGGATATCGGCCAGGGTCATCTCGTCGGGACGCTGTCCTGATTGGGCCAGACACAGGCAGCCACCGCCACCTTGCCGGCATATCCGTAGGGCAAGAGGCCGGCACCGCCACCGAAGTGCATGATCACACCGCACTTGCGATGCGGACGATTTGGATTTCGTCGATCCCGACACCGGAAATCGTCTCAAACCCGCGAGATCAGGGGATTTCTTTGTGATCAAAGGGATGGGTGGTGCTGCAAGAGAGGATTGAACTCTCGACCTCTCCCTTACCAAGGGAGTGCTCTACCACTGAGCTACTGCAGCGCCGATGGTGGCGGGGGATAGACGCAATCGGACCCCTGCGCAAGGGGGATTTGGCGTGAAACCCGACCGTCTCTGGACCCATCCCCGGCATTGCGCTAGAAGTCCAGGCCATGCGCAGCCCCTCGGACCCGGACCAAGGCCAGACGTCCCGGAAATCTCAGCGACCGTCATGCCGCGAGGACCGGCTGAAGGCGGCGCTGCGGGCCAACATGGCGCGCCGCAAGGCACAGGCAAAGGCCCGGACCGCCGAAGACGCGGACGGAAGAACCGAAAAGGACAAGGGCTGATGGATTCGATTCTGGTGCGTGGCAACGGGGCGCTGAGCGGGGCGATCCCGATCGCGGGGGCCAAGAACGCCTGCTTGACGCTGATGCCAGCGACGCTGTTGTCGGATGAGCCCCTCACGCTGACCAATGCGCCGCGCCTCAGCGACATCCGCACCATGACGCAGCTTCTGCAGTCGCTCGGGGCCGAGGTCGCCAGCCTGCAGGACGGGCTGGTCCTGGCGCTGTCCAGCCATTCGATCACCGGGCTGAAGGCCGACTACGACATCGTCCGCAAGATGCGCGCCTCGATCCTAGTGCTTGGCCCGATGCTGGCGCGCTATGGCCAGGCGACCGTCTCCTTGCCTGGCGGCTGCGCCATCGGCGCGCGGCCGGTCGATCTGCACCTGAAGGCGCTGGAGGCGATGGGGGCGACACTTGACCTGCGCGACGGCTATGTCCATGCCACGGCCCCGGGAGGGCGGCTGAAGGGTGCCGTGGTGGAGTTTCCCTTCGTCTCGGTCGGGGCCACGGAAAACGCACTGATGGCGGCAACTTTGGCCAAGGGCACGACCGTCCTGAAGAACGCCGCGCGCGAGCCAGAGATCGTCGATCTGGCCAGCTGCCTGCGGAAGATGGGCGCCAAGATCGACGGGGAAGGGACGTCCACGATCACGATCGAGGGCACCGACCGGCTGGGCGGGGCCACGCATCAGGTGGTGACCGACCGGATCGAGCTTGGCACCTACATGCTCGTCCCCGCGATTTGCGGCGGCGAGGTGGAATGCATCGGCGGCACGCTGGACCTTGTGGGCACTTTCGCCGAAAAACTGGACGCGGCAGGGGTTTCGGTAACCCAGACGAATCGCGGACTCAAGGTCTCGCGCAGGAATGGCCGGGTGCAGGCGGTGGATGTCACGACCGAACCCTTCCCCGGCTTTCCGACCGATCTGCAGGCGCAGATGATGGCTTTGCTCTGCACCGCCGAGGGAACGTCGGTGCTTGAGGAAAGGATCTTTGAAAACCGATTCATGCATGCACCGGAACTGACGCGGATGGGGGCCCGGATCGAGGTGCATGGTGGCACCGCGACGGTGACCGGGGTGGACAGGCTGAAGGGCGCGCCGGTGATGGCGACCGACCTGCGGGCCAGCGTTTCGCTGATCCTCGCCGGGCTGGCCGCGGAAGGCGAAACGGTGGTGTCGCGCGTCTACCACCTGGATCGCGGCTATGAGCGGGTTGAAGAAAAGCTCCGCGCCTGCGGGGCGCATATCGAGCGTATCCAGGCATGACGGATGCCAGGTTCGAAGAGGGTGGCGAGGGGCCGCTGCGCCTTGTCGCGCAGGATGCCGAGGATCTGCGGATCATCTCGACGCTGGTGCAGGATGCAGTCCTGTCGGCGCGCGCGCTGAAATTCGACCCCAGGCGTCGGCGCTTTGCCCTTCTGCTGAACCGTTTCCGCTGGGAAGACCGGGAGCAGGCCCAAGCGGCCGGCCGGGCCTATGAGCGGGTACGGTCGCTGCTGGTGGTCGAAGATGTGCGAAAAGTGCAAAGCATGGGCTTTGATCGCGGCGACGGGGGCCTCGTTCTGTCGCTTTTGTCCATATCGTTCGAACCGGGTGCAGATGGCACCGGCCGTCTTTCCCTGACGCTTGCCGGGGACGGGGCGATTGCGCTGGAGGTCGAGGCGCTTGAGGTCCGGCTGGACGATGTGACCCGGCCATACCGCGCGCCCTCGGGCAGGATGCCGCGCCACGACTGACCCCGGGCAAGAAGCACGGGATGGTGATCGCAAGGGCAGTTCACGGTTATCGCCCTGACCTTCATCCTTGAGCAGCGGTTCCGGCCGCGCTATCTGCACCGCGACCTGCCGGAGACCACGATGCCCGTCTTCCTGACCACCACCGACCCGGACTTCGAGACCGCCTTTGCCGGCCTGCTGGGACGGAAGCGTGAGGCGGACGAGGACGTCGATCAGGCCGTTGCCGCGATCATCACCGATGTGCGGGCGCGTGGCGATCAGGCGGTGATCGACCTGACCGCCCGCTTTGACCGTCTGGCGCTTGCTCCTGAAACGCTCGCCTTCACCCAGGCCGAGATCGACGCCGAGATCGCCAGGGTCCAGCCCGAGGACCGCGCCGCGCTGGAACGCGCCGCCGACCGCATCCGCGCCTACCATCGCCGTCAGAAGCCGCAGGACGAAAGCTGGACTGACAGCGTCGGGGCCACGCTTGGCTGGCGCTGGACACCGGTCACGGCCGCAGGGCTTTATGTGCCCGGCGGGCTCGCCTCCTATCCCTCGAGCGTGCTGATGAACGCGATTCCGGCCAAGGTCGCGGGCGTACAACGACTGGTCATCGCCTGTCCGACGCCCGAGGGCCGCGTGAACCCGCTGGTGCTGTTGGCCGCCCGCATCGCCGGCGTGGATCTTGTCTACCGTATCGGCGGCGCGCAGGCGATTGCGGCGCTGGCCTACGGGACCAAGACCATCGCCCCCGTCGACAAGATCACCGGCCCCGGCAACGCCTTTGTCGCCGCCGCCAAACGGCGCGTCTTCGGCCGCGTCGGCATCGACATGATCGCCGGGCCGTCGGAAATCCTGGTCATCGCCGACGGAGACAACGACCCAGACTGGATCGCGCTTGACCTCCTCAGCCAGGCCGAACACGACGCCAGCGCGCAGTCGATCCTGATCACCACCAGCGCCGCCTTCGGCCAGGCTGTCGCGGACGCCGTCACGAAACGTCTGGAAACGCTCGACCGGCGGGCAATCGCCGGGGCCTCCTGGACGGAGAACGGCGCGATCATCCTTGCGCGTGATCTTTCGGAAGCTGCCGACCTTTCCAACCGCATCGCCCCGGAACACCTGGAGCTTTGCGTGGCCGACCCCGAGGATCTTGCCCGCGGAATCACCCATGCCGGCGCGATCTTTCTTGGCCGGTACACGCCCGAAGCCATCGGCGACTATATCGGCGGCCCGAACCACGTCCTGCCGACCGCCCGCTCCGCCCGCTTTTCTTCCGGCCTCTCCGTCCTTGACTTCATGAAGCGCACCACGCTGGCGAAAATGACCCCCGAGGCGCTGAAGGCCATCGGCCCCGCCGCCGAACGCCTGGCCAAAAGCGAAAGCCTTGAGGCGCATGGGCTGTCGATCCGCGTCCGTCTGGACCGCCTGAACGACTAGCCGACCTGCCGCGCCCATTCGTCCCGGTCGAACCACCCGCGCGAGGCCGTCACCTTCAGGTCATCCCCCAGCTCCCATTCCTCCCAGCCGGTGATCTTCAGCCTTCGGCCCGTGCCCGAATGCGTCCCGCTGAACGTCCAGAGATACAGCATGTGCGTCCCCGCCAGCCTGACCCCGTCGCAGACAAGCCTCAGGTCCGGCACATCGGCATAGAACCCCGCCGCCATCGCCGCGACGCCCACCCGTCCTTCCCACGGCGGCCCCCGGTTGATCACGATTCCCCCCGTGTCGGCAAAAAGGCCTGCCACCGCATCGGGTTGGCCGGTGTTCCAGGCCGCCGTGTAGTCCGCGGCCAGTTGTCGTGCCGCCGCTTCCGACACCGTCATCCTGAAACCCCTTGCCGAAATGTCCTGTCAGCGCCAGCGTCGAACGCCCAACCCCGCGCTGTCAAACGAAATCCCCGCACAGCGCCCTTGCACGGCGTGCGGGGCTCGGGCATCACGGGCGATACCGCCCCCAGCAAAGCCCCGCACATGAACCGCCTCTGCCAGATCGAGATCGACGAAAAGGGCCTCGCGCGCCCGACGCCCGAGATCGAACAGGAACGCCGCGTCGCGATCTTCGACCTCCTTGAGGAGAACAGCTTCACCCCCGCCCGCCGCCCCGACCGCGAACTGCCCCAGGGCCCGTACCGGCTGCATCTTGGCATCCGCGAAGGCCGCCTCGTCTTTGACCTTGCCACCGAGACGGGCGAAAAGGCGGCCGAGTTCCACCTCTCGCTCGGCCCCTTCCGCCAGGTGGTGAAGGACTATTTCCAGATCTGCGAAAGCTATTTCGACGCGGTGAAACGCTTGCCACCCAGCCAGATCGAGGTCATCGACATGGCCCGCCGTGGCATCCACAACGAGGGCGCGCGGGTCCTGCAGGACCGCCTGACCGGCAAGGCCGAAGTCGACACCGACACCGCGCGGCGCCTGTTCACCCTGATCTGCGTCCTGCACTGGGGCTGAGGCTTGGCTGACTTTCCGCACTCTGTCCTGTTCTGCTGCGATCACAACGCCGTCCGCTCGCCGATGGCCGAAGGTCTGATGAAGCAGCTTTACGGCCAGCGCGCCTATGTGCAGTCGGCGGGTGTGAAGAACGACATGGAGATCGACGGCTTTTCCGTCGCGGTCTGCAAGGAGCTGGGGATCGAACTTTCCCGCCACCGCTCCCGCAGTTTCGAGGAGATGCAGGACTGGGGCGACGACCTCAGCCAGTTCGACCTGATCGTCGCCCTCAGCCCCGCCAGCCAGCGCATGGCGCTGGAGCTGACGCGCTTTCACCATCTTCAGATCGAATACTGGCCGATCCTTGACCCCACGGGGCTGGGCGAGACGCGCGAGGCGAAACTTGCCGCCTACCGTCAGGCGCGGGACCAGATTCGCACCCGGATGCTGGAGCGGTTCGGCCCGCCCACGGCCTAAGGTCCGCGCCGCGCCGCGCCGCCCCCGGTTTCGCCGCGCGCCGGGCTGCCTGCGTCCTCGGCGCCGGGAGCGTCGGCGGCGTGCCCCGGGTCCGGCATCCGCCTCGCGGCGCCTTTCCTGACAAAGACCTTGCGGAACCGCGCCCGGTTGGTCTGGATGAAAAGATCGAACGGTGCCCCCAGCCGTCCCGCCCGGTCCAGAAGGTAGATCACCCCCGCAAACGCTGCCAAGGCAGCCCCAACTGTGTTGACGATCAGATCGCCCATCGTGTCCGGCAGCCCGGACTTCTGCATGTTGAACCCAAAGAACGTGTCCATCGCGTATTCGAAGATCTCCCACAGCACGCCCACGGTCATGGCGACGCAGAAGGACAGAAGCCCCACTGCCCAAGGCGGCGCGGCATAGCAATCGCCCTGGAACAGCATGAAGATCAGCAGGAACCCCAGGATGCCGAAGCCCATCGCCGAGCCGAAGTGCAGCACCAGGTCCCACCACCAGAAGCGATTGTAGAAATCATGCAGCTCGCCTAGGTACAGCGTGGCCAGCACGAACAGCGCAACGGCCGCGAGAAAGCTTGGCGGAAAGCGCAGGCCGACGCGGCTGGCAATCAGACCTGGCAGCCGGGTCAGGGCCAGGGCCGCCGCAGTCACGAAGACGGCGGGCCAGACCCCGCGCGCCGCCGCGACCAGCCCTTCAAGCGCCAGGAGCAGCCGGATGCCGTTCAGCACGATAGTCGATGGCGCTGGCACTTCCCTCTCCCGCTGCTTGTCCTTCTCCCTATATTGGGGTCATGGCCCTCGAATCAACGTCCGCATTGCGCCTCGCCTCCTGGAACATCCGCAAGGGCCTTGGGACCGACCTGCGCCGGGATGCAGACCGGGTGCTGGCGGGGATCGCGGCGCTGCGGGCAGACATCGTGGCGCTGCAAGAGGCCGACTTTCGCCTGGGCGAGCGGCCGTCTGCCCTGCCGCGCGACCGGATCGCGGCCATCACCGGGCTGGAGCCCCTGCCCATCGGTCGCAATGCCGTCAGCCTTGGCTGGCACGGCAATGCGCTTCTGGCGCGGCCCGGGATCCGGATCTGCGGGCTGGAACATCTCGACCTGCCGGGACATGAACCGCGCGGTGCGGTGATCGTCGATCTCGAGACGCCCGCTGCGCTGCGGGTCGTTGCGGTCCACCTCGGCCTTTTGCGCGCCGCCCGCCGCCGCCAGCTCGACGCGATCCGCACTGCGTTGCAACGCCACCCGGTGCGGCCGACGGTCATTCTGGGCGACTTCAACGAACGCTCGCGGCGTGTCGGCCTTGGGCGCATCGCAGGGTCTTTCGCGATCCTGCACACCAGCCCCACCTTCCCCTCGCGCCGCCCCTTCCTGCCGCTTGACCGGATCGTGCATTCGCCGGATCTCGAACTTGTTCCCCTGAGCCATCCCCGAACTGTCGGCCCGCAAGCCTCGGATCATCTTCCCCTCCTGGCCGAGCTGCATTGGCGGTAGGCCGGGGAAGGATGTGTCGGGCGGCAGGCGATCCGGGCGTCGCCGGGCCTTGCCGGGCGTCCGCGCGCGGGTCGAATGGGTGCGATCAGGGCATCACCTCGAACCGGTCCACGTCCACCATGCCCATGTCGGTGATCTTCAGATGCGGGATCACCGGCAGGCACAGGAAGGCCAGCTGCAGGAACGGCTCTTCCAGCGTGACCCCCAGCGACCGGGCAGCGGCCCGAAGGGTGACCAGCTTCTCTCGGACCGCCTCGAAGGTTCCAAGGCTCATCAGCCCCGCCACCGGCAGCGCCAGCTCGGCCAGCACCCGCCCCCCTTCCACCACCACGAACCCGCCCTCGATCTCCACCAGCCGGTTCGCCGCAAGTGCCATGTCGCCGTAATCGGCCCCCACCACCGCGATGTTGTGGTGGTCGTGGCAGACCGTCGACCCGATCGCCCCGCGCGCCAGCCCGAACCCTTTCACGAACCCCGTCGCAAGGTTGCCGTTCACCCCGTGCCGCTCGATCACCGCGATCTTCACCAGGTCGCGGGCGATGTCGGGCCGCTTGTCGCCGTCCTGCGGGGCGATGTCGAAACTCAGATGTTCGGTGATGATCTTGCCCGGCAGGATGCCGATCACCGGCGTCTCCACCCGGTTGCCGCCAGTGCGGAACTGCGACGCCTCGATCCGCGCCGATTTGACCGACCCCCGCGCCACCGGCTCGGTCACCTCCCGGGCCGCGAAGGCCGCCTCGTCCACGACCACGCCCCCCGCCACCACGAGGCTCGCATGGCACCCCTCCAGCCCGTCGATCACCACGACATCCGCCCGCTTGCCCGGCGCGATCAGCCCGCGGTCTTTCAGCCCGAACGCCTCCGCCGCCGACAGCGAGGCCGCCCGGTAGACCGCCAGCGGCGGTGCCCCGAGCGCGATGGCCGTGCGGATCATGTGGTCCAGATGCCCATGCTCGCCGATGTCCAAAGGGTTCCGGTCATCGGTGCAAAGGCAGAGGTAAGGCGAGAAACGCTCTGTCAGCAGCCCCGCCAGCGCTGCCAGATCCTTCGACACCGAGCCTTCCCGGATCAGCACCCGCATCCCTTTGCGCAGCTTCTCCAGCCCCTCGTCGTAAGTGGTCGCCTCATGTTCGGTCCGTATCCCGGCCGAGATGTAGCCGTTCAGGTCCTGCCCCCGCAGCAAGGGCGCGTGGCCGTCGATATGGCGGCCCTGGAAGGCTTCCAACTTCTCCAGACAGCCCTGATCCTTCGTCAGCACGCCGGGGTAGTTCATGAACTCCGCCAGCCCGATCACCTTGGGGTGGTCCATGAAGGGCACCAGATCGGCGGCGGACAGGCGCGCCCCGGTCGTCTCCATGTGGGTCGAGGGCACGCAGGACGACAGCTGCACCCGCAGGTCCATCACCAGTTGAGATGCGGACTGAAGAAAGTATCGTATCCCCCGGATGCCGCAAACATTCGCGATCTCGTGCGGGTCGCAGATCGCCGTGGTGACACCGCGCGGGGTCACGCAGCGGTCGAACTCGTGCGGGGTGACCAGCGAGGATTCCACATGCAGGTGCGTGTCGATGAAGCCCGGCACCAGCACGCGGCCGCGGACGTCGATCTCGCGCTTGCCGTCGTAGCTGCCGAACACCCCCACGATGGTGTCGCCACAGATCGCCACATCGGTTTCCACCAGATCGCCGGTGATCAGGTCGAAGACCCGCCCCCCTTTCAGCACCAGATCGGCAGGCACCAGGGCGCGACCCTGATCAATTCTGTCGGCAAGCGGCGCTTTCGGCATGGCATTCTCCTTTCCGATCAGGGAACCTGAAAGTTGATACGGCGTCCAGTGGCCGTGACCGAAGCGGAACCCCCATGCGCCCCCTGCGCGGCATTGTCCTGAAACTTGCCTCGGTGATGGTCTTCATCGTGATGGCCGCGCTGATCAAGTCTACCTCCGCCCATGTCCCGGCCGGGCAGGCGGTGTTCTTCCGGTCGTTCTTCGCGATCCCGGTGATCTTCGGCTGGCTGGCCTGGCGGCGCGAGCTTGGGACGGGGCTGAAGACGGCAAATCCGATGGGCCATGTCTGGCGCGGGGTGGTCGGGACGATGGCGATGGGCCTTGGTTTTGCGGGCCTGGGCTATCTGCCGCTGCCGGAAGTCACCGCCATCGGCTACGCAGCCCCCCTGTTGACCGTGATCTTCGCCGCGATGTTTCTGGGCGAGGAGGTGCGGGCCTTCCGCATCTCGGCGGTCATTCTCGGCATGGCGGGCGTGCTGATCGTGCTGTCCCCGCGCTTGTCGATCGACCCCGGCAGTGCGGGCGTGACCGAGGCACTGGGGGCGATGCTGGTGCTTGGCGGGGCGGTCTTCGCGGCCCTCGCGCAGGTCTTCGTGCGCAGGCTGGTCAACACCGAACGGACTTCGGCCATCGTGTTCTGGTTTTCGGTGACCGCGACCGCGCTGTCGCTGGTGACGCTGCCGTTCGGCTGGGTCTGGCCCACGCCGGTCGAGGCTGCGATCCTGGTCGCCGCCGGGCTGCTTGGCGGCCTCGGGCAGATCCTTCTCACTTCAAGCTACCGCGAGGCCGACGCTTCGCTGGTGGCACCCTTCGACTATGCCTCGATGATCTTCGCCCTGGGGATCGGCTATTTCGTCTTCTCCGAGGTGCCGACCTGGCCGATGCTGGGCGGGGCCGTGCTGATCGTGACCGCGGGCATTCTGATCATCTGGCGGGAACGCAAGCTGGGCCTGGAGCGCGCCCGGCAGCGCAAGGCCATGACGCCCCAGGGCTGAGGCACCGCGGTCGCAGGTTTTTTCCGCTGTAACTGTCCGGACACTGGGCTAATCTTGCCAGTGACCCCGGGTCGGGTCGCCAGCCGAAAGGACGCCAGATGGCCAAAGGCATGAACAAGCGCAAGGAAGTGAAGAAACCGAAGAAGGAAAAGCCCAAGTCCGCCGTCACCGTTGCCAGTTCCAAGGTCCAGATCGCGACCGCCAAAGACAAGGACTAGTCAGAACACCTCTTTCACCGCTTCCATCGCCACATAGGTCGAGGTCGAGGCGACATGCGGCAGGGCCGAGATCACCTCGCCCAGCACGCGGCGATAGGCCTGGATGTCGGCGGTGCGGACCTTCAGAAGGTAGTCGAACGACGACGCCATCATGTGGCACTGTTCGACCTCGGGGACCAGAAGGACAGCACGGTTGAAGGCGGTCAGGGCGGCTTCGCGAGTGTCCGACAGGCGGACCTCGACAAAGGCCACATGCGCCTGGCCCATCTTGATCGGGTCGAGGATCGCGCGGTAGCCGGTGATGATCTGGGTTTCCTCCAGCCGCTTCATCCGGGCCTGGGTCGGGGATTTCGACAGGCCGATTCGGCGGGCAAGCTCGACGGCGGCGATCCGGCCTTCGGTTTGCAGGACGCGCAGGATGGCCAGGTCGAAGCGGTCAAGGTCGGCGCGGTCAGATGGCATCGGTCTTTCCTGCGATTGGCGATGTTCGGACTGAGTAGCACGAAAGGTTCGGGAAAACAGCCTGTGCGTTTGCGTATATGCTGGGCGGAAAGCGAGGTGCCCCATGCCGACCGAAACCACCCTGTCCGCCTGGTCGGTCATCCTGACCGGAAGCCTGACCGACGAGACCGCGCTGGTGCAGCGGCTGGTGGCCGAGGCGGCCCTGGATGCCCCCGCCCGCGCCGCCATCGTGGCGCAGGGGACCGACCTGGTAAAGCGTATCCGCGCCAGCGCGCGTCCCGGGCTGATGGAGGTCTTCCTCGCGGAATACGGGCTGTCGACCAGCGAGGGCATCGCGCTCATGTGCCTGGCAGAGGCCTTGCTTCGGGTGCCGGATGCCGAGACGATGGATGCGCTGATCGAGGACAAGATCGCGCCCTCGGATTGGGGGCGGCATTTGGGCAAGTCGGCCTCCAGCCTGGTGAATGCCTCGACCTGGGCGCTGATGCTGACCGGGAAGGTGCTGGACGACCGCGAGGGCGGGATCGCGGGTGCCTTGCGGGGCGCGGTCAAGCGGCTGGGCGAGCCGGTGATCCGCACCGCCGTCAGCCGCGCGATGAAGGAGATGGGCCGCAACTTCGTCTTGGGCGAGACCATCGACAAGGCGATGGACCGGGCAGAGGAACTGGAGGCGAAGGACTATACCTACAGCTACGACATGCTGGGCGAAGCGGCCCGCACCGAGGCCGATGCCCGCCGCTATCACCTCAGTTACTCGCGCGCGATCACCGCCATCGCGCGGGCGGCGAAGGGCAACGACATCCGCACCAATCCGGGGATTTCGGTCAAGCTCTCGGCGCTCCACCCCCGCTACGAGGTGGCCAAGCGCGAGCGGGTGATGGAGGAATTGGTCCCTCGCGTCCGGGCCCTGGCGTCCTTGGCCAAGGCGGCGGGCCTCGGCTTCAACATCGACGCCGAGGAGGCCGACCGGCTGGCCCTGTCGCTGGAAGTGATCGAGGCCACCCTTTCCGACCCCGCGCTGAAGGGGTGGGAGGGCTTCGGTGTCGTCGTTCAGGCCTATGGCCGCCGCGCGGGCGCGGTGATCGACTGGCTGCATGGGCTGGCCGAACGGCTGGATCGCAGGATCATGGTCCGCCTCGTGAAGGGCGCCTACTGGGATGCCGAGGTGAAGCGGGCGCAGGTCCTCGGCCTGACCTCCTTCCCGGTCTTCACCCGCAAGCCGTCCACCGATGTCAGCTACATCGCCAACGCCCGCAAACTGCTTGGCATGACGGATCGCATCTACCCCCAGTTCGCAACCCATAACGCCCACAGCGTGGCCGCGATCCTGCACATGGCGCGGGCGCAGGGCGTGACCGCGATGGACTATGAATTCCAGCGCCTGCATGGCATGGGCGAGCGGCTGCACGACATCGTCCTGACGGACCGGTCGACGCGCTGCCGCATCTACGCCCCGGTCGGCGCGCATCGCGACCTGCTGGCCTATCTGGTCCGGCGTCTGCTGGAGAACGGCGCGAATTCCAGCTTCGTCAACCAGATCGTCGATGCAGACGTGGCACCCGAACAGGTCGCCGCCTGCCCCCTGACGGCGGTCGAACGGCTGGCCGCGATCCCAAGCCCGGCCTTGGCCAGCGGACCGGCGCTGTTCGGCGCGCGGCGGAACTCGCGGGGCTGGGACCTGACCGATGCCGCCGACCTTGCGGCCATCGAGGCTGCCCGCGCACCGCATGCCGAGGCGCGCCTCGATGCCGCCCCGCGCCTTGCCGGCCGGGCCGTCGGCGGTCCGCGGCTTGCGGTCCTGAACCCGGCCACCGGTGCGCTGGTGGGTCACGTCACCACGGCGGGCCTGCCGGACGTGGAGACGGCCTTGCGCCTGGCCGAACCCTGGGCCGCCGCCGCGCCCGAACGCGCCACGGTGCTGAACCGCGCCGCGGGCGCGATGGAGGCCGACCACGGCCGGATTTTCGCGCTTCTCGCCCGTGAGGCCGGCAAGACCATCGCCGATGCCGTCGCTGAACTGCGCGAGGCGGTGGATTTCCTGCGATACTACGCCGGCCAGACCGCGCAGCCACACCCTGCGCGGGGTGTATTCGCCTGCATCAGCCCCTGGAACTTCCCGCTCGCCATCTTCTGCGGCCAGATCGGCGCCGCCCTTGCCGCCGGAAATGCCGTCCTTGCCAAACCAGCCGAGCAGACGCCCCTGATCGCGGCCCTTGCCGTCGATCACCTGCTTCGGGCGGGCGTCCCGCCGACCGCGCTGCAACTCCTGCCCGGCGATGGAAGCATCGGTGCCGCGCTCACCCGCGACCCCCGCGTCAGCGGCACGGCCTTCACCGGCTCGACCGCGACGGCTCTGGCGATCCGCCGCAACATGGCCGAGCACCTCGACCCGACGGCCCCGCTGATCGCAGAGACCGGCGGCCTGAATGCCATGCTGGTCGATTCTACCGCCCTGCCGGAACAGGCGGTGCGCGACATCATCGCGTCCAGCTTCCAGTCGGCCGGTCAACGCTGTTCGGCGTTGCGCTGCCTTTATCTGCAGCAGGATGTTGCCGAAACGGTGACCGAAATGCTGTTCGGCGCGATGGAGGAGCTGTCGCTCGGCGATCCATGGCACCTTGCCACCGACATCGGCCCGCTGATCGACGCCGAGGCGCAGGCGGAGATCCGCGCCTATGTCGAAACCGCCCGCCTTGAAGGGCGCGTCCTCAAGGCGCTGAACGCGCCGGGGCAGGGGACCTTTGTCGCCCCCACCATCCTGTCGGTGCGGGGGATCGGCGACATCCCGCGCGAGATCTTCGGCCCGGTCCTGCATATCGCCACTTTCAAGGCGCATGAAATCGACCAGGTCATCGCTGCGATCAACGCGACCGGTTACGGGCTGACCTTCGGCCTGCACTCCCGCATCGACGATCGGGTGCAGCGGATCGTCGAGGGCATCCGGGTTGGCAACACCTATGTCAACCGCAACCAGATCGGTGCGGTGGTGGGCAGCCAGCCCTTCGGCGGCGAGGGGCTGTCGGGCACCGGACCCAAGGCGGGGGGGCCGCACTACCTGTCGCGGTTCACCCGGGCCGCAGCGCCGCACGCCGACAGCGATGCGGCGGCGACCCCGGCGGCAGAGGTGGCCAAGGCCCTCTCAGGCCCCTGGCCCGCAGCCGGGTCCGTGGCCGAAGACCTGCCCGGTCCGACCGGCGAATCGAACCGACTGCGCCTGCTTCCGCGGCAGCCCCTGCTCTGCCTTGGTCCCAGCCGGACGGCCGCCCTCCACCAGGCCGAGGCCGTGCGCAAGCTGGGCGGTCACGCGGTCGAGGCGCCTGGCCTTGCCCCCGACGCTCTTGCAACGCTGCAGGGCTTCTCAGGCGCGCTCTGGTGGGGCACGGCCGAGGCGGGTCGCCCCTACGCCCGGGCGCTGGCGCAGCGCCAGGGCCCGATCCTGCCCCTGATCGGCGCACCCGACGCCGGGCACACCCGGCTGGAGCGCCACCTCTGCATCGACACCACGGCCTCGGGCGGCAATGCCCAGCTTCTGGCCGCCGTCGCCGATGCTTGACGCCCGATGGCGGATCGGAAAGGCTGTCGCCCATGTTTCCGATCCGCGACCATAACCCCTCGGGCAAGACACCCTATGTCACCTTCGCGCTGATCGCGATCAACACCCTGGTTTTCCTGAGCTATTTCTTAAGCCTTCAGGACTACGCGTTGCAGGGCTTCTTCATGACCTGGGGTCTTGTCCCCGCGCGCTTCACCTCGGGCCAAGGACTGGAGACGATCATCACCTCGATGTTCCTGCAGGCGGGCTGGATGCACCTGGGGGGGAACATGCTGTTTCTCTGGATCTTCGGTGACAACCTGGAAGACGAGATGGGCCATGTCGGCTTCCTGCTTTTCTACCTCGCCGCCGGGGTCGCGGCGGGTTTGGCGCAGGTGCTGCCAGATCCCGCGTCCACAGTTCCGATGGTCGGGGCCTCGGGGGCGATTGCCGGGGTGATGGGGGGATATCTTCTGCTGTTTCCCCGGGCCAGGGTTGATGTGCTGTTCATCTTCATCATCTTTTTCCGCATCTTCGCGATCCCGGCCTGGATCGTCTTGGGGATTTGGCTGGGGCTGCAGATCTTTTCCGGTGTCTCCATGCCTGCGGACGGTGGCGGGGTCGCCTACTGGGCGCATGTTGGCGGCTTTGCGGCGGGCCTGGTGCTGACCCTGCCGGTCTGGCTGCGCCGGGGCGCGCGCGGCTACTGGCAGGTGACCGAAGGCCGTCCGCCACATCCCGGGACGCAACTCGACGCCTCGCGGTCCGGCATTCCCCTGATCCGCCGCCGACGCTGAATCGGGCGCTTTGCAACCTGCGTGCGCACCATGTGATCCAGACCGAAGGTGTTGCAACCGCCCCTCAGGAGCCTCGAACGGACACGTACGGCTTGATCCGGGGACTGCCGAAGTCCCGCGCGGGACGGTGAACGCCGAGAGGGTGGAAAACATGCCTGCGCTGATCGTCGCACGGGCCGCCCCCTTTCTTTCCGGGCGGCGTCCGTCTATAGCGCCGGGCTTGGAAGCTGCGGAGACGGAAGATGCAAGGCTCGGCCAACCTCAACCTGATGATCAAGGCCGCACGCAAGGCGGGGCGGTCGCTGGTCAAGGACTTCCGTGAGGTGGAGAACCTGCAGGTCTCGACCAAGGGGCCGGGGGATTTCGTCTCGAAGGCGGATCGCGAGGCGGAACGGCTGATCAAGGAGGAACTCCTTGGTGGTCGCCCGACCTATGGCTGGATCGGCGAGGAAACCGGCGCTGCGGCGGGGGCCGATCCGACCCGGCGCTGGATCGTCGATCCCTTGGACGGGACCACGAACTTCCTGCACGGAATGCCGCATTGGGCGGTGTCCATTGCGCTGGAGCACAAGGGCGAGATCGTCTCGGCCGTCGTCTACGATCCGGCCAAGGACGAGATGTTCTGGGCCGAGAAGGGCGCAGGCTCATGGCTGAACGACAACCGCCGCCTGCGCGTTTCCGGCCGCCGGGCGATGCATGAGGCGGTCTTTGCGACCGGCGTGCCGTTCGGCGCCAAGTCGACGCTGCCCGCGATGCTGAAGGACCTCGGTCGCCTGATGCCGGCCTGCGCCGGGGTGCGGCGCTGGGGCGCGGCCTCGCTCGACCTCGCCTATGTCGCCGCAGGCCGGTTCGACGGCTACTGGGAGCGGGAATTGTCGGTCTGGGACATCGCCGCCGGGGTCTTGCTGGTCAAGGAAGCCGGCGGCCTGGTCGAGGGTCTGCACGAAGGCACCGATCCCCTGGATGGCGCGCTGATCGCGGCGAACGACGGGCTTTTCAAGGCGATGGCCGACACGATCCGCGCCTGAGCCTCCTCGTGCGACTTCGTCTTCTCGTCGGAAATGCGCCAGCGAGGAGTAACGAAGTCAGCGACGAGCCTCACCCGCGCTGCAATTTGACCGGCTCGGACCGCGCCAGCCGCAGGAAATGCGCGATATAGGGCCTGGCCGCATCCTCTTCCCGCGTCGCCGCATACATCCGCTTCGTCACCACCGCGGGCCCAAGGGGCCGCGTGATGTAGTCCGCGTTCGTCTTGACCTCGCGCATCACCCAGTCCGGCAGCACCGCCACGCCCCGGTTCGACCCCACCAGCATCAGGATCACCGCCGTCAGCTCTGCCGTCCGCTGCGCCCGCGGTTCCACCTTCGCCGGCGTCAGGAGTTCGGTGAACACGTCCAGCTTGTCGCGGGCCACCGGATAGGTGATCAGCACCTGGTCTCGGAAATCCTCCGCCGTGATGAAGTCCTTTGTGGCCAAGGGGTTCTGTGCAGACCCGACGAAGGTCGGATGATAGTCGAACAACGGATTGAACACGATCCCCGGCGGGGGTTCGCGGTCGGAACTGATCACCAGATCCACATCCTCGCGGTTCAAGGCCGGCAGCGCCTCGAAGGCCAGGCCCGCCCGGATGTCGACGTCGATCTCGGGCCAGGCATGACGGAACATCTCCAGGACCGGGAACAGCCAGTCGAAACAGGCGTGGCACTCGATCGCGATATGCAGCCGCCCGGTCCGCCCGGCGCGAAGCGCGCGGAACTCCTCTTCCATCGCGTCGATCTCGGGCAGGATGCGTTCCGCCGCGCGCAGCATCCTGACCCCCGCCGCCGACAGCCGCATGGGTTTAGACCGCCGCACGAACAGCTCCATCCCCGCCTGATCCTCCAGCCCCTTCACCTGATGCGACAGGGCGGACTGCGTCATGTTCAGCACATCCGCCGCCCGCGCCAGCCCCCCGGCTTCCTGGATCGCGCGGATCGTCCGCAGGTGGCGCAGCTCAATATACATGCACAAACCTCATGAAGATGGTGAGAATTATGAATTTGTCTCACATAGCGCAATCTGCGACAAGAGGTCATCGCAGGAGACCGCCATGCCCACCCCCCGCATCAGTTTCGAATTCTTCCCGCCGCAGTCGCTGGACGCATCGTTCCGCCTGTGGGAAACGGTGCAGGCGCTGGCCCCGCTGCAGCCTTCCTTTGTTTCGGTCACCTACGGCGCGGGCGGCACCACCCGAACGCTGACGCATGAGGCGGTTTCGACCATCCACCGCAACTACCGCCTGCCGGTTGCCGCCCACCTGACCTGCGTCGACGCGACCAAGACCGAGACGCTGGCCATCGCCGAAGCCTATGCCGCCGCCGGGGTCACGGAAATCGTTGCGCTGCGCGGGGATGCCCCCAAGGCCGCGCAACGCTTTGTCCCGCATCCCCTCGGCTTCGCCCATTCGGTGGAACTGGTGGAAAAGCTGGCCCGCACTGGCAAGTTCACCATCCGCGTCGGCGCCTACCCCGAGCCGCACCCCGATGCCGCCGACAGCACCGCCGATGTCACCTGGCTGAAACGCAAGATCGACGCGGGTGCCACTTCGGCGATCACCCAGTTCTTCTTCAGTGCCGACACCTTCTTCCGCTTCCGCGATGCCTGCGTTCGCGCCGGGATCACCGCCCCTATCGTCCCCGGCATCCTGCCGATCACCTCGTGGTCGGGTGCCAAGACCTTCGCCCGCCGTTGCGGAACGAGTGTCCCGCACAAGTTGGACGAGGCCTTCACCATGGCCGCCCGTGACGGGCGCGAAGAGCTTCTGGCGCTGACCCAATGCACCCAGCTTTGCGACAATCTGGTCCGGGGCGGGGTCGAGGATCTGCATTTCTACACCCTGAACCGCCCGTACCTGACCCGCGAAGTCGTCCGCGCACTGGGCATCCTGCCCGAGCTGGTGCTGGAGAAAGTGGCCTGACATCAACCCCTCGGGGTAAACGGCGTCTCCCTCGGCGGCTTTCCGACCTTTCCCCTTCAGGTGCCCGGAAAGCCGCCGCTTTTTTCCGTGGGCTTGCCCCGGGGGCGTTATCAGCTAATCTCGCGCGACCCTCATGCGCGGAGCTGTCATGGCAAAGCTCGTCACCCTTCTGAACGGCCCGAACCTGAACCTCCTCGGTCTGCGCCAACCCGAAATCTACGGGCGTGAGACCCTGGAGGATGTGGCCGCCTCGGTCGCGGACCTGGGCGCGGAGCTGGGCCTGCGGGTGAAGGCGCTGCAGTCCAACCACGAAGGCCAGCTTGTCGACTGGATTCAGCAGGCGCGCGGCACTTCGGCGGCGATCATCATCAACCCCGGTGCCTATTCCCACACCTCCATCGCCATTCTCGACGCGCTCCACGCCTATGAGGGTGTGGTGATCGAGGTCCACATCTCCAACATCCACAAGCGCGAGGCGTTCCGGCATCATTCCCACGTCTCGGTCCGCGCCGACGGGGTGATCGCGGGCTGCGGGACGGAGGGCTACCGTCTGGCGCTGCGCCGGATCGCCACGCTTCTGAAGGCATGACCGACCGGTTCCGCTGGCACCCCGAGGCCCGGCTTTTCGACAGCGCGGGGGACGAAGTCCTGCCACCGTCAGCAATCCCCCAACCCCCATCCCTTCCCGGCCAGGGGGAGGTGAGGCGCTGGCGTCAGGCAGCGGGTGAAACCGGCGCAGCAGTTTTCCCCGACACCCCCCTGGGCCTCGCCGCCGCGATCGGGCACCCCGCCTTCCGGATCGGCGCGCCGGATCAGCCACCACCCGTGCCCCACCTCCGGCCGATTCTCGAAACCCTCACCTCCGGCTCGACCGGCCAGCCCCGCCGCATCCGCCGCACGCAAGCCTCCTGGACCGCCAGCTTCGCCGTCAGCGTCCGCTTCGGCATCGGCCCCGCCGCGCGTGTGGCAACGCTGGGTCGCTTGATCCATTCCCTCCCGCTCTACGGCGCCGTCGAGGGCCTCCACCTCGGCGCCCAGGTCCACCTCCTGTCCCACCTCCGCCCCGACCGGCAACGCGCGGCCCTCACCGACCGCCGCATCACCCACCTCTACGCCACTCCCGCCCAACTCCGCCTCCTGACCGACGGCCCGGGCACATGTCCCGCCCTGCGCCTCATCCTCTCCGGCGGCGCAAAGCTCGACCCCGCCCTCCGCGCCCGCCTTGCCACCCTCGCTCCGCAGGCGCAGATCCGAGAGTTCTACGGTGCCGCCGAGACCAGCTTCATCACCCTCGCCGATCAGACCACCCCCGAGGCATCGGTCGGCCGCCCCTATCCCGGAGTCGACCTGCATCTCGACCAGACCGGAGAGGTCTGGGTCAGAAGCCCCTATCTCTTCCTGGGCTATGCCCTCGATTTCCCTTCAGAAAATATCCCCGCCGGAGGCTCTTCAGCCAAGCCGGTTGCGCGCGCTTCGCGCGCAGAGGCGAGACAAAAGGCTCGCGCGCCAGCGCTCATTTCCGGTCCCGCCGCGACCCGCTGGCGCGACGGCTGGCTCTCGGTGGGCGAGATCGGCGCGCTCCAGGACGGTTTTCTGTTTCTTAAGGGCCGCGCGGGCCGCATGGTCACCGTTGCCGACCAGAACGTCTTCCCCGAGGAAATCGAGGCCTTTCTCGAAACCCTCCCCGGCGTGACCCGCGCCGCCGTCCTGCCGGTGCCTGATCCCAGACGCGGCCACGCGCTGGTCGCGGTCTTGCTCGGCGATGCCACGCGGGAAGCGGCCATCCTGGCGCGGCTTCGCGGCGAGCTTGGCCCGCTCAAATCCCCCAGGTCCCTGATCTGGCGGAGAGAGTGGCTCACACTCCCCTCCGGCAAGACCGACCTCAAGGCGCTGGAGGCAACCCTTTGGCCCGTCTGATCGCCGCCCGCCGCACCGCTGTCGTGCCCCGGGGCGGGGCCTTCGCCCGGCTGTCCCTCGAAGACCTCGCCGCCCCCGTCCTGATCGCCTGCCTGGCCGACGCCGGGGTCGCTCCACACCGGGTGGACGAGGTGATCCTGTCGAACGCCCTCGGTGCTGGCGGCAACCCGGCCCGGCGTGTGGCCCTTGCGGCAGGCCTCCGGGAAACCGTCGCGGGCCTGACCACTGACCGGCAATGTGCGGGCGGCCTTGACGCGATCCTGCTGGCGAAGGCTCTCGTCGACTCCGGTGCCGCCGACATCGTCCTTGCCGGAGGCGTCGAAAGCTACTCCCGCCGCCCGCTGCGTCAGAAGACCGACCCCGACGGCGGCGCCCCTGTGCCCTACGATCAGGCCCCCTTCACCCCCTGGCCCGACCGCGACCCGGATATGGCCGCGGCCGCCGAGGCCCTGGCCCGCCGCCTTGGCATCCCCCGCGACCGGCAAGAGGCATGGGCCGCGCACAGCCACGCGAAAGCCGTCGCCGCCGATCCGTCGGCCGAAATCGTCCCCCTCAACGGCACCGTGCATGACGCCTTTCCGCGTGTCGTGACCTCCAGACTGCTCGCCAAGGCCCCGATCCTGGCCGGCAGCATCACCGCCGCCACCGCCGCCGTCGCTGCCGATGCCGCCGCCGTCTGCCTCATCGTCTCCGACCGCATTGCGCAGGGCAGGGGGCTTGCCCTCCTTGGTGGCGCAACGCTTGGCGGAAACCCCGAGGAGCCCGGCCTCGCTCCCGTCGCCGCTATCCGGCGCATCTGGCACGGCGAACGGCTTCAACAGGCGGAAATCATGGAGGCCTATGCCGTCCAGGCCCTTGCCGTGATCGATGGCGCGGGGTTCGATCCGCAGATCGTCAATCCCGGCGGCGGCGGGCTGGCACGCGGTCACCCGATCGGCGCGTCAGGCGCGATCCTCGCGGTCAGGCTGTTCCACGGGCTGCGAACCGGCAGGGGCCTCGCCGCCATCGCCGCTGCGGGCGGGATCGGGACGGCACTGCTGGTGGAACGCTCAGGCGCGGGATAAGAGAGAGGTTGGCCGCATCCGCGCCAGGTTCTGCGTCACCAGACCCGCGATCACCGTCTTGATCGCGTCGCCCGGCAGGAAGGCCAGAGCGGCCCCGAGTGAGGCCTCCCTGACGCTGACGCCGGTCATGTAGGCGATCCCGATGATGCCGAACGCATAGAGGACACCAATCCCGCCAATGGTCGCCGCCGCCCAGGCCGCCATGCCGGGGGGCAGCGTCGTCCGCTCCATCACCCAGCCGGCGACGAAAGCCGCGACGGGGAAGCCCAGCAGGAACCCGACGGACGGGGTCGCGAACACCCCGATCCCGCCGCGTCCGCCGGAAAGAAGCGGCAGTCCCGCCGCGACAAGCACCAGGAAAAGCAGCACCGCCAAGGCACCGCGCCGTGCGCCAAGGACCGTTCCGCACAGCATCACACCCAGAGACTGCGCGGTGATTGGCACGCCTCCGGCAAGGTCGATCTTCGGGATCAGCCCAAGAACCGCGATCAGGGCGGCGAAAAGAGCGATATGGGTCAGGTTGCGTTCCATGGGGTCCCCGCTGGTTTCCGGCACCTTAACCGGCCCCGCCCCGCGCCCGCAAGGCCTCGGCCACCCGATCCGCATCGTCCAGGGCGGCAAGGGTTGCAGGCACCAGAACCCGCCAGCCTGGGCGGCGCGGGGACCGGGCGCGCCAGCTTGCGCCAATCTGCTCCATCCGGTCCAGCATCACCGGAAGGAAGCGGATGACCAGCGCGAAGGCAAGGGCAAGGCGGCGGGGAGGCAGGCCAAAGACCTGCAGCGGACGGGCGAGCCGCTGGAAGATCGTGACCATGTCCGAAAGCCGCGTCGTCATGGTGACGAAGTTCGCCAACGCCACCGCGGCCAGCATCCGCAGGATGACGACCAGCCCGCCGACCGGGTTTCCGGTCCACAGGTGCCACAGCGCGACGATCAGCACGAAAGGCCACAAGGGTCGCAAAAGCCGCAGCCCAGCGATGGCAAAGTCCGTGCCGCCCGACAGGTAAAGACCCACAATCACGCCAAGCACCGCAGCCAGTGCCAGCGGCGGTCCCAGCACGAAAAGCCCTGTCGTCGCCACCGCCAGCAGGGCGAGCTTGACGCCCGCCCGCATCCGGTGTGCCCAGGTTTCAACCGGCGAGGTCAGCGTCAGCATCGCTCGCTCCGATCCGTGCCATTTCGGCGGCGAAGACGGGCAGCACCGCATCCGGTGGCCCGTCCGCAGCGATCCGCCCGGCTTCCAGCCACAGCACGCGGTCACACCCCGCAACCGTCGCCGGGTCGTGGGTGATCGTCACCAGCCGCTGCGGCAGGGCGGCAAAGCGGCGGGCAAGGCGGGCTTGCGTCGGCAGGTCGAGGCCCGCCAGCGGCTCGTCCAAAAGGATGGTGCGCGGGGCCATCAGCAGGACGGACAGGAGGCACAGGTAATGCCGCTGCCCCTGGCTCAAGCTGGTGACCGGCTCCTTCGCCCAATGCGCCCGCTCCTCGCTCTGCAACGCGGCATTGGCCTGTGCGAGGGCCTCGGCCTGCGCCAGCCCCTTCTGGGCCAGACCGAAGGCCAGCTCCTCCTCGACCGTGGGGAACAGGATCTGATGGTCCGGGTTCTGGAACAGGATGCCAAGGCCCGCCACCGCCGCGCGCCGGTCGGTGAAGGGGTCGAACCCGTCGACCCGCACCCGCCCCCGATCGGGCGCGATGAGCCCCGCGATCAGCCGCAACAGCGTCGTCTTGCCCGACCCGTTCCGCCCCAGGATGCCGATCCGGCCCTCGGTCAGCCACAGGGCCAACCCTTCAAGCACCAGCCGCCCGCCGAGGCGGACATCGGCAGCGGCAATCTCGATCCCGGATGATAGCTGTGCCATGGGCGGCCCTGCGGATGACTGGCCGCCCTTCTAGAGCCTGTCTGGCGAAAGGGGAATCCGGATTTGTCGAAAGATCGGTCCTGGCCGCTTGTCAGGGCCTTGCGGGTCGGTGCATGGCCTTCGCCACGACCGAACTCTGTCCCCGGCCCGCGCGGGGCCGGGGCAGATCGCGGTTCCCTACTGGCAGTCGGCGATGAACCGGTTGCCGTACTGGTCGCGATAATAGCACTTGCCGCGCTGCGGGGCGGGGCCGATCAGTTGCGAGGCGGCAACGCCGACGATCGCGCCGACGATCGCGCCTTTTTCGCGGTCACGATCCGACGACACGGCCGCACCCACCGCCGCCCCGCCCAAAGCGCCGATCGCTGCATTCTGCTCGGTCGGCGTGCAGGCTGCCAACGCCCCGAACAGCAGGGGAAGTCCAAGAAAACCACGGGTCATGTCTTTGCTCCGATGCCTGAGTCTGCGACCCGACTCTACCCCTCCATGCTCCGAAATCCGCCGAAAACTTCGGCGTTGGCGGATTCCAACCGACCCCGGCGCGCGATACCGCCGGATCTAGCCCTGCCGGGCCGCCGCAACGGCGGCTTCCAGGATCTCCATTGCCTCGGCGAAATGCGCGTCGGGAATGGTGATCGGCGCCAGGAAGCGCACCACATTGCCATAGACGCCGCAGGTCAGAAGGATCAGCCCGCGCTTCTGCGCCTCCAGCCGGACCCGGGCCGTAAAGCCTGCGTCGGGCTCGCGCGACCCCGGCTTGCCGAATTCCACCGCGACCATGAACCCGGGACCCCGGATGTCGATGATCTCGGGCGTGGTGGCGCGCAGGGCCTCCAGCCGCTGCTTCAGCCGGCTGCCAAGCTCATTCGCCCGGGCGCAGAGGTCTTCCTCCTCGATCACGTCCAGAACCGCATTCGCCGCCGCGATGCCAAGGGGGTTGCCCGCATAGGTGCCACCAAGCCCGCCCGGATTGGCCGCATCCATCAGCTCGGCCTTGCCGGTGACCGCCGCCAGCGGCAGGCCTCCGGCAAGTCCCTTGGCCATGGTCGTCAGGTCCGCCGCCACGCCGTGCATCTGCATCGCGAAAAGATTGCCCGTGCGCGCAAAACCGGTCTGCACCTCGTCGGCAATCATCACGATGCCATGCTGGTCGCACAGCGCCCGGATCGCCTTCACCAGGTCGGTCGGGGCGGGATAGAAGCCGCCCTCGCCCTGCACCGGCTCGAAGATGATCGCGGCGACGCGGGCGGGGTCGAGGTCGGCCTTGAACAGCTTCTCGATCCCCGCCATCGCGTCCTTGGTCGAGATGCCATGCGGCTCCATCGGGAAGGGGACGTGGAACACATCCGGCATCATCGCACCGAAGCCCTTCTTGTAGGGTTCGACCTTGCCGGTCAGCGCCATGCCCATGAAGGTCCGGCCATGGAAGCCGCCGCCGAAGGCGATCACCGCATTCCGGCCCGTGGCGATGCGGGCGATCTTGATCGCGTTCTCGCAGGCTTCCGCGCCGGTGGTGACAAAGATGGTCTTCTTCTTGAAGCTCCCCGGCACCTTATCGTTCAGCCGTTCCGCCAGCCGGATGTAGTTCTCGTAGGGCATCACCTGGTGGCAGGTATGGGTGAACTTCGCCATCTGGGCTGCCACCGCCGCCATCACCTTCGGGTGGCAATGCCCGGTGTTCACCACCGCGATCCCGGCGGCAAAGTCGATGTAGCGGTTGCCCTCGATGTCCCAGATTTCCGAATTCAGCGCCCGATCCGCGTAGATCTGCGTCATCATTCCCACGCCGCGCGAAATGGCATCATCGCGGCGCTTGGCGACTTCGGCGTTCAGCATGGTCTCGCTCCCCAGAATGCATGGCCACCGCGCGGATCAGACTCGCGCCCACCGGCCTTTCCGCCATTTGATCAAATATCCGGCTCGACTTCAATCCTTCATCCGATGCATCGCCCGGTCGGTGATTCAGCTTTCATTAACCTTGCCCGGTGCAGGGTAGAAGCATCGAAACATTGCGAGGACCGAGATGGCGGATGGCCAGATTCCGAACCTTCAGCCGGTGACCGAAGACGACCGGCTTGACCGCCTGCGGCTGGCACGTTCGCGCCGGGTGGGGGCGGTCACCTATCACCGGCTGCTCGCCGAACACGGCTCGGCCCGCGCCGCCCTGGCCGCGCTTCCGGGCATCGCCCGGGCCGCGGGGGTTGAAGACTACGAGATCTGCCCCCTGGGCGTCGTGATCGCCGAACAGAAACAGGGCCGTGCCGCCGGGGCCCGGCTTGTGGTCCATGGCCAGGCGGAGTATCCCACCGCATTGACGGACCTGCCCGATGCGCCGCCGGTCCTTTGGACGCTTGGCGACATCACGCTTCTCAACCGCCCGGCCGTTGGCATGGTAGGCGCGCGCAACGCGTCCTCTCTTGGCACGCGCATGGCCCGACGCCTTGGGCAAGGCCTGTCCGAGGCCGGGCTCACCGTGGTTTCCGGTCTCGCGCGCGGGATCGACAGCGCCGCACACGAAGCGGCACTGGACGGCGACGGCCGCACAGTCGCCGTGATGGCCGGCGGCATCGACGTGATCTATCCGGCGGAAAACGACGGCCTGGCCCGTCTGATCGACGCCAGGGGCTGCCGACTTAGTGAACACCCCCCGGGGCTTGAACCGCAAGCCCGGCATTTTCCCCTGCGCAACCGCATCGTCGCGGGCCTCTGCCGCGCCGTGGTCGTGGTCGAGGCGGCGGCGAAATCCGGCAGCCTGATCACCGCCCGCGCCGCGCTCGACTACGGGCGCGAGGTGATGGCGGTGCCGGGACACCCTTTTGACGCCCGCGCTTCGGGCTGCAACATGCTGATCCGCGACGGCGCGCTGCTGGTCCGTGGCCCGCAGGATGTGCTTGAGGCGCTGGGTGCCCCCTGCCAGGCGCAGCCGGACCCGGAAATGCGCCTTGCGCCCGCGCCGGTCCCCGCCGCGTCGCAACGCCCCTTGAAAGAGGTGGCGCTCCTGCACTCCATGATTCTCTCGCGCCTCGGCCCCAGCCCCTTGGCCGAGGACCAGCTGATGCGCGACCTGAACGTCACATCCGCGCAGCTGGCCCCCGAACTGGTCAATCTGGAGCTTGAGGGCCACATCGCCCGCCAGCCCGGCGGGCTTCTGGCGCGGATCAAGTAGGGTGGGCAATCTGCCCTTTACCCGATCTGCACTCCGATTCGTCAGGATTGGTTGACACCTGCTGCGCCAGACGTGCGTCTGTATGGATGCCATACCGGAACCTGACCCCGGGAACACTGCGGAATTTCCTTGGGAGACCCCGGTCGATCCAACGCCTCCAACGGCTTGCCCCGCTCCGTCGGCCACCCTTCCGCGTGGTGCGGTCGTCGGCGTTCGCCGATGCGAAACCCGGGCCTCGCCAGCGGTCGCACCCGCTCCCGGTCGCCCCCCGGTTGACATCCGCGCAGCTTCCCCCACATGGTGCCCCGCCATTTGCCGGGTGCGGGAGTTTCAGGAAAAATGCCAGTCGTCGTTGTCGAATCCCCCGCCAAGGCCAAGACAATCAACAAATATCTCGGTCCTGACTTCACGGTCCTCGCCTCCTACGGCCATGTCCGCGACCTGCCGCCCAAGGATGGTTCCGTCGACCCCGAGGCCGGTTTCGCCATGCTGTGGGAAGTGGCGCCCGAGTCGAAAAAGCACATCCGCGCCATCACCGAAGCTTTGAAGACCGACGACACCCTGATCCTTGCGACCGACCCCGACCGTGAGGGCGAGGCGATCAGCTGGCACTTGAAGGAAGCCCTGCAAAGCAGCCTGAAGAAAGGTAAAAAGGTCGCCCGCGTGACCTTCAACGCCATCACGAAAGATGCCGTGACAAAAGCGATGAAGGAACCCCGCGACATCGACACGCCGCTGGTCGAAGCCTACCTCGCCCGCCGTGCGTTGGACTACCTCGTCGGCTTCACCCTTTCCCCCGTCCTCTGGCGCAAGCTGCCGGGTGCCAAATCCGCAGGCCGCGTCCAGTCGGTCTGCCTGCGTCTGATCGTCGAGCGGGAAATGGAGATCGAGGCCTTCAAGGCCCAGGAATACTGGACCGTGAAAGCTGTCTTCCGCACCCCTCGTGGGCAGGAGTTCGACGCCGGTATGGTCACCCTCGGCGGGAAGCGGCTGCAAAAGTTCGACATCCCCACCGCCACTGCCGCCGAGCTTGCCGTACAGGCCGCAAGATCGCGCGATTTCAAGGTTCTGGCGGTAGAATCCAAACCCGCGACCCGCAACCCCTGGCCGCCCTTCATGACCTCGACCCTGCAGCAGGAGGCCAGCCGAAAATACGGCATGGGCGCCAAGCAGTGCATGAACGCCGCCCAGCGCCTGTATGAGGCCGGGCACATCACCTACATGCGCACCGACGGCATCGACATGGCCCCCGAGGCCGTGATGGCCGCCCGCGACGAGATCAAGCGGCGCTTCGGAGAACCGTATGTTCCGGATTCTCCCCGAATGTACAAGAACAAGGCGAAGAATGCTCAGGAAGCACATGAATGCATTCGCCCGACCGACATGGGTCTCGGACCCGACAAGATCCGGGTCGAGGACGATCAGCGCAAGCTCTACGATCTGATCTGGAAGCGCACGATTGCCTCCCAGATGTCCGCGGCGCGCATGGAACGGACGGCGGTCGACGTGGTCTCGCCGGACGGGCAGGTCGGGTTCCGCGCGAACGGGCAAGTGGTGCTTTTCGATGGTTATCTCAAGGTCTATGACCAAGGCCGGGATGATGAGGATGAAGACGAAGGCCGCCTGCCGCAGGTGATGCAGGGCGAGGCTTTGGCCAAGGGTGCGGTCACCCCCGACCAGCATTTCACCCAGCCACCACCCCGCTATACCGAGGCGACGCTGGTCAAGCGGATGGAGGAGTTGGGGATCGGCCGCCCGTCTACCTACGCCTCGATCCTGACCACGATCGTCGACCGCGAGTATGTGCGGAAGGACAAGAACCGGCTGTTCCCGGAAGACAAGGGACGGCTGGTGACGGCCTTCCTGTCGAACTTCTTTCACCGATACGTCGAATACGACTTTACCGCCGATCTGGAGGCGGAACTGGACGATGTCTCGGCCGGGGACCGCGATTACAAGGACGTTCTGGCCCGGTTCTGGCGCGATTTCAGCGCGGCGGTGGCCCAGACGGCGGATCTTCGGATCGGAGAAGTGCTGGAAAAGCTGGATGACTTTCTGGCGCCACACCTTTATCCGGCCCGCGCTGATGGCGGCGACCCGAGGGTCTGCCCGACTTGCGGGTCGGGGCGGTTGCACCTGAAGACGGCGCGGTCGGGCGGGGCTTTCATCGGCTGCGGCAACTATCCAGACTGCCGCTACACGCGCCCGCTTGCAGGGGATGCCGAATCGGTCGCGTCGGATGGCCGCATCCTTGGCCAGGACGACCAGGGGGTCGAGATCAGTCTGCGCGCGGGCCGGTTCGGACCCTACGTCCAGCGCGGCGACGCCACTGAGGCGAATCCGAAGCCGGACCGCGCCAGCCTGCCAAAGGGATGGTCCGCGGACGGGCTGACCCTCGATCGTGCGCTGGCATTGCTTTCGCTTCCACGCGAGGTGGGCAAGCACCCGGACGATGGCGTCATGGTCGAGGCGGGGATCGGGCGCTTCGGGCCATATGTCAAGCATGGGTCGGTCTACGCGAACATCCCGGAGGTGGAGGAGGTCTTCACGATCGGGATGAACCGGGCGGTCGAGGTACTGGCCCGGAAGGCGCAACGGGGTGCCGGGCGGGCGGCTTCTGCGGGGCCGCTGAGGTCGCTTGGGGCGCATCCGGCGGGAGGTGAGGTCCAGGTGATGCCGGGCAAATACGGGCCCTATGTAAAGTGGGACAAGGTCAATGCGACCTTGCCGAAAGGGGTGGAACCGGAGGCGATCACGCTGGAAGAGGCGTTGGTCCTGATCACCGAGAAGGCGGGGAAGTCGGGGGGAAGGAAGACGGCTGCACCGAAGAAGTCGACTGCTCCGAAGGCTGCCGCGGACAAGAAGGCCCCGGTGGGAAAGGCTGCGGAAAAAAAGGCTGCACCGAAGAGGAAGGTCGCCACAAAGGGGTGAGAGCCGTGGTGGGCGGTCGCCCAGAAATTGTTGCGGGCGATGGCTTGCGCACGGACGTCAGGATTTCTGACCTGCCTGGCAGGCTGCCATCCACTCGCCTCAATCCCCCGCGAGGGGAGTGGGCAGGCGCGAGGTGAGGTTGTCCTGCAAGACAGGTGCCACGGCACGAGCCAATCACGCCGGGCGGTCCCGGGCCAAATTCCCCGAGTAAGGATTATGGCGAGAATTTTACTTGAATTGCAAGATCTTAACCGCGCGGATTGATCAGCTTTGCCATCAGACCCGCCGTGCGGATCATCCCCAGGTTGCGGCCGTTCTCTGTCACCACCAGTTCGGCCACGCCCTTCGACATCAGGTCCATGATGTCCTTGACCGGGGTCTCTGCGGGAAGCTCATGCGCAGAGGCCGAGGCCGCGCCCTGTTCCATCACGTCGCGCGCGGTCAGCACGCCCAGCGGGTTCATGTGCGCGACGAAATCGGCCACATATTCGCTGACCGGATTGGCGATGATCTCGCGCGCGGTGCCGCACTGCACGATCCGGCCCCCTTCCATCAGCGCGATGCGGTTGCCGATCTTGAACGCCTCGTCGAGGTCATGGCTGACGAAGACGATGGTGCGCTTCAGCTTGCGCTGGAGGTCCAGAAGCTCGTCCTGCAGCTTGGTCCGGATCAGGGGATCGAGCGCCGAGAAGGGCTCGTCCATCAGAAGGATCGGCGCGTCGGTGACAAAGGCACGGGCAAGGCCCACGCGCTGTTGCATGCCTCCCGAAAGGTCGCCCACCTTGCGGTCGGCCCATTGGGTCAGGTTCACCAACTCAAGCTGGGCATCGACCTTGGGCCTGCGGGCCTCGGGCGACATGCCCGCAAGCTCTAGCCCGAGCCCCACGTTTTCGCGCACCGTGCGCCACGGCAGAAGGCCGAACTGCTGGAACACCATCGCGATCCGGGTCGCGCGCAGCCGACGCAGGGTTTCCGGGTCCGCTTTGGTGACCGAGACCATCCGGTTGCCGTCAAGCACCCGCACTTCGCCCCGGACCACCGGGTTCAGCGCGTTGACCCCACGCAGGAGGGTGGACTTGCCCGAGCCGGATAGCCCCATGAGAACAAGGATTTCACCCTCGGCCACGGTCAGAGAGCAGTCGTGGACGCCCAAGATCTGGCCGCAGGCCTGCTGCACCTCCGAACGGGTCTTGCCTGCGTCCATCAGCGGCAGGGCACTGGCCGGACGGTCGCCGAAGACGATGGAAACGCGGTCGAACTCAACGGCGGCGCGTGCTTCGGAAACGCTCATCTTGACACCCTCAGCATGCGGTCGAGAAGGATCGCCACCACCACGATGATGAAGCCCGATTCGAAGCCGAGCGCGGCGTTGACCGAGTTCAGCGCCCGCACGACCGGCACGCCGAGGCCGTTCGCACCGACCAGGGCCGCGATCACCACCATCGACAGCGATAGCATGATGGTCTGGTTGAGGCCCGCCATGATCTGCGGCATCGCCCAGGGCAGTTCCACCTTCCAGAGGCGCTGTCTGGGCGTCGCGCCAAAGGCGGTTGCGGCCTCCAGAAGCGCGGTGGGGGTGGAGGAGACGCCAAGATGGGTCAGCCGGATCGGCGCGGGCAGAACGAAGATCACCGTGGCGATCAGGCCCGGGACCATGCCAAGGCCGAAGAACACGATGGCCGGGATCAGGTAGACGAAGGTCGGCAGGGTCTGCATCAGGTCAAGGATCGGGACCAGCGCGGTGTAAAGCCTGGGCCGGTGGGCGCTGGCGATGCCGATCGGCACGCCCAGCCCCATGCAGACGACGCAGGCTGACAGGATCAGGGTCAGGCTCTCGGTGGTCTCTTCCCAATAGCCCTGGTTCAGGATGAAGAGAAAGCCCAGAAGGACGCCGAGGCAGACCTTCCAACTGCGTTGCAGGTACCAGGTAAGCGCGACAAAAAGCGCGATTACAACAAGCGGGTGAGGGGTCTGCAGCAGCCAGAGGATACCCGCGATCATCGCGTCCATGACTGCGGAAATCGCGTCGAAGAGCGGCGAGAGGTTGTCCTTCATCCAGTCGAAGATGGACTTCGCCACCTTGCCGACCGGGATCTTGTACTCCGTCAGCCAGTCCATCCCCGTCCCCCCGAAACGTTGCCAGGTCAGCATGAAAGCGGCCCCGGGTTGGCTCCCGGGGCCGTGTCTCGGTTACTGCAGCGCGGCCTCGACCGCGGCCAGGGCGTCGCCGCCATCCACGGTGGTCACGCCGTCCAGCCAGGGCTTCCAGGCGTCCGGGTTGGCAGCGAGCCAGGCCTTGGCGGCATCGCGCGGATTTTCGCCGTCATTCAGGATTTTGCCCATGATCTCGTTTTCCATCGGCAGCGAGAAGACAAGGTTCTGCAAGAGCTTGCCGGTGTTCGGGCATTCAGCAACATAGCCTGCGCGGACATTGGTATTGACCACGGCACCGCCGAGGTTCGGGCCGAAGTAGTCGTCGCCCCCGGTAAGGTAGGTCAGCTTGAAGTTGGCGTTCATCGGATGGGGTTCCCAGCCGAGGAAGACGATGGGCTTGCCCGCGTCGGTGCGCTTGGCGACTTCGGCCAGCATGCCCTGTTCCGAGGATTCGACGACTTCAAAGCCGTCGAGGCCGAAGGGGCCGGAGGCGATCAAGTCAAGGATCAGGCGGTTGCCGTCATTGCCGGGCTCGATCCCGAAGATCTTGCCTTCAAGCGCGTCCTTCTGCGCGGCGATGTCCTTGAAATCCTTGATGCCAAGCGCGGCCCCGGCTTCGTTGGTGGCCAGCGTGTATTTGGCACCCTCCAGGTTGGTGCGGACGGTTTCCACCTTGCCCGCGTCGCGGTAGGGGGCGATGTCGGCCTCCATCGTCGGCATCCAGTTGCCGAGGAACACGTCGATATCCCCGCCGGCGAGGCCGGTATAGGTGACGGGGACGGACAGGACCTTGGTCTCGGTCTGATAGCCCAATGCCTCCAGCACCAGCGTCGTGGCGGCGGTGGTGGCGGTGATGTCGGTCCAGCCGACATCGGAGAAGACGATCTTGTTGCAGGCCTCTTGGGCAAAGGCCGAACCGGCCAGCGCGAAGGTGACCGCGGTGGTCAGAAGGGTGGAACGGATGGACATGCAGGCTCCCCATTTTTTGTTGATTGACGAGTCAATAAACTTCGCCCTACTTCGGTTTGGCAAGACTTTTTTGGGGTCACACCGACATGCCGAAGCTTGGGATGGAGCCTATCCGCAAGGCCGCGCTGGTAAAAGCCACGATTGTCGAGATCGGCAGGGTTGGCTCGTTGGACGTGACCGTAAGCCAGATCGCCCGGCGGGCGGGGATGTCCAGCGCACTGGCGCATCACTATTTCGGGTCGAAGGAAGAGATGTTCCTGGCCGCGATGCGCCACATCATGACGTTGTACGGGGCGGAGGTGCGGGGTGCCCTGGCAGCGGCCGAGGGGCCGGAGGGCCGGATCCGGGCAATCCTGCGCGCCTCGTTCAGCCCCGGCAACTTCCGCCGCGAGGCCGTGGGAGCCTGGCTGAACTTCTGGGTTCTGGCGCAGACCGTGCCCGAGGCGAAGCGGCTTCTTGCGGTCTATCAGGGCCGCTTGCGGTCGAACCTGGTGGCGGCCCTGCGGCCGCTGGCCGGTGCCCGGGCCGCGGGGATCGCCGACTCTCTGGGTGCACTGATCGACGGGCTCTATCTGCGGGAAGTCTTGAAGTCGGGTGCTCCGGATGGTGCGGCGGCGGTGGCTCTCGCCCTGCGGCACCTGGAAGCCGAGCTGGTGCGGGGGGTCTGAAATGTACGCGGATTATGTGATCGTCGGTGCGGGATCGGCGGGCTGCGCGCTGGCCTACCGGCTGGCCGAAGCCGGCAGGCGGGTCACGGTGATCGAGCACGGCGGGTCGGACGCGGGGCCGTTCATCCAGATGCCTGGCGCCCTGAGCTACCCGATGAACATGGGGATCTACGACTGGGGCTTTGCGACCGAACCCGAGCCGCATCTGGGCGGACGGGTGCTGGCGACGCCGCGGGGGAAGGTGATCGGCGGGTCATCCAGCATCAACGGCATGGTCTATGTCCGTGGCCACGCCCGTGACTTTGACACCTGGGCCGAGATGGGGGCGGACGGCTGGGCTTATGCCGATGTGCTGCCGTATTTCAAGCGGATGGAAGCGTCGCACGGCGGCTCGGGGCCGGAGTTCCGGGGGACGGACGGGCCGCTCCATGTCTCGCGCGGAACACGAGAAAACCCCTTGTTCGATACCTTCATCGAGGCGGGGCGCCAAGCGGGATACCCTGTGACGCAGGACTACAACGGCAGGCAGCAGGAAGGCTTCGGGCCCTTCGAGGCGACGATCCACAAGGGGCGGCGCTGGTCGGCGGCGAATGCGTATCTCAAGCCCGCAATGGCGGGAGGCGATGTGCAGCTTGTGCGGGGACTCGCCCGCAAGGTGGTGCTGGAGGGCCGGCGTGCCGTGGGGGTCGAGGTCGACACCCGCGCCGGGCGGCAGGTGATTCGCGCCGGCCGCGAGGTGATTCTGGCGGCCTCCTCGATCAACTCGCCGAAGCTTCTGATGCTGTCCGGCATCGGGCCAGCAGCGCATCTGCGTGAGCATGGGATCGAAGTGGTGGCGGACCGGCCCGGTGTCGGTGCAAACCTGCAGGACCATCTGGAAATCTACATGCAATTCTCGGCAAGTCAGCCGATAACCCTATATAAATACTGGAATATATGGGGAAAAGCCTGGGTCGGTGCGCAGTGGCTTTTCACTGGCAAGGGCCTTGGTGCCTCGAACCAATTCGAGGCTTGCGCCTTCATACGCTCGAAGGCCGGGGTCGAATATCCCGACATCCAGTATCACTTCCTGCCGATCGCCGTGCGCTATGACGGCAAGGCGGTTGCAGCGGGCCACGGGTTCCAGGCGCATGTCGGGCCGATGCGGTCGAAGTCGCGGGGATCGGTCACCTTGCGGTCGGGCGATCCGACGGACGCTCCGGTCATCCGCTTCAACTACATGTCGCATCCCGACGACTGGGAGGACTTCCGCACCTCGATCCGGCTGACGCGCGAGATTTTCGCTCAGGAGGCGTTCCGGCCGTTCCTCAAGGCCGAGCTGCAGCCGGGTCCGCAGGTTCGGACCGACACCGAACTGGACGACTTCCTGCGCGAGCATGTGGAAAGCGCCTATCACCCCTGCGGCACCGCCCGCATGGGGCGGGCGAGCGATCCGATGGCCGTGGTCGATCCGGAATGCCGGGTGATCGGGGTCGAAGGGCTGCGCGTTGCCGATTCGTCGATCTTCCCGCAGGTGACCAATGGCAACCTGAACGCGCCTTCGATCATGACCGGCGAGAAGGCGGCGGATCATATCCTGGGGCGGGCACCGTTGCCCGCCTCGAACCTCGAACCGTGGATCAACCCGAATTGGCGGGTGTCGCAACGCTGAAACTTCAAGCGTTTGATCCCGGTCAAGGTCAGCGGATCGCCGCCCTTGCAGGCTGCAGTGGACAGTCAAGAAGGAGACAGGCATGTCGAACACCCCGCACACGCTGCACGAGGAATTCCCGGCAGAAGCGCAGAAGATCAGTGCGCTGAAGGCCGCGGATGCGCATTTCGCCAAGCTGCTGGTCGAATATGACGTGATCAACGACAAGGTGCATCGGGCAGAGACGCGGCTGGATCCGGTGAGCGACACCGAAGAAGAGACACTGCGCAAGCTGCGGTTGCGGCTGAAGGACCAGATCGCGGCGGCACTCCGCGCATAATCGCTCGTCGTTCGTCTTCGACTTCTCCTCGCGGGCGTCGCCGAGGAGGACCGAAAGGAACGACGAGGGTCAGCCGATCTCGTAGGGCAAAACGTCGCGGGCGTTGGGATTGATCTTCAGACGCCCCTCCAGCGGCGGAACGCTGCGCTGGTGGCAGTTCACCCGCTCACAGATCCGGCAGGAAATGCCGATGGGCTCGAACCGGCCTTTCAGGTCGAGCCCGTCGGAATAGACGAGGTGCGGGGCGTGTTGCACTTCGCACCCGAGGCCGATGGCATAGCGACGGACGGGGGCGAGGAAGGCCCCGGCGGGCTTCGAGACATCGCGGGCCAGACACAGGTAGCGCACGCCGTCGGGTGTTTCCGCAAGCTGGCGCAGGAACTGCCCCGGTGTTTCAAAGGCACGGTGGACATTCCACAACGGGCAGGCGCCGCCGAAGCGGGCGAACTGCAGCCGGGTCGAGGAATGGCGCTTGGTGATCGTGCCCGCCTGATCGACGCGGACGAAGAAGAACGGGATCCCCTTTGCCCCCGGCCGCTGCATGGTGGAGAGCCGGTGGCCGACCTGTTCGATCGAGGCACCGAAGATGTCGGCGAGGCGTTCGAGGTCGTGGCGTACGTCCTGCGAAGCGGCGAGGAAGGCTCGATAGGGCAGCAACGCGGCCCCGGCAAAGTAGTTGGCGAGACCGATCTTGGCGATGTCCCGGGCCTCGGGCGTGGAAAACCGCGCCAGATCGAGAGTTGCCTCCAGAAGCTCGTTCTGGGTCAGAAGCGCGACCTGATGCAGAAGCTGGAACCGCTGCGACGGGCCAGAGACACGGGCTGAAATATCCAGTCGCCTGGCGGCAGGGTCGTAGTGACGCAGAGGCGCATTGTTCGAATAGTGCAGACTGATGCCAGCCCGACGAAGCAGATCCTGAGCGAGATTTTCGACCGTCTTTCCGTTGCTTGACGAGGTCGCGAAGTATTCGGCCGCGCGGTCGATCGCATCGAGATAATTGTCGCAATAATGAAAGAAATCCCGAACCTCCTCCCACGGTGAGGGGCGAAGGGAGGCGTCTTCGCGGCCTAGGGCCTCGTCAAGCGAGGCCAGACGTTCGTGGGTCTGGCAATAGGCGCGGTGAAGGTCGAGAAAAGCGCGGGCCAGAGCCGGGGCGTTCGACGCGGCAAGGCGGAGGTCAGCCAAGGGCGGGGTGGCGGTGGTGAAGACCGGGTCGGCCAGCGCCTCGCGCATGTCGGTGACGAGGCGTTCGCTTTCGCCGACGGTCAGCTCGGTGACGTCAAGGCCGAACTCCTGCGCCAGCGCCAGCACGACGGCGGCGCTGACGGGCCGGTGGTTGTTCTCCATCTGGTTGAGATAGGGCAGGGACACCGACAGCCTGTCGGCAAAGGTCTTCTGGGTCAGCGACAGACGCGCGCGGATTTCGCGCAGCTTGACCCCGGCATAGAGTTTCTGGGTGGGCATGTCCGTCCCCCGTTTGCAAAGCTATGCGGCGCTTTGCAAATCCTCGTCAACTGCCGAGTCAGCTTGCGCCGATCTGGCGGGCACGGCGCATGACGAAGAGGATGGCGATGACCGAGGCGATGGAAGAGGCAAGCATCAGCAGGATGAGCGGCATTTCCGACGAGCCAGGGCCGAGGAGCATGCCCGCAACAGCGGCCAGTGCCGCGCCGCCCCCGATCAGGATCGCGCCGCCCAGACCCGAGGCGGTGCCGGCCAGGTCGGGGCGGACCGACAGCATCCCGGCATTGGCGTTGGGCAGGCAGATGCCGTTGCCGAGCCCCATGAAGAGTGTCAGGCCGAAGAAGGTTGTGGGGCCGGAGAGACTCGCAAGCGTGAGAAGCGCCAGAAGGACCAGGCCGAAGCTGGTGACCAGCGTGCCAAGCAGGATCATCCGGTTCATGCCGGTGCGGACCGAGTAGCGTCCGGCGAGGAAATTGCCTGCGGCGTAACCGATTGCCGTCAAGGCAAAAAGCGCACCGACATGGGTGGAGCTTAGCACGAAGATCTTGTCGCCGACGTAAGGCGCCCCGCCGAGGAACGCGAAGAAGCAGCCCGAGGCGAAAGCGGCAGCAAGCGTATAGCCCCAGAACCGGCGCGAGGCGAAAAGGGCGGGATAGCTGCGGACCTGGTCCATCAGGCTGACGCGGCGGAGCGTCGCGGTCTCGCCGAGGTCGGCCCAGACGAGGGCCAGCGTGGCAACTCCCAGGATCAGGAGCAGCGCGAAGTTGGCCTTCCAGCCGTAGAGGTCGTCAAGGACGCCGCCGATGACCGGGCCGAGCATCGGCACCAGGCTCATCCCCATGGTGACATAGCCGATCATGCTTGCGGCCCGGGCGTCGGCGACCATGTCGCGGACGACGGCGCGGCTGAGGACCATGCCCGAGGCGATGACGGCCTGGGCCATGCGGAAGACCAGGAACCAGGCGGCGGTCGGGGCAAGAAGGGTGCCGATGGTGGCAAGCAGGAAGAGAATCAGCGAGCCGAGAAGCACCTTGCGTCGGCCATAGCGGTCAGAGATCGGGCCGATGATGATCTGCAGGGCGGCGGACAGCGCAAGGTAAAGGGCGACGGATTGCTGCATCACCCCGTAGGCCACGCCAAAATAGACGGCCATTCCGGGCAGCGACGGCAGGAAGATGTTCATCGTGAGCGCCGACAGCCCGGCCATGAGGATCAGGGTGACGATCTTCGGGGGAGTCGTCCGGTCGAGAAACACCGCGTCTTGCATTCGGCTAGGGCTACGCCTGCCATCCGGCATTGTCCACATGCGGCCGGCCGGGAAAAACCGGTCCTACGTCCATTTGTGGAAAATGAAGAACGCCCCGGCGGCAATGAAGCCGAAGCCGACGAGGTGGTTCCAGCCAAGCGGCTCTTTCAGGTAGAAGACCGAGAAGATGGCGAAGACCGTCAGGGTGATGACTTCCTGGATCGTCTTCAGCTCGGCACCGGAGTAATAGCCATAGCCGATGCGGTTTGCCGGAACCTGCAGCACGTATTCGAAGAACGCGATGCCCCATGACACCAGGATCACGGTGACCAGGGCGCTATCTTTGTACTTGAGATGGCCATACCAGGCAAAGGTCATGAAGATGTTGGAGGCCAGAAGAAGGCCGATCGTGACGACAGGGACGGGCAGGTTGGGCATGATATCCTCGGCTTCGGGCTCGCCTTTGGCATAGCCTGCCGCGCGCGCGGGTCAAACGGTTTGCGGTTTTGCAATTTGAACGCCGCCGCTTCGAACGGATTTGCAAATTTTCTCATTCGCGCTTCTCGCGCGGGCGGCATTCCCCTAGATTGGCACCGGCATCAGCCCTGGGGGAGAGCGCGATGAAGGACATACTGGACGAGCTTGAGGCCCGCCGGTCTGCTGCCCGCGCCGGGGGCGGCGAAAGCAGGGTTGCCGCGCAGCACGCCAAGGGCAAGCTGACGGCGCGGGAACGGGTCGAGCTTCTGCTGGACGAAGGCAGTTTCGAGGAGTTCGACATGTTCGTCGCCCATCGCTGCACCGACTTCGGCATGGAAAAGGACCGCCCCGCCGGGGACGGCGTGGTGACCGGCTGGGGCACGATCAACGGGCGGCAGGTCTATGTGTTTTCTCAGGACTTCACGGTCATGGGCGGGTCGGTCAGCGAGACGCATGGCGCCAAGATCTGCAAGATCATGGACATGGCGATGCAGAACGGCGCACCGGTGATCGGGATCAACGATTCCGGCGGGGCGCGTATCCAGGAGGGTGTCGCCTCGCTTGCGGCCTATGGCGAAGTGTTCCAGCGCAACATCGAGGCCAGTGGCGTCGTGCCGCAGATTTCCCTGGTCATGGGGCCCTGCGCGGGCGGTGCGGTCTATTCGCCGGCGATGACCGATTTCATCTTCATGGTGAAGGACAGCTCCTACATGTTCGTCACCGGCCCCGACGTGGTCAAGACCGTGACCAACGAGGTCGTGACGGCAGAAGAACTGGGCGGAGCCTCCACCCATACCCGCAAGTCCTCCGTCGCCGACGGGGCCTTCGAGAACGACGTCGAGGCGCTGGCCGAGATCCGCAGGCTCTTCGATTATCTGCCGCTGAACAACCGGCAGAAGGCGCCAGTGCGGCCGTTCTTCGACGATCCGGGCCGGATCGAGACCAGCCTCGATACGCTGGTCCCGGACAACCCGAACCAGCCCTATGACATGAAGGAACTGATCCTGAAGATCGCCGACGAGGGCGATTTCTTCGAGGTGCAAAGGGACTTTGCGGCGAACATCATCATCGGTTTCATCCGGCTGGAAGGTCAGACGGTGGGCGTGGTGGCAAACCAGCCGATGGTTCTGGCAGGCTGCCTCGACATCGACGCCAGCCGCAAGGCCGCCCGGTTCGTTCGGTTCTGCGATGCCTTCGAGATTCCGATCCTGACCTTTGTCGACGTGCCCGGCTTCCTGCCCGGGACGGGGCAGGAGTATGGTGGGGTCATCAAACATGGGGCGAAACTGCTGTTTGCCTACGGCGAGGCGACGGTGCCGAAAGTCACGGTCCTGACCCGCAAGACCTATGGTGGGGCCTATGTGGTGATGGCCTCCAAGCACCTGAAGGCCGATTTCAACTATGCCTGGCCCACGGCTGAAGTTGCGGTGATGGGCGCGAAAGGGGCGGTGGAGATCCTTTACCGTTCCGAACTGGGAGAGCCCGAGAGGATCGCCGCGCGGGTGAAGGATTACGAGGACCGTTTCGCCAACCCCTTCGTCGCGGCCGAGAAGGGTTTCATCGACGAGGTGATCATGCCCCATTCCACCCGTCGGCGGGTCGCGCGGGCCTTTGCAGCCCTGCGCGGCAAGCAGGCGATGATGCCGTGGAAAAAGCACGACAACATCCCGCTGTGATCATGTCCCGCCGCACCCCTCCGCTTCTTCCGGCCCTGATTGGTGCCTTGACACTGCTCGCCGCCTGTCAGGACGAATCTCCGACCGGCGAGGCAGTTCCGGTGCCATCGGGGCGCGCGCTGACGTTGATCGACATCGTTACGGATGCGCGGGGCCCGGAAGGTGCGACGGCACGGTTCCGGTTTCTCGCGCCGGGTCTCAGCGCGGAGGATGCCGAAAGTGCCGCCGTGGACATGCAGGTGCTGTGCGACAGCTTTGCCGTCCAGCGCATCGCGGGCATGGAACCCGCGCCACGGCAGATCGTCATTTCCCTTGCCAGCGAAGCGGTGCCTTTCGGCAAGTCCGCGCCCGATGTTGTGCAGTTCTTCGAATCCTATCGCCCGGAAAATGGTGCCTGCATCTGGGAGGTCTTCTGATGCGGTCGCGAAATGTTGTTTTTCCGGCTGGCCATGAATCAAAGGCTGATGTAGGAACGCCACAGGTCGAGAACTTGGTCGGGCCATCATACCATTCCGAAATTCTTTCGGCTAAGGTATCGGCAGGCCGGGCCAATTCGGCCGTCAACAGCGAACAGGCGCCGGATAGCCGTGAGGCTTCCGAAGCGCCCAGAGAAAGATGGAGTAGAGGATGTCGAAGAGCGCACGTCTGGTTCTGGTTCTGGCAATGGTCACGGCTTTCGCCGCTTGCGCCAAGAAGGCAGAGCCGACGCCCGAGCCGGTCACCCCGGAAGTCGTGGACACCGGCAAGTACAAGTAAGCTTGCGGAGCGGGCCTGCCGGCTTCGGTCAGGCAGGCCCGCGCCAAACCTTGACCTCCTGCGCAGCGGCGCGGTTGACAGGTCGCATGCTTCAGAACATCCAATGATTTCGCCCTGGCCCACGCCTTTGCGTCGGCAGAACCGTCGTTGCGGCTGCACTCAACGGGGGCGGGACAGATGCTGAAACACCGCGGTTTTCCGGGCCGGATGCCGGGGACCGATTTCCAGTTCACGATCCGCCGTGCCAATGTGAAGGACGGCGCGACAAAGCTGATCAAGCGCGAGCGGTTCAGGGACCGCAAACTTGCCGACCGGAAGGCCGACGAGGCCTTCATGGCGGCACTCTGGCAGTCTTTCGGGGAAGAGCCGTTCGAGCGTGGCAATCTGGATGCCGGTCGGCTGTCCTGGCTTTTCGGGCGTGAGGTCGTTGCGGCAGAAGAGCCGTTCGATCCCTGTTCATATGAGGCGCTGCTGAGGATCGACGTCCGGCGCGCCGAAGCGGCCTTTCCACATGTGTTCGCGCCGGACGCGCCCAACGCGCTGGCTGACGACCCGGAAGCGGACGAGGACTAGGCATGATTTCGCCGAGACCGCAGACTTTTTGGCGCGCTTTTGCTCAGGGTTTTGCTGGCGTTTTCATATCGTTTGCAATGGTTGCATCGCCGCGCCATGCTTCTCCGGCAGGTCGTCGGCAGCCCAGCCATGGCTTGCGCAGTCTGCGTTGTTACCCTTCCCCTTCCCTTCGGTCCGGCCCGTCCCAGGCCGGACCGATCCTTATGTTCGGTTCGTGCAACAGCGCTTGCGCAGGCAACAGCAGAAACCGCTTTCAAATCTGTGATACTGCGGTAAAATCCGGCGCAATAACAACAACCTTGCGAGGCAGTACCAAATGCAGAAGTCGCTTCTCGTCTTCGGTCTCTTTTCCACCGTCCTGGCCGGTTGCGTGCAGGATCCTGCGTCGCGCGGCTTGGCCGGCGCGGCTGCGGGCGCTCTGGTCGCAGATGCTCTGGACGAAAACCTGCTTGCCGGTGCAGCCATCGGCGGTCTTGCCGGTGTCGCGACCTGCGGGATCGAGCTGGGCCTGCCGCGCTGCAACAACGGATACTAAGCCGGCCGCCTTCGGGCGGGTTCGCACGACTGAAAAGACCATCCGGGCCGACCGCCCGGGTGGTCTTTTTCTTTGCGCCTGATGGGGGGAGCCGATGTTTGACACGATCCTGATTGCCAACCGGGGCGAGATCGCCTGCCGCGTGATCAAGACGGCCCGGAAGATGGGGATCAGGACCGTTGCCGTCTATTCCGACGCCGACCGCAATGCCTTGCACGTGCAGATGGCGGACGAGGCGGTGCATATCGGCCCGGCCCCGGCGGCGCAGTCCTACATCGTGATCGACCGGATCATGGACGCCATCCGCCGGACAGGCGCGCAGGCGGTGCATCCGGGCTACGGTTTTCTGTCCGAGAACATGAATTTCGCCGCCGCGCTGGAGAAGGCGGGCGTGGTCTTCATCGGGCCGCCGTCGCCCGCGATCGAGGCGATGGGCGACAAGATCACCTCGAAGAAGCTGGCGATGGCGGCCGGGGTATCCACGGTCCCCGGCTACATGGGCCTGATCGCCGACGCGGACGAGGCGGTGAGGATCAGCGCCCAGATCGGCTATCCGGTGATGATAAAGGCCTCGGCGGGCGGTGGCGGCAAGGGGATGCGGATCGCCTGGAATGACGCCGAGGCGCGGGAGGGCTTCCAGTCCTCGAAGAACGAGGCGGCGGCGTCGTTCGGCGATGACCGGATTTTCATCGAGAAGTTCGTGACCCAGCCGCGCCACATCGAAATTCAGGTGCTGGCTGACAAGCATGGCAACTGCGTCTACCTGCATGAACGCGAGTGCTCGATCCAGCGACGGAACCAGAAGGTCATCGAGGAGGCTCCGTCGCCGTTCCTGGATGAGGCGACGCGGAAGGCGATGGGCGAACAGGCCTGCGCTTTGGCGAAGGCGGTGGGCTACACCAGCGCCGGGACCGTGGAGTTCATCGTCGACGGCAACCGCAACTTCTATTTCCTTGAAATGAATACGCGATTGCAGGTCGAGCATCCGGTGACGGAACTGATCACCGGGGTCGATCTGGTGGAACAGATGATCCGGGTCGCGAATGGCGAGCCGCTGCCCTTCAAGCAGTCGGACCTGAAGATCCACGGCTGGGCGATGGAAAGCCGCCTCTATGCCGAGGACCCGTATCGCAACTTCCTGCCCTCGATCGGGCGGCTCACCCGCTACCGGCCGCCGGTCGAGGGCAAGACCCCGCGCGGCGGGATCGTGCGCAACGACACCGGCGTCACCGAGGGCGGCGAGATCAGCATGTTCTACGACCCGATGATCGCCAAGCTGTGCACCTGGGGGCCGACCCGCGCCGATGCGATCGAGGAGATGCGCCTCGCGCTGGACACGTTCGAGGTCGAAGGGATCGGGCACAACCTGCCGTTCTGTTCCGCCGTGATGGATCACCCGCGCTTTGCGTCCGGCAACATCACCACCGCCTTCATTGCCGAGGAATACGAGGGCGGTTTCACCGGCGCGACGCTGGACCCGAGCCTTTTGCGCCGGGTGGCGGCGGCGGCGGCGGCGATGAACCGGGTGGCCGAAATTCGGCGCACGCGGATTTCGGGGACGATGGACAATCATACTCGCCGGGTGGGGGATGACTGGGCGGTGACGGCGCAAGGGACGAGCTTTGCGGTCACGGTGAAGGCCGACCATGAAGGATCGACCGTGGTCTTCGACGACGGGACCGAACTCCGGGTGACGAGCGACTGGACGCCGGGGCAGCCGCTCGCGCGGCTGACGGTCGATGGCGAGCCGCTGGTCATCAAGACCGCCAAGGTGCCGATGGGCTTTCGCATGCGGCTGCGCGGCGCGGACCTCAAGGTCCATGTCCAGACCCCGCGGCAGAAGGTGCTGGCCGGGCTGATGCTGGAAAAGGCGCCGCCGGACACGTCGAAGTACCTGCTGTGTCCGATGCCGGGGCTGGTGGTGAAGATCGCCGTCGCGGAGGGCGACGAGGTGCAGGAGGGCCAGGCGCTGGCGACCGTCGAGGCGATGAAGATGGAGAACATCCTCAAGGCCGAGCGCAGGGGCGTGGTCAGGAAGGTCAGGGCCAGCGCCGGAGCCAGCCTCCGGGTCGACGACGTGATCCTGGAGTTCGAGTGATGCGGGCCAGCTACCGCCCGGCCGGGTTCCTGTCCAGCGCCTCGGTGCGCGCGATGGGCATCTTGTCGATGGAGTTGATGATCTCGCGCCCCTCCCAGGGGAGCGGCTTGCGAATCGAGGGCTTCCAGTCCTTGTCCATCAGGACCAGCGAAAAGCCCCGGGGGCGCAGTTTCTTGCGCAAGGCCGAGGGGTTTGCGGGGTCGGTATCGATGATCAGGATCACATCGCGGGTGGCGAGTTGGTCGAAGTAACGGGTCAAAAGCTCCATCTGCCGCAGAAAGGCGGGGTCGTTCGGGCTGTCGGCGAAGACGACGACCGGGCGGCGCAGGAACAGCAGGTCGGCTTCGACCACCTCTGACGCCGGGACCGGGGCGAAGGTCGGGGCCTGATCGGCGCGGCCGGGAAATGCAAGGGACGCCGGAAGGGCAAGGGCCACGAGGGCGATAAGTTGACGACGGGCCAGATGCTGCATGATCCCGATATAGGGGGGTTTCGGCAAAAGCCCAAGCGCGCGATGGGCCCACATCGCGGGGAAATTGGAGAGTGCGATGACGGACCTGAAGTCATGGGTGGCGCTGGCCTCGACGGAGCTGAAGGGCAAGGGCCCGGAGAGCCTCAACTGGCAGACGCTGGAGGGGATCACCGTCAAGCCGCTGTACACTGCGGCGGATGTGGCGGGGCTGCCGCAGATGGGCGAATTGCCCGGCGTGGCGCCCTTCACCCGGGGCGTGCGGGCGACGATGTATGCCGGGCGACCCTGGACGATCCGGCAGTATGCCGGGTTCTCGACCGCCGAGGAGTCGAATGCCTTCTACCGCAAGGCGCTCGCGGGTGGGCAGCAGGGCGTGTCAGTGGCCTTCGATCTGGCGACGCACCGGGGCTATGACAGCGATCACCCGCGCGTGGTGGGGGATGTGGGGAAGGCGGGCGTGGCGATTGACAGCGTCGAGGACATGAAGGTGCTCTTCGACGGCATCCCGCTGGAAAAGATCAGCGTTTCCATGACGATGAACGGGGCGGTGATCCCGATCCTGGCGAGTTTCATCGTGGCGGGGGAAGAGCAGGGTGTCAGCCGGGTGGACCTGTCGGGGACGATCCAGAACGACATCCTGAAGGAATTCATGGTGCGGAACACCTACATCTACCCGCCCGAGCCTTCGATGCGGATCGTGGCGGACATCATCGAATACACGTCCCGCGAGATGCCGAAGTTCAACTCGATCTCGATCAGCGGCTACCACATGCAGGAGGCGGGCGCGAACCTGGTGCAGGAGCTGGCGTTCACGCTGGCGGACGGGAAGGAATATGTGCAGGCCGCCATTGCGCGGGGCATGGACGTCGACGACTTTGCCCCCCGGCTGTCGTTCTTCTTTGCCATCGGCATGAACTTCTTCATGGAGGTCGCGAAGCTGCGGGCGGCGCGGATGCTGTGGCACCGGATCATGGCCGGGTTCGGGGCGAAGAAGGCGTCCAGCCTGATGCTGCGGACGCATTGCCAGACGTCCGGCGTCAGCCTGCAGGAGCAGGACCCCTGGAACAACGTGATCCGCACGGCCTATGAGGCGATGGCGGCGGTTCTTGGGGGCACCCAGTCGCTGCATACCAACGCCCTGGACGAGGCGATTGCCCTGCCGACGGAATTCGCGGCGCGGATCGCGCGGAACACGCAGCTTGTGTTGCAGGAGGAGACGGGGATCACCCGTGTCGTCGATCCGCTGGCCGGGTCCTATTATGTGGAGAGCCTGACGGATCAGCTGGCGCGGGAGGCGTGGAAGCTGATCGAGGAGGTTGAGGCGATGGGCGGCATGACCAGGGCGGTGGCCTCCGGGATGCCGAAGCTGCGGATCGAGGAGTCGGCAGCGAAAAGGCAGGCGATGATCGACCGGGGCGATGAAGTGATCGTCGGGGTGAACAAGTACCGCCGCGACAAGGAGGACCCGATCGACATCCGCGACATCGACAACGGGGCGGTGCGCGAGGCTCAGGTCGCGCGGTTGGCGGTGGTGCGGGCGTCGCGCGACGAGGCGCGGTGCCAGGCGGCGCTGACGGAACTGACGCGGCGGGCGGCGGAGGGGGGCAACCTTCTGGACGCGGCGGTGGAGGCGGCCCGGGCGCGGGCCTCGGTCGGGGAGATTTCGATTGCCATGGAAAAGGTGTTCGGGCGGCATCGGGCCGAGGTGAAGACCCTCGCCGGGGTCTATGGCGCGGCCTATGAGGGCGACGAAGGCTTCGAGGCGATCCAGCGGGACGTGGAGGCCTTCGCCGAGGCCGAGGGGCGACGGCCGCGGATGCTGGTGGTCAAGATGGGACAGGACGGGCATGACCGGGGGGCGAAGGTGATCGCCACGGCCTTTGCCGACATCGGGTTCGACGTGGATGTGGGGCCTCTGTTCCAGACCCCGGAAGAGGCCGCCCAGGATGCGATCGACAATGACGTGCATGTGATCGGGATTTCATCCCAGGCGGCGGGGCACAAGACGCTGGCCCCGAAGCTGATCGAGGTGCTGAAGGAACGGGGGGCGGGGGATATTCTGGTGATCTGCGGGGGGGTCATTCCGCAGCAGGACTACGATTTCCTGAAGGGGGCCGGTGTGAAGGCGATCTTCGGGCCGGGGACGAACATTCCGGCGGCGGCGAAGGAGATCCTGGACCTGATCCGGGCGGCGCGGGGGTAGGCGTCCACGCGTGGACAGTCTGGACGGCAAAGGAAAATCAAGGGGTTGGCTTCGGGCGTTTACCGGTTGGTAAGGTTTGGTGCTGTGCTTTTGCGGACCGCTTTTCCAGAACTTCATCATACCTTTTTTGGCGCGCGGCGAGGAGACGACGTCGAACGACGAACGGGTGGGAAAGGCGCCTCCGGCGGGAGTATTTGGGAAATGGGCAAGCCCCTTCTGGGGGAGGACTTACAGCTCGATCTCGCCGGTCGGGCCGGGTTGAGGGCCCATTTTCGGCACAAGGGGCGCTATGCGGCGGATCAGGATGTCGCCGTTCGGCAGCATCACCGGCGCGTCGTAGTTCCTGATGTCGTCGATCAGCGCGATGAGCTGGCGCAGCTTGGGGCCGATCTCTTCGCCAAGTCCCTTCAGCGCGGGGCCGGCCTCTTCCAGTGCCTTGCCCATTTCGTCGAGCGCGGGCTGCATTTCCTGCACCAGGCCGCGCATCACCAGCTGCATGCCCTCTTCGATCAGGCTGAAGCCTTCGCTTTTCGCCTTCGGCGTCACCGGATGCTCTTCGGCGAAGGCCGGAGCAGCGACGAGGCAGACGGCAAGCATGAGTCTCATCCGGCAAGTATGCGGACGGCGCGCGCACTGTTCAATTCACTTCTGGCAGGTCCAGCGTCACCGGGAAATGGTCGGAGGCCTGCAGAAGCGCGTCGCGCAGGTCGGGGGTCGCCAAGATCCGGGGATCGTTGAACGGATGCCAGATGCGCCAATCGGGGGATTTGGCGGCCAGATCGGGCGAAACCATGATGAAGTCGAGAAGCGCCTCGAAAAACCGCTTCTGCGGGGCAAGGTAGAAGCGCGCGGTGGTGGGCGCGAAGCCGACCTTCGATTGCAGCGCCATGGTCGCATGCGGGTCGGTCAGCCTCTGCGCGGGGTCGGGCGAGGTGCCAAGCACGATTTCCACCCCGGAATGGCCGAAGAGCTTTTCGAACTCGTCGATGCCGGGACCGTCGTTGAAGTCGCCCATGACGAGGAGGCTGTCGCCTGCGGCCAGATGCGTCTCGACGCGCTGCCGCAGCCAGAGGCATTGCGCAAGCTGCTTGCGCCGGTTCTCGATGGAGAGGCGCAGCTGCGCCTCCCGGCCGATGGCGCCATAGGGGTTCTTCGACTTGGCATGGACCCCGATCAGGCGAAATTTCGTGCCGCCCCGGGTGGTGAGAGCAAGTTCGAGGGGCGGTTTCGAGAACCGGATGGTTTCGAAGACAGTGTCGGCATCAAGGTCATAGCGGAAGGTCGTGTCAAAGCGCGGGGCGTCGCCCGAGCCCTGGCTGGTCGCCGGGTGGCCCTTGGGGTCGTGGCGGGCGGACAGGCGATCTGGATCAAACAGAAAGGCGATTTCCTGTTCGGTTTCAGAAGGATAGCCGATGATCGCCTTGCGGGCGCGCAGGCCGTAGGCCCGGGCGAAGTTTTCCAGCGCCTTCACGGTCGATCGCTTGCCGTTGGTGTCGGGGGCCTCGACGATCACGATCCCGTCTGCGTCAAGCGCGGTGAACGCGATCCCGAGCGCCCCGAGCTGTTCGCCGCGCGTGACCCCGTAGCGCGCCGAAGGCTCGCGGTCCTCCAGCAGCCGACCGCGGGTGTCGAAAAGGGCGTTGAACCATTCGACGTTGTAGGTGGCCAGCCGCAGGCCGCGGCCCTTTTCCGTCATGCCGCCTCTTTCGCGGAAATCTCGCGCCAGGCCTCGTTGATCAGCTGCAACCGGCGTTCGGCCAGTTTCATCGCCTCGGGCGGGACGCCGCGGGACTGCAGGACATCGGGATGGGTATTGCGGACGAGGTCGCGCCAGGCCTTGCGGGCCTCGGACCTGCTGGCATCCCGAGGCAGGCCGAGCACGTCATAGGGATCGCGCGGCGCGCCCTCTACCAGACGCGAACGCACGATGCGGAAGCAGGCTTCGTCGAGGCCGAAGGCGTCGGCGACATGGGTCAGAAAGGCGTCCTCGCCGGGGTGATAGGTGCCGTCGGCGACGGCGATCTGAAACAGGGCTTCGAGGATGTCGACGAGGACATGATGGTCGTCCGCGCAGATCCGGCGGCCCTCGGGGTTGAACAGCCGGGCGATCTTGCGGGCATAGGCGTCGAAACCGGCGACGTCCTGCCGGGCGAGATTGTAGACGCGGGCGGCGTGGTCCTCCTCGCCTTCGGGGAAGGTGAAGATGCGGCGGAAGGCGGTGACCTCGTCGCGGGTCACGGTGCCGTCGGCCTTGGCCATCTTGGCACCGAGCGCGAGGACGGCGATGGTGAAGCCGATGGACTGTTCGGGGGTCGGCTGGGCACGCAGCCGGTCGAAGACGACTGAAAGCGGTTCGCCCTTGGCAAGGGCGGCGAGGGCCTCGGCGATGCGCGTCCAGATCGACATGGCGTGACAATAACCGGGGCGGCACCGGTTGTCAGAGGAATTTCTGCATCAGCACAATGTGCCGTGATCCGAGCGTGCGCGCCAGGCCTGTCCGGCCGGGGATCAGGTCAGGACGCGGGTCCCGTGCGGGGTGGAGAAAGTTGCGCGCAGCGACCGGCAGGGGCCGGTCAGAAGCCGCACGCGCGGGTCGGCGGGCTGTCCGGCAAGGGCCGACCGCAGCGCGGAGGCCGCCGGATGGGTGATTTCCAGCCGCTGGAGGCGGATGCCGTGGTCGGGCAAGGCCGGGGCCGGATGGCGGTCGCCCTGCCACTGGATCAGGGCGGGGAAGCAGTCGTCGAAGGGAAGGCACCCGGTTGCGGGCACCGCAAAGCGCCAGCGAAAGTCACCGCGGGACAGGTCGGTCGCGGCACCGGCGCCCTTTGGCGCGCTGGCCAGGGCCGCGTCGAGGTCGTCGGTTCGACAGACCCAGTGCGTCAGGCGCGGCGGCCCGCGGAACCGGTCGAGATCGAACCAGCGCGGAGAGGCGGGTTTCGGGGCGGTCGGGTCGATGGCGATCACTTCGAGGTAAAGTTCGCCCAGGTTCAGCAGCCGGTTGTGCGTGCCCATGTGCGCATGGTGCCCGCCCTGGGCGAGGGGCGCACCCAGGGCCATCTCGACCCAGGCCGTGCCTTCGCCCAGAGTGGCGGCCGCGATGGCAAGATGGTCAAGCGCGAGAGTCATGCGGCGGGCTTCAGCTCGACCTTGGTTGTCGCCTTCAGTGCCAGCGCCAGCGCGGCAAAGCGGGCCTGGGCGACTTCGCCGAAGAGGCCGAGGCCGTCTTCGGTCAAGGCAAGGGTCAGAAGGCGCCTTTTCGCGTTCCAGCGCAGCGCGCCCGCCTGCGCGGGATCGGCGATCGAGAACATTGCGCCGAAGCGCATGGCCTTGCCGAGCGCCTCGGCCTCCTGGATGTCGGTTTCGCTCAGCAGACGGAAGAGCGGCTCCATCCGGCTGCCGGCGCGGCTGTTCTTGTAGCGGTGGAGAAGTGCGAGGCCGAGGAAGACCCGGCCCGGATGGTCAAGCCCGCCCAGATTGGCGCGGGTGGCATTGTCGAAACAGGCCTCGGCCCGGTAGTCGGGATGGGCGCGCCAGGTGGTGTCATGCAAGAGGCAGGCGGCCTTGATCAGGCGCAACCGTTCAGCGCCGGCGCCCTTGAACAGGGGTTCGAGGAAGGTGAAGAGTTTCTTGCCGAAGCCCGGGATGCGGGCCTGGGTGAGTTCGGTCATCCGTGCGGCCTCGATCAGCGGGTCGCGGGCGCGCAGGCGGTCGGGCATCTGTTCGAAGAGCAGGCCCTCGCGGATGCCGTAGGCGGAGACGTCGATCTCCGACGGTTTCAGGACGCGGATGATCTCGCGCAGGACCTCGCAGGCGAGGGGGACAAGCTCCATCCGTTCGGCGGAGGTGCCGGTGCGACCGCGCAGGGCGGCAAGGTCGGTCGAGGCCAGCCAGTCGAGCGTGGCGGTCAGGCCGTCGGGGGTCATGCGGTATTCGTGGAGGACAGTGAGCGGGTAGTTCCGCCGCTCCATGTCCAGACGCGCAATGACGCGCCAGCTGCCGCCGACCAGATAGACGCGGTCGCCATCGGGCCGGATGTCGCGGGCGGCTGCGTCAAGGATCGCGTCGATATGCGCCTTGCGCTTCCTGGGATCGGGGGAAATCTGCTGCAGCCGGAACGGGCCGAGGGGAGTGGACACGCGCTTGCCGACGCGGCCGTTGCCGATGCGCGCGAGTTCCATCGAGTTGCCGCCGATGTCGCAGACGATGCCGGTGGCACCTGGCCAGCCCAGCAGCACGCCTTGTGCCGAAAGCCGGGCCTCTTCGTCGCCGTCGATCACATGGAGCCGCAGGCCGGTCTCGCGCAGGACCCGGGCCTGGAAATCTGGGCCGTCCTCGGCCTCGCGGGTGGCGGCGGTGGCAACAACGGTGAAGGGATGGATGTCCATGCCCCTGGCCAGCAACGAAAACCGCTTCAGCGCCGCCAGCGCGCGGGTCTTGCCTTCGGGGTTCAGCCGACCGGTTTCCGCAAGGCCCTTGCCCAGGCCGCACATGATCTTTTCGTTGTAGAAATAGGCCGGGCTGCGGGCCGCGCCGTCGAAGACCACCATCCGCACCGAGTTCGAGCCGACATCCACCACGCCGACCCGGCTGAGGGCGCGCGCGGAAGGGTCGTCGAACAGCGGCCTGCCGAACGGGCCCCAGTCGCCAGCGTCGTCGTCATCGGGCTGGGGGGCAGGTCCATCTGCGGCCATGGAAGAATCTCCGGGGTCGTGCGGCGGTATGGTGACGGGGCCGGGGTGGTCGGTCAACCGCCTGGGTGGGGCAAAACTCTTCGAAGAGTTTTGCAAATTCCTTCGAAGGAATTTCGGTGCGCCCCGGGATCGGCCTAGCGCCGTTTCGGTTTTGGCGCGGGTCTGTCGCCCATCGCCCGCGCGGCTTCGGCCGCAGCGCGGAGTTCCTCGGCGATTTCCTCGGCTTCCTCGGGGTCGAAGTCGAGCGGAAGTTCGATTCCGCCTTCGGCCTCGATGTAGATGCGGACCATGCCCGCATCGGTCGGCCCGATCTGCAGGTTTGCGGCGATGTCGCTGGGGGAATCGATGCCCATGGCTGGTGCTCCGGCTTTCGGGTTCGGGTAGCGGGCAGCGCGGCGCGGCGCAAGAAAAAACCGTCGGCACGGCCGCCGCCGCCGGGGGGAAGATGCTTGCATTCCGGGGGGAGCGGGGCTAAATCGCGCGGCATGTGCAGCTTTAGCTCAGTTGGTTAGAGCACCAGATTGTGGATCTGGGGGTCCCCCGTTCGAGCCGGGGAAGCTGTACCATCCCTTCTGAGGCCCGGGTCGCCCAGCGTCCCGGGCTTTTTGTCGGTCGGCGTCGGGTCGGTTGACAGACCCCGAGCAGCGGACGACAAGCGGCAGATGTCACATCTGTCCGCCTTGCCCGCCCGGAGGCGCCGCGCGTGACCCGGCCCGGCGATGACAAGATCTTTGCCCGCGCCAGCGCGATCATCCCGCGCGGGGTGGCGCATGTGCGGCTGGACGGGCCGGTGGTCACCCGCGATTTCGCCTTCCTTGTCCTGCCGCGCTTTACCTTGCTTGCCTTCAGTTCGGCCATCGAGCCCTTGCGCATCGCCAACCAGCTGACACAGGCACCGCTGTATCGCTATCGGCTGGTCAGCATGGACGGGGCGCCGGTCGAAAGCTCGGCCGGGGTCAGGATCGAGGTCGATCAGGGTCTGGAACCCCTGAGTCGCGAGACGACGGCGATCGTCTGTTCCGGCACCGATGCCAGTCAGGCCGCGGACCGGCGGGTGCTGGCCTGGCTGCGCGACCATGCCCGAAAGGGCGGCGGTCTGGGCGCGATCTGCACCGGTGCCTACACGCTGGCACGGGCAGGTCTTCTGGGTGACGACGCCCCTGCCGTCCACTGGGAGAACCGCCCGGCCTATCGGGAACTGTTCGACGTCGAGCCGCTGCAGCAAATCTATGTCATCGGCCGCAAGCACTTTTCCTGCGCGGGTGGCGAGGCGGGGGTCGACCTTATGCTGGCACTGATCACCCGCGACCACGGGCCGAAGCTGGCCGATGCGGTGGCCGAGATGTGCCTGCATTCCCGCAGGCGCGAGGCCAGTGCGACGCAGAAGAAGGTCTATCCGTCGCCTATGCTTGCACGGAATCCGGCCGTGGCGCGGGTGATCGCGGCGATGCAGGCGAACATCGCGACCCCCCTGGACCGCGACGCGCTGGCCGAGGTCTTCGGCCATTCGCCCCGGCATCTGGAGCGGATCTTTCGGGCTGTCGTGCAGGAGACACCCAAGAGCCATTACCTGGGCCTCAGGCTGGAACAGGCGCGCAACCTGTTGTCGGACACCACCTTGTCAATCCTGGAAGTGGCGATCGCCACGGGGTTCAACTCGCGGTCCAGCTTCTCCAAGGCTTACAAGCACCGGTTTGGTCAAAGCCCGGCGAAGACGCGGTAGGCGGGCTTCACCCCGGTTGGGGTGGCGGCTAAGCTGCCTGCCCGTCCAGTCCCGAGGATTCGCATGAGCCTGACCCAGATCCCGCACCTGATAGCTGCCGAAATCGGGGCCACGCCCGGGCAGGCCACCTCAGCGGTGGCGCTTCTGGACGCGGGGGCGACGGTGCCGTTCATCGCGCGGTACCGCAAGGAAGCGACGGGGGGGCTGGACGATACGCAACTGCGCAGGCTGGAGGAGCGGCTGGGCTATCTGCGCGAACTCGAGGCCCGGCGGGGGGCGATCGCGGAGTCGATCTCGGCGCAGGGCAAGCTGACCGACGCACTGGCCGGGGCGATTGCCCGCGCGGCGACGAAAGCCGAACTGGAGGACATCTATCTGCCCTTCCGGCCCAGGCGCCGCTCGAAGGCGACGATCGCGCGCGAGGCGGGGCTACAGGGGCTGCTGGAGGCGGTGCTGGCGGACCGGGCGGCGGATCCGGCGACTTTGGCGGGTGGGTTCCTGTCGGACGGGTTTCCCGATGCGAAGGCGACGCTGGAGGGCGCGCGGGACATCCTGGCGGAAGGGCTGTCCGAGGATGCCGCGCTGCTGGGGCGGCTTCGCGACCACATGCGCAAGGCGGGCAAGGTCGTGGCGAAGGCCGTTGCGGGGAAAGAGGCGGCGGGGGCGAAGTTTTCCGATTATTTCGCGCATTCCGAGCCCTTCGCCCGGGTGCCGGGCCACCGGGCACTGGCGATGTTCAGGGGGCGGAACGAAGAGGTGCTGGTGCTGGATCTGGAGGTCGATGCCGATGCGCCGCGCGGCGACAGCCCGGCTGAGCGGGCCTGTGCCTTGGCGCTGAGGGCGGGCGGCACCGGCCCTGGCGACCGCTGGCTGCGCGAGGCGGCGGCCTGGGCTTGGCGGGTGAAGATCAGGACCAGCCTGACCCTGGACCTGATGGCCGAGCTGCGCGAGGCAGCCGAGGCCGAGGCAATCCGGGTTTTCGCGCGGAACCTCAAGGACTTGCTTTTGGCGGCTCCGGCGGGCGGGCAGGCGACGATGGGGCTGGACCCCGGCATCAGGACCGGGGTGAAGATCGCGGTGGTGGACGCGACGGGCAAGCTGATGGCGACGGAAACGGTCTATCCGTTCCAGCCGCGGCTGGATGTGAAGGGCGCTCAGGTCGCGATTGCGCGATTGATCGGGGCGCATCGGGTGCGGCTGATCGCCATCGGCAACGGCACGGCGAGCCGTGAGACGGAGAAGCTGGTCGCCGACTTGCTGGCGCTGCTGCCCGGGCCGGGCAAGCCGGTCAAGGTGGTGGTGTCGGAAGCCGGGGCGTCGGTCTATTCGGCATCCGAGCTGGCGGCGAAGGAGTTTCCGGGACTGGATGTCAGCTTGCGCGGCGCAGTGTCGATCGCGCGGCGCTTGCAGGACCCGCTGGCCGAACTGGTGAAGATCGAGCCGAAGGCGATCGGCGTCGGGCAGTACCAGCATGACGTGGACCAGCACCGGCTGGCGCGGTCGCTCGACGCGGTGGTGGAAGACGCGGTGAACGCGGTCGGAGTGGATCTGAACACGGCCTCGGCCCCCTTGCTGGCCCGGGTGTCGGGGGTAGGGCCGGGGCTGGCCGAGGCGATTGTGGCACACCGGGACCAGAACGGGCCGTTTGCGACGCGACGCGAGCTTCTGAAGGTCGCGCGCCTTGGCCCGAAGGCGTTCGAGCAGGCGGCGGGGTTCCTGCGCATCACCGGCGGAACGGAACCGCTGGATGCGTCGTCCGTCCATCCGGAGGCCTATGATCTGGCGCGGAACATCGTTGCGACCTGCGGGCGCGACCTGCGGGCGGTGATGGCCGATCCGGCGGTTCTGCGGCGGGTGGAGCCGCAGGATTTCGTCAATGACCGGTTCGGTCTGCCGACGGTACGGGACATCCTTCTGGAACTGGAGAAACCCGGCCGCGATCCCCGGCCCAGCTTCAGGACGGCGAGTTTTGCCGAAGGGGTGGAGGCGATAACCGACCTCAGGCCCGGCATGGTGCTGGAAGGCACGGTCACCAATGTCGCGGCCTTCGGGGCCTTTGTCGATGTCGGGGTGCATCAGGACGGCCTGGTGCATGTCAGCCAGTTGTCAGACAGTTTTGTCAAGGATCCGCATGCCGTGGTGAAGGCAGGCGATGTGGTCAGGGTCCGGGTGGTCGAGGTGGACATCGCGCGCAAGCGGATCGGACTGACGATGAAGTCGGATGGCGGAGCTTCGGCCAGGGATCAGGCGCATGAGCGGGCTTTGGCGGCAAGCCCCGCGCGCGGGCCGAAGGACAGCGGGCCACCGGCGGCGGGCAATGCTTTTGCCGAGGCGCTGAAGGGCAAGTTCGGGCGCTGAGGCGCGAGGGGAAGGTCAGGCGGATGTGGAAAGGCCGGTTGCCCAGGGTCCTGCCTCTGCTGCTGGCACTGGGCCTCGGTGCCGCAGGTGGCTGGGTGTTCTGGACCCTGCGGCTGCCGTTGCCCTGGATGCTGGGCGCGCTGGTCGCAACCATGATCGCGGCAGTGGCCGGGCTGCCGGTGCGCGGGCCCGCCCGGATCCGGGGGGCCGTGGTGGCGGTGATCGGGGTCCTTCTGGGTGCGGGTTTCACGCCGTCCCTGCTGGCGCAGGCGGGGGCCTGGGGCGTGTCGCTGCTGGGGTTGGCGCTGTATCTTGGCCTCTCACTGGCGCTGTTGATCCCGTGGTTTCGCCGGATCGGCGGCTTTGACGGCAAGACCGCCTATTTCGCCGCGATGCCGGGCGGGCTGAGCGAGATGATCGAGTTGGCCGAGGGGGCGGGTGCCGACGTGCCCCGCGTGATCCTGGCGCAAAGCCTGCGGATCGTGACCACGATCGCGGTGATCGCCGTCTGGTTCCGCGTGATCGAGGGGGTGCAGGTCGGGCAGGTGTCGGGTCAGGCAGGTTTTGCCGATCTGGCGGCGGTCGATCTGCTGCTGCTGGCCGGCGCGGCGGTGATCGGCAGCTGGATCGGTCTGGCCCTCAGGCTGCCGGCGCCCACCTTGCTGGGGCCGATGATCCTGTCGGCGGCGCTGCACCTGACCGAGATCACCACAAGCGCGCCGCCCTCAGAGCTGGTCATCCTGGCGCAGATCATTCTGGGGACGGTGCTGGGCTGCCGGTTCGCCGGCATCCGGGCACGGTCGCTTTTGCCCGCTTTGGCGTTGAGTCTCGGAGCCACGCTGATCATGCTGGCGCTGGCGCTGGGCTTCGCCCTGGCCTTGCGGTCACTGACCGGGCAAAGCGCCGATCAGCTGCTGCTGGCCTATGCCCCCGGCGGGCTGACCGAGATGAGTCTGGTTGCGATCGCGCTGAACGCCGAAGTGGCATTTGTCGCGGCGCACCATGTCCTGCGCATCCTGATGGTGATCGTCGCCGCGCCGCTGCTGTTCCGGGTCCTGCGCTAGATGGCCGGCGGTCAGCGCGGTGTCTTCTCGAACTCCGAGATCGCGGCGGCCTGGAAGGCGGGCAGGGTTTCGCAGCGGTCGGCCAAGGAGATCAGGGGGGCATGTGCAACGGGCGACAGACCTTCGTCCATCCGGTCGCGCAGATACCAGATCAGCGTGGTGATCATCACGTCGGCATGGCTGAGCGAAGCGCCACAGGCAAAGGGGCCGACAAGCCGGCGGGCAAGCTCGTCCAGCCCGGCCCGGGTCTGGCCAAGGCAGCGCGAGAGCCAAGCCGCGCTTTGATGGGCTGGCGGGTGGAACTTGCGCTCGAAGATCACGGCGACCGCCTTTTCCATCGTGCCCTGGGCGAGAGCGGTCAGCTGCAGGATCTGCCGGCGGAGGGGGCCGGACGCGGGGCAGAGCGCCCGGTCCCCGGCCAGTTCGTCGAGGTGGTCCAGGATCGCCGTGCTGTCGATCAGCACCTCGCCATCGTCAAGGATGAGGGCCGGAACCCGGGTCAGGGGGCTGATGCGGCCGATGGCGACCGCATCCGCGAAGATCGAGCGGGCGTCACGGCTGAAAGGCATCCCGTAGTGATGCAGCGCCACGGCGACGCGGCGGGTCACGGGACTGTCATACTGGCCGACGAGGATCATGGCGGGCTCGATTCGGGTGCATCACCGGAACCGTAACCGGTTCGCTCCCCGGGATAAATGGCGACCGGATGGCGCTCGGGCCAAAATCCTCGCGAAAGGATTTTGCCAGGTTTCGTGCTGGAGCGTGATGAGGAAAAGTGGACTCCGGTTTTCCGCGTCAATCACGCGACCACCGGGAAGCGAGATCAGGATGAAGTTTCCAGCAAACATCATCCCGATCTAGAGCAATCCGGGTTGCGCTTCGGGTCAGGCCGCCGCGCCTCCGACGGTGAGGCCCTGGATCAACAGCGTCGGCTGGCCGACACCGACCGGCACCCATTGCCCGGCCTTGCCGCAGTTGCCGATGCCGGGGTCGAGTGCGAGGTCGTTGCCGACGGCGCGGATGCCCTTCAGCGCGGTCGCGCCGTCGCCGATCAGGGTGGCGCCCTTCACCGCCTCGCCGACGACGCCGTCCTTCACGCGATAGGCTTCTGTGCAGGAGAACACGAACTTGCCGGACGTGATGTCGACCTGTCCGCCGCCGAAGCCCACGGCGTAGATGCCGTCCCTGAGCGTCGCCACGATCCCGGCCGGATCATCGGGACCGGAGAGCATGTAGGTGTTGGTCATGCGCGGCATCGGGATATGGGCGAAACTTTCGCGCCGCCCGTTGCCGGTGGGTGTCACGCCCATGAGCCGCGCGTTCTGGCGGTCCTGCATGTAGCCGACCAGAACGCCGTCTTCGATCAGGACGTTCCTGCCCGAAGGCGTGCCCTCGTCGTCAATGGAGATACTGCCACGACGGTCGGGGATTGTCCCGTCATCAAGGACAGTAACGCCTTTCGAGGCGATCCGTTTCCCCAAAAGCCCGGCAAAGGCCGAGGTTTCCTTGCGGTTGAAGTCACCCTCAAGCCCGTGGCCGATGGCTTCGTGCAGAAGGATGCCGGGCCAGCCGGGGCCGAGGACGACGTCCATCACGCCCGCGGGGGCCTCGACTGCGCCGAGGTTCACATGCGCGATGCGCAGCGCCTCGGCGATCATCGGCTTCCAGGTTGCGGCGGACATGAGTTGTGCCAGTCCGTGCCGCCCGCCCCGGCCCGTGCCGCCCTGTTCGCGGCGGCCGTTTTCCTCGATCATCACGCTGACGTTGATCCGGGCCATCGGGCGGATGTCGGCAAGGCGCGTGCCTTCGGGACGCAGGATCTCGACCTCCTGCAGGCTGGCGGAAAGGGTGGCGGAGACCTGGACCACGCGCGGATCCAGGGCGCGGGCATGGGCGTCGATCTCGCGCAGGAGGTCGATCTTGACCGGGAAGGCGGCGTCCGTCATCGGATCGTCCGGGCGGTAGAGCCGGGTGTTGGTGCCGCGCGGGGGGGAGGCGAGACTGCCGCCACCGGCACCGACGGCGAGGCGGGCGGTCTCGGACGCGCGACGGAGCGCGGTCTCGGTGATCTCGGTCGAATGGGCGTAGCCCGCCACCTCGCCCCTGACCGCGCGCAGGCCGAAGCCCTGGCTTGCGTCATAGGTCGCCTGCCGGATGCGGCCATCGTCGAGGACAATGGATTCGGCCCGGCGGCGTTCGAGGAAAAGCTCGCCATCATCGGCACCGGCGGTCGCGGCGCGCAGGGTGGCAAGCGCGGCGGCCTCGTCCAGATGGGTCTCGAACGGGCGGAAGGGGGCGTCGGTCATGGGGGCCTCGTCAGGTCAGGCGCCAGAGATGGGCCGTGACGGGCGAAGGGTCAAGGACCGATGCGCGGGCAGATGGCGTCGGTGCCCCGGCCCGGGTGGCGGAAGCGGGCGGCGCATCCCGATGTCCGTCCGGCGTCCAGGACACGCAGCGCCTTATTGTCGCAACGGTTTTGCTTGTCGCGGACCGGCGAATATGGTTTGAGGGCCGAAGGGAACCAGCGGGACTCTGCCCATGTCGGCAGGGCCCGAGAAGGCGGCGCCAAGCCGCAGCGTTAACGGGAAAAGCGACATGCGTCTTTCGACTGTGATGAACGGGATTGCCGCCGCGGGCACCGCCAGCCTGGCGGCCGGTGCGGCCTATGCGCAGCAGGCCCTTGAAATCATCGGGCAGCCGGTGAACGGCGCAATGGGCTTTCAGCCCGCCGCCACCGAAATTGCCGCGGACCAGCAGTGGCTGGACGGGATGATCGTCTACATCATCACGGCCATCGTGATCTTTGTCACGGCGCTGCTGATCTATGTCATCGTCCGTTTCAACGCGCGGGCCAACCCGACCCCGGCCCGGTTCACCCACAACACGCCGCTGGAAGTGGCATGGACCCTGATACCGGTCGTGATCCTTGTGTTCATCGGGGCGTTTTCGCTGCCGATCCTGTTCAAACAGCAGGAAATTCCGGTGGGCGATGTCACGATCAAGGTGACCGGATACCAATGGTATTGGAACTATGACTATGTCGACGAGGGCGTGGCCTTCGACAGCTACATGATCGGCTCTCCGGCGACGGGCGGGGCGAACATGCTGACCCCCGAGGTCGAGGCGCAACTGACCGCGGCGGGCTACACCAAGGATCAGTTCCTGCTTGCGACCGACACCGCCGTCGTGGTTCCGGTCGGCAAGACCATCGTGCTGCAGGTGACCGGCGGCGATGTGATCCATTCCTGGAAAGTGCCCGCCTTTGGCGTGATGCAGGATGCAGTGCCGGGCCGGACGGCCGGCCTGTGGTTCAAGCCCGAGAAGGAAGGCATCTACTTCGGTCAGTGTTCGGAGCTGTGCGGGCAGATGCACGCCTACATGCCGGTCACGGTCAAGGTCGTGTCCGAAGCCGCCTATGCCCAGTGGCTTGCCAAGGCCAAGGCTGGCGATGTGAAGTTGTCGGCCGCCGCAGTGCCCGCCGATGCCGAGGTGGCCGCGAACAACTGAGGCCGCCAAGCAGGCGCAGGGTAACGGGTCCTGGTCGCCGGTCAGGCCCGTGACGGCAGAAGAAGGTTGGGGATGAGCGACATCGTGGCACTTCAGGGCGTGACCGACACCCCGCACGAGCCGGGGTTCGGCGACTATGTGCAGCTTCTGAAGCCGCGCGTCATGTCGCTGGTGGTGTTCACGGCGCTGGTCGGGCTGTTGGTCGCTCCGGTCTCGCTACACCCGGTGGAGGCGCTGTCGGCGGTCCTGTTCATCGCACTCGGGGCCGGAGCCTCGGGCGCGCTGAACATGTGGTGGGATGCCGACATCGACGCGCTGATGAAGCGAACTGCCCGGCGCCCCGTGCCTTCGGGCAAGATCGGGGCCGAAGAGGCGCTGGCGCTGGGCCTTGCGCTGTCGGGGATCAGTGTCGTGATGCTGTGGCTGGCGACGAACTGGGCTGCGGCGGCACTTCTGGCCTTCACGATCTTCTTCTATGTCGTCGTCTATTCGATGTGGCTGAAACGCCTGACCCCGCAGAACATCGTGATCGGGGGGGCCGCAGGGGCCTTTCCGCCGATGATCGGTTGGGTTGCGGCGACGGGCAGCGTCTCGGTCGAGGCGCTCTTGATGTTCGCGCTGATCTTCATGTGGACGCCGCCGCATTTCTGGGCGCTGGCCCTGTTCATGAAGGAAGACTATCACACCGCAGGCGTCCCGATGCTGACGGTGACGCATGGCCGCCGCGCGACGCGGGCGCACATCCTGGTCTATACGCTGCTGCTGGTGCCGGTGGCCCTGGGCGTGGCGCTGACCTCGATCGGCGGGCCAATGACGTTGGCGGTCTCGGTGGCGCTGAATGCCTGGTTCGTGCGCGGTGCGTGGCAGATCTGGCGGCGGGACGAGGCGATGGCCGAGGCCGACACCTATGCGGCGGAGAAGGCGTTCTTCCGCTTTTCGTTGTTGTATCTTTTCCTGCATTTCGCGGCCTTCCTGACGGAAGCGGCGCTGAAATCGGCAGGGTTCGGGGGCTGGTGAAATGACCTTTCGATCGGAGCATGAGCTTCACAGGCGCAGGTTCAGCCGGAACCTGGGGCTTTCCCTGACCCTGGGGGCTTTCGTGGTGCTGGTCTTTGCGCTGACCGTGGTGAAGGTCAAGCGCGGCGAACCGATGCAGGGCTACGATCATGTGGTCCAGCCCGAATCCGCGCCCTTGGTCGAGGGGCAGCCGTGATCCTGGGCAGGCTGCAGGGCAAGAACCGTACCCTGGCGCTGACCGTCGGCGTGGTCATCGTGATGACCTCGCTGTCGTTCGCCGCGGTGCCGTTCTACAACTGGTTCTGCCGGGTCACCGGCTATGGCGGCACGCCGCAGGTGGCTTCGGTCGCGCCGGACAAGATCCTGGACCAGACGATCAGGATCCGCTTTGATGCCACTGTCGAGCCGGGCATGCCCTGGGTCTTCAAGCCGGTGGTCCGGACGATGGATCTGCGCATCGGCGAGACTGGCCTGGCCTATTACGAGGCATACAACCCCACCGACCGGGTGGTCGCGGGCACCGCCAGCTTCAACGTCTTCCCAGGCACGACGGGCGCCTATTTCACCAAGATGGCGTGCTTTTGCTTCACCCAGCAGGTGCTGCAGCCGGGCGAAACCGTGCAGATGCCGGTGACATTCTTCGTCGATCCGGCAATCGTCGACGATCCGGACGGGAAGTTTGTGCGGGAGATCACGCTCAGCTATATCTTCTACGAAACGCCGCTGCCCGAGGAACAGGCAGCTTTGGAACCATCCTCTGCAGTCGACGCGGCTGCGGTGAACTGAGACAAGAAACGAGGGAACGCCGGTCATGGCCCACGCGAAGAACCACGATTACCACGTCCTGCCGCCGTCGATCTGGCCCTTTTTCGGTGCTTTGGCCGGGTTCGTGATGCTGTTCGGGTCGGTGCTGTGGATGAAGGGTTCGGCACCCTGGATGTTCCTGATCGGCTTGGCAGGCGTGCTGTATGTGATGTTCGCCTGGTGGTCGGAGGTCGTGCACGAAAGCCAGGCCGGAGATCATACTCCGGTCGTCCGGCTGGGTCTGAAATACGGTTTCATCCTGTTCATCATGTCGGAAGTGATGTTCTTTTCGGCCTGGTTCTGGACCTTCTTCAAGCACCGGCTCTATCCGATGGGGCCGAACAGTCCGGCAGTCGACGGCGTCTGGCCGCCTGCGGGGATCGAGACCTTCAACCCCTGGCATCTGCCGCTGATGAACACGCTGATCCTGCTGTTGTCGGGTTGCGCGGCGACCTGGGCGCACCATGCCCTGGTGCATGAAAACAATCGCAAGGATCTGGTGAACGGTCTGATCCTTGCCATTGCCCTAGGCGTGGTCTTCACCGGTCTGCAGGCCTACGAATACAGCGAAGCGACCTTCGGCTTCGCCGGCAACATCTATGGCGCGTCGTTCTTCATGGCGACGGGGTTCCACGGCTTTCACGTCATCGTCGGGACGATCTTCCTGACCGTCTGTCTGATCCGCGCGCTGAAGGGGCACTTCACCCCCGAACAGCATGTGGGTTTCGAGGCGGCGGCCTGGTATTGGCACTTTGTCGACGTGGTCTGGCTGTTCCTGTTCGCCAGTGTCTATGTCTGGGGTCAGGGCTGATCCCGGTCCCGTGACCCTTCATCAGCGCGGGCCTTCGGGCCTGCGCTTTCGTCTCCGGGATATCTGACGCATGCGCCGTTATGTCTTTCCTGTCCTGATGGGCGTCGTCGGGGTGGCGATCCTGATGAACCTCGGCTTCTGGCAGCTGCGCCGGATGGAGGAAAAGCGCGTCTATCTCGACGAGATCGCGGCGCGGATCGGCAATGCTCCGATTCCCTTGCCGCAGGTGCCGCAAGAGGGTCCGCACAAGTTTCAGGCGGTCACTGCCGAAGGGGCGTTCACCGGCGAGTTCCTCGAGGTTCTGGCGGGACAGAGGGGGGCCAGTCCGGGCGTGCTGGTGATCGAGGCCTTCGCGCTGCCGGATGGCCGAAGGATCATGGTCCAGCGCGGCTTCATCGAAGAGGAGGCGCGGAAGGTGCCGCGGCCCCCGCGTGCGGCGAAGGTGGAAGGCAACCTGCACTGGCCGCAGGACACCAACAGCTTCACGCCGCCACCGGATCCCAAGACCGGCCTCTGGTTCGGGCGCGATGTTCCGGCCATGGCGGCGGCGCTGCGGACCGAACCCACGCTGATCGTCGCGAGCGCCCCCACCGGCGACGGGATAGTGCCGGTCCCGGTCGACATCTCGGGCATCCCGAACGACCACTGGGGCTATGCGATCACCTGGTTCCTTCTGGCGGCCACCTGGGCGGGGATGACAGGCTTCCTTCTCTGGCGTATCAGGGGCCGGAAGATCTGAAGGCGACAGCATGAACTACATCTCGACCCGCGGCGCGGCCCCCGTTCTTGGCTTCGGCGACGCGATGATGACCGGTCTGGCGCGCGACGGCGGGCTTTATGTGCCCCAGACGGTGCCGGTCTTCTCGCAGGCCGAGATCGCCGGACTGGCGGGCGCGCCGTACGAAGAGGTCGCGTTCCGCGTGATGCGGCCCTATCTGGGCGGGTTCTTCGGCGAGGGTGAATTCCGGGGCCTGATCGCCAAGGCCTACCAGGGCTTTCACCACGCCGCCCGCGCGCCCATGGTGCAGCTGGGGGCGAACCATTTCCTGCTGGAGCTGTTCCACGGGCCGACGCTGGCGTTCAAGGACTTCGCCATGCAGCTGATCGGGCAGATGATGCAGGCCGCTTTGGCGAAGACCGGGGAGCGGATCACGATTGTCGGCGCGACCTCCGGGGACACCGGCAGTGCGGCGATGGAGGCGTTCCGGGGGCTGGCGAACGTGGACGTTTTCATCCTGTTCCCGCATGGCCGCGTGTCGGACGTGCAGCGCCGGCAGATGACGACGCCGTCGGAAGCGAACTGTCACGCGCTGGCGCTGGAGGGCGATTTCGACGATGCACAGGCGCGTGTGAAGGACATGTTCAACGACTTTGCCTTCCGCGACGGCGTGCGGCTGGCAGGCGTGAACAGCATCAACTGGGCGCGGGTTCTGGCGCAGGTGGTCTATTACTTCTATGCCGCTACCGCCCTGGGTGCCCCGCACCGGGCAGTCAGCTTCACCGTGCCGACCGGCAATTTCGGCGACATCTACGCAGGCCATGTCGCCAAGCGGATGGGACTGCCGATCGACAGGCTGGTGATAGCGACCAATCAGAACGACATCCTCGACCGGGCCTTGCGGTCTGGCGAATATCGGACGAACGGCGTGAAGCCCTCGATCAGCCCGTCGATGGACATTCAGGTCTCGTCGAACTTCGAACGCGCCCTGTTCGAGGCCTATGGTCGCGACGGGGCGGCAGTGGCCCAGCTGATGGGCGAGATGAAATCGGGCGGGTTCCGGATCAGCCAGGGGGCCATCGAAAGCCTGCGGGGGACCTTTGCCTCGGGGCGCTGCGATGAGGACGAGACTCTGGCAGTGATCGCAAGGGCCTGGAAGACGACCGGAGAGCTTCTCTGCCCCCATACCGCCGTGGGCGTGAAGGTGGCCGAGGAGCATGCCGGTGCCGCGCCGATGGTCACGCTGGCGACGGCGCACCCGGCGAAGTTTCCCGATGCGGTGCAGCGGGCGACGGGGATCAGGCCCGGACTGCCGCCGCACATGTCCGACCTCTTCGACCGGCCGGAACGGATGACGCGGGTGCCGAACGACCTTGGTGCGCTGCAGCGTCTGGTCCGCGACCGGATCGCTGGTCGATGAGGTCGTCATTCCCCGCCGCGTGTCCGCCCGCCGACGAGAAGACGAAGTCGCACGAGGAGGGTTCCCGAGCGCCCCTTTTCCAACGGGCGCCGGGGCTGTATCACCGGGCAATCCGACCGAACTTCAGGACCGCATCTTGACCCAGCGCCTGCATACCCTTTCCAACGGCTTCCGCATCGTCACCGAGGCGATGCCCGGCCTGCAATCGGCGTCGGTCGGCCTGTGGGTCGAGGCCGGGGGGCGGCACGAAACCCCCGCCCAGAACGGCATCGCGCATTTCCTGGAGCATATGGCCTTCAAGGGCACCCGCCGCCGGTCGGCGCTGCGGATCGCCGAGGAAATCGAGGATGTCGGCGGCTACATCAACGCCTACACCAGCCGGGAGATGACGGCCTATTACGCCCGGGTCCTGTCGGGCGACGTGGTGATGGCGCTGGACGTGATCGCGGATATCGTCCTCAACCCCTTGTTCCGCAAGGCGGACATCGAGACCGAGCGGCATGTGATCCTGCAGGAGATCGGCCAGGCGCTGGACACGCCGGACGACATCATCTTCGACTGGCTGCACGAGGTGAGCTATCCAGACCAGCCCTTCGGCCGCACGATCCTGGGGCCGGAAGAGCGGGTTTCCGGCTTCCGCAAGGTGGATTTCGAAGGTTTCACGGGCGCGCATTATGGCCCGGACCAGATGATCCTGTCGGCGGCGGGCGGCGTTGACCATGACGCCATCGTCGCGGCGGCCGAGCGCATCTTCGGCAGGCTGAAGCCGGTCGGCGCGTCGAAGGTGGAACCGGCGCGCTTCGTCGGCGGCGAGCGGCGCGAGGTGAAGGATCTGGAGCAGGTGCATTTCGCGCTGCAATTCGAGGCTCCGGGGTATCGTGACGACAAGGTCTATACCGCGCAGGTCTATTCGACGGCGATGGGGGGCGGCATGTCGAGCCGCCTGTTCCAGAAGATCCGCGAGGACAGGGGCCTGTGCTATGCGATCTATGCCCAGTCGGCGGCCTATGAGGATACCGGGCAGATCACGGTCTATGCCGGCACCTCGGAGGCCGAGATCGGGGAGTTGACGCAGCTGACGGTGGAAGAATTGAGGCGGGCGGCCGATGACATGACCGATGCCGAGGTTGCCCGCGCCCGGGCGCAGCTTCGGGCGGGGCTTCTGATGGGGCTGGAAAGCCCGTCTTCGCGTGCCGAGCGCAATGCGCGGCTGCTGTCGATCTGGGGCCGGATCCCGGAGGTTTCCGAAGCGGTCGCCAAGATCGACGCGGTGGATACCGGGGCGGTGCGCAGCTATGCGGCCGAGCTGACGGCGGCACGGGCGGCACTGGCGATCTACGGGCCGGTGGCAAGGGCTCCGGGCATCGACGAGGTTCGCGCGGGCCTGTCCGCCTGATGCTGGGGCTGAAGCGCCGTGTCCGGGTCGAGACGGAGCGGATGACGCTGCGCTTGCCGGAACATGCCGACTGGCGGCAATGGTCCGAGCTGCGCGAAGTCTCGTCCGAATTCCTGATCAAGTGGGAGCCGGTCTGGTCGACCGACCATCTGACGCGGCGGGCGTTCACCAACCGGGTCTACTGGGCACAGCGCGCCGAGGCACAGGGCCAGGCCCTGCCGATGCTGCTGATCCGGCGCGGTGACCAGCAGCTTCTGGGCGCCCTGACCCTGGACAACATCCGCAGGGGACCGTCGCAGACCGGGACCTTCGGCTACTGGATCGGTGCGCCCTATGCGCGTCTGGGCTACATGCGCGAGGCGATCCTGGCGCTGACGCACCATGCCTTCACCCGGATGGACCTGTCGCGACTGGAGGCGGCCTGTCTGCCCGAGAACCTGCCCTCGCGCGGGGTGCTGGAGAAATGCGGCTTCAAATACGAGGGCGTGGCCCAAAGCTACCTGCAGATCAACGGGCGCTGGCGCAACCATGTGCTTTACGCCAACCTGCGCGGCGACCGGCGCGGGCGCACGGGCGTCGGCTGAGGTTTCGCGCCTCGGGGCGGTGATCGGATCGATCGCGTTCCGCGCCTGTCCTTTGTCTTGCGGTCTTGCGACAGGCGGGCCACAAGATGCGCTGTCGCCGGATGATCTGCCATCCGCGCCGACGATCATGGTTCTGGAACCGGCTTGGCTGGACTGGCTACTTCCGCCTGCCTTGGTATGAAGGGCGGGAAGGAGATGCAGATGCTGAACCCTTGCGATCCCGGTTTTGTCGCCGGCCTTGCACGCCTGGTGTCCGAAGGCACGCTGTCCGCACCAGAGCCGCGGCATCTGGAAGAGCCACGGGGCCGCTGGCAGGGTCAGGCTGGTGCTCTGGCCCGGCCCCGGACCACCGCCGAGGTGGCAGCGATCATTCGGGCATGCGCGGCGGCGCGGGTCGGGGTGGTGCCCTACGGCGGCGGCACGGGACTTGTGGGCGGGCAGATCATGACCGCGGGCCCGGTCCCGCTTTTGGTGTCGCTGGAACGGATGGCGGCCTTGCGCGGGGTCTGGCCCGAGGAAAACGCGCTGGTGGTCGAGGCGGGGATGGTGCTGTCGGATGTGCAGGCGGAGGCGGCTAAGGTCGGGCGGCTGTTTCCGCTGAGCCTTGCCTCGGAGGGCAGTTGCCGGATCGGCGGGAACCTCGCGGCCAACGCGGGCGGGACGGCGGTCCTGCGCTATGGCAATATGCGCGACCTGTGTCTGGGGCTTGAGGCGGTTCTGCCCGATGGCAGCATCTTCAACGGCTTGACACGTCTGCGGAAAGACAATGCCGGCTATGACCTGCGGCATCTGCTGATCGGGTCGGAAGGCACGCTGGGGGTGATCACGGCGGCGAGCCTGCGGCTGTTCCCGCGCCCCGCAGCGCGCATCGTGGCCATGCTGGCGGTGCCGTCTCCCGCAGCGGCGCTGGACCTTCTGGCGCTTTGCGGCGAGCGGGCTGCGGGCCTGGTATCGGCCTTCGAGCTGATCCACCGCATGGGGTTCGACTTTCTGGCAGAGGCCGGTTTCGACCTGCGCCCGCCCTTCGATCCCGTGCCCGACTGGCTGGTTCTGCTGGAACTGGCGCTGCCTTCGGGTCTGGAGCCGGAAGTCACGATGGCGGGCCTTTATGCGGCTGGAGCCGCAGCCGGGTTGGTGACGGATGGGGTGATTGCCACGTCCGAGTTTCAGGCCGGGCAGCTCTGGGCCCTGCGCGAGACGATCCCCTTGGCGAACCGCAAGGTCGGCGCCGTGTCGAGCCATGACATTTCCCTGCCCTTGTCCGCGATCGCTGGGTTTGTGGAACAGGCTCCGGCGGCGATTGCGGGCTTGGGGGCGTTCCGGGTGAACTGTTTCGGACATCTCGGGGACGGCAATCTGCACTGGAACGTCTTTCCGGAGAAAGGCCACCGGAAGGCCGAACACGAAGCGGTGCGCGACCGGGTGAAGGCTGTCGTGCATGACCTGGTGCATTCCCTGGGCGGGTCGGTCGCGGCCGAGCATGGGGTTGGGCGGCTCAAGGTGGCGGACCTTGCGCGCTACGGCGATCCGGGCAAGCTGGCGGCGATGCGGGCGATCAAGGCGGCGCTGGACCCGGCGGGGATCATGAACCCGGGTGCGGTGCTTGGTTGAGGCGCCGCCCGTCGGGCAGACCGTGCATGCCACGTCGTGGCGAGCCTTCCGCGCCTAGATCGGGATGATGTTTGCTGGAAACATCATCCCGATCTCGGTTCTTGGTGGTCGCGTGAGTGACGCGGAAAACCGGAGTCCACTTTTCCTCATCACGCTGATTGCCGTCGGGCGCGGGCGGTGTGTGCAGAGAAAGGCAAGCGGGTCACGAACAAACATCCCCGCCGCAGGATACCTGCGACGGGGTGCTTTCGGGGGTGTGTGGAACACGCTTTGGGTAGAAGCGCGGCCAGGGTGGGTAGCCCTGACAAGCACGGGTGTAGCGTGATTCTCTTTCCGGACGGTTAATGAAAGCCGGATTCAGCGTCCGGTTGCAGCGGTTTTTCGACGGGATCGGCCCTGCGGCCTGCTTCATCCCGGGGGACCATCGGGTGTCGGGGTCAAAGCCCGTCGAAGGCGCAGAGCGCATGGACGTCCATGCCCAGGGCCTCAAGCCGGTTGCGGCCGCCGAGGTCGGGCAGGTCGACCACGAAAGCGCAGCCCACGACCTCGGCCCCCAGACGTTCGATCAGGCGGATGCCAGCCTCGGCGGTGCCGCCGGTGGCAAGGAGGTCGTCCACGAGAAGAACCTTTTCGCCGGGCTGCATGGCGTCGTCATGCACCTCGACCACGGCATCGCCATATTCCAGCTTGTAGGCTTGCGCGATGGTCTGACCGGGAAGTTTGCCCTTCTTGCGGATCGGGACAAAGCCGGTGGAAAGCTGATGCGCCACCGCGCCACCCAGGATGAAGCCCCGCGCCTCCAGCCCCGCAACCTTGTCGATCCGCATCCCGGCATAGGGGGCCAGAAGCTGGTCCACGCACATGCGGAACCCGCGGGGATCGGCGAAAAGCGTGGTCACGTCGCGAAACAGGATCCCTTCATGCGGGAAATCGACGATGGTGCGGATGTAGTCCTTGACGGTCTTTCCGGGGGTCATTTCAGGGTTCCTTCAAAGGACGCGCCCGGCGATGGCGTCGAGTTTTGCAAGAAGCTCGGGGTCGCGTTTGTCGGGTGCGGTCATGATCGCGTGGGTCAGGGCACGGTCGCAGCCGTGGGGGCAGGGCTGGCGGTCGGGGGTCATCAGGCCGGGCAGGCGGACGACAAGGCCGCGGGCGGCGGCGGCGTTGGCCTGGACGACGGCGATCACCTGCGCCACGTCCACCGCGCCGTGGCTGTCGTGCCAGCAGTCGTAGTCGGTGACCATCGCGAGGGAGGCGTAGCAAAGCTCGGCCTCGCGGGCGAGGCGGGCCTCGGACATGCCGGTCATCCCGATCACGTCGGCACCCCAGGCCCGGTACATCCGGCTTTCGGCGCGGGTAGAGAACTGGGGGCCTTCCATCGACAGGTAGGTGGCACCGATGTGGACGGTCAGGCCTTCGGCCCGCGCGGCAGCCGCGGCGAGGGATCCGAGGCGGGGGCAGGTCGGGTCGGCGAGGCTGACATGGGCGACGCAGCCGGGTCCGAAGAAGCTGGAGGGCCGTTGCGTGGTGCGGTCGACATACTGGTCGACAAGAACGAAGTCGCCGGGGGCGAAGTCCTCTCTCAGCGAGCCGACGGCGGAGACCGCGAGGATGTCGGTGCAACCGAGCCGCTTCAGGGCGTCGATGTTGGCCCGGTAGGGGACGGTCGCGGGGTCGTGGACATGGCCGCGGCCGTGGCGGGGCAGGAACGCGACCGGAAGGCCGTTCAGGCGGCCCACCAGCACCTCGTCCGAGGGCTTGCCCCAGGGGGTCTTCACCTTCACCCAGCTCGCGCCTTCGAGGCCGCCCAACTGGTAGACCCCCGATCCTCCGATCACGCCGAGCATGGTCTGCATGGGGCTCTCCCTGATTGGCCGGGGGCGAGGATAGCGGGGCGGGGCGCGTCTGGGAAGAGCCCCGCCCGCGCCTGGGCCGGGAATCCGGCAAAGGAATATCAACGGGTTGGCTGCGGGCGTTCGGAAAGTCGTCAGGTTGTGTCAGTCGACTGAAACGCGCGTCGATTGACTTCGTCGCTCCTCGCTGGAGGCCCGTTTCCCGCACCACGCACGAGGAGGACCCAAAGCGGGATGCGGAAAAGTGGAAGCCGGTTTTCCGCGTCAATCACGCGACCACCATGACTCGAGATCAGGATGATGTTTCCATCAAACATCATCCTGACCTAGCGCCGACGCGACTTCATCCGGTCGAGGCCCCAGACGGCAAGCCCGATCACAAGACCCCAGAAGGCCGCGCCAATGCCGAAGGCGGCGAGGCCGGACGCGGTGGTGACAAGGGTCAGAGAGGCTGGCAGGCGCTGGTCGGGGGTGGCGAAGGCCCCGGTCAGGGCCCCCATCAGGGGCGACAGAAGCGCCAGGCCGACCAGGGCCGCGACAACCTCGGCCGGGAGGGCGGCGATCAGGTCGAGGACGGTGGGACTGAGCAGGCCGAGGAGCATCCAGACCCCGGCATAGGCGAGACCAACGGTCCAGCGGCGGTCGCGGTCGGGATGGACTTCCGGGCCAAGGCAGATCGCGGCGGTGATCGCGGCCATGCTGACGGTATGGGCACCGAAAAACGCAATCACGGTCGAGATGGTGCCGGTTGTGGTCAGGGCGGCACTGACCGGGGGCTCATAGCCTGCCGACCGCAAGGTCGCGAAGCCCGGCAGGTTCTGCGATGCCATGGTCACGAGGTAAAGTGGGACACCGAGGCCAAGGATGACCGACGGGCGGAACTCTGGAGCAGTGGGAGCGAGGACGGGCGCTGCCAGGCGGAGGGCGGAGAGGTCGGACCCGGTGATCAAGGCCAGCACGGCACCGATGGCGAAGGCGGCGAGGACAGCGAAGGCAGGGTTCCAGAGCCGGACCACCAGGAAGACCGCTACCATCGGCAGGACCAGCGCCGGCAAGGTCTGTGCCGCAATGGCCCCTTTCAGGCAGAAGGGCAACAAGACCCCGGCCAGCATTCCGGCGGCGATACCGTCGGGGATGCGGGAAACGAGGGCTCCCAAAGGCCGGACGAGGCCGGTCGCGGCGATGAGGAGGCCCGCGACGACAAATGCCCCGACGCCCTCGGCGAAGGAAATGCCCGAAGTGGCGGCGATGAGGGCGGCCCCCGGGGTGGACCAGGCGAGGACAACCGGGATTTTTGCACGCCAGGACAGGAAGGCCGAGCCCAGCGCCTTGCCGAGGCTGACAGCCAGAAGCCAGCTGGCGGTTTGCGCCGGGGTGGCCCCGAGTGCCGTTGCGGCGGCCAGGAGGATCGCAACCGACGAGGCATAGCCGACAAGCGCTGCAACGGTTGCCGCCGAGATGACTGATAGGCGCATCCTGTCCCCTGTCTGCGCAACGCGGTCTGGCCGGGGACTATTTCGCGGCTGCCTGCGCATCGCAAGGGGCAAAGACGGCGGCTCCCCAGGGAGGAGGGAGGAGAGCCGCCGCAAGGTCGGAAGCCCCGGGAGGAGGGTGGGACACCCGATCGCTGGTCGGGCCGACTTGGCCCGGAAGGGGGGCGGCGGTGCCCTGGGAGGAGGGCGGGCACCGCCGCAGGATCACGAAGCCCGAGGGAGGAGGAGATGGCTCCGGATGCCGGCCGGGCCCTGCGGCCCGGAAATCAGGACGGCGATGCCAGGGAGGAGGTTGGCACCGCCGCCGTGTCGGCCGACCCGGGAGGAGGGTGGGTCAACCGATGGCCTTGGGGCTGGTCTGCCCCTGATCGGGGCGGCGATGCCAGGGAGGAGGAGGCATCGCCGCATATCGCTCTGGTCCCAGGGAGGAGGAGGGGACCTCACGAATTCCTATTTGCCGTAGGCGGCCTCATGCGCGATCTCGGGGATGCCGAGGCGGCTGATGCCAAGATCGGTGAGATCGCGGTCGGACAGGCTATTCAGTTCGGCCACGGTGCGTAGGTAGGTCCGGCGCTGGGCAATCCTGGTGGCGACCGCGTCACGAAGTGCCGTAAAGCGGTCGGCAAGGCCCTTGCGGGCAAGATCGGTGCTGTTCACATAAGCCATGTCACTCAAGCCTCATAAAGCTGTCAGCAACGTTCTGTCGCGCTGTTAGGGGTAACATGACCCGCATGCTGCGGATGCACAATACCGGGTCTCGGCAATGCTGCCATGCAGCAAGCGCATGGCTGACGCCACGGAATTGTCATGATTTATGAGAGGCTTCGCCGAATTTTTGAGCAGATGGTCAACTGCGCTTGCCCTTGTGCGCAAAGATGGCGACCTTAGTGCAAATCATGTGCAGGAGACGAAACGATGGCGGTCGATCGGGATCGGGTGATGCAGGTTCTGGGCGGGATTGCCCACCCGGGGGGCGGTGATCTGGCGGGTCGGGATCTGATTCGCGCGCTGTCGGTCGAGGACGGTGTCGTGCGCTTCGTGATCGAAGCGGGAAGTCCCGAGGAAGCCCGCGCGCTGGCACCGGCGCAGGCCGAGGCGGAGGCGCGGCTGCGGGCGCTGCCGGGGGTGACGTCGGTGCAGGTGGTGATGACGGCCCATGGACCGGCGGCGAAGGCCCCGCCGCCCAGTCTGAAGATCGGCCAGCATCCGACGCCGCAGGCCGGGGGGCCGCAGAAAATCTCGGGGATCGACCGGATCATCGCGGTGGCGTCGGGCAAGGGCGGGGTGGGCAAGTCGACGGTGGCCTCGAACCTTGCGGTCGCGCTGGCCAGGGCAGGGCGGCGAGTGGGCTTGCTGGATGCCGACATCTACGGGCCGAGCCAGCCGAAGATGATGGGGGTGTCGAAGCGCCCCGCCAGCCCGGATGGCAAGATCATCGAGCCTCTGGTCGCGCATGGCGTGACGATGATGTCGATCGGCCTGATGCTGAAGGAGGACGAGGCGGTGGTCTGGCGCGGGCCGATGCTGATGGGGGCCTTGCAGCAGCTTCTGGGCCAGGTGGCCTGGGGCAGGCTGGATGTGCTGATCATCGATCTGCCGCCGGGGACGGGGGATGTACAGCTGACGCTGTGCCAGCGGACGCAGCTGACCGGGGCGATTGTCGTCTCGACCCCGCAGGACGTGGCGCTTCTGGATGCGCGCAAGGCGCTGGACATGTTCCAGAAGCTGAAGACCCCGGTGCTGGGCCTGGTCGAGAACATGTCGACCTATGTCTGCCCGAACTGCGGGCACGAGGCGCATATCTTCGGGCATGGCGGGGTGGCGGCCGAGGCGGCGAAGCTGGGCCTGCCGTTTCTGGGCGAGCTGCCGCTGGCGCTGGATGTCCGGGTGGCGGGGGATGCGGGGACGCCGATCGCGGCGACCGACAGCCCGCTGGCCGAGCCCTACGCCCGGCTTGCGCAGAGGCTGATCGCGGGCGGAATGGGCTGATCGACGCCAGGCGGGCCGGGGCGCGAAGGATCGGCGACAGGCGGGGCATCGCGGCCTCCCGCCCGAAAAGGCCGCGGCAACCCCCCTTCCGGTCGCCCGGATGCCATGGGTCGCCCGCAAAGCCCCCGGAGGCGGCGGACGCGGCTGCGGTGTGACGGCTTGAGCCGGTATCTTGCGGGGTTCGCCGCAAGGCGAGATCGCCGCGGCAAAGCCGCCGGACGCGCCCGCGCCACCCCACAGGCCGTTCGACCGGCCTGCGGCGCGCCGACTGCGGATTTCGAATCACACATCACGGGAAATCGTGGGAAACGGCCCTTTGCGGCTGTTCCGGGCCGACCTTCGGGCGCAAAGTCCGCGGGAAACGCGGCAGCGATGGGTCGGTCTTCGCAGATTTCGGGATATCAGGGGAGATCACGGGACTGTCATCCTTTGTGACGGGTCCACTACATCTGGGGTAAGGTTCGCAGGTAAATGTCTACGACTAGGGGGCCGGGGGGATTTCTGGCACAAAATCCAGCATCCGCCAACCACCGGACACAAGATGCGGAGCCATTTTCCCAAAATTTCCCTTGATCTCCCATGATTTCCCACGCATACATATCTCACGACGATGCGATGGGCAGTGAACGGCAGGGGCGGCTCAAAAGACCCCGAACCAAGGCGTAAGGCAGCTTCATACAGGCAGCCCCTTTCATCGGCGAACAGAGATCCGGCGCGCAAGCGAGCAGCATCTCCCCCAGGTGGCAAGCGTAGCTGGACGCCCAGCGATGGGACAGCGGCGGATCGGGTAGTGGCAGCAACCCGATCCGCCTTTTTCATTTCATCGCAAGGCTTTGGAAGTTTTGATGAAGGTCGCGCACCGCGATGGCAGAGGCGTTCAGAGGCGAGTTCTACCAGAAGGTAGACGGGAAGGCGCGGGTCTCGATCCCGGCGGCCTTCCGACGCATTCTGGAAGCCGATGATCCCGCGACCTCGGACAGCCAGCGCCCGCGGCTTTACATGGTCTATGGCGGCAGGCGGCGGACCTTCGTAGAGTGCTATTCGAAAATCGGGGCCGACCGGCTTGCCGCGGATGTAAATTCGATGGATGACGGATCGGATGAACGGATCAAGGCGGAACTGAACCTGATCACTCGGTCGGCGATGATCGAGATCGAGCCGGATGGCCGGATCGTGCTGCCGCCCAAGGTGCGCGAGAAGATCGGTCTCGTCGGCGAAATCGGCGACAAGGCCGAAGTCGCCTTCGCCGGTCTGTCGAACCGGTTCCGCCTGTATCGCCGCGACGTCTATGACGCCGAGTTTGCCGATGACGGGGACGACGACGATGTCGACCCGCTGACGCTGGTCGGGCGGCACAAGCGGAAGGACTAGGCCATGCCGGGTCCGCTGCCAGGCCCTTTGACCCAAGATCCCCATATTCCGGTATTGATCGAGGCGATCCTGCGGAACTCTGCGCCGGTAACGGGTGTCTGGCTGGACGGGACCTTGGGGGCGGGGGGCTATGCGCGGGCCTTGCTGGCAGCCGGGGCCGAACGGGTGATCGGGGTGGACCGGGACCCTCTGGCGCTGGCGATGGCGGAAAGCTGGGCCGTCGGCTATGGTGCCAGGGTGCGGCTGGAGGCGGGAACCTTTTCAGACCTGGAAACGCTGGCGGGCGAACCTCTGGACGGGGTGGTGCTGGATCTTGGCGTCTCGTCCATGCAGCTCGATCAGGCCGAACGCGGGTTTTCCTTCCTGAGAGACGGCCCGCTGGACATGCGGATGAGCCAGGACGGGCCGACGGCGGCGGATCTGGTGAACATGGCGGATGAGGGCGTTCTGGCGGACATCCTGTACAACTACGGCGAAGAACGAGCCTCGCGGCGGATTGCCCGTGCCATCGTCGGCGCGCGGGCGGCAGAGCCGATCGCGACGACGGCACGGCTGGCGGAGATCGTGGCGAAATGCCTGCCGCGCCCCAAGCCGGGGCAGTCCCATCCGGCGACACGGTCGTTCCAGGCGATCCGGATCGCGGTGAATGCCGAGTTTTCCGAGCTGGCCGAAGGTCTGCAGGCGGCAGAGCGCGCGCTGAAGCCGGGGGGGCTCCTGGCGGTGGTGACGTTCCACAGTCTTGAAGACCGGATCGTCAAGCGCTTCTTCCAGCTTGCCTCGGGGCATGAGGCGCATGCCAACCGCTACGCGCCTGCGAAGACCGGCACGACGGCCCGGTTCGACATGGTAACGCGCAAGGCGGTCGCGCCGGACGCGGCCGAGATTGCCCGCAACCCGCGCGCCCGGTCGGCCAAGCTGCGGGTCGGGCGGCGGACCGCCGCCCCGGCGCACCCGGTTTCTCCGGCCGATCTGGGCCTGCCCGAAATTCAAAAGAAAGGTCGCCGCTGATGCGCCCCGTGTTATACGTCCTGTCGTTCCTTGCGGTGATCGCGCTGGGCTTCTGGGCCTACCGCGAGAATTACGCGACCCAGGCCGCGCTGAAAGAGGTCGAGGGCCTGCAGCGCCAGATCGTCGACCTGCGCGAGGCCCTGTCGGTGCAGCGTGCGGAATGGGCCTATCTGAACCGGCCCGACCGGCTGCGCGACCTGACCACGGCGAATTTCGACCGGCTGGGCCTGTTGCCGATGGAGCCGTCCCAGTTCGGCGCTGCGGCACAGGTGGCCTATCCGAAGGCAAAGCTGCCCGAGATCAGCAACAGCACCGACATCCAAGGCACACTTGCCGCGCCTGAGGAGGGCCTCTAGATGCGCACGCCGCTTCGTCCCCTGGCCCGGATCCTGCAAGCCCGGCAGGAGGGTCTGAACCCGGACATGATCGAGAGGGAAAACCTGAAGCTTCGCCATGACGTGCAGCGGGAAAAGGCACGCGGGCGGGCGCAGTACCGGCTCGTGATCCTGTGCGCAAGTTTCGTCATGGTCTTTGGCGCGATCGGCGCGCGGATGGGCCTGATGGCCGCGACCGAGCCGGTGGAGCCGCGCACCAGCGCGCCGGGTGCCGAGATCATCGCCCAGCGGGCGGACATCACCGACCGCAACGGGCGCATCCTGGCGACCAACATGCTGACCTATGCGCTCTATGCCCAGCCGAAATTGATGGTCGATCCGAAGGGGTCGGCGCGCAAGTTGGGGGAAATCTTCCCCGAGCTGGACGCGGCGGCGCTGGAACGGCGCTTCACCGACGGGCGCAGCTTCGTCTGGGTCCGCAAGGTGCTGAGCCCCGAACAGATGCAGCAGGTCTACGACATCGGCGATCCGGGTCTGCTGTTCGGTCCCCGCGAGATGCGGCTTTACCCGAACGGGACGCTTGCGGCCCATGTTCTGGGCGGCGCCTCCTTCGGGGCCGAGGGCGTTCAGTCCGCAGAGGTGATCGGCACGGCGGGAATCGAGAAGGCGCTGGATGCACGGCTGCGCGACCCGGCACAGGGCAACAAGCCCGTGACGCTGTCCATCGACCTGACCCTGCAATCCACCGTCGAGGAAGTCCTTGCCGCCGGGGTGGGGATGCTGAACGCCAGGGGTGCGGCCGCGATCCTGATGAATGCGCGCACCGGCGAGGTCCTGGCGCTGGCCTCGCTGCCGACGTTCGACCCGAACGACCGCTCCTCGGCGCGGACAGACAAGACCGCCGAGCCGGGGGACAGCCCGCTGTTCAACCGGGCGGTTCAGGGCGTCTACGAGCTGGGGTCGACGTTCAAGATCTTCACGGTGGCGCAGGCCATGGAACTCGGCCTGGTGACGCCCGAGACCATGGTCGACGCCAATGCGCCGATGAAGTGGGGCCGCTTCAAGATCAACGAATTCGACAACAAGAACTACGGGCCGCTGCTGTCGGTGTCCGATGTCATCGCCAAATCCTCGAACGTTGGCACCGCGAACATCGCGCTGATGATCGGCGGTCTGCGCCAGCAGGCCTTCCTGAAATCGCTCGGGTTCTTCGACAAGACGCCGGTGGAACTGGTCGAGGCCTCCGGCTCGCGGCCGATCATCCCGCAGAAGTGGTCGGACATCGTGACCATCACCGTCGGCTACGGCCAGGGCTTCGCCTCCAGTCCGATGAACCTTGCCACGGGCTATGCTGCGGTGGCCAACGGCGGCGTGCTCATCAAGCCGACGCTTCTGAAGCGCGAGGGGCCGACCACCGGGGTCCGGGTGATGAGCGAGAAGACCGCGCGGGATTCGGTCAAGATGCTGCGCCGGGTGGTCACCGAGGGCACGGCCAGCCTTGGCGACGTCCCCGGCTACGAGGTCGCCGGCAAGACCGGCACCGCCGAAAAGCCCAAGAAGACCGGGGGCTACTACAAGGACCGCAACATCAACACGTTCGGCGCGGTCTTCCCTGCCTCGAACCCGCAATATGTGTTGGTCGTCATGATGGACGAGGCCGTCGACACCACGCTGTCCGAAGCGCGCCGCACGGCGGGCTGGACCGCGGTGCCGGTCGCGGCCGAGATCATCCGGCGCGTGGCACCGCTGATGGGGTTGCGGCCCACGCTTGAACCTCCGGCCACGGATGCGCTAACAGCCGCCAGCAACTGACGGGGATGAAGATGACGGCGCGCGCGATACGGGTATCGGACCTTGGGCTGACGGCCCGGTCGGGCCGTGACCCGGCGCTGTCGGGGCTGACCGTGGACAGCCGGGCCGTCCGCGCCGGGATGCTGTTCGCGGCCTTGCCAGGAAGCCAGGTGCATGGCGCGCGGTTCATAGCGGCGGCACTGGAGCGCGGGGCGGTGGCGATCCTGACCGATGCGGCGGGCGCGCGGATGGCCGCAGAAGTGCTGGCCGAAAGCGAGGTGGCGCTGGTGGTGGCGGAAGACCCGCGCGCGGCGCTGGCCTGTGCAGCGGCATTGTGGTTCGGGGCGCAGCCCGATGTCATGGTCGCGGTGACCGGGACGAACGGCAAGACCAGCGTGGCGACCTTCACCAGGGCGATCTGGGCGGCGCTGGGGCATGAGGCGATCAACATCGGCACCACGGGGATCGAGGGCGCCTGGACGGCACCAAGCGGGCATACGACGCCGGACCCGATCACCTTGCAGAGGCTGCTGGCGGCGGCGGCGAAGGGCGGAGTGACCCATGCGGCGATGGAGGCATCAAGCCACGGCATCGACCAGCGGCGACTGGACGGGGTGCGGCTGCGCGCGGCGGGGTTCACCAACCTGACGCAGGATCATCTGGATTACCACGGCACGATGGAGGCGTATTTCGAGGCCAAGGCGCAGTTGTTCACCCGGCTTCTGCCCGAGGACGGGGTGGCGGTGGTGAATCTTGACGGCGCGAAGGGCTCGGACATGGCCGAGCTGGCCCTGTCGCGCGGCCTGCGGGTGCTGACCGTGGGCAAGGGGCAGGGGGCGGACCTGCAGATCGCCGCGACCCGGCCCGATGCGACGGGCCAGGAGGTGCGCTATCTGTGGCAGGGCCGGGCGTTTCAGACCCGGCTGGCGCTGATCGGGGCGTTTCAGGCCGAGAATGTGGCCGTGGCGGCGGGGCTGGCGATCGCGGCGGGGGAGGCCCCCGAGGCGGTGCTGGGCGTCCTGCCCCGGCTGACGGGGGTGCGCGGTCGGATGCAACTGGCGGCGACCCGGCGGAACGGGGCGGCGGTCTATGTCGATTACGCGCATACGCCGGATGCGATCGAGACCGCGCTGCGGGCGCTGCGCCCGCATGTGATGGGCCGGATCGTGGTGGTCTTCGGCGCAGGGGGCGACCGGGACCGGACGAAACGGCCGCTGATGGGGGCGGCGGCGCGGGCCCATGCCGATGTGCTTTATGTCACCGACGACAACCCGAGGACAGAGGATCCGGCCAGCATTCGCCGCGCCACCCTGGAGGCCTGCCCCGACGCGCATGAGGTCGGCGACCGGGCCGAGGCGATCCTGCGGGCGGTGGATGCCTTGTTGCCGGGCGATGCCTTGCTGATCGCGGGCAAGGGGCATGAAAGCGGGCAGATTGTCGGGACGGACATCTATCCCTTCGACGATGTGGAACAGGCAAGCGTCGCGGTTGCGGCCCTGGACGGGGTGATCTGATGCTGTGGTCCTCTTCGGATGCGGCGAAGGCGACGGGCGGGCGGCTGACGCGGAACTGGACGGCGTCAGGTGTGTCGATCGACAGCCGGACGCTGCAGCCTGGCGATCTGTTCGTGGCGCTGAAGGACGCGCGGGACGGGCATGACTTTGTGGCGCGGGCGCTGGAGAAGGGGGCTGCGGCAGCGCTGGTCAACCGGGTGCCGCACGGCGTTTCGCCGGACGCGCCGCTGCTGATCGTGCCGGAGGTTCAGCGCGCGCTGGAGGGCCTCGGGGCCGCGGCCCGCGCGCGGACCGGGGCCAAGGTCGTGGGGGTGACGGGGTCGGCCGGCAAGACCTCGACCAAGGAAATGCTGCGGGCGATCCTGTCTGGGCAGGGGCCGACCCATGCGGCGGAGGCCAGCTACAACAACCATTGGGGCGTGCCGCTGACCCTGGCGCGGATGCCGGCGGACGCCCGGTTCGCCGTGATCGAGATCGGGATGAACCATCCCGGCGAAATTGCACCGCTGGCCCGGCTGGCCCGGCTGGATGTCGCGCTGGTGACGACGGTCGCGCCTGCGCATCTGGAAGCCTTCGACAGCGTCGCGGGGATCGCGCATGAGAAGGCCTCGATCTTCGACGGGCTGGTCGCCGGGGGAACGGCGATCTTCAATGCCGATATCGAATGGACCCCGGTCCTCGCGGACAAGGCGGCGGCTGTCGGGGCGGTGCCGGTCGCCTTCGGGACGGTGGAAGCGGCGGACTTCCGGCTTCTGGAAGCGCGGCTCTGCGACGAAGCGACGGTCTGCCGGGCGACGCGTCGGGGCGAGCCGATCCTCTACAAGGTGGCGTCCCCCGGCAGGCATTTCGCGCTGAACGCGCTGGCCGCCCTTGCGGTGGCCGAGGCGCTGGGGGCCGACCCGATGATCGCGGCACATGATCTGGGCCGCTGGGAGCCACCTGTCGGGCGGGGCCAGCGCGAGCGGATCGTGCTGGACATCGTCGAGGAGACCTATTTCGACCTGATCGACGATGCGTTCAACGCCAACCCGGCCTCGATGGCGGCGGCGCTGGATGTGCTGATCGCGGCGCGGCCGACCGATGGGATCGGCCGTGTCGGCGGGGGTCGCAGGATCGCCATCCTTGGCGACATGCTGGAGCTCGGCCCGACCGAGGCCGCCCTGCATGCCGGGATCGCGCTGCACCCGGGACTGGCGGCGGTGCATCTGATCCACTGCGTCGGGCCGCGGATGAGGGCCCTGCACGACGCCCTGCCCCGCAGCCAGCGCGGCGACTGGGTGGAGACGGCCCTTGACCTGGCCGCGCGCGCCCGCAGCCTGGTTGACGCGGGCGACATCCTTCTGGTCAAGGGCTCGAAGGGGTCGAAAGTGAGTCTGGTCGTTGACGCCCTGCGCAAAATGGGGCAGGCCACACCGCCGACAGAAGGATCCGGGTAAATGTTCTACTGGTTCACCGAATTTTCCGATGGCGGGGATTTCTTCAACCTGTTCCGCTATATCACCTTTCGTGCCGGCGGAGCCTTCGTCACCGCGCTGATCTTCGGTTTCCTGTTCGGGCGGCCGCTGATCGAGCTGCTGCGACGGAAGCAGGGCAAGGGTCAGCCGATCCGCGATGACGGGCCGCAGAGCCACTTCTCGAAGGCCGGGACGCCGACGATGGGGGGCCTGCTGATCCTGTCGGCGCTGATGATCTCGACGCTGCTCTGGGCGCGGCTGGACAATCCCTATGTCTGGATCGTGGTGCTGGTCACGCTTGGCTTCGGGCTGATCGGCTTTGCCGACGACTATGCCAAGGTGACCAAGCAGAACACCAAGGGCGTATCGGGCAAGGTCCGCATGGGGCTGGGATTGCTGATCGCGGCGCTGGCAAGCTATGCCGCGGCGCAGTTCCACCCGCCGGAATTGACCAACCAGCTGGCCTTTCCGTTCTTCAAGAACGCGCTGGTGAATCTGGGCATCTTCTTCGTGCCCTTCGGAATGATCGTGATCGTCGGCGCGGCCAACGCGGTCAACCTGACCGACGGGCTGGACGGACTTGCGATCATGCCGGTGCTGATCGCCGGCGGCACGCTTGGGGTGATCTCCTATGTCGTCGGCAACGCCAACTTCGCGGAATATCTCGATGTCCATTTCGTGCCCGGCACCGGCGAGCTTCTGGTCTTTTCCGCGGCGCTGTTCGGGGCGGGCCTCGGCTTCCTGTGGTACAATGCCCCGCCGGCGGCGGTCTTCATGGGCGATACCGGGTCTCTGGCGCTGGGCGGGGCGCTTGGGGCCATCGCGGTTTCAACCAAGCACGAGATCGTGCTGGCCATCGTCGGCGGCCTTTTCGTGATCGAGGCGCTGTCGGTGATCATCCAGGTTCTCTACTACAAGCGCACCAAGAAGCGGATTTTCCTGATGGCTCCGATCCACCATCATTTCGAGAAGAAGGGCTGGGCCGAACCGCAGATCGTGATCCGGTTCTGGATCATCAGCGTGATCCTGGCGATGATCGGGCTGGCAACGCTGAAGGTGCGGTGACTTTCCGGGCGATTTCCCTGCCTTTCCGTGCTAATGTTGCGGCATTGGATCGGCAAGGTTTTCACCAGGAAACGTCGCGGGCTGACGATTGCCTCTTTCAACCTTCTGAACCTGAACGAGCCGGGGCTGCCGATTTGCCGCGACACCGGCGCCAAGGTCTTCCGCGAACGCTGGTTCAAGGCCGACCGCGAGGTCTACACGCCGCATCAGGGCAACCTCGGCGCTGCGGTTCCTCTTCGCGGGTCTGATGCGCGGGAGCGACTCGCCGGCGATCATCCTGGGCGACATCAGCGACAGCCAGATGTCGAACACCGCAAGCATCCTGACCGAACAGCCGAAATATCTGGTGGGCGACAGTATCGGCGGCGGGGACGCGGCGCTTTGCGCCGCGCAGACCCTGCCGGAATGCCGCAAGACGCGGGACGCCCATTACACCTGCATTCACCGGGACATGATGGAACGCCTGAACCATATCCGTGTCAGCCACGAGTTCTACGACAGCAGCCGCAGGCTGGTCTGGCTGTTCGACGGGACGGTGGTGATGAACGATCATCTGAATTGGGACGACCACAGGGACAGCGGGACGAATGACCACGGCATCATTACGGCCCGGTTGAGATGCCGCCCGATCCAGGCCGAGATGCGGGCACTGGCCGTGGCCGGGCCAACCGGTTAGCCAAGGCTGCGCGTCTCGCCCGGGAGCGGGCCGGAAGGGCTGCGGCCGGGTGGAAGGGCGATCAGTGCGGTGCCGCCGGTGTTCGGCGAAAAGACATTGACCGGTTCGCCTGCCGCATTGGCGGATCGGAAGAACCGGGTGCGATGCAGCAGCAGGCTGTAGCCGAGAGGCTTCAGCAAGCCGTGCAGGCGCTGGAGTTTGTCGCGGTCGTGGATCTCGATGTACAGCGCGGGCCGCAGGGTTGCCAGCGTGCGGCGCGCGCCAAGGGCGACGCGATCCTCGAAACCTTCGGTATCGATCTTGATCAGGTCGCAGCGGGGCAGGGCCAGGCTGTCCACGGTGATCAGGGGGACCGTGTCGGTCGGGTGCGCGGCACCGGGTTCCAGCGACACGGGCGTTGCGCCGGCATTGTGTCGCCTGACCGGGTCGTGGCGGGGGACCGCGCAGGTCCCCGGCACGTCGCCCACGCCCGCGCGGATGCAGTTCACGGTGGTCAGCTGATTTGCGGTCACATTGGCGCAGAGAAGCTGGAAGCAGTAGTGCTGCGGCTCGACTGAAATGACGTGGCCTGTCGGGCCGACAGTGCGGGCCAGCGCAAGCGTGTGAAAGCCGATGTTTGCCCCAAGATCAAGCACATGATCCCCGACGCGGACCAGAGACAGGATGCTGTCGACCTCGTCGCCGGCGAATTCGCCATAAACCCGCAGCGACCGGCTGATCACGCTGTCGCCCTGCAGGGTGAACATCCTGCCGAAGCGGGTTTCGGCGATCGGGAAGACCGGCAAGGCACTGGTTTGTTCCAACGGGTCGGCTCCGGCGGCCAAGAGGGTCTTCAGCTTCATACAGGCTTGGCGGTCTGGCGGGAACAGGGAAGCCCGGGGGATACTCCCGAAACGGGTGTTGCAAGGCATCGCCAATGGCACCGGCTTTGGCCGCCGGCTGGGCAGTCCTTCCTTGCCGGAGGCCGGTCGGTCCCCTAAACCGGCTGGGATCGTTGTCGATGGGACGGGATCGGTCTGCGGCGGAGGTGATGTGGCGGCACAGGATCAGCAAGCGGCCCAGACGCCCGGGGCAACATCCGGGATGGCCAAAGCCACCCTGTCCCGGCATGAGTCAACGTTGCGGGCACAGTTGGCCGCGTTGCAATCCAGGTGCGAGGCGGCATTCCACCAGTTGCGCGATGCACCGGCGGCCGAGGCCGTGGCCCTGCGGGCGGAACTCTCGGGGCTGCACCTGGCGATCGGGGAGACCGTTCGCAGGCTGGCCCAGCTGCCCTGGGAGGGCGCGGGGTCCGAAGCCGATCTGAGCGAGATCCTGACCAAGACCGCCGGAACGTCGGGCCTTGTCGGCCTTGGAAGACTTGCAGAAGCGCAGGCGGCGCTGGCCATGGGCGAGCTTGGGCCGGCCGATGACATCTTCGCCGAACTTCTGGCGCTGAACGCCGGGCCTGCGGACCAGACCGCGCGCCTGGCCTTCGCGCAAGGGCTGATTGCCGAAGCGGCGATGCGCTGGCCGGATGCTGCGCGGCACTATGCATTGGCGGCTCGGCTGGACCCCGACCTGCGGTCGTTGCAGAAGGCCCGGGCGCTGGCCTGCACGACGGGCGATCTGACTGCGGCGTTCCGGCTGGGCAAGGGACTGATGGTGCTGGCCGAGACGTCGGGGTCGCCCGAAGACCGGGCGATGGCCATGGCCGAGCACGCGCTGACGCTGGAGGCGCAGGACCGCCCCGCCGAAGCCGAGGGAATCCTGCGCAAGGCCGTCCAGAACGGCCGGGCGACGGTTGGGCCGCCAAGCCCGGACCATGCGCGGCATCTGGCGCAACTGGCGCGGGTCCTTGAGGCTCAGGATCGACTGTCGGATGCCGAAAACGCGTTGCGCAAGGCCCTTGACGTGACCCGCGCGACGCTGGGCGAGGCGCATCCGGACTATGCAGGACGGCTGAACGCGCTGGCCGGTCTTCTGCAGGCCCAGGAGCGCGACACCGAGGCAGAACCGCTGCACCACAAGGCGCTTGACCTTGCGCGCGGGTTGGCCGGGGGTCCGCATCCGGTGGTGATCGACTGCCTGACCGGGCTGGCGCAGCTGGCCGAGAGGCTTGGTCGGCTGCCTGTCGCCGAAGGACTCTATCGCCAGGCCATGTCGCTGGATCTGGCGCTTACCGGCCGGACGCATCCTGACCATGCCGGGCGGCTGTGCGCGCTGGCCGAAGTCGTGCGGGCCGGGCGGCGGATGGCGGAGGCCGAAGCCCTGTTCCGTCAGGCGCTGGCGATCGACCGGGCGACAATCGGCGACGCGCATCATGATTATGGCGTGGCTTTGAACAATCTGGCCGGCGTGGTCGAGGTGCAGGGTCGCCCAGACGAGGCGGAGGAGCTCTATGCCGCCGCCCTGGCGATTTTACGCGCCACTTTGGGCGATTTGCATCCCGCGACGCTGAAGGTGACGAAGAATTTCCGCGCCCTGATCGCGGCGCAGCTGCCGGGGTCGGTGCACCGGCCCGGGGTAGAGGCGCTTTGGACCTTGGGCCAAGCCGCGTGGCAAGGCCCCGGAACGGTAGAGTGACGGCAGGGACTGGCTCGGGGTCGGACCACCGCGTCGGCCTCCCGCCGACAGGTCGGGCTCGCTTGCCGGGCGGTCCGGGCGGAGCGCTGGCTCTTCCCCTTTCGCCTGCCCTGACCTATCCCTGTCGTGGCGCAAGAAGGGGAAACGCATGATCCCGGTAAAGGGCTACGAGGGGCTGAGGGTGGCGGTTCTGGGCTTGGGACGGTCCGGCCTTGCCGCGGCGGCGGCGTTGCGCGCCGGGGGGGCGGAGCCGCTGCTCTGGGACGACAGCGCCGAGGCGCGGTCCAAGGCCGAGGCAGAGGGCTTTGCCCTGACCGACCTGAGCCGACACGCCGCTCTGGACGGGGTGGCATGCCTGGTGACCTCGCCCGGCATCCCGCATCTTTTCCCGCAGCCGAACCCGATCATCGCTCGCGCCCTCGAGGCCGGAGTGCCGGTCGACAATGACATCGGCCTGTTCTTCCAAAGCGCCGCCGGGCCGGACTGGGACGAGATGGAAACGCCGCCCAAAGTGGTGGCGGTGACCGGATCGAACGGCAAGTCGACGACAACGGCCCTGATCCACCACATCCTGCAGGTCGCGGGCAGACGGACCCAGATGGCCGGGAACATCGGCACGGGGGTCCTGTCCATCGACCCGCCGCAGGACGGCGAGGTGGTGGTGCTGGAGCTCTCGTCCTACCAGACCGAGCTTGCCCGGGCGCTGACCCCGGATGTGGCGGTCTTCACCAACCTGTCGCCCGATCACCTCGACCGCCATGGCGGGATGGGCGGATACTTTGCTGCAAAGGCGCGGCTGTTCACGCTGGGCGGGCCGGACCGGGCCGTGATCGGCGTGGACGAGGTCGAGGGGCGGTTCCTGGCGGGTGCGCTGGCGCAGGGCGCGCAGGACGACCGGGTGATCCGGGTCTCCTCGGGGCAGAAGCTGGAAGGCTTCGGCTGGTCGGTCTTTGCGCGCAAGGGGTTTCTGGCCGAATGGCGGAAGGGGCGGCAGGTGGCCTCGATCGACCTGCGCGAAATCAAGGGGTTGCCGGGTGCGCACAACCACCAGAACGCCTGTGCGGCCTATGCGGCCTGCCGGTCGCTGGGGTTGGCGCCGAAGCTGATCGAGGGGGCGCTCCATACGTTTGCCGGGCTGCCGCATCGCAGCCAGATGGTGGGCGAAAGGGCGGGGGTCCGGTTCGTGAACGACTCCAAGGCGACGAACGTGGATTCGGCGGCGAAGGCGTTGCAGGCGTTTCCGCGCATCCGCTGGATCGCCGGCGGGATGGGCAAGGACGGCGGGATCGCCGGTTTGAAGCCGCATCTCGGCTCGGTGGTGAAAGCCTATTTCATCGGCCACTCCGCCCGCGACTTCGCGTTGCAGGTCGGCGAGGTGCCGCATGAAATCTGCGAAACGATGGCGCGGGCGGTGGCGCGGGCGGCCGAGGAGGCCGAGGCGGGAGAGGTCGTGCTTCTCGCCCCGGCGGCGGCCAGTTTCGACCAATATCCGAACTTCGAGAAACGGGGCGAGGATTTCGCGGCGCGGGTGAAGGCGCTGATCGGGTAGATCTTCCTGCCGCCTCGTCGATGCCCTTCGGGCACTCCTCGGAGGGTGACCTCAGCGATGAGTGCCCGAAGGGCTCGAAGAGCGGACTGTCAGACCGCCAGCAGCCTGCCGTCCTGTGCCGCCGAGGCTTCGGCCTTGTCCAGAAGGACCTGGAGCGCCGCTCCCCGGGCGAAATCGGGCTCGGCCGGGCCTTCCTTGCGGATCGCGGCGATGAAGCTCTGGTAGACGGTCGGGACGGGCGGGCAGTCGACATCGACCCAGGTGCCGTCCTTGATGTTGTCTCCGGTCGAGGCGCGCAGATGGCTTTCCCCTTTCTCGAAGCGCACCTCGATCCCGCCGGTCAGGCCGTAAAGCCGAAGCCGCAGGTCGTTCAGGTGGCCGGTGGCAAAGCGGGTCGCGCCGACGGTGCCAAGCGCGCCGTTCGCGAGGCGCACCTGCATCGTGGCGCTGTCGTTGGCGTCAAGGACATACTCGCCGATCTGCCCGCCCGGTGTCTTGTCGAAGGTCTGCAGCAGGCACGAGATCTGCACCGCATCCATCCCCGCGATGAAGGTCGCGAAGTCGAGGATGTGGATGCCGACATCGCCGAGGACGCCCTTCGACCCGTGCCTCGTCGACAGCCGCCAGAGCCACTGGCTTTCCTTGTCCCAGTGGCCCCAGGCGGGCTGGGTCAGCCAGCTTTGCAGGTAGGAGGCCTCGAAATGCCGGATCGGGCCGATGGCCCCGTCGCGGACCATCCGCGCCGCCTTCTGCAGGGCGGGGACGTTGCGATAGGTGAGGTTGACCATGTTGACCACGCCAGCCGTCGCGGCGGCGGCGGCCATTTCGCTGGCATGGGCGGCGTTGGTGGCCAGCGGCTTCTCGCACAGGACATGTTTCCCGGCAGCGAGGAACGGGAGCGTCGTTGCGTAATGCGCCGCGTCGGGTGTGACGTTGGTCACGGCATCGAATGCGCCCCAGCCGATGGCGTCCTGCACCGAGGCAAAGCCGTGCGGGATGGTGTGCGTCGCCCGGAAGGTGGCGAGTTGTTCGGCACGGGTGTCGATCCCGGCGACAAGGGTGACGCCGGGGATCGCGGCGAAGTTCTCGGCATGGGTCTTCGCCATGCCGCCGGTGCCGAGGATCAGAAGACGGACGGGCTGCATCAGCGGTACCCGGCCTCGCCGTCGTGGTGCAGGCGGGGCCCGCGCTCCTCCAGCGGTTCCAGGGTCTTGCCGACGGGGGTGTTCGGCGCATCGGTGGGTTTCGCAAGCCGCGCTTCGGGGTTGTGCGCCCAGCGGACGCCGTTGGCGATAATCCTCTGCACCATCGGCTGGTGGTAGGTCGGGTAGGTCTCATGGCCAGGGCGGAAGTAGAAGATGTTGCCCGCGCCGCGCCGGTAGGTGAGGCCGGATCGGAACACCTCACCACCCTGGAACCAGCTGACGAAGACGGTTTCCAGCGGTTCGGGGACGCCGAAGGGCTCGCCATACATCTCTTCGTATTCGATCTCGAAATGGTCAGGGATCCCCCGGGCGATGGGGTGCTGGCGACTGGTCACCCACAACCGCTCCCGTTCCCCGGCCTCGCGCCACGACAGGTTGCAGGGCGCGCCCATCAGGCGCTTGAAGGGTTTCGAGAAGTGGGCGGAGTGCAGGAAGATCACGCCCATGCCGGACCAGACGGCCTCGGCGACACGCTCGACGATCTTGTCATCGACGTCGCCGTGGGCGGCATGGCCCCACCAGATCAGCACGTCGGTTTCGGCGAGTTTGGCGGCGGTCATGCCGTGTTCCTTGTCCTGCAAGGTCACGGTGGTCGCGGTGATGCCGTCTTCCTTGTTCAGGAATTCGGCAATCGTGCCGTGCATGGTCTTCGGGTAGACCTCGGCCACGACCTTGTTCTTCTGCTCATGGACATTCTCGCCCCAGACGGTGACGCGGATGGACATGGAGTGTCTCCTTCAAGTGAATGCGCCCCCGGGGACGGACCCCGAGCGCGCGGGGGTGGGGTCAGCGGACGGGCTTGCCGTCAGTGTCGAAGCGGTAAAGGTGGCCTGCCTGCGGGGCGAGCGACACCTTGGCTCCGACTTCGATGTTGGCCTTGCCGGGGCGGCGGACGATGACGGGTTCGTCACTGCCGATTTCCACGAAGAGGAAGTGGTCCGAGCCAAGGTCCTCGACGTGCAGCACCTCGCCCGACCAGGGGCCGTTCGAGACCACCTCGATATGCTCGGACCGCGCGCCAAGGGTGGTGCAGTTGTGGTCGGCGGCGAATTTCCCGGTCAGGAAGTTCATCTTCGGGCTGCCGATGAAGCCCGCGACAAACAGCGAGTTCGGATGTTCGTAAAGCTCCGCCGGGGTCCCCGCCTGTTCCAGCTTGCCGTCGCGCAACACGGCGATCCGGTCGGCCAATGTCATCGCCTCGACCTGGTCGTGGGTTACATAGATCATCGTGACGTTGGACATCGAGTGGTGCAGCTTGGCGATCTCCAGCCGGGTCTGCACCCGCAACGCGGCGTCAAGGTTCGACAGCGGTTCGTCGAACAGGAACACGCGCGGGTCTCGGACGATGGCGCGGCCGATGGCGACGCGCTGGCGCTGGCCACCCGAAAGCTGCTTCGGCAGGCGGTCAAGAAGGTGGTCGATCTGGAGGAGCTTCGCCGCGTTTTCCACCCGCTTTCTGATCTCGGCCTCAGACGTTTTGTCCAGCTTCATCCCGAAAGCCATGTTGTCATAGACCTTCATGTGCGGATAAAGCGCGTAGCTTTGGAACACCATGGCGATCCCACGCTTGGACGGGATCAGGTTGTTCACCCGTTCCCCGTCAAAGGTCATGTCGCCGGTGGTGATCTCTTCCAGACCCGAGATCAGGCGCAGAAGCGTGGACTTGCCGCAGCCCGACGGCCCGACGAAGACCATGAATTCGCCCTTCTCGATGGTCAGGGTGATGCCCTTGATCACCTGCACGGCACCGTAGGACTTGGTGACGTTCTTCAACTCGATCTTTGCCATAGTGTCAGCCCTTCACGCCGCCCGCGGTCAGACCCGCGACGATCTTGCGTTGGAAAATGAGGACGAGGATGATCAGCGGGACGGTCACGATGACGCTTGCCGCCATGATCGGCCCCCAGGGAATCTCCTGCTGCGAAGCCCCGGAGAGAAGTCCGATTGCCACTGGCACCGTCCGGGTCGTCTCGGAGGAGGTGAAGGTCAGGGCGAACAGGAATTCGTTCCAGGCCCCGATGAAGGCCAGAAGGCCGGTCGTCACCAGGGCGGGCCACAGCAGCGGCAGGAACACTTTGGTGATGATGATCCAGGGGGTGGCGCCGTCGACGATGGCGGCCTCCTCGATCTCGACCGGCAGGTCGCGCATGAAGGTGGTCAGCACCCAGACCGTGAAGGGCAGGGTGAAGATCACGTAGGACATGATCATCGCCCAGGGCGTGTTGAAGATGCCGAGGAAGCGGACGAGTTCAAACAGGCCCGCCAGCACGGCGATCTGGGGAAACATCGACACGGCGAGGATCATCATCAGCAGCAGCCCCCGCCCCCGGAACCGCACCCGCGCCAGGGCGTAGGAGGCGGTGACGGCCAGAAACAGGGCGAAGGCCACGGTGGTCGTCGCGATGAAGACCGAATTCCAGATCGAGCGCACAAAGTTGCGCCCGCCCAGAACGGAGGTGTAATTGCTCCAGTCGAGGGACCTGGGCCAGTAGTTGACCTTGAAAAGCTCGGTCCCGGTCGCGAAAGACGTGACGATCGCGTAGTAGAAGGGGAAGACCGAGAACAGAACGATCACCACGACAAGCGCGTAGAAGGCGATGGTGGTCAGCAGTTTCTGCGCGGTCATCTCTGTCCCTCCCCGGAAAGGTCGACCTTGCCCAGCCAGATGTAGAGGCTGACGAAGATGGCGATGATCGCGAAGAGAAGCGTGGACTGCGCCGCCCCATAGGCGAACTTGTCGAAGTCGATCATGTTCTCGCGGCTGATCACCGACATGGTCTTGGTGGCGGCGCTGTTGGGTGTCAGCACATAGACCAGGTCGAAGATGCGCAGGGCGTCGAGCATCCGGAAGATGATCGCGACGGCGAGCGCCGGGCGGATCAGCGGCAGGGTGATCTTGAAGAACACCCGGACCGGGTTGATGCCGTCCAGCCTTGCCGCCTCGTAGATGTCGCGCGGGACCATCTGCAGGCCCGCCAGGATCAAAAGTGCCATGAACGGCGTGGTCTTCCAGATGTCGACCATCAGGACCGCATACATCGCCGTGTCGACCGAGGCGGTCCAGGCGATCTTCTGGTCGATCAGACCCAGGTTCAGCATCATGTCGTTGATGATCCCGAACTGGTCGTTCAGCATCCAGGCCCACATCTTGGCCGACACGATGGTGGGGATCGCCCAGGGGATCAGGATGGCCGCGCGCACCAGGCCCCGCCCCTTGAATTCGGCGTTGAGGACGAGGGCGACGATCAGCCCGAGCAGCGTCTCGAACAGGACCGAGACGAAGGCGAAGCGCACCGTGTTCCAGACCGCGTTCCACCAGGCCGGATCGACCAGCGTGCCACGATAGATCACCCTGCCGCTTTCCAGCGTGCGAATCGAAAGATAGTTGTTGAAGCCGATCCATTCACCGCCATACAGGTCGGACAAAAGCGTGTCGGTCAGCGAAAACCAGATCGTGCGCAACAGTGGCCAAGCGGCCACGAGAAACAGTGCAGCAAGCATCGGTGCAAGGAACCAGAAGGCCGCGCGTTGCCGTTGCCGCGAGAGGCTGATTCCTCCGTCCTTCGTTGCCATCATACCCTCCCCTGTCGGGATCCGTTCCGAAACCCGGTTGGAAAAGGCGGGCGGCTTGCCAAAGCGTCAGCCGCCCGCCGCTGGGGTCAGTCAGGTCCGGGAGGACTTACCAGCCCGACCCCTTGAGGTCTGTCAGATCGGCCTCGAGAAGTTCCAGGTTTTCTGCCGCGGTGCCGTTGCCCGACAGGGTGTCATGCACCGCCGACCAGAACTTGGCCGAGACCTCGTTGTACTTGCCCAGCGTCGGGGCCGAGGGGCGCGGAACGGCGTTCAGGAACACGTCCTTCCACTGCGGGATGATCGGCTGAGCGGCAGCGATGTCGGGGTCGTCGTAGAGGGCCACGATCGTCGGCAGGTTCGATTCCGCGATGGCGCGCTGCTTCTGTGCCTCGGGGCCGGCGAGGTAGAGCGCGAGACTGATCGCGGCCTCCTGCTTGGTCGAATATTTCGACACCGCGACGTTCCAGCCGCCCAGCGTCGCTGCCGAAGTGTCGCCTTCCTTGCCGACGGGCAGGGTGGTCACGCCAAAGAGGCCCTTGACCGCCGAATCCTCGCCATTGCCCAGACCATAGGCATAGGGCCAGTTGCGCATGAAGACGGCATTGCCGGTCTGCCAAACGCCGCGCGATTCCTCTTCCTGGTAGGCCAGAACGCCTTCCGGGCTGATCGTGCCGACCCAGGATTTCGCCATCTCCAGCGCGGCGACCGCGTTCGGGTTGTTGACCGAGATCGTGCCATCGGGTTCTACGATCTGGCCGCCGCCATAGGACTTGATCCATTCCAGCGCGTCGGCGGTCAGGCCTTCGTAGGCGTTGCCTTGCCAGACGAAGCCCCAGAGGTCGGTCTTGCCTTCCTTGCGCTCGGCATCCTGGATGAACTGAGCGGTCTCGGTCAGCTCGGCCCAGGTCTTCGGCGGCGTCTTGCCGTATTTGTCCAGAAGGTCCTTGCGGTAGTACAACGCGGGCGCGTCGGTGAAGATCGGCAGGGCAACCAGCTTGCCGTTCACGGTCTGCGACGCGATGATCGACGGGAAGTGCGTCGGCGCCAGATCCTTGGCCGCCTCGGTCAGATCGACGAAATGGTCGGCCAGCTGCGGTGCCCAGATCACGTCGGTCTGATAAAGGTCGATGTCGGTCGCGCCCGCGGCAAGCCACAGGCGATACTGGCCGAACTGGTCGGTGGTCGAGGCCGGCATCGGGACCAGCGTTACCGTGTTGCCGGTGGCCTCCTCCCACGGCTTGACCAGGGTCTTGAAGTTCTCGACTGCGTTGCCCACGGCACCGGAGACATAGAACAGCTCTACCGCCATGGCGGGCGCGCCGAAGACAGCGAGCATGACGGCAGTTGCGGTCGCGCGAAGAGCGCGGCCTTTCAGGATGGTCATCGGTTATCCTCCCAAAGGGCGCCTTTCGCGGCGCTCGCTCTCTGTAAAAACGCGGTGGTTGTGCCAGGTGACAGCGACACACTATCCAAAACGTTTTGGAAGAAATAGCCTCCAAAGCGCTTTCGGTCAACGATTCGCTGCACCTCACCGCCGTTTTCCGGTATGGCTTGCCAGTCTGTCCGGTTGCGGCGATCCTGCAAGAATGGTGCAGGATACCGTCACTTTGCGGCTGCGGCTTCTGTTCGGCGACCGGCTGGTCTTCGGGCCGGGCAAGGGCGAGCTTCTTTCCCGCATCGCCGAGACCGGGTCCATCGCGGCAGCTGGTCGGGCCATGGGGATGAGCTACCGCCGCGCCTGGGCGCTGGTCGAGGAAATGAACGCCGCGTTTCGCGCGCCTCTTGTGCTGTCCGTGCGCGGTGGCGCGGGCGGTGGGGGCGCGGCTCTGTCGCCCGAGGGGCGTGACGTCCTGGCAGCCTATCGCGCGCTGCTTGCGACGATCGAGGCGGCTGCGGCCCCCGAAGTGGCGCGGATCGCGGACCTGCTGTCGGATATGTCCGAAAGGAAATAACGCTTGCCTCGCGGCACTTTCCGGCAATATGTTCTGCCAGACATAACGAGGGCCCGATGCGACTTGCGCCGTACTTTGCCGCCGCCGTGCTGGCCGCCACGCCTGCGCTGGCCGAGGTCACGGTCTTTGCCGCCGCCAGCCTGAAGACCGCGCTGGACGAGGTGGCGGCGGACTGGACCGAAAAGACCGGCGTCAAGGTCCTGCTGTCCTATGGCGGAACCCCGACTCTGGCCAGGCAGATCGAGGCCGGTGCCCCTGCCGACATCTTCGTCTCGGCCGCCGGGACCTGGATGGACTACCTGCAGGACCGCAAGCTGATCCGGCCGGAAACCCGGCGCGACATTCTGGGCAACAGACTGGTCCTGATCTCGTCCACCTCGCGCGCGGCATCCGTCAAGCTGGATACCGGCGCGAAAGTGAAGGAGCTTCTGGGGGACGAACGGCTTTCGATGGCGTTGGTGGATGCCGTCCCGGCGGGCCAATACGGCAAGGAGGCGCTGATGTCGCTTGGTGTCTGGGATGCGGTCAAGGATCAGGTCATCCAGTCCGAGAACGTGACACAGGCCTTGCGGCTGGTCGCGACCGGCGAGGTGGCCTTCGGGATCGTCTACATGTCCGATCTTGTCGGCGACGGTGGTGCGGTCAAGCTGGTGGGATCATTCCCGGAAGACAGCCATCGGCCGATCGTCTATCCGGCCGCGCTGACCGCTGACGGCGCCGGACCCGAAGCGGCGGCGTTTCTGGATTACCTCGCCGACCCCGCGGCGATCGCGGTCTTCCAGAGGAACCGCTTCGTTCCGGTTGCCGCTGGCCGCGCCGACTGCGGCCGCCCTCTCTTTGCAGCCCGATGCGCCGACGCCGCACCATGACAGGTGGCAGTCATGCCTGACTGGCTGACGCCCGAGGAATGGCAGGCGCTGAGCCTGTCGCTGAAAGTCTCGTTCTGGGCGACGGTTGTCAGTCTGCCCCCTGGCGTCGCTGTGGCCCAGGCGCTGGCCAGGGGGCGGTTCCCCGGCCATGGGCTGCTGAACGGGCTGGTGCATCTGCCGCTGATCCTGCCGCCGGTGGTGACGGGGTATCTTCTTCTCTTGACCTTCGGGCGGCTGGGCTGGCTCGGCAGCGCGCTGTGGGACTGGTTCGGCTTCACCTTCGCCTTCCGCTGGACCGGAGCGGCACTGGCGGCGGCGGTGATGGCCTTTCCGCTGCTGGTCCGGGCGATCCGGCTGGCGCTGGAGGCAGTGGACCCCAAGCTGGAACAGGCGGCGGCGACGCTGGGGGCCTCGCGGGTTGTGGTGTTCCTGACGGTCACGCTGCCCCTGATCCTGCCCGGGGTGATTGCGGGCGCGGTCCTGGCCTTCGCCAAGGCGATGGGCGAGTTTGGCGCCACGATCACCTTCGTCGCCAATATCCCGGGCGAGACGCAGACCCTTCCAACGGCGATTTATGCGTTTCTGCAGCTGCCGGGGGGCGATGCAGCGGCGCTGCGGCTCGTGGCGATCTCGGTCGCGCTGGCGATGGGGGCGCTGGTCGTGTCGGAATGGCTGTCGCGGCGGGTGGCGGCAAGGATTGCCGGAAAATGACGCTGCACATCCAGTTGCGCCATGCCTTTCCCGACTTCCTGCTGGAGGTCGACATGGTGCTCCCCGGCGGCCTGACCTGCCTTTTCGGTCGGTCGGGATCGGGCAAGACCAGCATCGTGAATGCCGTCGCGGGACTGCTGCGACCCGATGCGGCGCGGATCGTCCTGGATGGTTCAGTGTTGAACGACCTGCCGCCGCACAGGCGCGATCTGGGCTATGTGTTCCAGGACGCGCGGCTTTTCCCGCATCTGACCGTAGCCGAGAACCTGTGCTACGGTCCCCGCGTCCGCCGCCGCAAGGTCGAGGGGATGGCGCAGGTGGTCGAGCTTCTGGGGATCGGCGGGCTCCTGTCGCGCCGCCCGGGGACGCTGTCGGGGGGCGAAAGGCAACGGGTGGCAATCGGACGGGCGCTGCTGGCCCGACCTCGGCTTTTGTTGATGGACGAACCCCTGGCCGCGCTGGACGAGGCCCGGAAGGCGGAAATCCTGCCCTATATCGAGACCCTGCGGGACGAGACCGGCCTGCCGATCCTGTATGTCAGCCACTCCCTTCCCGAAGTGGCGCGTCTGGCCACGACCATCGCGGTGATCGAGGCGGGGCGGGTTGCGGCACTGGGGCCGGCGGCGGCGATCCTGTCGGACCCGGTCGCTGCCCCGCTTCTGGGGCTGCGCGAGGCAGGCGCGGTCCTGACAGCGCGAATCGCAAGCCATGAGGACGATGGCCTCACGCGGCTGACGACGGCGGCGGGGCCGCTGTGGCTTCCCCGCATCGCCGGGGTTCCGGGCGGCAGGGTCCGGGTCCGCATCGCGGCGCAGGACGTGATCCTGTCGCGCGACCGGCCGCTCGGACTGTCGGCGCTGAACATCCTGCCCGCCACGGTCGCGGCACTGCACGATGGCCAGGGGCCCGGAGTGCTGGTGCGGCTGGAGCTCGGGACCGAATTCCTGCTGGCGCGGCTTACCCGGCGCTCGGCGCAGGCGCTGCGGCTTGCGCCGGGGGTCGGCGTCTTTGCAGTGCTGAAATCGGTCGCCGTGGCGCAGGCCGATGTCGGTGCCACGGCGCCATCGGACTGACGCCGCACGGGCCCGTTCCGCGCGGAAAACCGGCGCGCGCGGTCTGCGCGGTTACCGAAGGTTGAATCACGCAGTGTGCCGTTGACAGCCCCACCGGGTGCAGGAGTATGGTCGCACCGCCGGGGTGGTGCCTGCAGCTGACAAGCTCCTGTTACACGGGGTCTGCTAGTCAATGTCTGGTGCGCTCGCGTAAACGAGAATCCGGGGACAGCCCGCGCGCTTCATGCCTTTCAAACTAGGGAGACTACCGTGACACACGACACATCCGCCTTCAGCCGCCGCCGGTTCCTGCAAGGGTCCGCGGTCGGTGCGGGCATTCTCGCAGCCCCTGCCATCGTCTCGTCGCAGGCGCTGGCCGCGTCGGGCACCGTGAACTTCGTCGGTTGGGCGGGATATCCGGCGCTGGCCGAAAAGGTGTTCCCGGCCTTCGCCGCGGCCACCGGGATCAAGGTCAACTTCAAGGAACTGCCCGACCAGGACACGATGTTCGCCGAAGGCAAGGTTGCCCTCGAGGCGGGCGGCGTCGACGTGCTTGAGCCGACGATCGACCGTTGGGGCGGCTGGAACTCGAACGGCCTTCTTGGCCCATGGGATCCCGCGAAACTGGCGATGGACAACTATCTGCCGGGTCTGGCGGACGGGTCAGCAGGTGAGCGCAGCCGCGCCGACGGCAAGCTGATGTATGTGCCGTCGAACTGGGGCACCGAGGCGCTGGTCGCCAACGAGGCAAATGCCAAGCTGTCCTCGCCGCCGTCGCTGGGCGATCTCTTCAACCCGGAAAACTCGGCGGTGCTGCGCCCCCACTCGACCCTGGCCGCGATGGGTCGCTGGCTGGATGCGACCGGCAAGCTGCCGCGTCCGTGGATGGATGGCTACACCGACATGGCCGCGATGACTGAGCTGTGGGACATCGCGCTTGCCGAGGCGATCAAGGCCAAGGGCAACGTCGTGCAGTGGTGGTCGGGCGAGAACGAGGCCAACGCCGGCTTTACCGCGAACGGCGCGACGATCGGCCTGAACTGGGATTCGACCGGCTTCAACCTGCGCAAGGACGGCTACAAGTACATCGCCCCGGTCGAAGGCGCCTTTGCCTGGCACCAGGGCTTCGTGCTGATGAAGAACGCGACCAACGTCGACGAAGCGCACGAGTTCGCCAAGTTCGTCTCGACACCGGAGGGTTCGGCGATGTGGGCGGCCGCTTTCTCGTCGAACGCGGTGGGCAAGGGCTCGGCCGAGTTCGTCGATCCGGAAGTGGCGGCCTACTACGGCGGCACTTTCGACGACGCGGCGCTGGCAAAGCTGTGGTGGTGGCCCGAGCAGTCGGCCGAATTCATCGCCAAGCGGTCGGAATACGCCGACAAGTACAAGGCAGCCTGAGTGCGACCTCAAGCTGCGGCACGCCGGGCCCGAAAGGGCTCGGCGTGTCTTTTTCGGGCGGTGCCGCGTCGGTCTGGACCGAAGATCGGCTGCAAACTGGCGATACCCATTGCAGGGGCCGGGCGGCCCTTCTAGCCTGCAACGAAAAGAATGAACTTCAGGGGGACCACGCCGACCATGAGCGCGGGAATTGATCTGGAAAATGTCTGCTGCGACTTCGGCACCTTCCGGGCCGTGGACAATGCCACCGTGTCGATCAGGCCTGGCGAGTTCTTCTCGTTCCTTGGTCCCTCCGGCTGCGGCAAGACCACGATCCTGCGCATGGTGTCGGGGTTCATCGAACCGACCGAAGGCGCGATCCGCATCGGCGGCAAGGACGTGAAGGGCACCCGGCCCAACCAGCGGCCGACAGCGCTGATCTTCCAGAACCTCGCGCTTTTTCCGCTGATGCCGATCTGGGAGAACATCGCCTTCGGTCTGGAGGTACGCGGCATCGACAAGGCGACCCGCCGCAAGAAGGCCGAAGACCTGCTGAAGCTCGACGATCTGCCCGGGGCCGCCGACAAGATGGTCAGCCAGTTGTCGGGCGGGCAGAAGCAGCGCGTCGCCATCGCCCGCGCCCTGGCGGTCGAGCCCTCGGTGATGCTGCTGGACGAACCCCTGTCAGCCCTTGACCTGAAGCTGCGCCAGCACATGCGGGCCGAGTTGCGCGCGATCCAGAAACGCACCGGCGTCACCTTCATCTACATCACCCATGACCAGGGCGAGGCGCTGGCGATGTCCGACCGCGTCGGCGTCATGAGCCAGGGCCGCATCCAGCAGATCGCCGCCCCGCGCGACATCTACGACAACCCGGTCAACGGGTTCGTGGCCAGTTTCGTCGGCGAGAACAACATCTTCGAGGGCGATGTCGGTCCGGCCTCCGGCGGCATGGCAGCCCTGAGCGGACCGCACGGCGCCTTCCGCGCCCGGGTTCTGCCCGATGCCGCCGGAAAGGCGCTGAAACTTTACGTCCGGCCCGAACACACGGTCCTGACCCGCGCGAAAGCCGCCGAGAATTCGGTGCAGATGGAGGTGACGGAAGTCGCCTTCGAAGGCGCCTTCATCTCGGTCCACGGCCAAGCGGCGGGGGGCAAACGCCTGTCTGCCGAAGTCAAGAACGACGGCGTCACCCCGGTGCCGCAGGTGGGCGAGACGGTCTTTGCCAGCTTCGATGCCGCGCGGGCGCTTCTGCTCCCGGATGCGAACGTCAGGGGGTAGGGCGATGCAGGATCTTCTCCGCCGCTACGGGACCGGGCTGACCACGCTGTTCTGCCTGCTGGTCGCCTTCTGGATCCTGGTCCTTGTGATCCTGCCGAACTTCTCGATGCTGTTCGAAAGCTTTTTCCCCTATCTGCCGGTCGCCGAACTTGGCGGGCCGAAGGATGTCTTCACGCTGCAGAACTACGAGAAGATCCTGGCCAACCCGATCCAGACCTCGTGGTTCGGCCTGCCGATCACCCTTCCGATCCACGTCAGCACCTTCGTCGACACCGTCTTCTTCTCGGCACTGGTCACGCTGATGACACTGATCCTTGCCTATCCTCTGGCCTATTTTCTGGCCAAGATTGCCAGCCCGAGGTCGATCCCGACGCTCCTTCTCCTCCTCTTCATCCCGATGTGGGTGTCCGAGGCGCTGCGGGCCTTCGCTTGGTATATCATCCTGACCTTCAACGGCCCGCTGAACGCATTGCTGAAGGCGCTGGGCATCATCGACCAGGGCATCCGCTGGCAGAACGGGGTGTTCAGCTCGTATGATGCCATCGTCATCGTGCTGACCTATTGCTACGTCCTGTTCATGCTGTTCCCGATCTACACGTCGATCACCTCGCTTGACACCAATCAGATCGAGGCGGCCGAGGATCTGGGCTCGCCCTGGTGGCGCACGCATCTGCGCGTGGTGATCCCGCATGCCAAGCCCGGCATAGCCTCGGGCTGCGTGATGGTGTTCATGCTGTCGGCCGGGTCTCTTCTGGTGCCGACCGTCGTCGGGTCGACCAAGGCGAACTGGTTCCCGCAGACGATCTACGCCTGGTTCAACGACGCGCTCGACTGGAACACCGGTGCCGCCTATTCGATGATCTTTCTTCTGGTCAGCATCGTCTTCGTCATCCTTGCGATGCGGGTCTTCAGGGTCAAACTGTCGGATATCGCCAAATGAGCCGGAACCGCGCTTTCCTGGGGCAGCTCTATTTCGGGCTTTTCGTGCTGTACCTGCTGGTGCCGCTGGTCGTGATGGCGGGGGCGGCATTCAACGACAGCAAGCTGCCGACGGTTGCACCGTGGAAGGGCTTTACCTGGCAATGGTTCGGGGACCTCTGGGCCGATCAGGTGATGTGGGGGGCCTTTCTGAACTCGATCCTCGTCGCTCTGGCGGTAGTGGCGCTGGCGGTGCCGATCGGAACGGCGGCGGCGATCGTGCTGAACTCGATCTCGGGGCGCTACCGGGCCACGCTCTACGGCTTCATGGTGGCACCCGTGCTGGCCCCTGGACTGGTCATCGGCATATCGACCGTGTTGTTCTGGAACCAGTTGGGATACGCGGTCGGCACGCCTGGAACCTGGCCCTTCGGACGCGGCCTGCATCTGGCAGCGCTGGGTCAGGTCAGCTATATCGCGGCCTATGTGATGCTTCTGGTGCTGGCGCGGCTGCAAAGTTTCGATCCCGGGCTGGAAGAGGCGGCGCTGGACCTTGGCGCCAGTCACGGCCAGGTCCTGCGACGGATCCTTTTGCCACATCTCTCTCCGGCGATCGCGGCCTCCGCAGCCATCGCCTTCTTCCAGTCGATCGAGAATTTCAACGTCACGCTTTTCACCAAGGCAAGCGAAACGACCCTCACGGTCTACGTCTTCAGTCAGGTCCGGTCGGGGATTACCCCCAAGATCAATGCGCTGGCCTTCCTTCTGATCCTGCTGACGCTGGTCCTCGCCCTGGTCTACGAGGCGAACCGGCGTCGCAAGGCCCGCATCGAAGCCGAGCGCGAGGCCGAGGCGCGCCGGGCGGAAGCGGCGGCGCTGCTGTGACGCGGGCGGCTGGCAGGGGATGACCCTTTGCCGAACGCCTGCAACCAAGCCCTTGATCTTGCAGCGACAGGCAGCCTTCCCGCGCGCGGGTTGTCGGACTTAGATCGGGATGATGTTTCCATCAAACATCATCCCGATCTCGGTTCTTGGTGGTCGCCTGATTGATGCGGAAAACCGGATTCCACTTTTCCTCATCCCGCTCTAAAGCCCCTGCAGCAGCACCTCGCACAGGGCGGATCCGGGGTCGGCCAGTGCATCGATCACGCTGAAATGGTGCTGCCCGGGATCCACGGTCCAGGGGCAGCCCCATGCCTCAGACAGGAGCCGCGCCTGCATCAGGAAGGCCGGGCGTTCCTCGGCCCCGACCCAGACATGGGCCGTCACCCCGTCGCGCAAGGCGTGCCGCGCCGGACTTTCGCTGGCCGCCTCGTCCGCGTCGATCTTCAGCGTCGCGTTCATCCCGGTCGCCATCAGCGGCCCAAGTTCCGCGAGGGGAGAGATCGGCACCACCCGCGCCACCGGCACCGCGATGTCGGCGCAGCCCATCCGGGCCGCCAGATGCCCCCCGGCGGAATGCCCGGTCACCACCATCGGCCCGGCGACACGAGTGCCGACGAACCAGCAGGCGCGGGCAACCTCTGCCGTGATCCCGGCGATCCGCGCGGCTGGGGCCAGCGTGTAGCTGGGCAGCGCCACCGCATACCCGCGCGCCAGGGGGCCCGCCGCCAGATGCGACCAGTGCGCCTTCGAGAACAGGTGCCAGTAGCCGCCATGGACAAAGACGACCACACCCTTGGCCGCTCCATCGGGCAGGAAGAGGTCAAGCCGCTCGCGCGGCGCCGGTCCATAGACGACATCAGACTCCAGCCGTGACTTGCGCGACCGGCGGAAGGCAGCGGCGGCCTCGGTCCAGCGCGCGGGGTAGTCGGCGGACCCCGGAATGAAGGCTCCGTTCGCGTGGTCGCGGTCGGGATCGGGCCAGCGGTAGGGCGGATGGGACACTCGGGCGCTCCGTTCGGGATTTGGCTCAGACTGCGCCGGCCGGACGGCCAACCGCAAGAGGTGCCGGTGCCAGCCCGTTGCTGGCACCGGTGCCTTGCTTGCGCGCGGCGGGGAAGCCGGGCATATGCTTGACCCCGGGGCCATTGGGAGAGGCACGTGCCGAGGCGCATCGACAACCGGCCGCAGACCGCAGAGGCGCGGGTGCCATGGTCCATGCGTCCGGCAGGCGGCCCCGATCAGGGCTCTGACCGCTGCGATCTGGCTGACCGGCGGTATCCCAACACGCCAGAGTGTGTTCAAGCCGGGGACTTTGAAGCATGAAACCGATCGTCATTCTGGGAATTTTCGTCGCCGACACCGCCTACCGCGCCGACCGCATGCCGAAGATGGGCGAGACGATCCTCGGCCGCAGCTTCGCCCTCGGGCCTGGGGGCAAGGGGTCGAACCAGGCAGTTGCGGCGGCCATGGCCCGGTCGGCAGCCGGTGGCAGGACGCATTTCATCACCCGGCTTGGCAAGGACGATTTCGCCCGGATCGCCCGGACGACCTGGGCGAAGGCGGGCGTCGAGGCCGAAGTGATCGAGGATGCCGACAGCTATACCGGCGCGGCCTTCATCTTTCTCGAAGAGGCGACGGGGAACAACGCGATCATCGTGTCCCCCGGTGCCGCAGCACGGATCACTCCCGGCGATCTTGATGCCAGCGCCGGTCTGATCCGCTCGGCGTCGGTGTTTGTGACCCAGCTGGAACAGCCGATCCCGGCGGCGCGCCGCGGGTTGGAGATCGCCCGGGCGGCGGGGGTGACGACGATCCTGAACCCGGCCCCGGCGGCGGCGCTGGATGATGCGATGCTGGCCCTGTGCGACTATGTGACCCCGAACGAATCCGAGGCCGAGGCATTGACCGGACTGCCCGTCACCTCGGTCGCCGAGGCCGCGGCTGCTGCCGACGTGCTTCTGGCACGGGGGGTCGGTGCGGCGGTCGTGACGCTGGGCAGCAACGGGGCGCTTTACCGCGACAGGAACCGGTCCGTGCATGTGCCGGTGATCAGCGCCGGGCCAGTGGTAGAGACCACCGGCGCGGGCGATGCGTTCAACGGCGGCTTTGCCGTTGCCCTGTCGGAAGGCCGCGACGTGGTCGAGGCGGTGCGGTTCGGCTGCGCCACGGCCGGAATTTCGGTCACGCGACCGGGAACGGCGCCCGCGATGCCCGCGCGGCCCGAGATCGAGGCGCTCCTGGCCCGCGGCTGAGGCGCGTCATCCTGCTGTTACAAATTCTTCGCATATGCTTCACCATGCCGCCGTAAAGCGGCAGGGTGGCGGGATGGAGCGGACGATGGACGACATCCGTGGGGCGGTATCGGGACTGGACACCGCGACGGCGAAGATGACGGCGCGCGGGGTTCAGGTTCATTACGGGACGAACCATGCGCTGAAGGATGTGGATGTGGACATTCTTGACCGCGCGGTGACGGCGTTCATCGGGCCGTCCGGCTGCGGCAAGTCGACCTTTCTGCGCTGCCTGAACCGGATGAACGACACGGTCGCCTCGGCCAGGGTGACGGGCAGGATCCTGCTGGAG